>Ga0189274_100108_pt1 | contig 84302 bp, 74 predicted proteins | sample N5B1minimetaG_FD_130323 | JGI IMG/M metagenome (GOLD analysis project Ga0189274, IMG submission 130323) | Marine microbial communities from the Costa Rica Dome - N5 B1 mini metaG | ecosystem: Environmental > Aquatic > Marine > Oceanic > Photic zone | place: Costa Rica: the Eastern Pacific...
CGTCAGATCACCACCGCCACGAGCGCTCATGGTGTAGCTGAACGGACGACCCGACGAGGCCAGCGCGAAGAGGCTGAAGCGGGTCGCATAGTCCTGAACAAACTCGTGCTCGTAATTCACGTTGAGCGTGAAGCGATGCGAGATGTTGTAGTTGGACAGGGACGCGATCTCGTCATTCGCGCCGACAAATGCGCGGCTGGTGTAGTTCGAGAAGGCGACCGACGAGGTCATCGGCTGGACGTCTTCGGCGTCATTATAGGCGTAGCCGAAGATCCAGTTGAGACCGAAGTCATAGTCACGCTCGACCGTGAAGGCGAAGTTGATGCTCTCAGCTTCGACGTCGGTGTTGGTCAGCTCCAGCGTGTCCGGCGAATTCGGCGAGGAGTAGAGCGGGAAACCAGCCGGGCCCGTGCCGCTTTCGATCAGGTCACGACGCGTGATGATCGCGGCGTTGTGATCCTGCGACCAGAGCAGGTCGGCATTGATGCGGTAGTCACCGCCCAGGAAGTTGTCCATCGGAACGTAGAGGTCATACGTACCACCGAAGGCGACTTTCCACTCACCCGGGATTTCGAAGTTCGGGTCGAGATTGTTCATCTCGAAGCCCGGCGAACCCGTACCGGCGGCGACAGCGTCGATCAGCTGGGACGGAACCGAGTAACCCGGGCCGGCACCATCCGGATAGACAACGCCTGCGTCGAACAGCGTCGAGAAGCCGGCACCGTAGAAGAGGCCTTCATTGACGCCGAACTGGGAGATGAAGTCGGTCGAGTAGGTGTTGGAGAGCCAGACGTTCGGATCACCACCGGAGAACAGACCGAAGCCACCACGCAGGGAGAGATCGTCATTGACGTCCCACTGGATGCCGAGGCGCGGCTGAAGCAGGTCACGACCGTCCATGTTCTGGGCGTTCGAGTAGCCGTAAGAGGCCAGGAAGTTGGCATTCTCACGCGGCGAATCTTCAGAGGTGTAGAAGTCGTAGCGCAGACCGGCGGTCACGACGACACCATTGCCGAGGTCCCATTCGTCCTGTGCGTACAGGGCGTTGGAGGCATAACCCCAATCAGCAGCCGCGTCGGCCGGGTTCAGGCTCGGCGCGGTGTTGTAGTCGATATCGTCCGGGATACCGTTGCGGAAATCGGCGATGCTGTCGAAGTCGTACTGACCGATCGTGTGCTGGACGAAGAGGTTGAAGATCTCCGTCTCTTCACGCTCATAGCCGAACGAGAAGGTGTGGTTTTCCCAGGTGTAGGAACCGCGGGCGACCACGTTGAACACGGTGTAGTTCAGCTCGTTCGACTGACGGGAGTCGTCTTCACCGATATAGATCGTGTTGCGCTGACCGGTGCCATCGACGGCAACCGAGTTGCTGTCGGTGATGCGCATCTCGCCAAAGCCGTCATTGCCAATCGAATCCTGGGTGTTGACCAGGTCGGTAAAGCCGATGCGGACTTCGGTGGAGAAATTGTCGGTCCAATCCGAGTACAGCGAGCCGACATAACGGTTCAGCTCGGCGCCACGCTGGTAGAGGTGGTTGGAGAATTCGAACTCGTTCGGGTCGCCATCGGACTCGGTGATGTTGAAGCCGTCATTGTACAGGTAAACAAAGTCAGCGCGGTGCTGATTGTTGATTTCCCAGTCAAAGCGGACCAGCAGCTTGTCGTCTTCATTCGGGAAGCTCGACGGCGTGAAGCCCGGATCGTAGTTGTAAACGGTGCGGGCGATGTCGAGAATTTCGTCATACTCGGCTTGCGTGAAACCGGCCACTTCGTTGAGGGCACCGGAGCCTTCGACGCCGCGCGTGAAGGTGTTGGCACCTTCGAGATGCTCGTAGTTCACGAAGAAGAAGAGACGGTCTTCGATGATCGGGCCACCCACGTGGAAACCGTAGCGCTGCTCGTCGAATTCCGGAGCCTGGACACCGGAGCCTTCAAGGCTGTCGCCCTGCAGGGAGTCGCTGGTGTAGTCGTAGAAGGCACCACCGTGGAATTCATTGCCGCCGGAGCGGGTCACGGTGTTGATGTTACAGGCCGAGAAACCGCCGTAGAAGACGTCAAACGGTGCCAGCTCGACAGCGACCTGCGACAGGGCGTCGAACGGGAAGGGCTGACGCTCGGTCGGGAAGCCGTTCCGGTTCAGGCCGAAACCGTCATTGATGCGGACACCGTCGAGGGTCAGCGAGTTGAAGCGCGAGTTGGCGCCGGCGCACTGGATGCCGTCGACATCAGCTTCGTCGACATAGACGCGCGGGTCGGTCCGGATGATGTCGTTGATCGTGCGGTTCACGGACGGCAGACGCTCGAGGTCCTGCTGGGTGAAGACGGCCGACGGGCCGACCGCGACTTCAACGGCGTTGATCGCGGAGGCGGTCACGACGATGACGTCGGCGGACTCGGAATCAAGGCTGAGGCTGAGTTCCGTGGAGGCACCCAGTTCGATGAAAACACCCTCGACGCGCTGACCGGCAAAGCCCGGCGCCGTCACGGTGACGATGTAAGGACCACCCGGGCGAAGATTGTCGGCGGCAAAAGCGCCGGTAGAGCTGACCGTCGTCGTACGGACGGAGCCGGTCGGCTGGTGCAGGACAGTGACGGTCGCGCCATTGACCGGGCTGCCATTGCTGGAAGACACCGAACCGGCGATCGAGCCTGTGGTCTGCTGGGCGTAAACCGCGGCAGGCGCCGCAGCCAGCAGGGCGATGGCCGCCGTGCCGAGTGAAAGTTTTTTAGTAAAAGACATTGAGCATGTCCCCCGAATGAACCGAAGAGTGGGGAGGCGTTCCCCGTACGAAGCAGGGGCCGTCTACGCCGGGCCGTCGAACTTTCCAAGACACATACACGAAGCTTTTGTGACAGCCCGCGTGTTGCAGAGCGGCAGACATTGCGCTCGCAACTGCAGCAAACCGCAAGATATGTGTGTGCAGCCGCACAAAACCTCAAAATCCGCCACTCCGGAAATTTTCCAACGCAGATTTTTATCCACGCAGGCCTTTACGGTCGGAGTCGAAAAGCGCATAGGCTGCGGCGAAAATGTAACACTTTTTAACAGGCCTTCGGACCCGACATGACCGAGTCGTCCCCCTCCCTTTTGCCGAGTCGTTTCTCCTGGACGCAGGCTGCGCTCGTGCTGATCGCCGGTTTTGCGATCCTGCGGATTGTCGCGCTGGCGATCAGTCCGGTCTCGCTCTACCAGGACGAGTCGCAATACTGGGTCTGGTCGCGCCACTTCGACTGGGGCTATTATTCCAAGCCGCCGATGATCGCTTGGCTGATTGCGCTGTCGACGACGCTCATCGGCGACAGCGACTTTGCCATTCGCCTGCCCGCCCCGCTCCTGCATACCGGGACCGCGATTTTCCTGATGCTGGGCGCGCGCCAATTATGGGGCGACCGGGCCGGTTTCTGGGCAGCGACCCTCTATCTGACCATGCCGGGTGTCTGGCTGTCCGGTGTGGTGATCTCCACCGATGCGGTGCTGTTCTGCGCCTGGTCGGGCGGCCTCTTCGCCTTGCTAAGGCTGCGCGCCGGCGGCGGCTGGGGCGCAGCCATCGGCCTCGGCGTGGCCCTGGGTTTCGGCTTCCTGTCGAAATACGCGATGATCTATTTTCTGGCCTCGACCGGTCTCGTCCTGGTGTTTGACACAGCAAGCCGGACAGCGCTTCTGAGCCTGCGTGGCGTGGCGGCGCTGGGCACATTTCTGGCCATGCTGGCACCCAATCTCGCCTGGAATGCTGCCAATGACTTCGCCACAGTCAGCCATACTGCGGCCAATGCGAACTGGGGCGGCGACCTCTTTCATCCCGGCGAGTTGATCGAATTCCTGCTCGCCCAGCCGGGCGTGTTCGGTCCGGTCACCTTCGCCGTGCTTTTGACCGTGTTCGGCCTCGCCCTCTCCCGCTTCCTGCGCCTCGATCCCGACGAGCGCCTGCTGGTCATCTACGCCCTGCCGCCGCTCGCCGTGGTCATGGTCCAGGCCTTCATCTCGCGCGCCCACGCCAACTGGGCCGCCGCCACCTATATCGCGGGCACACTCCTGGTTGTCGGCTTTCTATTGCGCGGTGCAACATGGCGACGCTGGGCCCTCTTCGGCTCGATCGGATTGCACAGCGCAATCGGCCTCTTCGTGGTCGCGCTCGCCGGCAGCCCGGCGCTCGTCGAGGCGCTCGGCGCGGGCGATGCCACCAAGCGTATCCGCGCCTGGGACGAAACCGCCGACGCCATCGTCGCGGCGGCCAATGCCGACGACTACGCCCTGATCGTCTTTGACGACCGTAATGCCTTCCACCAGATGCAGCGCTACGCGCCGCAGCTGGAGGGACGCATGGCGATGTGGTTGCGTCATGCCGGACCGTCCAATCATGCCGAGGACGTCTGGCCCTTGTCAGACGACCAGGACGGCCTGCTGCTGATCGTGTCCAACCGGCCGCGCGAAGTGCCGCGCCTGCGGGAGGATTTCGCCCGTTTCGAGCCCGTGAGTGAGCTCGCGATTGCGCTGGATGATGGCTATACGCGCGATTTCAGCCTGTGGGTGGCCGAGGGCCATCAACGTGTCGAACGCGACGAAGCGTATGAAATCCGCTGGCGGGCGCATGATGAGGCCGATACCACGACCCCTCTGCGCGGTTATAGCGGCGAGGACGAGTAAGCGCCTTCAGGCAGGCCCAGCGCCAGGGCCAGGTTCTGCATCGCCTGCACCGCAGCGCCCTTGAGCAGATTGTCCAGCGCCGACACAACGACCAGCTTGTGGCCGCTCTCATCAAGCGAGAAGCCGCCAATGACTGCGCCGGGTTGGAGCGCGCCGTCGCGCACTTCCGGAATCCGGTCGATCACCGTGACCAGCGCCTCACCGGCATAGGTCCGCGTAAAGAGCGCCTCGACCTCAGCCACGCTCATCGCGCGACCCAGGGTCAGGTGGGTGGTCGCGACGATACCGCGGAAGAAGGCGGCGACATGCGGAGTGAAGCGCACGCCCTCACCCATATGCCGGGCCATTTCGCGCTCGTGCAGATGGCCGCTCAGCGCATAGGGCATGAGATTGTCGGCCAGCGCCGCCGTGTCATTCTTGCGCGATGGCGTGGTCCCCGCCCCGGAATAGCCCGACACGCCGAAGACATGGGCATCACCGACGAGATGCCCGCGCAGCGGCGCAATAGCCAGCTGCCCAGAGGTCGCATAACAGCCCGGATTGGCAATCCGGGTGGCTCCGGCGAGGGCCTCGCGGCCATGGATTTCCGGCAGGCCATAGGTCCAGCCCTCATCAAAGCGATAATCAGCCGACAGGTCGACAATCACCGTCTCGTCCGGGATAGCGGCGACAAAGGGTGCCGCCGCGCCATTGGGCAAAGCCAGGATGACCGCGTCCACGCCGCGCGCCGCGATATCCGCCGGGGCCAGCGCTTCGAAAGCCAGATCGGTGGCAATCTCCGGCGCCATCTCGCCCACCGGCCGACCGGCCCATTCGCGCGAACTGGCGAAGGCGAGCTCGAGATCAGCCCGGTCGGCAATCAGACGCAGGAGTTCTCGCCCGGTATGACCGCGCGCACCGACCAGACCGACCCGCCGCACACTCATTGCGGGGCCTCAAGCGTCGGCGGCAGGGCAAAGGCTTTCTCGACCACATCGGCAATCACCGACGGGGCCATATCGCCGCGCCAGAACACGGTCCATTCGTCGCGCCGGATCGCGCCGTCGCATTCCTCGAAATAGAAGCCATTGACCGGATTGCTGGTCCGCGACCGCCAGATCAGCTGCGGCGCGTACTCCACCAGCCGGTTCCAGACCGTCCGCCCCAGACCCTCGCCGCGCGCCTCGTCGAGGACGGCAAATTTGTCGAGATAGATCCAGCCATCCAGTCGCGTGGTGATCGCCGCCGCCCGATAGCTCTCGGTGACGAAGGCTTGGTCGACGACCAGATTGTCCCAATAGCCCGCAACGGCGGAACGCCCGAAGGCGGCGGTGACCAGCTTGTCCATCCGGCCCAGATCGAGCGCCGCCTTGTCATCGGTGGAGACAATGCGCTCACCGCGGCGGATCAGCGTGCCGGCACCGGCATGGGTGAAAAGCTCGCGCGCCAGTTCGGCCGGGCGCGTGATCGAGACCGAGGAGGAGAGCGGGAGGTCGTCGAGCAGACGCTTGATCTCCTCCAGCTTCAGCCGCATGCCGCCATTGACCCAGTCGGCCTGCATCAGCTCGCCGAAATCGGTGGCCAGGTTGATCGAGGACAGGACGTCGCCATCCGCATCCAGCAGACCGCCCGTCCCGGTCAGGAAGACCACCTTGTAGGGTTGCAGGGCGTGCACAAGGGCGCGCACGGCCACATCGGCATTGATATTGACCAGCTTGCCATCGGGCGTTTCGCCCAGGCAGGCCAGAATGGCCGCCTGACCGGCGCGGGCCGCAGACCCGACCAGATCGAGATGGATGCGGCGTGGCTCACCGACCCGGCCCAGGCGGGCCTCGTCGACAATATCCGCCTCGAACACGCCGCGCGGCACAGCGGCCGCCCGGCCGCCGGCATCGCGGATCGCATCGACCAGGGTCAGATTGGCCTGGGTCAGCGTGTCACGAATGATCGGAATGGCCTCATCGCGGGTCACACGCAGTCCGTCGACGCGCTCGGTCGGGATATTGGCCGCCGCGAGAGCCGCATCGAGTTGCGGGCCGCCGCCATGCACCACGACCGGGGTCAGCCCGACCGTCTGCAGGAAGGCGAGCGCCGAGGCGAGGCCTTCCAGATCGTCCTGGATGACAGCCCCGCCGACCTTGATGACGGCGAAGCGTTCCTGGTCGATGCCGGAGAAGCGGTGGAGATATTCGCGGATCTCCTTGCCATCGCGCATGTGCGACAGCAATTGGACGATGGTCTGCCGGACGCCCGGCCCGTTCGTGGTCATTCCACCCCTCCCGCCTGCTGGGCGAGGGCTTCCATCACGGCCATCTGGACCGGCAGGCGATTGGCCGCCTCTTCAATTCCCATGAAGGCCGGACTGTCGACCACGGCATCGGCGATCTTCACATTGCGGCGCATCGGCAGGCAGTGACTGACGGTGGCCTCATTGGTCAGCGCCATTTTCTCGGGCGTGATCATGAAATCGGCGCCCTTGGCCCGATAAGGCGCTTCGGCATCCCAATTGCCATAGAAGGGCAACGCCCCCCAGCTCTTGGCATAGACCACATCGGCGCCATCATAGGCGGCCTCGACATCGGTCGTCAGGCTGACCGACCCGCCGCCCTCGGCGGTGAACTGTTCGGCCGCGGACATATAGCGCTCGTCCAGGCGGTAGACCTCGTCCGGCACCAGGATGCGGACATTGGCGCCGAATTTGGAGGCGATCAGCAGCGAGGAATTGGCCACGGCTGTGTTCAGCGGTTTGGGATGCGGCACCCAGGTCAGGAGATAAGTCTTGCCGGCGATCGGCCCCATGCGCTCCTGCAGCGCCAGCATGTGGGCCAGCTCCTGACAGGGGTGGACGATAGTCTCCATATTGATGACCGGAACCGTCGCATGCCGGGCGAAAGCCTGGATCATCGGATCCTCGCGCTCGGACTGCCAGTCCTTGAAATGCGGGAAGCAGCGAATGGCGATCAGGTCGACATAGGTCGACAGGACACGGGCCGCCTCGCGGACATGCTCTTCCTCATCCCCGTCCATGACGGCGCCATCCCCGAATTCCATCGGCCAGGTCGCGCCCTTGGCATCGAGCACGATGGCGTGCCCGCCCAGACGGTGAGTGCCGATATCAAAGGACGACCGGGTGCGCAGGGACGGATTGAAGAAGACAAGGGCGACCGACTTGCCTTCGAGCGATCGGCTCACCGCCCCGGACTTGAAGGCACTGGCTCGGTCGAGCAGCCCCTGAAGTTCGTTGCGGGTCCAATCTGCGGTCGAAAGGAAATGGCGCATGTCCGGTCCTTGCTGGCGGGTTGAGGGGTGAAACTGTGCGCAGGCCAAGCCTCACGCCCGCACTCTCTAGGACATCCGTGCACGCCGCGCACGGAAAATTCCAGCATCCAGCCCTGTCACCTTTGAAGGGGAGTGGAAATTGCGGCGTGTGTGTGGAACAAGCCGGTCATCACTGGATTTGAGGATCGCCCATGTCCGTTCTCGCCGTCATTCCCGCCCGTTACGGTTCCACCCGCTTTCCCGGCAAGCCGCTGGCGAAGATTGCCGGCCGGATGATGATCGAACGGGTCTGGCGCATTGCTGCCGCCGCCGAGGGTGTCGACCGGGTCGTGGTCGCCACCGATGACAAGCGGATCATGGACGCCGTCACCGCCGCCGGCGGTGAAGCGGTAATGACGGACGAAGCCTGCCGCAATGGCACCGAGCGCGCCCTGGACGCGGTCCGGCGCCTCAAGAGCGATGCCGAGATCATCATCAATGTGCAAGGCGATGCCCCGCTCATTCCGCCTTGGGTGATTGGCGGTGTGGCCGAGACGCTGCGTGCCGACCCATCCCTGCAAATGGCGACACCGGCCATCGCCCTTCCGAAAGACACCGAAGCGCGCATGCGCGCCGACAAGGCGAAGGGGTCCGCGTCCGGCACAACCGTTGTCTTCAACAAGGCCATGGACGCGATGTATTTCTCCAAGAATGTCATCCCCTTCCGCCGCAAGCCGGATGAAGGCGCGCCGACCTACCAGCATATCGGCCTGTACGGCTATCGCCGCGAGACGCTGGAACAGCTGGTCGCGCTCGACCCGACGCCTTTCGAGCTGACCGAAAGCCTGGAACAATTGCGGGCTCTGGAAAACGGAATCCCGATCCGCATCGTGCTGACGGATTATCGCGGCCGTTCGGCCTGGTCGGTGGACTCGCCGGAGGACGCCGTGCGGGTCGAGGCAATCATCCAGCGCGAAGGGGAGCTGGTCTGATGGGACGCGTCCTGCTCGCCCGCCACGGCAATACATTCGGCCCTGGCGACACGCCGGTCTGGGTCGGTGCGAAGGAAGACCTGCCCCTGGTCGAGAGCGGGGAGGCCCAGGCCCGCGCGCTGGCTGAAGCCCTTGCCGCAACCCGGCTGACCCCGGTCCGCCTCATTTGCGGCCCGCTGAAGCGCACGCGCCGCGCCGCAGAGATCGTGGCTGAGCTGACCGGTTTTGCGGGATCGGTCGAGATCGACCCGCGCCTGACCGAGATCGATTACGGGTCCTGGGGCGGCAAGACCAATGACGAGATCATCGCCGAGTTCGGCCAGGACACACTCGATTGCTGGGACAAGCGCCATACGAGGCCGGGCGGGGTCGACTGGTCACCCTCGGACGACACGCTGAAAGCCAATGCCCTCGCCGCCATGGCCGACGCCGCCAAGACGGACGGCCTCGCCGTGGTCATCACCTCGAACGGCATATTGCGCTATATGCACGCCGCCCTCGACGGCACAGACGCCAATGCCAAGGTCAAGACCGGGCATGTGTGCGGGGCATTCTTTGACGGCAAAACCGGCACGCGGATCTGCTGGAATGAGGCGCCGAATGCGGCCGTGATCACGCGCTATTTCAGCTGATCAGTCGCAATCGGCGAGCAAGGCCTTGATCGCAGTCCAGGCCTCCGGCTCGGTCAAGAAGGGCGCATGCCCGACATTGGGCACGTCTACCGTGCGCAAGTCCGGCTTTTGCCGCTTCATCTCGGCCACGGTCTGCGGCGTCAGAAGGTCGGAGATACCGCCGCGCACAGCCAGGGTGGGGATGTCCGCGAAGGGCGTCCAGAACGCCCACAAATCCGGCAGCGGGGCATCGCCCTCCATCTGTTCGACCAGCGCGCCATCATAGGCCAGCGCGATCTTGCCATCCTCTCGCTCGACCCAGGTCTTGCGCGCGAAATCATCCCAGAAGGCGGCATCATCGGCCCGCTTGGGGAAGGCGGCGAGATTGGACTGGCGGGTGCGGGCGGCTGCGGCCTCCCAGCTGTCCACCGGGTCGCGGCTGGCGACATTCGACTTGATCCGGTCCAGCCCGGCCTGGGCGATCTCCGGCCCGATATCATTGATCACCGCGGCGGCGATGCGCTCGGGCTGGAGGCCGGCGATGATGAAGGTCATCAACCCGCCCATCGACGTGCCGACAAAGACCGCACGCGGCAGCTCGATCGACGCCATCAGACCAAGAATGTCGCCGGCATAAGTCGGCGGCTGATAGCGCGCCGCGACCGGGTCATGGTCAGACAGGCCACGCCCGCGGGCGGAGACGACGATGACGCGCCGGCCCAGGCCCGCAATCATCGGCGCAAGGTCCTCGAAATCACGGACATTGCGGGTCAGGCCGTGCAGGCAGATCACCGGCAGGCCGGTTTTCCGGCCCACGGCCGGATAGTCGCGCCAGTGAATGCGCGGACCATCCGTCGTGGTGAAGTGGTGATCGGTGTAGTTCGCGTCAGTCATCAGGACGGTTCGGCCTCCGAAGGCGGTTCCACTTGCGGAACGGGCACGGTCTCACCATCGCCCTCCCAATCCCGGGCCAGATAGCGCGCGGCCCAGAACATGAAGAAGGCCGCAACCAGGTAGAGACAGGCCCCGATCACGATCGAGATGCGCAGCGAGCCATCGCCGAAGGTCGGCTGCAGCACGGTGGAGACCCGGCCGAGCACATAGACCCCGCCGCCAATGCCAAGCAGGTTGTTGATCAACAGGAAGACCGAGGAGGCACTCGTGCGCATGTGCGGCGGCATCAGGTGCTGGAAGGCCGACAGGACCGGTCCCAGCCAGGCAAGGCCCAGCGCGGTCGGGATGAAGAGGATGATCACGGCCAGAAGCGGCGACGGCGCCATGATGCCGGCCCAGTAGAGCGGAGCGCTGAGCAGGAAGGCGATCGCCGGAACCGTGGCGAAGGCCGAGCGCTTGGACTTGCCCATCAGATCGCCCATCACGCCACCGAGGAAAATCCCCAGACTGCCGGCCACAAAGAGAACGCCGCCGAACAGCCAGCCGGTCTCGACCAGACCGAGCTGGAAGCTGCGCGAGAAGAAGGAGGGCAGCCAGAAGAAGACGCCATAGCCCATCATCGAGGAGGCCGAGGCGCCCAGGATCATCAACCAGAAGCTCGGCTTTTCGAGGGCCAGCGACATGAAGTCCCGGAAGGCCGCGAAAAACGCGCCCAGGAGACCACCGACCACGACATGACCGATCAGCCAGCCGATAGCGGCGGTACCAAAGCCGGCCCCGCCCAGCGCCGGAACGATCCAGGCGACCAGGGCGGACAGCGGCATCAGGACGGCAAGGCCGATCATCAACATGGCCGGGCTGGTTGTACGGGCAACCCAGCGCCCGCCCATCCAGCCGGACACGGCACCGACAAGGGCGGCGCCGGCGAGCAGGGGGACGGACTGGATCGATGTCGCACCAAAGACGAGGATGTTGAAGATCGACAACAGGCTTGGCAGCGCGAAAATGACCGCGCCCGCAATGGAGAGAATGCGTGTCTTGCGGTCGGAGTAGACGCCGACAAGCTGTTTGCTCTCGGCTTTCTGGGTCGGAACACTGTCGAACTGGCCGCGCGTGGGTTCTTTCACGATCAGCTTGAAGATCGGCGCGAGCACAATCCCGGCAATACCCACGATGAAGAAGGCGGATCGCCAATCGAGCGCATCGGAAATACCACCGCCGGCGATCTGCGAGCCGGCGATGACGCCGAAAGCGGAGCCGACAGGAATGCCGAGCGAGTAGATGGCCAGGGCCCGCGAGCGCTCCGCAGGCGGGTGATAGTCGGCGATGATCGTATAGGCCGGGGCAACACCGCCGGCTTCACCAATGCCGACACCGACCCGCGCCAGGAAAAGCTGGGTGAAGTTCTGGGCGAAGCCACTCAGCGCAGTAAATCCGCTCCAGACGGTCAGTGCGACCGTCATGATCCAGGTCCGGCTCATACGGTCGGCGAACCAGGCGATCGGGACACCGAGTGTGGAATAAAGAACCGCAAAGGCGATACCGCCGAGCAGGCCGAGCTGCTCATCGGTCAGGCCGAGGTCTTCCTTGATCGGAATGGCGAGGATGGAAATGATCTGGCGGTCCAGGAAGTTGAACGCATAAACCAGAAACAGCAGAAGCATGACCAGACTGCGATAGCCGGCACTTGCTTTCTGGGTGGCACCGGATGCGCCTCCCCCACTTTCATTCGCCATGATCTCTCCCCTCAAGGCCTGCCGGTCATTTTTGACCGTGCGATATGCGGTCGTGCAATGCGTCTATCTCCGTCGACGCAAACATGAATGGTCATTCAGGTTTGGTCAAACCCGATTTCCATGCCGCGCCTGAGTGCGATAGCTTGCACCACGACGCGACGAATGCACGATGTTGCACAGAAACGGGCCAAGCCCAATAAGTCTTAGGGGGTTGAGATGAAACATACCGGATTTCCTGCAGCGCTGATCGGCCTCGCGGTCGCCGCCTGCTCTCCGTCTGCCGAGACCGGCACGGACACCATGGCCGACACCGCGACCGAGACGACCGGCGCGCATACCGAAAGCATGACCGGCGCGGCAATCAATGAGGCGGACCTGCGTCATCGCATCGCCACCCTGGCCGATGATTCCTTCGAGGGTCGCGCTCCGGCCACGCCCGGCGGGATCGCCGCCAGTCAGTGGATCGCCGACGAGATGGCCCGGATCGGTCTCGAACCGGGTTATGAGGGCAGCTATTTCCAACCCGTCTCCCTGCTCGCCGTCAGCCTGGACGCGGAGCAATCAAGCTTCGACGTGTCTTTCGAAGGCGAGCCGCTCGGCCTGAGCATGAACGAGGACATCGTTTATTGGTCCAAGCTCAACGCCTCTGACATCAGCGTCGAGGACAGCGATCTGGTCTTTGTCGGCTATGGCGTCGTGGCGCCGGAATATGGCTGGGATGATTATGCCGACCTCGATGTCGAGGGCCGGACCGTGGTCATGCTGGTGAATGATCCCGGCTATGCCAATCCCGACAGCGGCCTCTTCAATGGCAATGCCATGACCTATTACGGGCGCTGGACCTACAAGTATGAGGAAGCGGCCCGCCAGGGCGCGGCGGCCGTCATCCTGATCCACCAGACCGCCCCGGCCTCCTATGGCTGGAATGTCGTCTCCGGCTCCTGGAGTGGCACCCAGCTCGACCTCGCCCGTGAACCGGGTGAAGGCCAGTTCGCCAATGTCGAGAGCTGGGTCACTGAGGACCGGGCCCGCCAGATGTTCGAGCTCGCCGGATTGGACTTCGACGCCGTCACGGCTGCCGCCGCAGAGCCGGGCTTCACCCCGGTCGAGATGACCGGCCTCACCGCATCCGGCCAATTGGTCAATTCGGCCGAGACCATGGAGTCGCGCAATGTGGTCGGCGTGGTGCCGGGCACGACGCGTCCGGACGAATACGTGCTCTACACCGCGCATTGGGACCATATCGGCATCCGCGACGTGCCCGAAGGCGAGGATGGCCTCTATAACGGCGCCGTCGACAATGCGACCGGCACCGCCGCCATCCTGGAAATCGGCGAAGCCTTTGCCGCCAACCCGGCCGAGCGATCGGTGATGATCCTGGCCGTGACCGCCGAGGAATCCGGCCTGCTGGGCTCGGCCTATTATGGCGAGAACCCGATCGTACCCTTTGACCAGACAGTGGGCGGGCTCAACATTGATGCGATCCTGCCCACCGGCCGCGCCCGCGACGTTGTGGTGGTCGGCCATGGCGCTTCCGAGCTGGAAGACATCCTCACCGAGGCGGCCGCGGAACAGGACCGCTATATCGTGCCGGACCCCAATCCGGAGGCCGGGTATTTCTACCGGTCCGACCATATCGAGCTGGCCAAGCAGGGCGTGCCGATGCTCTACGCCGATGGCGGGTTTGACCTGCGTGAGGGCGGCCGCGAAGCCGGTGAAGACATCGGTGCCGACTATCGCGCCAATCGCTATCACGGTCCGGCCGACGAATATTCCGAGGACTGGAATATGGAGGGCATGGTCGAGGACACGACGCTCTTCTTCACGGTCGGCTCACGCTTGGCCAATTCGGACGCCTGGCCGAACTGGTATGAGGGCAATGAGTTCCGCGCCCTGCGTGACGCACAGCGCAGCGAGTAGGTCGCCGGGTATCCAGATGTAGGAAGGGCGGCCCGCCATGCGGTGCCGCCCTTTTTATATGGCCGGACAAGCCGGAGGCACGCCCCCACCCGTTGCACACAATCTTAAGCACCGGGCGTCAGGATCACACCGAAAAGCCGCCAGGGGAGACAGGGCAAAATGGACGGATCGACACGGGCATTGAGCCTGGCCGGGCTTGTACTCGCGCTTGCGGGCACGGCCCAGGCCCAAGATTTCAGTATGCCGCAAGACGATGATTACTTCACCGCCTCAGGCCCCGATGGCGCGACCGTGCAATTCCTGTTTGGTGGTCCGAGCGCGACCACGAGCCCCACCCGGGGGACCAGCACCGGCAGTGTTCAACTCGGAACGGCGGACGATTTTCCGGGCTTCTGGACAATGGACAATGAGACCGGCGAGATCACGGTGACAATCATCGACCCCTACTCGCTTGTCGGCACGTGTGATCGCTGGCCGGACTACATAGTCGGCGAAACACTTCCGGCGGCATCTGAGCGGACCTGCTGGCTGCCGGAGCAATTCAGTCAATACACATTGACCTATCACGGCCAGCAATAGCCGGCCCGGCGACTGGCCGGCGATCAGACCTGATCGAAATGTCAGAGAGGAACGCCTGTCGCCACGACCTCTAGAAGGTCCGGCGCACCACAACCTTCTCGCCGCGCTCTTCCAGGCGCTTGGCATAGCGCTTCTCGTCCAGCGTCGCGCCGGAGTGGATGCAATAGACGGTGCGGGCCTCGGAGATGCGCGGCCAGTGGATGAAGTCACACAGCAGCGACTGCATGCCCGAGGACACATTCACTTCCAGCGTGCCCATGCTCTGGGCGAAGGCGAGATTATTCTGGAACATGCCTTCGGCGCGCAGTTTCTCGAGCGCGTCGGTGAAATCCCCGCCGAGGAAATTGCGGATATTGCGACCTTCAATCTCATTGCGGCGAATGCCAAAAAGATCGAGTGCGCCCAGGGAGATGGCTTTGATCATGCCCATTGAGTCGGTGACAAATTCGACCGAGGGGTTGAGCGAGACCAGGTCGACCCAAGTTGGTGCCGGCGCGATGACAAAGGCGTCCTGAACCAGTTCCGCCATGCGGCGCTTGATCCGTTCTGGCGGTTCGCTGTCACCATTCTCCCAGCGCGAGATCATGGCCTGAGTGACCCCCAGATCCGCAGCCAACGCCGCCTGCTTGAGGCGTTTGGACATCCGGAAATTGCGGATGACCGACGGCCAGTTGACCTTGCTCGAAGTCATCGACAACTTGATATCTTCTACCAAATCCGCCCCCCTTGCGGGCTCATTCCGGCCCGGACATCTCCACCTGCCCGCCGAACTCACGGCGCAGACGGTCAAATTCCACCGGGCTGACTCTCGCCCCGGTCAGCATCCACCTGACCGTTCCATCTTCGCCGATATGCGGCCAGTGCAGGCCATGAACCGGACCAATATCGCGTTTACCATGTGAATTGGCAAAACAATACCGATCCGCACTTTCAACGCTTTCAAGCGCGCCGTCAAAAAATCCGCGCTCAATAAGAAGGGCGTGCAAGGCGACCAGGTCTCCCTGGAAAAGACTTGCCAGGGTCTGGCCCTCGATCTGGTCGCGCGGCCTATCCGCTTCACGGGCAAGACCCGTGCTGGCTGTTTCGATCACGCCGTCGCGATCCACCACTGCGGCAATACCGGGCTGAACGGCGACGTGCTTGCGCCAACCCACCAGCGGTGAGGCCATATCCTCCGGCGTCCCGGCGAGGGCCCGGATCCGCGCCTGCATGTCCGCCGCCGGCTGAACTGCACCAGACTCCCAGCGCGACACCATGGCCTGGGTTACGCCCAGATCATAGGCCAGAGCCGCCTGTTTGACATTGTGAGTGAAGCGGTAGCGGCGCAGGAGGTTGCGCCAGAAAATCGGGTCGCTCCGGACGGGTATTTCAGCGCCCGCCACGACCTAGATCGCCTTGCGCAAGACCATGGCGCCGCCCAGGCGCGCCTTGACGTCAGCATGAACGCGTTCGGAGACATCCGCGCCGGACAGCAGCCACAGGATTTCCGGACCGGGCAGGAAACTGGGGCGATGCAGCCCATGAACATAGCCTGGGCGTCGCTCGCCATCCGGGCTCAGAAAGGTGATGACATCTATGCTCTCCGCGGAAGCCAGTCGGCCTTCGAACAGACCTGCGGCGACAAGGGCATCGAACAAGCGCGGCCAGTCGCCTTCGAAGGCCTCGTGAATATAGCGCCCCTCGAGCTCAAGGCGCTGACAATCAAGACTGCGGCAGAAGCCCCGGCTGGCCCGCAAAATGCGGCCCTCACCATTGATCACGCCCACCACCGCCGGGTGCCGCCCGATCCGGTCGAGCCAGGCCGATCGCGAGACTGATGTCTGGGACGCCCAGTACAAGTCGAACACCCGTTCCTGAACCCCTTCGGAGGGGATTGCGACGCCGGATTCCCAGCGTGAGATCATGGTCTGGGTGACCCCGAGATCATGCGCCATGGCGGCCTGTTTGAGGCCCTTCGAAAGACGATAATGACGGATCACGGACGGCCAGTGAATGGTCTGGACATCAAGGCTGAGCGTCGGGTCGGACATATGCGCTTCTCCGGATTGAGAGGGCGCGCCGGTGCCGGTCATCGGCGGTTATATTTTATAACCCAAGCTGCGCGGCTTGTGAACCCTGAAGTCTAAAGCAACCAAACGGACGAAAACGCTGAAGCGTTTGCGACACTTGTGTGAAGATGCGTCAGAATGGCAAGAGGCTGATTGATCGCAAGGCCTGGTGTTTGCTACCTGCCCCGGCGTTTTGTCTCCAAGAGGGTGCCCGGCCATGGCCGATTTGAACACGACGGTTTGGATCTTCTCGATCCTCGGCTTCCTGATCGCCGCCTATTCGATTGTCGCCAATGATGCGATTCAGACCCTCGGCACCTTCCTCAGTTCCAATACCAAACGACCCTGGTGGGTTTTGTGGGCCTATGCCTGCTCGATCATCGTCGCGGTGATGTTGTGGGGGTTCTACGGTGGCGGTGGCGATATCGCGTTTGGCCGCCTCAATTCCCTGCCCTATCCGGACGGCGGCGTGCAGTGGTGGCACGCCATCCCGCCGCTTTTCCTGCTCATCCTGACCCGTTACGGCATTCCCGTTTCGACCACCTTCCTGGTCCTGACCATTTTCGCACTGACCGGCGGCGCGAATACCGAAGGGGTTTTGCCGAGAATGCTGACCAAGTCAGCGCTCGGCTATATCGTCGCCATCAGCGCAGCCTTCTTTGTCTACCTGATCATCTCGCGCATGTTCGAACGCTGGATCGAGCGCACCAAGGACGAGCCCCATCACCCGGTCTGGTATGTCGCCCAATGGTGCGCGACCGCCTTCCTCTGGGCACAATGGCTGATGCAGGATCTGGCCAATATCTTCATATTCCTGCCCCGCACCACCGAGCTGGTCCCGGTTCTGGACGACAATGGCCTGCCGCTCATGCGCGAAGGTGTGGCGGTGCTGCAGACGCAGGTCACCTTCTCGCCGCTGCTTCTGGTCTTTGCGACGGTCGTGATGTTGGCCCTGCACGCGATCATCTTCCGCAATCGTGGCGGCGAGATCCAGAAAATCGTTCTGTCGAAGACCAACTCCACCGACATCCGCGCGGCCACCGCGATCGACCTGATCTACGGGATCATTCTCTACATCTTCAAGGAAGTGAACGATGTCCCGATGAGCACGACCTGGGTCTTCCTGGGCATGCTGGCCGGTCGCGAAATCGCCATCGCCTATATCGCCGGCCTGCGCTCGAAGCTCTCGGCGCTCTGGGATGTCACCTCGGACGTCCTGCGCGCCTTCCTCGGCCTGATCATCAGTGTCGTCCTGGCCATTTTCCTGCCGGCCTGGGCGCGCGGCGAGCTCGGCGAGCTGATGGCGGACCTGCCCGGCTATGTCGCACGGGCCCTCGGTTTCTAGCCTCGTCCACCACCCGAATGGGTGTGGGTAATTCATATTTTATGAGTGCCCATTCATATGCGCAGAGCGCCAAGATAACTCCAAGATTCAAAGGGGTTAGAATTCGGTCTTGGGGACGGATTGGGCCAGCACGGTTCGGTCGCTTCGCTTGCGGCTGCGATTGAAGCAGGGCGCGATGGCAGAGCTCATCGGCGTCTCGCAAACCTATGTGTCACGCCTGGAGGCGGGACTGGTGACGCCGCCGGCCGCGGTCGCCGAGGCCATTGTCAAGCTGGCCGAGGATCCACGAACGCGATCCCTGTTTGACGATTTGCGTGCGACGGTCGAGCACAGCCCCTTTCCCTGCCTGCTCCTGCAGACCGGTCCCGAAGGGCTCCGCATCGAAGCCGCGAGCACAATCATGAGGCAGGACTTTCTCGCGGGAGAACACCGGATCGAGAACGCGCCAGCCCTCAAGCGGCTGACCGGCGATCTGGAGGCATTACACAGACAGGGTCTTGCCGACGGCAATATTCTTGGCGCCTCGGCGGTTTGGACCGACCACGATGCGATCAACCGCTTCTGGCAGGTGCGCTATACGCCGATCCGCGACGAGACCGGGGCCAGCTTCATGCATGTAACGCTGGCCGACCTCGAGGACAGCCCGGCGGCCCGCGCCGCCACCAATGACGCCAAACCACGCATCGAACGCTTCAATGGAAGCGAGGGCTGAGACCGCGAGCCGGGTCGGCCCGCCACTCACCGATAGCGGGACTGTAACTTCGCGAGGGCTGCCTTGCCCGGGGTCAGGCGTTCATAGGGCACCTGGTTGAGCGGGGTTTTCGGGAGCTTGTTGGCCGCCTGCATGTCCGGCAGATCGCTGTTGAGGTAGAGAAGGCCGGTGCGGATCTCGCCCTCGGTCTTGTTCAGCAACAGGGTCTCGATCGCCTGGGCCCGGTCGCGCGGATCGTAATTGCTCTCGGTCTTGCGCAGGAAAAGCTCGCCACCATCCTGCATGGTCACCCGCATCGCCCCGTCCTTGTCATAGGATCCGGTGACCTCGTCGGCATGGGCGACGAAATCCGTGTGCACGAGCGGATGATAATACTTGTAGGTATGGGCATAGCTCTTGGTCGAGCCCTGATGATCATTGAAGGTCACGCAGGGCGAGATGACGTCGATCAGGGCAAAACCCTTGTGCTTGAGACCGGCCTTGATCAGCGGCACGAGCTGGGACTTGTCGCCGGAAAAGGCGCGCGCCACGAAGCCGGCCCCCAGCGTCAGCGCCTGGACACAGGGATCGATCGGCATCTGGTCGTTGGAGACGCCTTTTTTCGACTTCGAGCCGTAATCCGCTGCCGCCGAGAACTGCCCCTTGGTGAGCCCGTACACGCCATTATTCTCGAGAATATACAGCATGTTGAGATTGCGCCGGATGGCATGGGCGAACTGGCCGAAACCGATCGAGAGCGAGTCCCCGTCCCCGGAAATGCCGATATAATTGAGTTCGCCATTGGCGGCATTGGCCCCGGTCGCCACGGAGGGCATGCGCCCATGCACGCAATTAATGCCGTGCGACTGGCCCATGAAATAGGCCGTCGTCTTGGACGAGCAGCCAATCCCGGAGACCTTGGCCGCGCTTTCCGGCGCCAGATCCAGTTCCCAGAAGGCCTGGACCAGGGCGGCGGTCACCGAGTCATGACCGCAACCGGCACACAGCGTCGACATCACGCCTTCATAATTGCGAACCGACAGGCCGAGCTTGTTCTTGGGCAGATGCTTGTCGATGAAAGGCTTGCTCATGGAGGTCATGCGACGTCTCCCAGGGCTTCGAGATGGGCCGAAATGCCCTCGATGATGAATTTCGGATTCGCCGCCATACCGGCATAATCGAGGATCGAGACCAGCTTGTGCTTGGGCGCTTCGGTCTCATTGACCAGCAGCGAGCGCAATTGCCCGTCACGGTTCTGCTCGACCACGAAGACCTCGTCATATTGCTCGATGAATTGGTCGACCTCGGCATTGAAGGGGAAGCCGCGCACGCGCAGATAATCCAGGTTCACGCCGTTTTCGGCGAAGCGGTCGAGGGCTTCCAGGACCGCGCCATCGCAGCCACCGACCGAGATAATCGCCCGGCGGGCATTCTGGCCGCAGCGCGTGATGATCGGGGCCGGGACGGCATTGGCGGCATTTTTCCACTTGGTTGTCAGACGATCGAGCACTTCCTTGTACTCGTCACTGTCCTCGGTATAGCCGCCTTTCCAGTTATGGCCCGATCCGCGCGTGAAATAAGCGCCCTTGGGATGGGTGCCCGGCAGGGTGCGCCAGGGAATGGCGTCGCCGTCGCGGTCTTCATAACGGTAGAATTTCTCGAGGCTTTCGATCTCGTCGGCGGTCAGGACCTTGCCGCGATCGGGCTGGTAGCTGTCATCCCATTCCAGCTCCGGGATCATCCAGTCATTCATGCCGATATCAAGATCGGTCATGAAGAAGACCGGCGCCTGGAAGCGTTCGGCAATGTCGAAGCTCTGCACCGCCATCTCGAAGCATTCCTTCGGATTGGCCGGGAAGAGGAGGATATGCTTGGTATCGCCATGGCTGGCATAGGCGGCCAGGGTGATGTCGCACTGCTGGGTCCGGGTCGGCAGGCCGGTCGAGGGACCGGCGCGCTGGACGTCGAACAGCACGACCGGCACTTCGCCATAATAGGCAAAACCGATGAATTCGCTCATCAGCGAGATGCCCGGCCCGGAGGTCGGGGTGAAGGCGCGCGCGCCATTCCAGCCGGCACCGATCGCCATGCCGACCGAAGCGAGCTCGTCCTCACCCTGGATGATGCAGAAATTCTTCTCGCCGGTTTCCGGATCGACGCGGAATTTCTCGCAAAAGCCCTTGAAGCCATCCATCAAGGACGTCGAGGGCGTGATCGGATACCAGGCGCCGAAGGTCGCCCCGGCATAGACACAGCCCAGGGCGGCAGCCGTATTGCCATCGATCATGATGTGACCGGCCGTCTTGTCCATCGGCTCGATGCGCAGTGGCAACGGATCGGCGAAATGCTCGCGGACATAATCCAGACCCAGCCCGATCGCCTTCATATTGGCGTCGATGAGGTGTTCCTTGGTCCCGAACATTTCCTTCACCAGGCCGCGAATGACCTCGACATCGAGACCGGTCAGACCGGCGACGGCGCCGACATAGGCCATGTTTTTCATCAGCACGCGGGTGCGGGCATTGTCGAAGGCGGCATTGACCAGGCGGGCGAGCGGCACACCGATCGCGGTGACATCTTCGCGCGCATGCATGTCCGGCCGCGGCCAGGTCGAGTCGTAAAGGAGGAAACCGCCCGGCGACACCTCGGCGAGATCCTGTTTATAGGTCTCGGCATTCATGGCGACGATGAATTCCGCCGTGCCCGAGCGGGCCATATAGCCGTCCTTGGTCAGGCGGATCTCATACCAGGTCGGCAGGCCCTGGATATTGGAGGGGAAGAGATTCTTGCCCACCACCGGCACGCCCATGCGGAAGATCGCCTTCATCAGCAGGCCATTGGCCGAAGCCGAACCGGTGCCGTTCACATTGCCGATCTTGATGACGAAGTCATTGACCCGGACTTCGCCTGACACGTCCACGAGATCCTTCATTCGGCAGCCACTTTCTTCGTTTCATCGTCGACATGCGGAATGAAGATGTCGGCATCCTGCATGTCCCACGCGGCGGTCGGGCAGCGCTCGGCACACAGGCCGCAATGCAGGCAGAGATTTTCGTCCTTGACCATGACCCGCCCGGTATCCTTCAGCGGCTCGGAGACAAACAGGTCCTGATCCTTGTTGTTGGCCGGCACCCGCAGCGACTGGCGCAGCTCGGCTTCCTCGGCCACCGGCACGATGGACAGGCAATCGACCGGGCAGATGTCCATACAGGCATCGCACTCCTTGCAGAGCGGGGCCTCGAAGACGGTCTGAACATCGCAATTGAGACAGCGCTGGACCTCGGTCGCGATCTGCTCGGCGGTATAGCCCGTCTCCACTTCCATCTTGCGATTGGACAGGCGCGCCTTGAGTTCGGCCAACGGCATCTGTCGACGATGTTCGCCGGTATAGCTGTTGGAATACATCCACTCATTCACGCCCATCTTGGCGGATTGAAGATTGACCCCGCGCGGCAGACGCGCCTCCAGCGCGGTGCCCTCGCAATGCTTGTGGATCGAGATCGCCGCCTGGTGGCCATGCTCGACCGCCCAGATGATATTCTTGGGTCCGAAGGCGCTGTCACCGCCAAAGAAGATGCCCTTCTTGGTCGACTCGAACGTCTTCTCGTCAACGATCGGCACGCCCCATTTGTCGAATTCGATCCCGATATCGCGCTCGATCCAGGGGAAGGCATTCTCCTGGCCGATCGCCAGGATGACATCGGTACAGGGAATGATTTTGGTGCCGACGATCTGGGTGTCGGTGATCTGGCCGTCCTCATCGAGCTGATACTCCATCAACTCGAATTCCATGCCGGTCAGCTTGCCATTCTCGACCACAAAACGCTTGGGCGAGTGATTGACCAGGATTTCGACATTCTCGTCCTCGGCATCCTCGAGCTCCCAGGGGGAGGCCTTGAAGAATTGCCGCGGCTTGCGGGCCATCACCTTCACATCGTCAGCGCCAAGGCGCAGCGAGGTGCGGCAGCAATCCATGGCGGTATTGCCGACCCCGATGATCAGGACGTCCTTGCCGATCTTGTCTGTGTGCTCGAAGGCGACGCTTTCCAGCCAGTCAATGCCGATATGGATATTGGCATCGGCCTCGTCGCGGCCCTCAATCTTGAGATCCTTGCCCTTGGGCGCACCGGAGCCGATGAAGACGGCGTCATAGCCGCTCTCGGCCAGCGCCTTGAGGCTCTCGATGCGATGACCCGTCTTCAGCTCCACGCCCTGGTCGAGAATGTATCCGATCTCCTCGTCCAGCACTTCTTCCGGCAGGCGGAAGGAGGGGATGTTGGAGATCATCAAGCCGCCGGGACGGTGATGGGCTTCAAAGATCGTGCACTCATAGCCCAGCGGGGCGAGGTCATTGGCCACCGTCAAGGACGCCGGCCCGGCGCCGATCAGGGCGATTTTCTTGCCATTTGTGCTCGCCGGCTTTTGCGGAACGAGATGTTTGACCTCATCGCGATGGTCGGCAGCGACCCGTTTCAGACGACAGATCGCGACCGGTTCCTCCTCGACCCGGCCGCGTCGGCAGGCCGGCTCGCAGGGACGATCACAGACCCGACCGAGAATGCCCGGGAAGACATTGGATCGGCGATTGACGAGATAGGCTTCGGTGAATTCACCTTGCGCAATCAGGCGGATATATTCAGGCACCGGCGTGTGTGCCGGGCATGCCCACTGGCAATCCACGACCTTGTGAAAATAGTCGGGATCGCGCGTATCGGTCGGCTTCATGCTCCTCACCCCGGGCTTGCGCCCGTTCCGTATTATGGGCCGGCGACCGTCGAGGGCCGCAGAATTGCTGCCATTCTCACATGGTCAACGCCGCAAGGGTCAAGCGAATTCCCCCTTAAGCGACCGTTTGCGAACGGGTTTGTTTGTTAGTGCGAGTGAGTTGCAAAATGGTCGCGGTAACGGGGCGATGCCGGCACAGGTCCTCGCCCTTGATGGGCGAGGTGGATCGCCGCAAAGCGGCGAGACGGAGTGGGTGATTGGAGGTCGGCAATGGAACGCTAGCGCGTTTCACCCCTTCCGGCCCTTCGGGCCACCTTCCCCATCAAGGGGAAGGACCTTAAACAGCAGCCAGCAACAACCGGATTGCCGCGTGTCTTCCACTGCGCCACCCTCCCCCCATGACACGCCCCTCCCCCCTGCAAAACCGCGTCACCCCCACCGGCGAGATCTGTGCCCACAGCGCCCGCGGCACGCTGATGGGCAATCGCGGCATCCTGCATGATGCGCAGCAACAGCTCGGCACCGCACGCTGGAAACACCAGGCCTGGGTCACCTGCACACTCGCTTTCAAGGCGCGCCGACGCGAACTGATGGCGCCGGGCTGGTATACTGAGCTTTTCTTCACCGACGAGGCGGTCGCCCTCGCCGCCGGACACCGCCCCTGCGCCGAGTGCCGGCGCGAGGATTTCAACCGCTTCCGGGATGCCTTCGAACACGCCCACCCGGACCTGCCCCGCCCCGTTCGCGCGCCGGACATGGACCGGCTGATGCACAAGGCGCGGGTGGTCTCGCGGTCGCGGCAGCAGGTGACGTATGAGGCGGCGCTATCGGAATTGCCGGAGGGCGTGTTCTTTCGGGAGACGCCCCTAGGCGCGCCGCTGGTGCGCTGGCAAGACAAAGTCTGGGCTTGGTCGTTCGCGGGCTATTCAGCGGGACCAGAGACCCTGCCGGAGCGGGTGGAAGTACTCACGCCAGAGCCGACGGTGAAGGCGATTGCGGCGGGTTTTGTGCCAGTCTGCATTGCCCAATAGCCCCATTCCCACCGTCATCCCACCGTGACCGCAAAGCGGGCATCCGGGGGACCTGCGCTACCCCGTCGACGGTATGGCTGAGGTCCCCCGGATCGCGGCTGCGCCGCGACCGTGGGATGACGGTGGAGAAGGAGGCTTATGTGAACTCGGCGCGTCGCGCGGAAACCCCCACAAACCGCTTGTCAGCCAGCAGGCGCTGAATGGATGAGCGTGCGCGAGCGCCCCGCGTCCATGCCCTCCCCTCACAACTCATCCACCGAATGCTCATGCACGCGCGCTTCCGCCTTCAGCCAGGCAATGAAGGCCCGCGCATCCGGGCTCAACGGGCGGTTTCTCGCCGTGACGATGTGATAGGCGGAGCGAACCGGGGTGGTGCCGTCGGGGAAAAGGGCGACGAGGCGGCCACTGGCGAGGTCGTTCTGGACCAGGGCGCGCTTGGCCAGGGCGACGCCGCGCCCCGCGACGGCGGCGTCAATGACCAGGGCTGACTGGTTGAACCGCACGCCGCCCGACACATCCACACCCCGTGCTCCACGCGCCTTGAGCCAGGAGGCCCAGTCGGCGCCGTCGACCTCGGTTTCCGGTGAAGCGTCGTGCAGCAGGGTCTGGCCACGCAAGTCCTGCGCGCGGGCCAGCGGCGGGCCGTCGCGCAAGAGGTCGGGTGAGCAAACCGGCAGGACTTCTTCGGCCAGCAGGGCCTCTTCATTCAGGGTCATGTCGCCACCCGGCCCATAGCGTATGCCCAGATCGGCGGCGCCGGCGGCCAGATCGACGCGCTCCGAGGTCGCGGCAATCCACACTTCCACGCCCGGCACTTCCTCCTGGAAGCGAAAGAGGCGCGGCGCCAGCCATTTGCCGGCAAAGGAGGGCGCGACCGAGACGGTGAGGGCGCGACGATGGATGGGCTGGCGCATCAGCGAGACCGCACGTTCGAGCGTTTCAAAGGCTTCCGATGTGATACCGGCCGCAGCACGACCGGCCTCGGTGAGGCTCAAACCGCGCCCTTCGCGCACAAAAAGCGGGGCACCGACATGCTCCTCCAGCTGCCTTATCTGCTGGCTGATGGCGCCCGGCGTGACCGCCAATTCGTCGGCGGCACGGGCAAAGCTCTCCAGCCGGGCGGCAGCCTCGAAGGCGCGCAGGGCATTGAGCGGGGGAAGGCGAGAGGTCTGAGCCATGGCTTGAGTTTAGTTTTTCTAACGTCAAAAGCCAATAATGGTCGTTTGTAATCGCTGCATCGAATAGAAATATTGAACTCGTCGCGCCACGAAGGCGCAGGAACGGACGAGTGACCATGCGTGTTTTCCCTGCCTCCATTCCCCTAGATGGACAGACGGTGATCGTTGTCGGGCAAGGCCCGATGGCCGAGCCAAAGGCACGCCTGTTTGCGTCATCCCCAGCCCGGTTGCTTTGGTTCACCGGTGCGTCCAATGATCCTGTTGCTTCGGATATTGCCCAGTATGCGAAGATTATACGCCGAGTGCCGACCCGGCGGGACCTTCGTGGCGCGACATTGATTTTCCTCGCCGGCGGCGAAGAGCGCCAGCTCGACAAGCTCGCCCGTTGGGGCCGCAGCCAGGGCGCGATGGTCAATATCGTCGACAGTCCGGCCGCCTCGGACTTCCAGACGCCGGCCATTGTCGACCGTGACGGCATTGTCGTCTCCATCGCCTCGGGCGGCGCCGCGCCAGTTCTGTCGGTCGATATCCGCGCCGCGATCGAACAAATCCTGCCCGCCCGCATCGGCGTCATCGCCGACCTCGCCCGAGAGCTGCGCGGCACGGTGAAATCCGTCCTCGGCAAGTTCGACGACCGCCGCGCCTTCTGGGAACGCGCCTTGCGCGGCAAGGCCCGTGACCTTGCGCTTTCCGGTGACAAGGCCGGCGCCCGCCGTGAAATGCTGCGTGAGTTGAATGGCGAGACGTTCGAACGCAATGGCATCGTCCACCTGGTCGGCGCCGGTCCCGGCGATCCCGATTTGCTTACCCTCAAGGCCGCCCGCCTGCTGCGCGAGGCCGATGTCATCGTGCATGACCGCCTGGTCAGCGATGGCGTGATGGATCTGGCTCGCCGCGACGCCCTGCGCATTAATGTCGGCAAGACCAAGGGCCATCATCCCGTCCCGCAGGACGAGATCGGCGCCATTCTCGTGCGCGAGGCCCGCAAGGGTCAGCGCGTGGTCCGCATCAAGGGCGGCGACCCCTTTGTCTTCGGACGCGGCGGCGAAGAGCTGGATGTCGTCCGCGCGGCCGGAATCGCGGTCGAGGTCACGCCCGGCATCACCGCTGCGGTCGCCTGCGCCGCTGCCGCCGGCATCCCGCTGACCCACCGCGATCATGCCCAGTCGGTGACCTTTGCCTCCGGCGTCGTCAAGCAGGACGGTCCGGACGCCGATTATCGCGCCCTCTCCGCCGCCAATTCCACCACCGTCTTCTATATGGGCGTCGGCGCCGCACCGGAGATCCAGGCCAAGATGATCGCCGCCGGACGCGATCCCTCAACCCCGGTGGCCCTGATCGAGAACGGCACGCGGCACAATGAGCGCCGCGTCTACGGCAAGCTCGGCGACCTCGCCGACCTGGTCAAGCGCGAAGCCATTTCCGGTCCCACCATCATGATTGTCGGCGAGGTCGCCGGCACCGCCGTCAGCCAGGCCGCCGCGACCATCGGCCAGGAGCAATTCGCATGAAAACCGTGACCGCCAACCGCCTCACCGATGGCCGGGTGATCTATCGCACCCCGACCGGCGACTGGACGACCGAGCTCGCCGACGCGGCCCGCCTCGGCAATGACCAGGCCGATGCCGCGCTCGAGATCGCCTCGGACGAAAGCCATATCGCCGTCGGCGCCTACCTCATTGAACTCGAGGACGATCGGCCCGGCGGCCAGAAATGGCGCCGCGAGGGCATCCGTCTCGCCGGTCCGACGACCGGTTCCACCCATGCCCAAGCGACGGCCTGAGCCATGTACAAGTATGACAACTATGACCACGCCATGGTGGCGGACCGGATCGCGGAGTTTCGCGACCAGGTGACGCGTCGCCTCGATGGCCGCCTCACCGAGGACCAGTTCAAGCCGCTGCGCCTGATGAATGGCGTCTATCTGCAGCTGCACGCCTATATGCTGCGGGTGGCCATCCCCTACGGCACGCTGAACAGCACACAGATGCGCACCCTGGCCGGGATCGCGCGCGATTATGACAAGGGCTATGGCCATTTCACCACGCGCCAGAACCTGCAGTACAACTGGCCGGCCCTGATCGATATTCCCGACATTCTCGACCGCCTCGCCGCCGTCGAAATGCATGCTATCCAGACCTCGGGCAATTGCATTCGCAATGTCACCGCCGACCCCTTCGCCGGCGCCGCCGCCGACGAGCTGGAAGATGGTCGCCCCTGGGCCGAGATCATCCGGCAATGGTCGAGCTTCCACCCGGAATTCACCTTCCTGCCGCGCAAATTCAAGATTGCCGTCAACGGGGCCAGGGCCGACCGGGCCGGTATCCGCGTGCATGATATCGGTCTGCAGATCGTCAAGAATGACGCCGGCGAGACCGGGTTTGAAGTCTGGGTCGGGGGTGGCCAGGGCCGCACGCCGCGCCTGGGTCATCTGATCAAGCCCTTCCTGGCGCCGGAAGACTTGCTCTCCTACCTCACCGCCTGCCTGCGCGTGTACAATCAGCACGGTCGCCGCGACAATCTCTACAAGGCCCGGATCAAGATCCTGGTCGAGGCGCTGGGCGCGGACGAGTATGGCCGCCAGGTCGAGGATGAGTGGGCCGTGATCCGCGAAGGCGAGCTGAAACTCCCCGCCGCCGAGATCGCGCGTATCCGCCGCTTCTTCGACCAGCCCAAACAGGTCGATCCGACGCCCGTTCCGGTGACGGAAAACCGCGCCTTCGCCCGCTGGCTCGACCGCAATCGCCGCGATCATGCGGTCGAGGGCCTGTCCTCCCTGGTCATCTCGCTGAAGCCTATTGGCGGCACGCCGGGCGATATCACCGACGCGCAGATGGAGGCTGTCGCCAATCTCGCCGAGCGCTTCGGCTTTGACGAAATCCGCGCCACGCCGGACCAGAACCTGATCCTGCCGCATGTCCGCAATGGCGATCTGGAAGCGGTCTGGAATGGCTTGGTCGAGGCTGGACTTGCCACCGCCAATGCCGGTCTGGCGACCGATATCGTCGCCTGCCCGGGACTGGATTACTGCAATCTCGCCAATGCCCGCTCCATCCCGATCGCCCAGGCCATCTCCACCCTGCTTGAGGCCGAGGGCCTGTCGGAAAAAGCCGGCGATGTGACCATCAAGATTGATGGCTGCATCAATGCCTGCGGCCATCACCATGTCGCCCATATCGGCGTGCTGGGCGTGGATAAGCGCGGCGAGGAATTCTACCAGATCACCCTGGGCGGCGCCTTTGGCTCCGATGCCGCGATCGGCTCGATCATCGGCAAGGGCCTGGCCGGCGAGGATGTCCCCGCCGCCATTGCCCGCCTGCTGCACACATATCTCGATATTCGCGCCGAGAATGAGCGCTTCATCGACACGCTGCGCCGTGTCGGATCCGACGCCTTCAAGGAGGCCATCTATGCTGACGCTTGATCGCAAGACCGACACCCGGCCCGTCGCCGAGGCCCAATTGGCCGCTGGTGGGGGCCATATCGTGGAATTGCCCGGCGATGCCGACTGGCGCGAGGCGAAGGCCGAAATCGCCGGCGCCGTGCGGGTCGATATCCGCTTTGCCAAATTCAATGATGGTCGCGGCTTCACCCTGGCGACCCAGCTGCGTGAGCGGGTCGGCTATACCGGCAAGCTGCGCGCCGTCGGTGATCTCATTCCCGACCAGGCCCAACACCTGATCCGCGTCGGCTTCGACGATGTCGAGCCGGACCGCAAGGGGCTGGAGGCCGACTGGGCTCGCGCCCGCACCCGCTTTGCGCACGCCTATCAACCCGGCCGCGGCAATGTCACACCGCTCTTTCGTCACCGCCATGCGGAACCGGTCGATGACCTCGCCGCCCTGAATGCCCGCTATCGCGACCTGTCTCCGCAGGACATCCTGCGCGATGCCATCAAGCAGGAATGGGTCGGCAAGACGGCCATCCTCTCCTCTTTCGGGGCCGAGGCCGCTGTTAATCTGCACATGATCGCGCAGATCGATCCGGACACGCCGGTCATCTTCCTCGATACCGGCCGCCTCTTTGCCCAGACCGAGCAGTATCAGCGCCAGCTGACCGACCAGCTCGGCCTGACCCAAATCCGCGTCCTCACGCCGGACAGCGATGAAGTTGCTGACGAGGACAGTGATGACCGTCTGTGGCGCCGCGACCCCGATGCCTGCTGTGCCCTGCGCAAGGTGCGCCCGCTGGACGCGGTGATCGGCGAGTACGACGCCCTGATCACCGGCCGCAAACGCTTCCATGGCGGCGGCCGGATGAGCCTGCCTGTCGTGGAACGCATCAATGGCCGTATCCGGGTCAATCCACTGGCCAATTGGGACGCTGCCGCGATCGAGGACTATTTCCGGCGCTTCGATTTGCCGCGACACCCGCTGACCGATATGGGGTATGCCTCGATCGGGTGCTGGACCTGCACCGCGCCGGTCCAGGCCGAGGGCGATATCCGCTCCGGTCGCTGGCTCGGCCAGTCCAAGACCGAATGCGGAATCCACACCCCGGCCCCAATCGCCGACGAACAGGTTGCGGCTGAATAGGAAAACAGACGAAAGGACACTGCCCGTGTCTGCCAAACATGTGCTCGACCTGATCGGCCATACGCCGCTGATCCGGCTCGATGGCCCGTCCGATGCGACCGGCTGTGAAATTCTCGGCAAGGCCGAGTTCCTCAATCCGGGCGGCTCCGTGAAGGACCGCGCCGCGCTCAATATCGTGCGGGAAGCCGAGGCTGACGGCACGCTCAAGCCCGGCGGCACAATCGTCGAAGGCACGGCCGGCAATACCGGGATCGGTCTCGCCCTGGTCGGCGGCGCACTGGGCTATGACGTCATCATCGTCATGCCGCGCACCCAGTCGGAAGAGAAGAAGGCGGCGATCCGCTCCTTCGGCGCCCGCCTGATCGAGGTCGATGCGGCGCCCTTCTCCAGCCCCAACCACTTCGTCCATTATTCGCGCCGCCTCGCCGAGGAGCTCAATGAGAGCCAGCCAAACGGTGCGATCTGGGCCAACCAGTTCGACAATCTCGCCAATAAGCGCGCCCATGCCCTGACCACCGGCCCGGAGATCTGGGAGCAGACCGGCGGCGCGATCGATGGCTTTATCTGTGCGGTCGGCTCGGGCGGTACGCTGGCCGGCGTCGCCGAGGCCCTGCGTGCCCACAAGCCCGATATTGCCATCGGGGCCGCCGACCCCGCCGGGGCCGCGCTCTATAATTATTTCACCAGGGGCGAGCTGAAGGGCGAAGGCTCCTCGATCACCGAGGGCATTGGCGTCAACCGGATCACCGGCAATCTGGAAGGCCTCGACGTCACCCATATCTACCGCATCGAAGATGCCGAAATGCTGCCCATCCTGTTTGATCTGGTGAAGTCCGAAGGCCTGTCCCTGGGCGGTTCGGCCGGGATCAATATCGCCGGCGCCATGCGCCTGGCCCGCGATCTGGGACCGGGCAAGACGATCGTGACCATGCTGTGCGATAGCGGCGCCCGCTATGCCGGCAAACTCTTCAATGCGGACTTCCTGTCCTCGCGGGGCTTGCCTGTTCCGTCCTGGGCCGATACCGAAGCGCCGCGCGTGACGGCCTGAGCGGCCTCAACCCGCCAAAACCGAGTGTGAGACGATGACCATGACCGCGACCGCGCCTGCCAAGAAGAATGCCGTGTCCGCCAAGCCGGGCCCCTATACGGTCGAGACCGTGTTGTCGGTGACGCATTACACTGACCGGCTCTTCCATTTTCGCATCACGCGTCCGGACACATTCCGCTTCCGCTCCGGCGAATTCATCATGATCGGCCTGCCCAAGGAGGACGGCAAACCCCTCCTGCGCGCCTATTCGGTGGCCAGCCCCTTCTGGGATGAAGCGCTCGATTTCTACTCGATCAAGGTGCCGGACGGACCGCTGACTTCGCGCCTCCAGCATATCAAGGAAGGCGATGAAATCCTCCTGGGCCGCAAGCCGGTCGGCACGCTGGTGCTCGACGCGCTCAAACCGGGCAAGCGCCTCTACATGATCTCGACCGGCACCGGCATCGCGCCCTTTGCCAGCCTGATCCGCGATCCAGAAACCTATGAGAAATTCGACCAGGTCATCCTGACCCAGACCTGTCGCGAATCCGCCGAACTGACCTATGGCAGCGAACTGGTCGAGGCGGTCAAGGATGATGAACTGATCGGCGAGTTCGCCCGCGAAAAGCTGGTCCATTTCAGCTCGGTCACCCGCGAGGACGGCCCGGTCAAGGGCCGCGTTACCGACATGATCGAAAGCGGCGAACTCTTCGAGCGCCTCGGCGTCCCGCCCCTCGATCCCGAAGTCGACCGTGTGATGATCTGCGGCTCGGAAGGCCTGCTGAAAGACGTCAAACAAATCTGCCTCGACCGCAATTTCGTCGAAGGCTCCAACGCCGCCCCGGCCGATTTCGTCGTCGAGAAGGCGTTTGTGGCGACCTAGTCGCGCCGCCACTGGCGACCAGACCCTTCCCCACATCCCTTCCCCTATTATTTTTCCCGGAGGCGCGCAGCGCCATCCGGGACCAACGGGTTTGGCTTGAAAAGGATATCCGACGCCGATACACGCGCATCATCCCGGGCGCAGCCCTGACCTGATCAGGGCGAAGACCCGGGACCCATACGCCCGGTGCGGCCAGCTTTCGCGATAATCGGTCCCGGATCGCCGCCTGGCTCAAGGCCGGGCATATGTCCGGGATGACAAGGTTTTGTGACTTTATCCCACACTGTGCACCGCTTTCCTTCTCCCTTGGGAGAAGGTGCCCCGGAGGGGCGGATGAGGGCAATGCGCTGGACGAGCTGAACGAATATTTTCGCGCCGATGATGACAGTGTCCGCCTCGACATGGTGCAGACCCTGCGCGACATCGCCCGCATGCTTGACGGCGAATTCGGCGAAGGCATGGAGCCCAACGGCTGGGCCCGCGACCCCGACGAATATCACAAGCTCCTCAAGCAGGCGAAGAAACAGGCCAAGGCCGGTAAGCGGAAGCTTTATGTCGGGACGTGAGGGAAGAGCGCGGGAGCCGGGCAGGTCGGAGAGGCGACGCCGCAAGCGCCGCTCCAGGTCCTCGCCCTTGATGGGCGAGGTGGATTGCCGCGTCAGCGGCAAGACGGAGTGGGTGGCGGTCGGTCCGTGATGGAACGCTGGCGCGTTTCACCCGATCCGACCCGAGGCTGCGCCTCGGCCCACCTTCCCCATCAAGGGGAAGGACCTGACCGAGCTTGATCGCCACCCCAGGCCCTTCCTTCGCCCTTGGGAGAAGGAAGCCTGAAGCCTATTCCTTGGAGCGCGACGCTTTCTTGCGTTCGTGTTCCTTCAGGAATGTCTTGCGGATGCGGATGGTCTGGGGGGTCACTTCGACGAGTTCGTCGTCATTGATGAATTCCAGCGCGTATTCCAGGGTCAGCTTGATCGGCGTGGTCAGGACGATGTTTTCATCCGTGCCCGAGGCGCGCATGTTTGTCAGCTTCTTGCCCTTGGTCGGATTGACGATCATGTCGTCATCGCGGGCATTGACGCCGATGATCATGCCTTCATAGACCTCGACCGCGTGGCCGACGAAGAGCTTGCCGCGTTCCTGCAGGTTGAACAGGGCAAAGCCCAACACCTTGCCGTCAATCATCGAGACCATGGCGCCGTTGTGACGCTGGCCGATCTCGCCGCCCGTCTTCGGGGCGTAATGATCGAAGGTGTGGAACATCAGACCGGAGCCCGAGGTCAGGGTCAGGAATTCCGAGCGGAAACCGATCAGACCGCGGGTCGGGATGACATAGTCGATCCGCACCCGGCCATGCCCGTCCGGCACCATATTCTTCATGTCGGCCTTGCGCTGGCCGAGCTTTTCCATGACGCCGCCCTGGTCGGCCTCTTCGAGGTCGACGGTGAGGCTCTCATAGGGCTCGCACAGGACGCCATCGATCTCCTTGATGACGACGCGCGGACGACCGACGGCGAGCTCGAAGCCTTCGCGGCGCATGGTCTCGATCAGGATGGACAGGTGAAGCTCGCCGCGGCCGGAAACCGTGAACTTGTCCGGATTGTCCTGCTGCTCGACCTTCAGCGCCACATTATGGATCAGCTCGCGCTCGAGGCGTTCCTTGAGATTGCGCGAGGTCACATACTTGCCTTCGCGACCGGCAAACGGGCTGTCATTGACCTGGAAGGTCATGGACAGGGTCGGCTCGTCGACGGAAAGCAGCGGCAGCGCTTCGACATTCTCGGGATCGCACAGCGTGTCGGAGATTTTCAGATTGTCGATGCCGGTAAAGGTGATGATGTCGCCGGCCTGCGCATTTTCGCGCTCGACACGCTCGAGACCGTGGAAGCCGAAGATCTGCTGGACCTTGCCCTTCACCTCGCGACCATCCGCCTTGGCAACAACAACCTGCTGATTGCGGGCGACCTTGCCGCGGGCGACGCGACCAATGCCGATCACACCGGTGAAGGAGGAGTAATCCAAGGCCGAGACCTGCAGCTGCAGCGGGCCGTCGAGGTCAACATCCGGACGCGGCGTGTGGGCCGTAATCATTTCGAACAGGGGCTGCATGTCGGTGCCGATCACGCCAGCTTCATTGGCAGCCCAGCCTTGCAGGGCGGAGGCGTAGACGACCGGAAAGTCGAGCTGGTCCTCATTGGCGCCGAGGCGGTCGAAAAGATCGAAGGTCTGGTCGACAACCCAGTCCGGGCGCGCCGAGGGGCGGTCCGCCTTGTTGATCACGACGATCGGCTTGAGGCCGCGGGCCAGCGCCTTCTTGGTCACGAAGGAGGTCTGCGGCATCGGGCCGTCGACTGCATCGACCAGTAGGAGGACGCCATCAACCATCGACAGGACGCGCTCCACCTCGCCGCCGAAATCGGCGTGGCCGGGCGTGTCGACGATATTGATGTTCCAGTCGCCCCAGGTGACCGCGGTATTCTTGGCCAGGATGGTGATGCCGCGCTCTTTTTCCAGATCGTTGGAATCCATCATGCGTTCGGACACATTGGCCCGCTCGCCCAGCGTTCCGGACTGTTGCAGCAGCTGGTCGACCAGCGTGGTCTTGCCGTGGTCAACGTGCGCCACGATGGCGATATTGCGCAGCTTGTCGAGGGACGCGCTCATGATGTCATTCCTGTCGTGAAAAGGCGCGCCCTCATACGCCGTGAGCGCGGAGCTGGCCAGTGATTATTCCGTGCAAGGCCGCGGGGTCAGGCGTCGCCCTGAGGCCCGGGCCGGTCAATGACGCCCTTCGTGCCGTTTGGACCCGGCGCTTCTTCCCCCGAATCCGGACGGGCCGGCGCCGCAGTGTAGCGGCGCGTGGTCGGTGCTGCGACGGGTGGCTCGAGGAAGGCGCGGACCATTTCCGTGCGCCGCAAAAGCCCCCGCAGACTGGTTATGACCACCGACACCACGAAAATGAAGAAGAAGAGTCGCCAACCCCAGCGGGTCGCAGTCGCCTTGATTTCGGCGAGGTGGCTGACCGAAACGAAATACCAGTCCGGGCCGGCAATGCGGCTGAAGGCAACGAGGAATTCGCTGCGCGGGGTCCCGACCACGCCGCGCGGACGCGGATCGTCGCGCAGCAGGCCCATGATTTCGACCGGATCGATACCGAAGGCGCGCGCCTGCTGGACCGTTTGCCCCCGGGCGATAACATTGCCGTCGCGGTCGAAAACAAGATTGACCCCACCCGCTGGCGGCGCCTCCATGGAGGAGGCCAGGTGCTCCGTCATGTCGATTGAGGTCCCGAACGCGCCCATCAGCTCGCCATCAACGCGGATCGGCTTGCGGCAGGCCGTGGCCGATCGTTCACCGCCATCGGTGTAGACAAATCGGGACAGGCGCGTGCACTGCATCAGGCTTTCCGGGTTGGTCTCCGGGCTGAACAGGCGCGGGTCTTCATCGGCCTGGAGATTGAAATCGGCAGGCGCTTCGTAGCGATAGAAGGCCAGGCGGTCTTCGCGCTCCGGCGCGAAAATGACGACGCGGCGATCCGGTGTGAAGTAATACAGGCTCGAAAACTCGCCCAGATGAGCTTCGCCGAACACGCGCACGACATGGAAGCCGGCCATGTAGCGGCGGCGTTCCTCGATGGTCATCTGCTCGCCATCGCCCAGATATGACCCGATCCCGAAAACGTAATCGGCGCCGGGCAGAGCCCGTCCGTCGAACAGGTCCGGATGGCTGCGGCGCGTGCCGTCACCAAAAGGCGGGAAAAGCGCGTCGAACTCGTCGACAATCTCCTCGCCCTCGATCCGGGAGAGGCGGCGCAGGAAGGCGGCTTCAGCCGCCTCGGTCAGCGTGCGGGCCTCGTCGAACAGGGTCTGCTCGCGATCGGCACGAACCCGGATATAGGATTGCAGCATTTCCGCCCGGGCGGTGGAGAGCGAGTTCATCAGGATCTTGTGCGCAGCCAGACCGGAAATCGCGGCGAAGACGGCCGAGATCAGGACATGAACCGCAATGATGACCAGTTGGCGCACAGACAGAAACCCTTTTCGACGCCTTCCTATACACCGCGAATGCCTAATATTCGGTGATATTTGATGAGCCGAATCGCCCGTCTATCGCTCTGCGTCAGGCACCGAATTGGCAAGCCGTCTGACCAGAGAACAGAATGCTCCCTGCTCGCCAGAATCCATCATCTGGTTCGCCGCAATGGGGACCGCCTCGACAGCCTCTCGCAGGTGGGCATAGACGTCCTTGCCCTTGTTGGTAAGGTAGAGATGGCTGACCCGGCCATCGGCCTGCGAAGCCCGGCGCACAACCAGGCCGGCCTCAAGCAGGGCCTTGGTCGCCCGCGAGACAATACCTTTGTCCATCGGCGTCACTGTCACCACTTCAACCGCAGTCCGGCCCGGCGCTTCCGCTATGGCCGCCAGCACGCGCCATTGCGACAGGTTGAGCCCGGCCTCGCGCTTGACGATCGCCGCGGTGAGCCGCGCGATGCGGTCTGCCAGCACGGTGACCTGGTAGGGCCAGTACTCGTTCAGCCGGATCGGCTCGCGATCCGTCGGATCCATCGAAACAAGCGGCGCTTCGTGTTCATCGGTCTGGGCGGCGGAATGGGATTGCAGCTGGGTCATGGATCGATATTAGTTGCAATCACAACTTGACGCAATAGCAACCAGTACGATATTGAGACGGCTCACATTCAAGGCATGCCCCCGCAGCGTGAGCCACGAAGCGGCCAGACGGCGTGACCCACAGCAATCCTGGAGACAAGACATGGCAGACCTGTTCGAGAACCCGATGGGGCTTTGCGGTTTCGAGTTCGTGGAATTCACCGCGCCGGAGCGCGGCGTGATCGAACCCGTCTTCCAGGCCATGGGCTTCACCCATATCGCCAATCACCGCTCGAAAGATGTCGAGCTGTGGCGTCAGGGCGATATCAATTTCCTGATCAATTACGAACCCGACACCCAGGCCTCCTTCTTCGCCAAAGAACATGGCCCGTCGGCCTGCGGCATGGGCTTCCGCGTCAAGGATGCGGCCCTGGCCTATGAAGAAGCCCTGGAGCGTGGCGCTGAGCCAGTCCTGACCGAGCCGGGCATTTCCGAACTCGTCATCCCGGCCGTCAAGGGCATTGGTGGCGCTTCGGTCTACCTCATCGACCGGTTCGAAAACGGCAAGTCGATCTATGACATCGACTTCAACTATCTCGAAGGCGTCGACATCCACCCCGAGGGCTGTGGCTTCAACGTGATCGATCACCTGACCCACAATGTCTACAAGGGCCGGATGGACTATTGGGCCAAGTATTACGAGGACCTCTTCAACTTCCGCGAGATCCGCTATTTCGACATCAAGGGCGAGTATACCGGCCTGGTCTCGCGCGCCATGACCGCACCGGACGGTCTGATCCGCATCCCGCTGAATGAAGAGAAATCCGACGCCGTTGGCCAGATCGAAGAATATCTGCGCGAGTACAAGGGCGAAGGCATCCAGCACATCGCCTTCTCCTGCGACAATCTCATCGAATGCTGGGACCGTCTGAAAAAGGCCGGTACCGAATTCATGACCGCGCCGCCTGAAACCTATTACGAAATGCTGGAAGACCGCCTGCCGGGCCATGGCGAGCCGACCGAAGAATTCAAAAAGCGCGGCATCCTGCTCGACGGCACCACCGAGGGCGATCAGCCGCGCCTCCTGCTTCAGATCTTCTCGGAAAAGGCGATCGGCCCGATCTTCTTCGAATTCATCCAGCGCAAGGAAGACGAAGGCTTCGGCGAGGGCAATTTCAAGGCCCTGTTCGAGTCGATCGAGCGCGACCAGATCAAGCGCGGCGTCATCCAGGCCGCCGAATAGGAGGACGCGATGTCCGTCAATCTCAAGCGCATCCATCACGTCGCCTACCGGTGCAAGGACGCCAAGGAGACGGTCGAGTTCTACCAGCGTGTCATGGGCATGGATTTCAAACTCGCCATTGCCGAGAATGAAGTCCCCTCGACCAAGGCGCCGGACCCTTACATGCACGTCTTCCTGGACGCCGGCATGGGCAATGTCCTGGCCTTTTTCGAATTGCCCAACTCGCCGGAGATGGGCCGTGACGGCAATACGCCGGAATGGGTCCAGCACATCGCCTTCGAAGTCGAGGACATGGACGCCCTGAACGCGGCCAAGGAGCATATCGAGGCGGAAGGCCTGGACGTGCTCGGCCCGGTCAATCACGGCATCTTCAAGTCGATCTACTTCTTCGACCCGAACGGTCACCGTCTGGAACTCGCCGCCAATACCGGCACCGCCGAACAGATGGACGAACTCAAACGCGTCGCCCCGGCGATGATCGAGGAATGGAGCCAGACCAAGCGTGCCCCCAAGCACGCCGCCTGGCTGCACGAACAGGATTAGAGCCCAGACCTCTTTTCCTGTCCCTCCGCACTGACGCCCCGGCCCCCTGGTCGGGGCGTTTTCTTGTTCTGGTCACCCGTCCAGTCGGATAGCATCACGCTCGACCTCGCCATCATCATGAAGGCGGGACATGATGACCTGGGCGGTGCCATTCTCGGCATCGATGAAGCGGAACTGGCGCTGGAGTGACCGGTCGTCGAACCAGACACCATCCCCCAGAGGTTCTAGCCGATAGGCGGGGCGACCGTTGAAGCTGAGCATCAAATCCGCACCACGACGTGTAAACTGGTAGGGTCCGTAGTTCCCAGGCCGAGCCGTCTCGATCATGCCGACAATCGGCAGGTCAGGCGCCGCGCGCGCAGCCGCAACACGACGGGTCCAGGTCAACGCCTCTCTCTCGTCGGCTGGGTCGGCTTCAGACAGGCGGTCATCCAGAGCCCGCAACCAGGCCTGATCAAGAGCCCGGCCTGCCTCCACCACGACATCCGGCATCACCCCCGCCCCTTCGGCAAACAATGTCCGGGACTGCGCATTGATGACCAGCGAGCGCGGTATGCGGATGTAGAAATGATCATTTAAGACGACCGGGTCCCAGCCGATACCTCCACCATAGGTCCGCTCTCCAATCACTGCCGTGGAACGCCCGAGAGATTGGAGATGGTAGGCCATGTGTTCGCCACCGCTGAAAGTCATGCCACTGGTCAGCACATATACCGGAACATCCCCGAAGCGTGGTCCCGGTAGGCGCTCCGGCGTCAAGACCGGCTCGTCCAGTCCTTGCCAGCGTTCGATCTGCCGGCCGATCTCGACCGCGTCGCCTGTGAACAAATAGCCCAGCACATAGCTGACAACATCGAGATTGCCGCCAACGCAGTATCGCAAATCAAGAACAAGCGAATCCACGCCATCAATGAGGCGTAACGCCTCGCCCAAATAGGTCTGCCCGTCGGTTAGCAGATTGGAGTCGAACTCATCGATGCGAACATAGCCGACCTGTCCCGGCAGGCGCGCAATACTGACGAATCCAAACCCCGCGTCCCGGGAAGCAGCGAGGTTCGCCTGACGCGCCGCCTCAAGCTCTTCCCGTACATCATCGTCCGGTTCCCGGGCCGCGCGCGCTCGGTAGAAGACTACCCGCTCCGGATCATGGATGACCCGAATGTGGCTGTCCCCGGTCGCCCGGGCCAGGTCGGTGGTCAGGGCGTCAGCCAGGACATCGCCCGCCAGGCCGTCATAGCCCCCCTCAGCCAGCCTTTGGCGAATATGCGCCGCTCCCGCCTCCGCAAGTTCGGGATAGACATAATCGCTGGCCGTGATCGTGGCCGCTGCCTCGACAAGGTCAGCTGCGTTATCTGCGTGCGACTGCGCCAACGCATCGCCGCTCCATATCTGCGCCGTCAGCGAACTCGCCAACAGCAAACCCGTCAGACATCGCCACATGGTTGTACCTCCGCTAGCACATCGTCGCGTTCAACAAGAGGGCGACGCTCGAAACTGGCCTGAACCGCATCAAGGACGTCATTGAGATTGACGCCAACCTCGTCGGCCACGGCCGCATAAATGCGGGCTACGTCACGCGCCATACCGATCAGGATATCGGCCTGCTCGTGACCGGCCGGCGTGAGCGTCAGCGGAAACCGCCGGCCATCACGCGCATCGGCCCGCTTCTCGACCAGACCCTGCCGGATCAGCTTGTTGACGCGATAGGCCGCCAATTGATGGGGATCGCCTGTTCGGCGCGCCAGTTCGGTGAGAGTCAGTGGACCATGCAGGGCAATAGTCACCACACTCGCATTGGACTGGACCGGCACGGTCAGACCGCGCCGTGCCGCCATCGCGCCGGCCTGGGACTCCAGCGTTTGTGTCAGGCGGTTCAGGCGCGCGACGAGGAAGGCCCCTTCAAACCCCGCTTGTTCATATATCGTCCGCATATCAACTCCGCATAATTTTGCGCAAATTTAGGCAGAATACTATTACACCGACGGTTCCGAAGGATGACGAATAGTTAAGCCGGGCACAGGGGACCGGAATGTCCAGGTCGACCCGGCACGCTTGCCAAGAAGGGCATTTCAGTGAGGATGCGACACAGACGGGATGCGGGGACCAATGAACAAGCTGATTGCAGAATTGCGACGCCGCAGCGTGTTTCGCGTGGCGACCGCCTATCTGGTGGTTGCCTGTGACTGAGCCGGCAGGCATTCGCGGCCTGTGGCGCCCTGTCCTGCTCTACGCGGCGGCGCTGGCGCTCGGTGCTTTCGCGCTGGAATGGCTGCAATACCGCTTCTGGGCCCGGACAATCCCGCTCGAAATCATGATCGGGCTGATCGGCGCCGCCTTCGCCGGACTGGGCGTCTGGGTAGGCATGCGCCTCACCCGCCAGGCACCGCCCGCGCCCTTCGTGCGCAATGAAGCCGCCATTCGAAGCCTCGCCATCACACCGCGCGAGCTGGACGTGCTGGAAGCCCTGGTCAGCGGCGACAGCAACAAGGAACTCGCCCGCACGCTTGGCGTCTCGCCGAATACCGTAAAGACCCATATCGCCCGCCTGTTCGACAAGCTGGACGTCACCAGCCGCATCCAGGCAATCGAGACCGCGCGCGACCTGCGCCTGATCCCGGCGGCGGGCGATACGCCCACTCCGACGTCCCGGTCAGACGGGTGATTTCGTCACAATCACCCAACGGGGTGACGACGCGCGGCGCCGGACCGGCAAGCTGGACGGGTCCATCAAACAAGGAGGCGCCCGGCCGGGCGAAACAGACATCATGACCCGTATCATTCTCGTTTTCGGCAGCATCGCCGGCAGCCTCGTCGCCCTCTTCCTGATCCTCGGCATGACATTGCTGGCCGGGTCCGGCGGCACTGGTTCGGAAGCCTTCGGCTATCTGGGCATGTTGCTGGCCCTGTCCATCATCTTCATCGCCATCAAACGCCATCGCGATATCAATCTGGGCGGTGTGATCCGCTTCTGGCCGGCGCTGGCGCTGGGCCTCGGCGTTGCGGCTCTCGCTGGTCTTTTCTACGTCGTCGCCTGGGAGATCTATTTCAACGCCACCGACCGCGCCTTCATGGACACCTGGCTCACCGGCCAGATCGCGGCCCGAGAAGCCGCCGGTGCGACCGCCGAAGAACTGGCCGCCTTCCGTGACGAGATGAGCGCCATGATGGAGATGTATGGCAATTGGTGGTTCCGCCTGCCGATGACCTTCGCGGAAATCTTCCCCGTCGGCATTCTGGTCAGCCTGGTCTCCGCCGCCCTGCTGCGCAATCGCAAACTCCTGCCGCACCGCGCGTGATCGAGGCCCCCGTCGGGCCCGACCGGTTCGACGGGGACCGCATACCCTGCCATCCCCCTTTCACCATTTGCGGTTTTGTTGAAAAGTATCACTCAACCGGCTGGGGAGGCGGTGACAATGTCCGATTTCGAACTGGCGCTGCTATTCTCGGAATATCTCAACACCGCCAATTTCATCTTTTCCAATTTCATGGCGTTGGTCTTCGCCATGCTGACGGCGTCCTTTTTCCTGGCCCACCGCATGGAGCGCTGGGTCGCGGCCCTCTTTCTCCTGCTCTACACGATCGGAGCGGTGATGACGGGATCCGGCGTGCTTTTCGCCTTTTCCGACTTTGCCGTCCTGGGCGTCCATATCCACGAAACTGCCAGCCAATCCGCCGACCTCGCCTGGCTTGGACCGGCCGGGCCCGGCGGGGCCGGCATGGGCGCCATGCCGGTGATGATCTCCGCTCTGTTGGCGGTCACCTATCTTGGCTCACTCGGCTTTTTCTTCGTCGTCCGCGCCAAGCGCATCCATCGAGACGAGCCGGACGGTGAGGCCGACGCATGATCCTCGCCCGTATCACCAAGGCCCTCCGCGACCAGAACTGGCTGGCCGTCGCCATCGAGTTTGTCATCGTGGTCGCCGGTGTCCTGCTGGCCTTCCAGGTTTCAGCCTGGAATGAATACCGACAGGATCAGGGACGTGTGGCACAGGCGCTCGAACGCCTGCAATTGGAGACCGAGCAGAATATTGCCGCCCTGCGACAGCGGAACACCTACAATGAAGCGCGCGTGGCCGAACGCACGATAATGGTCGAAATCGCGATGCGGGGCTCGCTGGCGGAAGGAGAAGCGGAGACATTCGAGCGCGCCGTGGCCCAGCTGATGTATTTCTCGCGGCCGCCGGTTCAGCAGAGCACTTATGACGCCCTGGAACAATCCGGTGATCTGGCCCTGATCACCGATCGCGACCTCGTCATCGAGCTCAACCGCTATCAAAGCCAGCTGAACTGGATCGAGACCCAGCATTCCAGCTTTCGCGGCGGCCTGAGCACCTTCACCGACACGCTGGAGGACTTCATTTTCCACGAGCCGACCGACGACCCGACTGTCACGCGGGCCCGCGTCGATCTGGACCGGCTCAATGCCGACCCGCGGCATGCCAGCGCGCTGACCCAGATGGCCCGCATGCATGCGATTTTCGCCCGCTATCTCATTGCGCTGGAGGCCGACACCGTAACGCTTTGCGAGCGATTGTCCGAAGACACCAGCCGCCCCTGCGATACCGGAACCGAGCCATGATCCTCGCCCGCATCACAAAGGCGCTGAAGGACCAGAACTGGCTGGCCGTCGCCATCGAATTTGTCATCGTCATCCTCGGCGTCGTCATCGGCTTCCAGATTTCCGCCTGGAATGACCAGCGCCAGGCCGTGGCGCGCGCTGAAGTCCTGACCGAACGCCTGATCCAGGACATGCGCAATGAGCAATGGCGCATCGCGGCGATCCGGGCCTACAATACTGAGGTCTCGGACCACGCCCAGACAGTCGTCGATGCGCTGGAAGGGCGCCTCGAGATCGATGATGAAGCCCTGGTGATCGCGGCCTTCCGGGCAACCCAGATGATCAATTTCACCATCATCCGCGCCACCTATGACGAGCTGGTCGCGACCGGCGGCATCAGCCTGATTGGTGACCAGGCCCTGATTGATGTCGCCGTCGAGTATTACGACACCACGCTTGAGCAAATGACGCTGATGGCCCCGGACCGTCCCTATCGACAAGCCTTCTTCCGATTGGCCGACCGGCCGCTCTACGACGTCCTGGCCAACAATTGTGCCGAGACACCCGACGCGCTGAGCCTTGGTGACTACGCGTCTTTGGACAATCTGCTCGACCGCCCCTGCGAGATCGACGGACATGACGCGGCGATCGAGGCCATCGCTGATCGCCTGCGAAACACCCCGTCCATCCTGCCGCTGATCCGGCATCGGGCGATCGAGACCAGCGTCGAAGTGCGCGGCCAGACCTACTGGCGAAACCTGCTCGACAGTGTCATCCCGGATGAAGGAGACACGCCATGATCCTCTCCCGCATCACAAAGGCCCTGAAGGACCAGAACTGGCTCGCGGTCACCATTGAATTCATTATCGTCATCGCCGGTGTGGTGGTCGGTTTCCAGGTCACCGACTGGCGCTCAAATCTGGATGCCCGGGCCGGAGAGGCCGAGCTGCTCGCGCGCCTGCATACCGACATTGAAAATGTCAGTTCGGATCGCTGGGACTGGGCGGCCGACCGTGCCGGAAACCGGGCCCGGCTGATTTCCGCCAGCGCCGCGCTTTTCGGGGACCGGGGCGATGATCTGACGGCGGCGGAATGCAATGCCATTTCACAATCGCACGTCTTCAATTCGCCCTCGCTTGGCATTCCCATCCTGACCGAGCTGGTTTCGACCGGCGAGCTCGACCTCATCCGGTCGCGTCCCGTGCGCGAGGCCATCACCCAGCATTTCCTGAGCAATGGCTGGTCCGCCGAAATCGATACGGCGATCAATCATGAGGTCTTCAACCTGTCGGCCAGACATGCGCAATATTTCAGCTTTGACTATCCGGACAACCCGGACGGCTGGAATCCGATTTTCGATGGTTCGGTGCGATGTGACACCGACGGCATGCGGTCGGACGCGCGCCTCCTGAACGAGCTGGCCGACAATATTTCCAAGTCCATCTACTTCATGCGTGCCGTTCTGGACGGCCCGAATGAAAGCTTCCGGTCCCTGCATGCCGCCGTCGATATCGAGCTTGGCATTGAACATGAGGCCGCCCCATGATCCTCGCCCGTATCAGCCAGGCCTTGAAGGACCAGAACTGGCTCGCGGTCACCATTGAATTCATTATCGTCATCGCCGGTGTGGTGGTCGGTTTCCAGGTCTCGGCCTGGAATGAAGCGCGCCAGGAACGCGGGCTGGAGCAAGCCTATCTGGAACGCCTTGCGAGCGAACTCGAGGCCGTGAGCGATGAGTTGCACGATTTCGGCGGTGATCTTGATGATGCGCGCGACCAGGCCGAACGCTTTCTGACGGCTTTCGACGCCGGTGACCGCGCCGCCATGGAGGACGACGCCTTTGCCCTCCTGGCCATTACGCGGGTCTCGGAAGTCCAGGTCCAGTCCGCCGCCCTGCACGAGCTGATCTCCAGCGGGCGGCTGGGTCTTGTCCGCAATGAGGATCTGCGCGCGGAGCTTGCCGACCTGCCCCTGGTCGAGGCCGATGCGCATGGCGTGATTGACCAGCTCAAGGCCCAGCAGGTCGATATTGTCGCCACCTTGCGTCCCCATCTTCGCGTGAGGATGGACGGGCTGGGTGTGGACTCGGTCACCCTGTCTGACGGCTTCACCCATGAAGACACCGAACTGGCCAATAATCTGGCCTATTCGATCTATCTCAATCGCGCCGCCGCCCTTTTTGTGCGCGTCCTGATCAATGAGGTCGACGAGCTGCGCGCCTCGCTGGACGAAGAACTGGGTCGTTCGGAGGCCACCCCATGATCCTGACCTCCATCACCCACGCCCTGCGGACCCAGAACTGGTTCGCCGTCATCGTCGAATTCATCATCGTGCTGGCCGGCGTGGTGATCGGCTTCCAGATCTCGGCCTGGAACGAGACCCGGATCGAGCATCAGCGCGAAGCCCTGATCCTGGACCGCCTGCACGCCGACTTTGTCGAAATCGAAGCCCGCACCACAACAACGATCGACCAGCTGAACGACCGGATCGAGGCCGGCAGTGCGTTCGAGGACTTGTTGCGCCGGGACCAGAATGTGGTCAGCGATCTCGACTTTTTCCGCGGCTTGCAAAGCGCCATCGGCACGCCGGTCCCCAATGGCCGCTCGGCGACCTATACCGAACTGGTCGCCTCCGGCGAGATGCGGCTGATCCGGTCCGAAGCCCTGCGTGAAGCCCTGGTCGAGTTTGACGAGCAGGTGCGTCGCCAGGAGCTGGCCTATGCCTCGCTGGCGCGGCTGATCACCGACAATGCCGGCATCCTGCTGGAGGTTCAGGCCTACGCCTCGGATGATCCCGACAGCCTGCCGCCGCACCTCTATGCGGCGCTCGCAGAAATCCGCCAATCGGCTGAAGTCTATACCGCAGCCCGCCTCACCACGCGCGCCAATTTCGTCAATCGCGTCTGGCATGAGGGCACGCTGGAACGCGCCCAGGCTGTGCTGGCGGCGATGGAAACCGGCGAAGCCCCCTAGATCAGCCCGACCCGCTGCGGGCCGTCGCCCGGCTCGGTCAGCCATTCCTCGTCGACGCGGACATTGCCGACGGCCTTGTTGGCCTCGCGGATGACCATGGCTTCGGAGGACAGACCTTTTAGCAAAGGCTCGATGTCGTGATTGTCGGGATCGGTCCAGGCTTCAAAATCCTCGGGGCCGAGAATGACCGGCATGCGGGTATGGATGGCGGCCATGGCCTCATTGGGCGCGGTGGTGAGAATGGTGAAACTCTCGATCGTTTCGCCCTCGACTTGGGCCCGGTCCCACAGGCCGGCAAAGCCGAACCAGTCCTGGTCCTTTACCGTGATGAAATGCGGCTGTTTGGCGCCTTTCGGACCGGTCCACTCATAGAAGCCGACGGCCGGGATGATGCAGCGCCGCTTCTGGAAAGGGACGCGAAAACTGGGCGCCGAGGCTGCCGTCTCCGACTTGGCGTTGAAGGTGGAATACTTCATCTCTTTCAGCGGCTTTTGCCAGAAATAGGGAACCAGACCCCAGCGCGCCATGACCGCCTCGGTGCGACCGTCCTCGCGGCGGATGATCGGCGTTCTCTGGGTCGGCGCGATATTCCAGCGTGGCTCCATATTGAGCGCGCCCTGCTGGAGCTTGAACGTCTCCTGCAGGATCCACCACTCAAGCTTTCCAAGAGCATAGCGTCCACGCATGGCGGTCAGACTAGCGCGATTGGCCGGCCCTGCGAAACCGTCCGGATTCGCCGCTTGACTCTTTTTCCTCAAATGAGAACATAAGAAGAACATCAAGCGAGAGCCAAACCTGATGACTGTGCCGTCACGTCCTGACCGGCGGCAGCAGCTTGCCGAGCTGCGCCGTCAGATACGGGCCCTTGACCTGGGGGGAACAGGCCCCGTCGCATCGCCCGCCAAGCCCGCGGAGACCGTCACCCCGTGCGATGCGGCGCGGATCGGTGCCGACCCGTTGCAACTGGCGCCCGGCCTGCACGAGGTCTGCCCGGCCGGCTATCTCGACACGCCGGCGGCGCTGGCCGTGCAAGCCGGGCTGATGGCCACCCATCTGGCGGCGGCAGGCCGCGAACGTCCCGTGCTCTGGGTCCGGCGCGCCATGGGCACCGGCCAGGATTTCGGCCGCCCCTACCCGCCAGCTCTGGCGCAATGGGGGCTCGATCCGGCCCGGCTCATCCTGGTCGAGACCGGCAGCGAGACCGACACGCTGTGGACGCTGGAGGAGGGTTTGAAAACCGGGGCCGTGGTGATCGGCGAGACCGGTCCCTCGGCCCGCTATGACCTGACCGCCACGCGCCGGCTCGACCAGGCGGCGCGGCGGGCCGGAGCCCTGGCTCTGGTCCTGCGGCCGCATGAAGGCCTGGCACCGAGCGCCGCGCTCAGTCGCTGGCGTATCGCCGCCCGCCCGTCCCCGGCACGGGCCTGGATCGGCGCACGAGGGCTGCCGGGATTGGGAGAACCGCGGTTTCACGCCGCACTGGAACGGGTCAGGGGCGGCCCGCCACAGGAATACGAGATCGAGTGGAAACATGCGTCGTTTCATGTCCTTGAGCCTGCCCCGCTGGCCGACCGACCGGCACCGGCAAAGCGCGATACCGAGCCCCATACCCGGCCCGCCAGCCCGGCTGCGGCCCGCTTCGGCCCGGCTCTGGCCGGCCAGCTCATCCGCCTCACCGGATAAGCCCGCAACGGACAGCCCCGGCGCGCCCTTCGCCCTGGTCCACACCACGACGGGTGGCGAGCGCCTCTATGCGCTCGACGCCGAAGCCGCACGGCGCGGGCTTCAGCCCGGACAGGCCGTCTCCGATGCCAAGGCGCTGGAACCGGGCCTGCAACTGCGTCCGGCCGATCCGGCTGGCGATATCCGGCGCCTCGCCGCACTGGCGCGAGGCTGTGGCCGCTGGTCCCCCTGGACTGCCCCCGACCCTGGCCAGCCCGGCGAGGACGGTATCCTGCTGGAGATCACCGGCTGCGCTCATTTGTTCGGCGGCGAGGATGCGCTGCTCACCGAAGCCCTGACTGCCCTGCGCCGTCAGGGTCATGCGGCCCATGGCGCCATTGCCCCGACACTCGGCCTGGCCTGGGGTCTGGCCCGTCATGCCGCCCCCGATGCGCCAGGCGGACAGGTCGTGGTCACGGATATCGACACCGCCCTCAACCCGCTGCCGGTCGCCGCCCTGCGCATTGGCGAGACCGCCACCACATTGCGCCGTTTCGGGCTCAAACGGGTTGGCGATATCGCCAACCTGCCCCGCGCCAGCCTGGTCCGGCGTTTCGGCCGCGCCCTGGTCGACCGGCTCGACCAGGCGACCAGCCGGACGCGCGAAGTCCTCAATCCGCTGCAAGCCGTCACCCCCTTTCGCGCCCGCACCCGCTATGTCGATGCCCTCCTCCTGCTGGACGGGTTGAAACAGGGGGTGAAGGATACGGCCGAGGGGTTGTGTGAAGCGCTGGAAGCGGCCGGCCGCGGCGTCACCCGGCTCGACCTCCATCTCTTCCGCGTCGACGGCAAGACCCATCTCCTCACCCTGGGCACGGCCGCGCCGGCCCGCGAAGCCGGCCATCTCGCGCGTTTGTTCAACGAGAAACTCGACCGGGCCGAGATCGATATCGGTTTCGGGATCGAGATGATCGAGCTGACCGCTCGCGCCACCCAACGCCTGGGCGAGCGCCAGGACGGGCTGGTTGATGACGGCCGCATCGACGAGACCGATCTGGCTCGGCTGACCGACCGCCTTGTTGTTCGCCTGGGTGAGGACAAGGTCCAGCGGGCCGCCCGCCGGGCCAGCCACCAGCCCGACCGCGCTGCCGCCTGGCGCCCGGCCATGGCCGATCCGCCCACGCCAGCCACCGCGCGCCGCGCGCCCATGCTGGCGGTTGCCGAGCCCGCGCCGCAATCCGCCCTCCTGCCGCCGCCCCAGCGCCCCCTGCTCATCCTCGCCCGACCGGAACCGGCCGAAGCCGTCGCCGAAATTCCCGACGGTCCGCCGCGCAGCTTCATCTGGCGGCGGGTCCGCCACCAGGTTGATCGCGCCGAAGGCCCCGAACGCCTCGCCCCGGACTGGTGGCGCGAGGGCATCTGGCAGACCGACCGCCCGGCCCGCACCCGCGACTATTTCCGCGTCGAAACCCGCGAAGGCCGCCGCTTCTGGCTCTATCGCGACGGCCTCTACGGCCTCGAAACCACACGCCCCCAATGGTTCGTCCATGGCGCGTCGTGACCCTCCCCTGCAAGGCGGGGGAGGTGTCGAGCGCAGCGAGACGGAGGGGGAAGAAAGGAGACGAACATGCGAGAGGACAGACACCGCGCCACAAAACAGGCCCGCCACCTCCGCCAGACCATGACGATGAGCGAAGTTCGCCTCTGGCAGGGCCTGCGCGCCCGCCGCCTCGACGGATTCCGCTTTCGGCGACAGCACCCGCTGGGCCGCTATATCGTGGACTTTGCCTGCCTGTCGGCGCGGCTTGTCGTGGAGGTTGACGGTCCGTCACACCAAAGCCCCGGGCAGGCTCTTTATGATGCACAGCGGACGGACTGGTTGGCCGCGCAAGGCTGGACAGTGCTGCGTGTCGACAATAACGCCGTGTTTCAGGATTTTGACCGGGTGCTGGCGGATATTCGCGGCGCGCTGGCTGACGCACCCCCATCGACCCGTCGCTGCGCGCCGGCCCATTTCCCCCGCTTTGCAGGGGAAGATCATTGACGCATGACTTTGCCGAATTGCTCACGGCCAGCAATTTCACCTTCCTGACCGGGGCCTCGCATCCCGACGAGATGGTGGCGCAGGCAAAGGCGCTGGGTCTGGCCGGAATCGGACTGGCCGACCGCAATTCCTTTGCCGGCATGGTGCGCGCTCATCTGGCTGCCAGGGAGGCCGGCATTCCACTCCTGGTCGGCACGCGCCTGGTGACGCGCTGCGGGCTGGAGATTGCGGCCTATCCAACCGACCTGGCAGCTTATGCCCGCCTGACCCGTCTGCTGACGGACGCCAATTTCGCCGCGACGAAAGGCGATTGTGACCTGCACGTCGGCGATGTCGCAAATGCCTCGCCCGGCCAGATCCTGCTGATCATCCCGCCGCGCGAGCCGGACCGGGAATGGCAAGATAGGGTCACCGCCCTGCTGCCGACCCTCAAGGGCGAGACCCATCTCGTCCTGACCCGCTGGTTTGACGGCCGCGATGGCGAACGCCTGCACCGCCTCTCGCAGCTGGCGAATGACTGGGACCTCACGACCATCGCCAGCACGGATGCCCGCTATCACGCGCCGGGCCGCAAGCCCCTGGCCGATGTCGTGACCTGTATCCGCGAGCATGTCCGCATTAGCGAAGCCGGATTCCACCTCGCGGCCAATGCCGAACGCCATCTCAAACCGGCGACCGAAATCTATCGCCTCTTCGACGGCTATGAAGACGCCGTGGCGCGCACGGTCGAGATCGCCCGCCGCCTGACCTTTTCGCTGGACGCGCTGGTCTATAATTATCCCGACGAGGTGATCGGCGAAAATGAAACGCCAAACGAGACCCTGCGGCGCCTCGCGGCAGACGGACTTCAAACCCGCTACCCCGCCGGCGCGCCCGACAAGATTGCCCGCGCCGTCGCCACCGAACTCGACCTCATCGAAGGGCTCGACTACCCGTCCTATTTCCTCACCGTCTACGACATCATCCGCTTTGCCCGCTCGCGCGGCATCCTGTGCCAGGGGCGTGGATCGGCGGCCAATTCTGCGGTCTGTTTTGCCATCGGCATCACCGAGGTCGACCCGGACCGGATCGACCTCCTCTTCGAACGTTTCGTCTCGGCCGAACGCGGCGAGCCGCCCGATATCGACGTCGATTTCGAGCATAATCGCCGCGAAGAGGTAATCCAGTATGTCTATGAGAAATACGGACGCCGCCGCGCTGCCATGACGGCGACGGTGAATTGCTATCGCCCGCGCGGCGCCATCCGCGAAGTCGGCAAGGTGTTCGGCCTGTCGGGCGATGTCATCTCGGCCCTGTCGAAAAGCCTGTGGGGCTGGTCGTCTGGCGAGATCCGGGAGGACCGAATCCGCGACGAGCTCGGCCTCGATCCGGACAGTCCGGCCCTGGCCATGACGCTGCGCTATGCCCGCGAGCTGATGGGGTTTCCGCGCCATCTCGCCCAGCATCCCGGCGGCTTCGTGATGACCCGCGCCCGCCTCGACGAGATCGTGCCGCTGCACAATGCCGCCATGCCCGAACGCACCATGCTGGAATGGGACAAGGAGGATATCGACGCGCTTGGCCTGATGAAGGTCGATGTGTTGGGTCTGGGCATGCTGACCTGTGTCGCCCGCGCCTTCGACCTGCTGGCCACGCATCATGGCCGCCATCTGACCATGGCCGGCATCCCGGCCGAGGACCCACGCGTCTATGACATGATCTGCAAGGCCGACACGGTCGGCGTCTTCCAGATCGAGAGCCGGGCCCAGATGACCATGTTGCCGCGCCTCAGGCCGCGCAATTTCTATGATCTGGTGATCGAGGTCGCCATCGTCCGGCCCGGTCCGATCCAGGGCGATATGGTCCATCCCTATCTGCGCCGGCGACGCGGCGAGGAAGTCGTGGAATTTCCCTCACGCGAGCTGGAGGAGGTGCTGGGCAAGACGCTCGGCGTGCCGCTCTTTCAGGAACAGGCCATGCGGATCGCCATTGTCGCGGCCGGCTTCACCCCGGCCGAGGCGGACCGGCTGCGTCGCTCCATGGCCGCTTTCCGGCGCTCGGGCACGATCCATGAAATGGGCCAGAAACTCATGCACGGGATGATTGCCAATGGCTATGAGCCGGACTTTGCCGAACGCTGTTTCAAACAGCTCGAAGGCTTCGGCGAATACGGCTTTCCCGAAAGCCATGCCGCCAGTTTCGCCCTCATCGTCTATGTCTCCTGCTGGCTGAAGCATTATTACCCCGACGTCTTTCTGGCCGCCCTTCTGAACAGCCAGCCCATGGGCTTCTATGCCCCCGCCCAACTGGTCCGCGATGCCCGCGAGCACGGCGTTGAGGTCCGCCCGCCCGACATCAATCACTCCGACTGGGATGCGACACTGGAAGAGACCGATATCCCGCGCCGCGACGGCACCGGCATGCGCTTTGCCGTGCGCCTCGGCCTGCGCCAGATCAAGGGGATGAAGGAGCCCGCCGCCGCCCGCCTGGTCGCCGCCCGCCAGGCCGAGGGGCCTTTTGAAAGCCTGGCCGATCTCGCCCGCCGGGCCCGGCTGGACAAGGGCTCGCTGGACCGGTTGGCCAATGCTGATGCTGCGGGTTCACTGGACATGGACCGGCGCAAGGCGAGCTGGACCGCCCTGGCCGAGGCCGGCAAGCCGCTCCCCCTCTTCCAGCATGCCGACAGCTGGGGGCATGAACATCCCGTCGCCCTGCCCGAACTGACCGGCGGCGAACAGGTCGCCCAGGATTATGCCACCCTGCGCCTTTCCCTGAAGGCCCATCCGCTGAGCTTCTTTCGCGGCGAGCTGGCCGAGACCGGCCATGCGACCTGCTCGGCCCTGGGCGAGATGCGCGATGGACGCTGGGTGACCCTGGCCGGGCTGGTCCTGGTGCGGCAACGCCCCGGTTCGGCCTCGGGCGTCATCTTCGCCACGCTGGAGGACGAGACCGGCATTGCCAATATCATCGTCTGGCCCAGCTGTTTCGAGCGTCATCGCCGCATCGTCATGTCATCCAAACTCCTTGGCGTGACCGGCCGGGTCCAGCGCGAGGGACAGGTCATCCATGTCGTCGCCAATCGCCTGGTCGACCAGTCCTGGCGCCTCGCCGCCCTTGCTGACGGCGCTGATTTCGCCGAAGCCGTCGCCCACGCCGACGAAATCGCCCGCCCCAATGCCGACCCCAGAACCGTTGCCCTCTACCGCCGCGTCATGCAGGGCGAGCGGCTGGAATACATCTTGCCGAAAAGCCGGGATTTTCATTGAGGGGGGCGACCGGAGACAATCAGCATCCCGCGCGGTTCATTCCGGGCGCAACCGCGCGCAATCATCCATTGATCCCTTGTCAGCCAGCAAGCCGTGTCCGGTTTTCCAGCTCAAGGGTGAAACCGCGCAGCGGCCGCTTTGCGGCCCTTGACCTGGAAAACCGGACACGGCGACATCTCGGCAAGGGATGAATGGTGGGGTGAGCGCCGGGTCGCGCCTTCACGCGACACAAACCCGTAACCTCATCCCCGCTTCGGCCACCAGGGCACGAAACCCGACGTCCGCGCCACATAATCCGCATAGCCGGGCCGGCTTTCGTGCAGGCCTTCTTCCAGCATCTTGGCGCCGGTCCAGCGGGTCAGGGTGAAGGTGAGGAAGAGCGGGCCGATGATGGTCCACCAGCCGTCTCCGTCGGCGATCGCGATCAGCCAGAGGCCCCAGAAGAGGACGGCATTGCCGAAATAATTCGGGTGGCGGGTATAGCGCCACAGGCCTGTGTCCATGACCTGGCCCTTGTTTGACGGGTCGGCCTTGAAGGCGGCCAGCTGACGGTCGCCGATCACCTCAAAGGCAAGACCGATGGCGAAGAGGATGATCCCCGCTATTGCAGCGGGCGCAGCGTAGCTGGCGCCCTCCATCACCGCATGCTGGACCGGCAGGGCCGTCACCCACAAGAGGACGCCCTGCAGCAGGAAGACCGCGACCAGCATGAAGACCGCCTCCTTGCCCGGCGGTGAGCGTTCAAGAAGCTTCTGGTAGCGCTTGTCGGCGCCTTCATGCTGCCAGCGGCTGAAGAGATGATGGCCCAGTCGCAGCGCCCAGATCGCCACCAGGGCGACATACCAGGTCGCGCCATCGGCTCCGGCAAACAGGAGTGAGGACAGGGCCAGGACCAGAAAGCCCAAGGGCCAGACAGCGTCGATATAGGACGGGTCCCTGCGCGGCACGCTGAAGGGCCAGACCAGCACCATGACGCCGAGCATGAGCGCGAGATTGAGGAGATAGGGGATCATGGCTTCAAACCTAGGGCGCGCGGATCCGCTCGACCAGCTCGCGGACCTCGGCCGGCGGGGCCGGCGTCAGAAGAGAGACCGTCACCGAGACGGCAAAACTGATCACCATGCCGATCGTGCCGAAGCCTTCCGGCGAGACACCCAGGAACCAGTGTTCGGCATCATTCGGGATCCAGCCGAAGATCTTGTAGGTGAGGATATAGGCGCCGGTCACGCCAAGCCCTGTCACCATGCCGGCGATCGCCCCCTCCTTGCTCATGCGCTGCCAGAAAATGCCCAGCAGGATGGCGGGGAAGAAGCTGGCCGCGGCAAGACCGAAGGCCAGCGCCACGACCGAGGCGACGAAGCCCGGCGGGTAGATGCCGGCGAGGATGGCGATCAGGACGGCCCCGGTCGCCGATAGTCGGGCGATCAGGAGTTCCTGCTTGTCGGTCATGGATTTGAACAAGACCTTGCGACACAGATCGTGCGAAATTGAGGAGGAGATCACCAAGAGAAGACCGGCCGCCGTCGACAGGGCGGCGGCGATGCCCCCGGCCACCACCAGTCCGATCACCCAGCCGGGCAGATTGGCAATCTCCGGATTGGCCAGCACGAAAATGTCGCGATTGAGCGTGGTGACCTCATTGGTCTCCGGATCGGCGCGATACTGGATGCGGCCATCGCCATTGCGGTCTTCGAAGGCCAGCAGGCCGGTCGTCTCCCAGCGATGGAACCAGTCCGGCGTCTCACTCTCGCCTTCCACGAGGGCCGTGGTTTCGGCGTCATAGACACTCTCATTCACCGTCTCGATGAAATTAGTGCGGGCGAAAACCGCGACCGCCGGGGCGGTGAGATAGAGAATACCGATAAAGAGGAGCGCCCAGCCGGCGGATTTGCGGGCATCGGCCGCCTTGGGCACGGTGAAAAAGCGCACGATGACATGGGGAAGACCGGCCGTCCCCGCCATCAGCGCCAGGGTGATGGCGAAGACGTCGAAGGTCGATTTCGAGCCGTCGGTATAGGGGGCAAAGCCAAGCTCGGTGAGCATGCCGTCCAGCTTCACAAGGAGCGGCGTGCCATCGCTGACATTGCCGACAAAGCCGAGCTGCGGGACGGGCGAGCCGGTCAGCTGCAGCGAGATGAAAATCGCCGGCGTCATGAAGGCGAAGATCATCACGCAATACTGCGCCACCTGAGTGTAGGTGATCCCCTTCATTCCGCCGAGCGTGGCGTACATCAACACCACCAGCCCACCGATCACCACGCCCGCCTCGATGGGGATTTCCAGGAAGCGCGAGAAGGCAATCCCGACGCCCTGCATCTGGCCGGCGATATAGGTGAAGGAGACAAAGATGGCGCAGATCACCGCGACCACGCGGGCGGTGTCCGAATAGTATCGGTCGCCGATGAAGTCCGGCACGGTGAACTTGCCGAAGCGCCTGAGATAGGGCGCCAGCAACAAGGCCAACAGGACGTAGCCGCCGGTCCAGCCCATCAGGAAGACGGACCCGTCATAGCCGGAAAAGGCGATCAGTCCGGCCATGGACAGGAAGGAGGCCGCGCTCATCCAGTCAGCGGCCGTGGCCATGCCGTTGAAGACCGGCGGTACATGGTGCCCGGCGACATAGAATTCATCGGTCGAGCCAACGCGCGATGCGATTGCAATGCCGATATAGAGCGCGAAGGATGTGATAACGAAGAAGCCGGTCCAGAACAGGGTCACGCTCATGACGCATCCTCCTGCGTGGCTGCAGGCGCGCCGGGATCGGGCATGTCATCACTGCCAAGCCGGTCGGCAAAGCGCGCCTCGAGCCGGTTCATGGCCCAGGCATAGTAGAAGATCAGCACGATGAAAGTGAGGATGGAGCCTTGCTGGGCGAACCAGAAACCCAGAGGTGCCCCGCCAAGTGAGACAAGGTCCAGCCAGGGACGCAAGAGGATGCCGAAACCGAAGGATACGGTAAACCAGATCGCCAGCAATACGCCCATGAGGCCAAGATTGGCACGCCAATAGGCCTTGCGCGCGGATGACTTGTCTTGTGCCATGTGCTCCCCCAGACTGATCGCATGACATGGATGGCGATCTTCGGCGCGAGCTTTGCAAACAATTCCTTAACACACCAGACCTGTCACGTTTCAGGTCAGACCGGACTTGTGGAAGGATGCCGATGATGAGCCAGAGCGACCGCCTCACCGACGACGAGAACGCCACCATGCGCATCCTGTGGGATCGCGGCGGCGCCTCCGTGAGCGAGCTGGCCATCGCCACGCGCCAGCCCGCCGATGCCACGCTTGCTGTCCTGCACGGTCTGCGCCGCAAGGGCGCGGTGGAACGGCAACAAGCCGGACGGGACATCGTCTACCGGCCCCGTCTCAATCGCGACACGGCCCGCACGCATGCCCTTGGCCGCCTTCTGTGCGGCGAGGAGACCGGTGCCGAAAACGGTCTCGGCGTTGTGGTCCTGCGTGAAAGCGATGTCGACCCCAAGGACTGGGCCGACCTGCAGGCCGAGATCGCCCAGCGCCGCAAGGCCTGAGCCCTAGGGCGTCCCGAGAAACTCACGCACATCCGCCAGCGTCCGCTCAGGCGCTTCCTCATGCACGACATGGCCCAGATCCGGGTAGGTAATCAGGCGCGCATCGGGAATGGTCGCCGCCATCAGCGGACCATGTGAAGACGGCACCATACGGTCGGCCTCGCCCCACAGGATCAAGGTCGGCACCTCGATACGGGCGAGATCGGCCGACGGCTCCGGCAGGGTGAAGACTTCCAGCCGCTCGACCATGGCCTGGCCCACGCCCTCGCCGCGCATCAGCTGATGAACACGAGCGGGCATTCCTTCAGGCATCCGCGACGGGTCGCCGAACAGGGTCTGGGTCGCGGCATTGATGACCGGTTCCGGCGCCTGGGTCAGAAAGAAGCGGACCGGCATCGGGACATCGACCGGCTCCTCGGTAACGCCATTGATGGAATAGCCACCCGGCGCCAGCAGGACGAGGCGATTGACCCGGCCCGGATGCGTGACCGCCAGGCGCCAGCTGACCAGTCCGCCCAGGGAATTGCCGACCAGGGTCGCGTCGGGAATATCGAGCGCGGCCATCAGGCCGTCGACAAATTCAACGGTCTGCGGGACCGAATAACGCGCTTGCGGGTCGGGGCCGGTCAGGCCGTGACCGGGCAAGTCCATGCGCACAACCCGGTAGTCACTCGACAGGTCAGCCGCCCACGCATCCCAGCTTTCCAGAGAGTGGGAGAATCCATGTACGAGGAGCAGGACCGGCGCCGTATCGGGGCCCTCAATGCGGACCCGCGTCTGCAGGCCGGCGACATCGACCAGGCGATCGGCCTCGCCCCACCAGGGCGAGTCGATACTGGCCGCTTCTGCCAGACCCGTCTCGCCATCCGTGGGGGGCGGGCCAGCCTGACGCATTTGAGTCAGGATGTAGACGCCGACACCAATCAGCAGGAGGACACCGAGAAGAAGAGCGATCATGACGCGCATGCCAGACCCCGTGGCTGGAGAGAACAAGAACGGCGGCACCCGACATGGGCGCCGCCGTCAGGATAGTCCGGATCCGGCGAAGGGGGGAGGTTCCCCTCCGCCAGATCGAGCGGCCTAGTAGCGCCAGGCGATCGTTGCCGTCACCGTGCGCGGCGGGCCGTAATAGCCAACCAGCGTGCCTTCAAGGCCCAGTTCCGGTGCCAGCGTCGTATTGTTGACGAAGTCATAGCCGGAGACCTTGTACTCTTCATCGGTCAGATTGCGGCCATGCAGGCCGAACTGCCAGTGGCCATCCTCGCCTTCCCAGACAACCGACGCATTCCACAGCGTGTAGGCGCCCTGATCAAGCAGCGGGAAGGGGAATTCGAACTGGCTGGAGTCACCACGATGGCTGATCGTGTTGATGACCGACAGATCACCACCGTGCAGCGGGGTGATGTAGGTCAGCGTGGCCGAAGCCGTGGTGTCCGGCGTGTTCTGGATCACGACCTGGTCTGAAACATCAACACCGAAGGCATTGATGAACTGGTCATACTCACCGTCAAGCAGGCCGAGGGCCCAGCCCAGGGTCATGATATCGCCCTGGGCGAACACGTCCTGACCCAGATCGAGCGAGCCTTCATACTCGATACCGCGAATGGTCGCAGCGCCGGCATTGGTGGTCACACCGGTGAAGGTGTCGTTGACGCCGTCATTATCGGTATCGATACCGACCGAGCCGGGAACCTGGATGTCGGTATAGTCCATATTGAAGACAGCGAGGCTGTGACGATAGCCGTTGCCTTCATATTTCCAACCGATCTCGATGCTGTCCACGGTCTCCGGATCGAAGCTCATGAATTGATAGATCTCGTCGGCCTCGACCGTACCATTCTGATCAAAGTCAGGCGCGCCGGTTGTCTGGGCACGCGGATCGAAACCACCGCCTTTGAAGCCCTGGGAATAGGTCAGGTAGAAATTGTTCGCGTCATTGGGCTGCCAGGCAAGCGAGGCCGTCGGCGAAAAATCATCCCAGGAGTTCGTGCCGGTGAAGTCCGACGGCGTGGCAATTGAGAAGCCGGAACCACCGAAAAAGTCCGAGAAGCCGCCCAGATAGGTGCGGCGCAGAACGCGTGATGTGCGCTCGTCCTCGGTATAGCGACCGCCCAGGGTCAGCGAGAATTCATCGGTCAGATCATAGGTGAAATTGGCAAAGACCGACCAGGTCTTGGTATCGACTTCACCAAAGGTCTGGGCGTTGAGTCCTGCGAGGACATTGTCCAACAGCACGTCAAACACCGTCATCGCGCTGGCGTCGAGATAGTAGTAGCCGACGAGGCCGTTCAGGCGCTCACCGGAATAGAGCAGCTGGAACTCCTCGGAGAATTGCTCGTTCTCGTAGATCGCCGGAACGTCCAGGTCGCCGGAGGGCAGGTTGTCGAAATCGATCGGGGTGACCGAGGTGTCAGAGCGATCCGCGAGGATATTGCGGACGGTCCAGTTCTCGTTGATCTCCCACTCGGCGGTCAGGGAGACACCGTCACCTTCGACGTCCTGATCGACGACATTCAGGCCGGCCCGGGTGTCATGGACGTTGTCCAGCACCGGAGCGCCGGACAGGGCGCCCGGAATGAGACGGTGTCCGCCACGGGCATTCGACGTGTCTGAAACGCTGTCATAGGCCAAACGCACGAAGAAGGTATCGGTCGGCTCCCATTCCGCGGAGACGCGATAGCCGAAGACATTCTTGTCGTAATTGTCTTCGCCCGTATTCAGATTCTCACCGAAGCCGTCGCGGGTGAAACGACCGATGGTCGCGCCGATACGGAAGGTGTCGTCGAGCGGTGCGCTGCCGGACAGGACCGTATCGAGCTGGCCGTAGCTGCCAACGCTGACGCGTGCCGACAGGGTCGGCTCGTCGGCATCGATGCGGCGCGTCACGTATTTGACGGCACCACCAATGGTGTTGCGGCCATAGAGCGTGCCTTGCGGGCCACGCAGGACTTCGATGCGGTCGACGTCATAAATGTCGAGCACGGCACCCTGCGGACGGTTGAGATAGACGTCGTCGACATAGACGCCGACACCCGCTTCGAAACCGGCAACCGGATCCTGCTGACCGACGCCGCGGATAAAGGCGGACAGGGTCGAATTGGTGCCGCGCGACACTTCCAGCGTGATGTTCGGGGTGGTGTCGGCGATGGCGACGATGTCGATCGCCCCCATGCGCTCGAGGTCCTCGCCGGACATGGCCGAAACGGACAGCGGCACGTCTTGCAGCGTTTCCTCGCGACGGCGGGCCGTCACGGTGATGACGTCACGGTCTTGAGCGGCGCCATTATCCTGGGCCACGGCCGGGGCCGCGATCAGGGCTGAAGTGGCAACCGTGCTCAGCAAGAGCGCGCTGCCCGTCAGGGTCTTGAACTTTTTCATTGGGTACTCCCCTCGATGGTGTCGTTGGATGTCGCCTGCGCCAGGGCCTGGCGGGCGAAGAGTCTGACCGCGTCGACAAATTCTTCCGGTTGTTCGAGATGCGGTGCGTGCCCGGAGTGGGCGAACCCGTGCGCCGTTGCGGCGGGCAAGGTTTCGACGAGATAGCGGCTCGTCTCCGGGCCATAGGCATCGCTGCGTTCGCCAAAGGCGATCAGCGCCGGGATGGCCATTCCCGGAAGGGTGTCGCGCAGATCCTGCTGCGCCATGGATGCCCACAAATCCGCCATGGCATTGGCATTCCGGGCCGTCAGAAGTGTCAGGGCATTCGCGACCATTTGCGGCTCGCGTGCGGCTCTGTCGCGGGCAAACATCCGGGGCGCAAAAGCTGCGGCATAGGCTGGCCAGTCAGCCCGCATGGCGGCGGTTGCACGCACCGAGGCCTCGACATCCATGCCGCTCGACATACCCAGCGTCCAGCTCGCATCATTGAGAATGCGCGGACTCATATCCTCGATGATCATGCCGGCCAGCCGGTCATGACCATGGCGTTCAATCATGGACCAGAGCACGGTCGCGCCCATCGACCATCCCAGCGCGACGACCGGGGCAAGGCCCAGCGTGCGGACCAATTCGTCCATATCGTCGGCGAGGTCGGGAATGGAGGCATTGCCAGGGCCGACCGGCGTATCGCCATGACCGCGCAGGTCGGGAATAATAACGCGAAACTCATCGGCAAGGCGGGTGGCGATATCGTCGAAGAACTCTCCTGACGCCGCCCAGCCGTGCACCAGAAGGACTCCGGGGCCGCGACCGATATCGCGATAGGCCATCACCGTCCCGTCGCGCAGGGTGAGGTGATGCGGCATGCGCTCACCGTCTTCCGGACCGTGCGGTTGCGGGTTGGCCAAAACTCAAACTCCCCTTGGCCGTCCAATTTTCGCTGGATCGTGCCATATTGATTTAGGATCCATTTTGTGAAAACTGAATCATATGTCAACTTCTGAAACGAGCACGGTCGATAAACGGCCCAAGACCGCCCGCGGTCAAAGGACCCGAAACAAGTTGCTGGATGCGGCTGAAGGGGCTTTCGGGGAGAATGGTTTTCATGCCACCTCGATCGGCGATATTACGCGCCGCGCATCCGTGGCTCTGGGGACTTTCTACGTATATTTCGATTCCAAGGACGAAATTTTCCGCGCCCTGGTCGCTCATATGGGCGAAATGACCCGCGGCTGGATCGCCGAGCGCGTCAAGGGCGCGCCCGACCGTCTGGAGACCGAACATCGCGGCCTCGTCGCCTATATCGAATTCGCCCGCGCCCATCCGAACCTCTATCGGATCATCGAAGAGAGCCAATTCGTCGCGCCGGATGCCTACAAGGCGCACTACGACGTTTTCCTGGAACGCTATCAGCGCAATCTGGAAGACGCCGAAGCGCGCGGCGAAGTCCGCGCGGGGGACCAGGGCACACGCGCCTGGGCCCTGATCGGGATGAGCGTCTTCATGGGTCTCCGATACGGCATCTGGGAAGGCGATCGCGATCCGGAAGAAGTCGCCCGTACTGTCTCCGATCTCATCGCCAACGGCCTGAAACCATGACTGAAACGACCGACACCTCGCCGGTCATTCTCGACCGGGACGGCGATACGGCGTGGATCCGCCTGAACCGTCCCGGACGCGGCAATGCCTTGACGCCCGACCTGCTCGAGACGCTCTTGGAAGCGCTGTCGCAGTGTGGCGATGCCCGCGCTGTGGTGCTCACCGGCCAGGGGCGCGCCTTCTCCTCCGGCGGTGATATCCGCGAATTTCATGCCCGCGCCGATGATCCGGCCGCACTCGAAGGCTTTGGCATCGCCGTCGTCTCGGCACTGAACCAGGCGATCCTGGCCCTGCGCGCCCTGCCCTGCCCGACTGTGGCCGCGGTCAATGGGCCGGTCACCGGCGGCGCGATCGGACTGATGCTGGCCTGCGACATCGGGGTGATGAGCCAGGACGCTTTCATTCAGCCCTATTACGCGAAAATGGGGTTCGCGCCCGATGGTGGATGGACCGCACTCCTGCCGGAACGGATCGGCGCCGCGCGGACAGCCAGCTGGCTGGCGCTCGATGATCGGGTCAGTGCCCTGGCCGCGTTTGAGATGGGCCTGGCTGACCGGCTTTACCCGTCCAAGGACTTCGTCGACGGCGTACGGGCAATCCTCGCCGGACTGGCGGAGCACGACCCGGCGGTCGCCGTGACCGCGCGCCGCCTGCTCGAGGCGCGCGAAATTCACGATGCGTTGTCGACCCGTCTTGAGCGGGAATTATCCGCCTTTACCCGCCTGCTTGTCCGCCCGGAAACCCGCGCCCGGATGGCGGCCTTCCTCGGCCCGAGAGCGGAGGCCAGCTGATGGATGTGATCACCGATATCACCGCACGACGCGCCGCATTGACGCCCGACCGGGCGGCCTTTCACGTCGTTGATACCGGAGAAACCGTCAGCTTTTCCGCGCTCGAGGACCGCTGTGCCCGCGCCGCCAGCGTTCTGGCCGAACGCGGTGTGACCGCGGGCGACCGCGTCGCCATCTTGTGCCGCAACCGGGTCGAGTTCTTCGAGGCGCTATTCGCCTGCGCCAAGCTGGGTGCCATTCTCGCCCCGCTCAACTGGCGCATGCCGGCGCGCGAATTGACCGAGCTTCTGGCCGATTGTGCTCCGGTCCTGCTGCTGGCCGGTGCGGAAGATTCCGAGACCGCCGCCGAGGCTGCGGCGCCGACCGGCCTGACCTGCCTCGATCTGGAGCGTGAATGGCCCTCGGCCCGCGACATGGCCGCACCGCATCCGGGTCGACCGGCCTGGCCCGGCGATGAACCCTGGTATCTGATCTACACGTCCGGCACGACCGGGCGCCCCAAGGGCGTGATCCAGACCTATCGCATGGCGCTGGTCAATTACGTCAACATCTCCCAGGCCATTGGCCTGCGTGATGGGGATGCGACGGTCAATTTCCTGCCCCTCTTCCACACCGCCGGCATCAATCTCCACACCCTGCCCGTACTGATGGCCGGCGGGCTCAACCACATCCTGCCCGGCTTTGATGCGGGCGCGGTTCTCAAACTGATCGATGAAGGCCGCCTGGACGTCATGCTGTGCGTGCCAGCGGTCTATCGCGAACTCTCCGTCCACCCGGCCTTCGAGACCGCGGATCTCACGCGCCTGCGGCACTGGGCCTGTGGCGGCGCGCCCATGCCGGACGTGCTGATCGAGACCTTCGCCGCGCGCGGGGCCGTTGTCTGCAACGGGTTCGGCATGACCGAGACCGGCCCGACCGCCTTCCTGATGGATCGTGAGCACGCCCTGTCGAAGATTGGCTCGGTCGGCAAGCCGCAACTCCTCATCGACGCCCGCATTGCAACGCCCGAAGGCCAGGCCCTCCCTGCGGGCGAGACCGGCGAGGTACAATTTTTCGGTCCCGGCCTGACGCCGGGCTATTGGCATCGCGAGGCGGAAACCGCGTCGCTTTTCACTAGTGATGGCTGGCTCAAGAGCGGCGATCTGGGCCGCTTCGACGGCGATGGCTATTGCTATATCGCGGGCCGGATCAAGGAGATGTACATTTCCGGCGGCGAGAACGTCTATCCGGCCGAAGTCGAGAATGTGCTCGATGAACACCCGGCCCTCCTGGAATCCGCGGTGACCGGCGTGCCGGACGAAAAATGGGGCGAGGTCGGCTGCGCCCATCTCATCCTGCGCGCGGGCGAAACCGTCTCCGATGAGGCCCTGCGCGCCTGGTGCCGCGAGCGTTTGGCCGGCTACAAGGTGCCGCGCCACTTCCTGCGCGCCGACGACTTTCCGCGCACGGCGGCCGGCAAGGTCCAGAAGCATCTCCTGCCCAAACCTGAAGGCGTGGAATGACGGTCAGGAAAGCCCGAACCGCCTGCGATCACGCGGCACTGGAGAAGACGTTCAGCCAGGCGGATTTTGACGCCTTCGCGCGGCTGTCCGGCGACAATAATCCGATCCATGTCGACCCGGAATTCTCGGCCCGGACCCGGTTCGGCAGCACCGTCGCCCATGGCGCGCTCCTGTGCTCGGTCCTGCGTGGTCTCGTCGAGATGATCATGCCCGGCGGTCGCCAGCTCAGCCAGAAAACCCAATACCCGGCTCCCAGCCCGGCCGGTGAGCTGCTCCGCTTCGAGGCGGAAACGGTCGGCGAAACAGGGCTGGGCATCATGATCGCACTCAAGGTGACCCGCCTGTCCGATGGAGTTGTCACCTGTACGGGCGAAACAGAGGTGGCGATATGAGCGCACCGCTCAAACTCGGTCAGAGCGCCATGACGCAGCGCGCTTTCTCGGAGCAGGATGCGGCCGAGCTGCACGCCCTGACAGGCGCACCGCTGACCGACAATGTCGTGCCCGAAGCCCTGATCAATGGCCTCTTTTCCTATCTTCTCGGCGTCGACCTGCCGGGCGAGGGCACCAACTATCTCAAGCAGGAATCCCGCTTCCTCGCCCCGGCACCGCTCGGCGAGCCCCTGACCGCGCGGGTCGAGATTACGCGCCTGCGCCCCGACAAGCAGCTGGTCGATCTGGCCACGACGTGTGTCACAACACGCGGTCAAACCATCGCCGAAGGCCGCGCCCTGGTTCTCGCGAGGGATGTCGCCGGCGCCTTTGACAACAGGCCTTGAGCGGCAGGGGCATCGCACAACCTCGGGGCTACATTGCGCTTTTCCCGGTTCGCGGCCAATCTCCCGCGCCATGAACGCCCTCAAGAAAACCGCCCACACCCCTGTCGGCAGCGTCCGTCCCGACCGCGATATCATCATCGTCGGCGGCGGCCATAACGGCCTCGTCTGCGCCGCCTATCTGGCCAAGGCCGGGCTGAAAGTGACCGTGCTGGAACGCCGCGACATGGTGGGTGGTGCCGCCGTCACCGAGGAATTTCATCCCGGTTTCCGCAATTCCGTGGCCAGCTACACTGTCTCTCTGCTGAACCCTAAAGTGATCGCCGATCTCGATTTGCACGGACATGGTCTGGAGATTGTCGAGCGCCGTATCGGCAATTTCCTGCCGCTGGAAGACGATCAGTATCTGTTGGCCGGCGACGGACTGACGACCAAGCAACTCGCCAAATTTTCCACCCGCGATGCCGAACGGCTGGGCGAGTATGAAGCCCGCCTCGAAGTGGTCGCCGACACGCTGCGCGCCCTGGTTCTGGAAACCCCGCCCAACATGTCCGAGGGCAGCTGGCTGGGCGCCGTCCCGGAATTGCTGAAAGCCGCCAATCTGGGCGGCAAGCTGGGCAGCATGTCGATGACGGCGCGCCGCGATCTGCTGGATCTTTTCTCGAAATCAGCCGGCGACTGGCTCGATGGGTGGTTTGAGAGCGACGCCATCAAGGCACTGTTCGGCTTCGACAGTATTGTCGGCAATTTCGCCAGCCCCTACACGCCCGGCAGTGCCTATGTCCTGCTGCATCATTTGTTCGGTGAGGTGAATGGCAAGAAGGGCGCCTGGGGCCATGCGATCGGCGGCATGGGCGCCATCACCCAGGCCATGGCCCGTTGCTGCGAGGCGCGCGGCGTCGAGATCCGGACCGGATGTGCGGTCGACAAAGTTCTGGTCGATGAGGCCGGTCGCTCCGGCGCGGTCCGGCTGGCGAGCGGCGAGACCCTCAGCGCCCGCGCCGTGGTCTCCAATCTCAATCCCAAACTCCTGTTCGGCTCATTGATCGACCCGACCGCCCTGCCCGATGATTTCAGCGAGCGTATCCGACATTATCGCTGCGGCTCGGGCACATTCCGGATGAATGTCGCGCTCGACCGGCTGCCGAGTTTCACCGCCCTGCCCGGTGAGGGCGACCATCTCACGGCCGGCATCATCATGGCGCCCTCCCTGGCCTATATGGAACAGGCCTATATCGACGCCCGACGCGATGGCTGGTCGAAGGCGCCCATCATCGAAATGCTCATCCCCTCGACCCTGGACCCGACCCTGGCGCCGGACGGCCAGCATGTCGCCAGCCTGTTCTGCCAGCATGTCTCGCCGGAACTGCCTGGCGGACGCGACTGGGATGACCACCGTGACGAGGTCGCGCAGGTCATGCTCGACACCGTCGAGCGCTGGGCGCCGGGATTCCGGGACAGTGTGCTGGGTTATCAGGCCCTGACGCCGAAGGATCTGGAGCGGACTTTCGGCCTGATCGGCGGCGACATCTTCCACGGCGCCCTGAGCCTCGACCAGCTCTTCTCGGCCCGTCCGGTGCTGGGTCATGCCGATCATCGCAGCCCGATCAAGGGCCTCTATCAATGCGGCGCCGGCACCCACCCCGGCGGCGGCGTCACCGGCGCGCCCGGCCATAATGCCGCCCGCGAAATCCTCAAGGATTTCGGCAAGCGGATGGGTTAGGGGCAAGGCGGAACTTTCCCTCTCCCTGGGGAGAGGGTGGCGCGAAGCGCCGGGTGCGGGGGAAACCCCGGTGTGGCAGAGCCAATCCCCCTCATCCGGCCTTTCAGGCCACCTTCTCCCCAGGGAGAAGGACGATGATCTCAACAAAAAACCCCGGACCAGCCAGTCCGGGGCTTCTTTGTTTCCGCGATACGGAAAGGCCTCAGCCCTTCACGCGCTCCAGCGATTCAGCGATCAGTTCGCGCGCCTTGGCGGCGTCGCCCCAGCCCAGGACCTTGACCCATTTGTTGGGCTCGAGATCCTTGTAGTGCTCGAAGAAGTGCTTGATCCGCATCAGCTGGGCTTCCGGAATATCGTCCGGCTCATTGACCTTGCCATAGAGCGGGGACAGCTTGTGGTGCGGGACGGCGAGGATTTTCTCGTCCATGCCGCTCTCGTCTTCCATCAGCAAGACGCCGATCGGACGGGCGCGCACGACGCAGCCCGGCACCAGCGTGGTATGGCCGACGATCATGACATCGATCGGGTCGCCATCTTCCGACAGGGTGTGCGGCATGAAGCCGTAATTACACGGATAGCTCATCGGCGTGTGCAGATAGCGATCCACAAAGAGCGTGCCCGCATCCTTGTCCATTTCGTACTTGACCGGCTGGCCACCGACCGGGACTTCGATGATGACATTGATGTCTTCAGGCGGATTTTCGCCCGCGGAGATTTTGTCGATCCGCATCATAGGCTCCTTGCGGCTGGTCCGGGCGATGTCTTACGCCCAAATTCTGGCGCGACCAATGCCCGTGTTGCGCCGCAATATCAATTCTCGAGGTGTGAAAAAAGGCGCGCGATCAGGCCGTCTGACTGTCATTGGCCGCTGCCAGGGCCGCCCGCTCGCGCTTGACCACTTCCTCACCGCGCAAATGCACGAAATGCGCCCGCTCGCTCGACCAGGCCGCCAGCAGTCGGGCCGCGACGCGCGATCCGGTCTCGGACGCATGCGCCTCGATCATGGCCAGACAACGCCGCTCGGCCTCCCCTTCCAGCTCGAAAGCGAGCACGGTCTCCCGGTTCAGGCGCGCATCGAGACGACGCTCGGGATCATGAATGAAGACATCACCGCCGGTCATGCCGGCCGCGAAATTGTCCCCGACCGGACCCAGGATGACGGCGGTGCCGCCGGTCATGTACTCACACCCATTCGTACCGCAGCCCTCAATCACCGCATCGGCACCGGAATTGCGCACGCCGAAGCGCTGACCGGCCCGACCCGCGGCCAGAAGGCGGCCCGAGGTGGCGCCGTAGAGACAGGTATTGCCGATGATGGCGTGTTCCTCATTGGCCTCGGTCGCGCCGCCATAGGGGCGCACGATGATGGAGGCGCCGGACAGGCCCTTGCCGACATAGTCATTGGCATCGCCATCGAGTTCGATGCGCAAGCCCTTGGCCGAGAAAGCGCCCAGCGACTGACCCGCCGAGCCGCGCAGGCGCAGGGTGAGATGATCCGTGCCCAGCCCGTCGGGACCAAAGCGGCGAACGATTTCCGCCGAGGTCCGCGTTCCGACCGCGCGGTCGGTATTCTTGACGCCATAGTCGAGCTGCATTTTCTCGCCGCGATCGAAGGCGGGAGCGGCATCCTCGATGATCTGCTCGTCGAGGGCCGGCGCGACTTCATTGCGCAGCATGCGGGTCGAGCGAGCGGGCCGCTCCACCGCGTCGGCGCGTGACATGATGGCGGAAAGGTCGAGGTCGTCGAGCGATTCCGAGCCCCGCGAGACCTGATCGAGCAAATCGGCTCGGCCGATCACGTCTTCCAGAGAGGTCGCCCCGAGGCCGGCGAGGATTTCGCGGACATCCTGGGCCAGGAAGGTCATCAGATTGACCACATGGTCGGGCGCGCCACCAAAACGGGCGCGCAGATCATCATCCTGGGTGCAGACGCCGACCGGGCAGGTATTGGAATGACACTGGCGCACCATCAGACAGCCGAGCGCAATCAGCGACGCCGTGCCAACGCCGAATTCCTCGGCGCCCAGCATGGCGGCGACCACGATGTCGCGACCGGTGCGGATGCCGCCATCAGCACGCAGGGTGACGCGTTCGCGCAGCCCGTTGAGCGACAGCATCTGGTGCGCTTCAGCGAGGCCCAGCTCCAGCGGGCCACCGGCAAACTTGATCGAGGACAAGGCGGCAGCCCCGGTCCCGCCGACCGAGCCGGAGATATTGATGATATCGGCATTGGCCTTGGCCACGCCAGCGGCGACAGCGCCGACACCGGCGGCCGCGACCAGTTTCACGCCAACACGGGCGGTCGGGTTGATCTGCTTGAGATCATAGATGAGCTGGGCCAGATCCTCGATCGAATAAATGTCGTGGTGCGGCGGCGGGGAGATCAGGCTCACCCCCGGGGTCGCCAGACGCATGCGGGCGATAAAGTCGGTGACCTTGAAACCGGGCAGCTGGCCGCCCTCGCCGGGCTTGGCGCCCTGGGCGACCTTGATCTCCATCTCGCGGCACTGGCCGAGATATTCCGCGGTTACGCCGAATCGCCCCGAGGCGATCTGCTTGACCGCCGAATTCATGTTGTCGCCATTGGGCAGCGGCTTGTAGCGGATCGGATCCTCGCCGCCCTCACCGGACACCGACTTGGCGCCGATGCGGTTCATGGCGACATTGAGCGCGCCATGGGCTTCTGGCGACAGGGCCCCCAGCGACATGCCCGGCGTCACGAAACGCCGACGAATGCCATTGATCGACTCGACCCGGTCCAGACCGACAGACGGCCCGATCGGGCGCATGTCGATAAGGTCGCGCAAATGGATCGGCCCCTGGGCTTTCACCGCCTCGCGATAGGATTTCCAGGCGACCGGATCATTATCCCGCACCGCGCTTTGCAGCGCATTGATCACCGGCGCGTTGAGCGCATGGCGGTCGCCGCTGGAGCGCTGACGATAAAAGCCGCCGATCGGCAGGCGCGCCTCGCCGTGCCAGGCCTTGCGATGGAGGTCGAGGGTCCGCACTTCCAGGCCCGGCAGGCCGATCCCGGATATCCGGCTGACCACGCCCGGCAGATAGGCTTCCACCAGCGCGCGGGAAAGGCCGAGCACTTCGAAATTACAGCCGCCCCGATAGGAGGAGATGATGGAAATCCCCATCTTGGAGAGGATTTTCAGCAGCCCGCCATCGAGCGCGGTTTTCAGGCGCCCCGCCTGGGCCCGGGCCCAGCTTTCACCGCCCACCGTCTCGCGCCCGGCCGTGACGGTATCGAAAGCGAGATACGGGTTTACCGTGGTCGCGCCGAGCCCGATCAGCACGGCGGCATAATGGGCGTCGAAACACTCGCCAGCGCGCACATTGAGCGAACAGAAATTACGCAGGCCGGCGCGCGTCAGGGTGGAGTGCACGGCCCCGGCGACCAGGATCATGGGCAGGGCGGCATGCTCGCTGTCCTGACGGTGATCGGTGAGGACGAGGTGCGCGGCACCATCGCGTACGGCGCCAACGCATTGGGAAATCACATCATCAATCGCCTGGCGCAGGGTCTGGCCGTCCCCCGAGGCCGGCATGACCGGCAGGAGGCAATCGATTTCCTTCACCGCGCCGCCCATATGGGCGCGCCAGCGCTCATAGCTGCCATTGGACAGGATCGGACTGTCGAGCACGAGCACGCTGGCGCGCGCTTCGCCCTGACCAAGGATATTGCCGAGATTGCGGAAGCGGGTCTTCAGACCCATCACCCGGCCTTCGCGCAACGGGTCGATGGGCGGATTGGTGACCTGGGAGAAATTCTGGCGGAAGAAATGGGAGAGTGGCCGGTAATTTTCCGACAGCACGGCCAGGGGCGCATCATCGCCCATCGAGCCGACGGCTTCCTTGCCATCTTCGGCCATCGCCTTGATGACCAGTTCGATATTCTCGAAGGTGAAACCCGAGGCGGCCTGACGCCGTGTCCGGTCGGCATTGGAGAATATCTGGTCTTCCGATCCGGGGCCGACGACCGACTCCAGATCCTCCATCTCGCCGAGCCAGCGCGTATAGGGGTGCTGTTCGGACAGCTCGTTGAGAATGTCCTGCTCGCGATAGAACTTGCCTTCGACAATATCCAGCGCGATCAGGCGACCCGGCGTGATCGACCCGCGCTCGGTCACGGTCACAGGGTCGACCGGCGCCATGCCGGTTTCCGAGCCGGCGACGAAAACGTCATCATTGGTCAGGGCATAGCGCATCGGACGCAGACCATTGCGGTCCAGCCCGGCAATCGCCCAGCGACCGTCAAAGGCGGCAATCGCCGCCGGCCCGTCCCAGGGCTCCATCACGGCATTGCAATACTCATACATCCGGCTCCAGCCCTCGGGCATGACATCGGCCCGCTTGGACCAGGCTTCCGGGATGAGGAGGGTCTTGGTCATCGGTGCCGAGCGGCCAGCCCGCACCAGGATTTCAAAAGTCTGATCGAGGGCCGCACTGTCGGATGCGCCGGGCTGGATCACCGGTTTCACATCGGCTTCGGAATCGGCAAAAGCCGTCTCCGCGATATGCACCTCATGGCTGCGCATCCAGTTGATATTGCCGCGGATCGTATTGATCTCGCCATTGTGCGCCAGCATGCGGAAAGGCTGGGCCAGCCGCCATTCCGGGAAGGTGTTGGTGGAATAACGCTGATGGAAAATCGCGAAGGCAGAGACGAAATCCGGCGATTGCAGGTCGCGGTAGAAGGCGTCGATATCCTGGGCGCGGAACAGGCCCTTGTAGATGATGTCGCGCGAAGACAGCGAACAGACATAGAGATCGCGCAGATTTTCCTCCCGCGCGCGGCGCTCGATACGCCGGCGCACAATGTAGAGCACGCGCTCGACCGCTTCGCTGTCGCGGTCGCGCGGATCACGGAACAGGACCTGCTCGATTTCCGGGAGCGTGGCGCGGGCCTTGTCACCCAGCACCGACGTATCGATCGGCGGCTGGCGCCAACCATAGAAGGCAAAGCCCTCGCGAAGGATTTCCGCCTCGATGATGGCGCGGGCGCGTTCCCGGGCCGCAAAATCCGTGCGCGGCAGGAAGACCATGCCGACAATGACATCGCCGCGCTCCGGCTCGTGACCGGTTCGAGCGACCGCCGCCTTGAAGAAGTCCTGCGGCACGCCAACGCGCAAGCCGGCCCCATCGCCGGTCAGGCCGTCGGCATCGACGGCGCCGCGGTGCCAGACCGCCTTGAGGGCATCAATGGCCAGTTCGACGATGTCGCGGCGGGCGCGGCCCTTCATGTCGGCAATCAGGCCGACACCACAGGCATCGCGTTCGTCACGCGGGTCGATCAGACCGGCATGGGTGAGGGTTTCCAGCCCCTGGCGGTGGGCGGCTTCGGACCAGGTCTTGTTCGTCATTCGGCCGCTCCCAGAACACGCATGCGATTGTCGAGATAGGATTCGATCGAGCGCGCGGCATCGAGTCCGTCCTTGATCGCCCAGACCACAAGCGAAGCGCCGCGGTGCAGGTCACCGGCGACAAAGACGCCGTCCAGGCTGGCCATGCGAGTATCGCGATCCGCTTCGACCCGGCCATCGCGATGCACGGACAGGTCCGGCGCCTCGAACAGGACGGGTAAATCTTCCGGCGTAAAACCAAGCGCCGAGATCACCATGTCAGCCGGGCGGTCCCAGGTCTGACCGGGATCGGGCTCGGGGGCCCGCCGACCGGAGGCGTCAGGAGCGCCCAGACGCATGCCCTGGATGCGCACGGCGGAAATCGCGTCGCCCTTGGTCAGTACGGCAAGCGGGGCCGAGAGCCATTCAAACACGACGCCCTCTTCCTCGGCATGTTTCACCTCGCGGGCCGAGCCGGGCATGTTGGCGCGGTCGCGGCGATAGAGGCAGGTCACGGACTTGGCGCCCTGGCGCACGGCGGTGCGCACGCAATCCATGGCGGTATCGCCGCCACCGACCACGACGACATCCTTGCCCTTGGCATCGAGCACGCTGTCATTGGCCGCCGGATCGCCCAGATCATCGCGGTTCGAGCGGGTTAGATAGTCGAGCGCGGCGAGGACACCATCGCCGGAGCCCGGACAGGTCAGCTGGCGGGCCTGATAGACCCCCGTCGCCAGCAGGACCGCATGATGCTGCTCGCGGATATCGTCGAGACTGGCATCGCGGCCGATTTCGAAGCCGAGCTTGAATTCGACGCCGCCCTTGGCGAGCCGGTCGAGACGGCGCTGAACCACATGCTTTTCCAGTTTGAAGCCGGGAATGCCATACACGAGCAGCCCGCCGGCGCGGTCGGCGCGCTCATAGACGGTGATGGCAAACCCGCTCTCGCGCAGACGCTCTGCAGCGGCAAGACCAGCCGGACCTGAGCCGATAATACCCACGCTCTGGCCACGCTCGGGACCAGGCTCGAGCGGTTCGACCCACCCCTCATTCCAGGCCGTATCGGTGATGTATTGCTCGACCGCGCCGATCGTCACGGCACCATGCTTGGATTTCTCGACCACGCAAGAGCCCTCGCACAGGCGGTCCTGCGGGCAGATGCGGCCACAGATTTCGGGCATGGTCGAGGTCGCGGCGGAGGCGTCATAGGCTTCGCGCAGGCGATCCTCGCCGGCCAGCATCAACCAGTCGGGAATATTATTCTGGAGCGGGCAGCCAGACTGGCAGAAGGGGACGCCGCATTGCGAACAGCGAGACGCCTGGTCGGCCGCAGCCTCGGTCGAGAAACCGCGATAGATTTCATTGAAATCCTGACGCCGTTCGCTCTCCGAGCGCTTGTCCGGATAGGCCTGGTCGATGTCCACAAATCTGAGCAATCCTGCCCCCGTCTCGGCTTCAGAAGTTCGCTAGTGCAGCACACACTTCGCACTCGCACAAGTCGGCGACCGTGCGGCAAAATGGGATTTTATGCCCTGAAACCGCGTTTCAGGGAATGCCATTGCCAAAGGATAGTACTGATAGCGCCAACACTGCAAATACCTCGCCCGAATGGCTGATCTGCCAAAATGATGGCGCGCAAGAATGGTGCAGGCCTGCTCGCCAATGCCGCAGGATTGCGCCACCCGTCCGCACCCACCCGATACTCCGTGCGCGAGACCGGACATGCCCGGGATGTCCGCCCGGATGTCGGCTCGCGGCCGGTCACAATTGCGTGGCGGCACGACCGGCTCCGCCAAAACGGCTTGCCCCGCCGCATCACACCCCCCAAGTTCCTCCCATGACCTCCACTGCTGCGACACAGCCCCTGATCGACAGTTTCGGTCGCCGGATCCGCTATCTGCGCCTGTCCGTGACCGATCGCTGCGACTTGCGCTGCGTCTATTGCATGAAGGCGCAGCCGGACTTCCTGCCCAAGTCGGAGCTGTTGAGCCTGGAAGAACTGGAACAGGTCGCCGGTGCCTTCATTGATCGCGGCGTCACCAAGATCCGCATCACCGGCGGCGAACCCCTGGTCCGGCGCGATGTGGTCACGCTGATTGAGCGCCTTGGCTCCCGCATCGGTGTTGAGGGTGATCTGGACGAGCTGACCTTGACCACCAATGCCACCCAGCTGCCCCGCTTCGCCGAACGCCTGTACGCGGCCGGGATGCGGCGCATCAATGTCTCGCTTGATACGCTTGATCCGGAGCGCTTCAGGCGCCTTACCCGCGGTGGCAAGCTCGACGACACGCTGGCCGGACTGAAAGCCGCCAGCGCGGCAGGCCTCAAGGTCAAGCTCAATGCCGTGGCCATGAAGGACGAGAATGAGGACGACTTGCCGGACCTCATCGCCTGGGCTCATGACCAGGGTCATGACGTCACCCTGATCGAAGTCATGCCGATCGGCGATGTCGGGCTGGACCGCGCCATTCAATTCCTGCCCCTGACCGCCGTGCGCGAACGGCTCGAACAGCGCTGGACCCTGACCCCGCTCGCCGAGACCACGGGCGGGCCGGCACGCTATCACCGCATCGCGGAAACCGGCGGCAAGCTTGGTCTGATCACACCACTGACCGGAAATTTCTGCGCCGGCTGCAATCGCGTCCGCCTGACCTGTACCGGCCAGCTGCATGCCTGCCTGGGCCAGGAAGGATCTGTCGACCTGCGCGGCGCCTTGCGGGAGCATGGAATGAGCGGGCTGCAGGCCGCGCTCGACCAGGCCGTGGCCGACAAGCCGGAAGCGCATGATTTCGACGTCCGGCCCGGCGCGGCACCATCGGTCACACGCAGCATGGCAACGACGGGAGGCTGACATCATGCAGATCCGTATCCGCTATATGGCGTCCCTGCGCGACCGCCTGGGCGAGGGCGAGACCGCCCATGACCTGCCCGCCGATGTGACCGACAGCGAAGCCCTGATCGCGCATCTGACCCGCCGCGACGCCGCTGCCGCGGCGCTGGCCGCGCCGGAGATCCGGCTGATCGTTAATGATCGCATCGTCACCCGCCCCAGCGCGTTGGAGCATGGTGACCGTCTGGCCTTCTGCCCGCCCTTCACCGGAGGCTGAGCCTTGCCATCCGATATCCTCGTCAGCGCTGACCCGATTGACGCCGCGGCCCTCCTGTCCACCCTCACCGGCCACAGCCCGGATGATGGCGCGGTGGCCAGCTTTGTTGGCCAGGTCCGCGCGGAAGGCGATCTCATCGCCCTGGAGCTTGAACATTATCCCGGCGTGACCGAGGCCGCCTTGCGCGAACTGTGCGAGCAGGCCATCGCTCGCTGGTCCCTCAGCCAGGCCGTGATCCATCATCGCGTCGGGCGCATGGGGATCGGTGAGACCATCGTGGTCGTCGCTGCCAGCGCGCCGCATCGCCGGGCCGCGCTGGACGCCGTCAGCTTCCTGATTGACCGCCTGAAGACCGACGCCCCGTTCTGGAAACGCGTGCATACGGAGCAGGGGCAATACTGGGTCGAGGCGCGTGACAGCGACACCGCTGCATCGCAATACTGGCGTGACCAGATTGCCCAGGAGGATGCCTGATGCCCGACCGGCAAATCGGCTTTGCCGTGATGACGATTTCCGACACGCGCGACGCGGCCAGCGACAAGACCGGTCCGTGGTTGCGCGAGCAGATCGGCAATGCCGGTCATGCGGTGATCGATCATGCCATCGTGCCCGACACGATCGATAGCATTCGCGGGAAATTGCAGACCTGGCTCGATGACCCGGCGATCCATGCCGTGATCACCACCGGTGGCACGGGCCTCACGGGTCGCGATGTCACGCCCGAAGCCATCCGGCCGATGCTGGACAAGGAGATCGACGGTTTCTCGGTCATCTTCCACCAGATCTCCTTCCAGTCGGTCGGCGTCTCGACCCTGCAATCGCGGGCGCTCGCCGGGATCGCCAGGGCCACCTATGTCTTCGCCATTCCGGGCTCCATGGGCGCCTGCAAGGATGCCTGGAACGGGATTTTGCGGCATGAATTCGATGCCACGCACAAACCCTGCAATCTGGTCGAACTCCTGCCCCGCCTGGGAGAGCGCTGATGAGCCAGCTGACCCATCAGGACGAAGACGGCCGCGTGCGCATGGTCGATGTCGGTGACAAACCCGTCACCCGCCGCACCGCCAGCGCGAGCGCCCGCATCGAGATGAGCGCCGAGGCCTTTGCCGCCATCCGCGATGGCCAGGGACCGAAGGGCGATGCCTGCCGCACCGCTGAACTGGCTGGCATCATGGGCGTCAAGAAGACGGCAGACCTGATCCCGCTCTGCCACCCCCTGCCGATCACCAAGGTCGAGGTCGCCATCGAACCATTGTCCGGCGAGACAGCCTTCGCCATCTCCGCCACGGTCCGCACAGACGGCAAGACCGGGGTCGAGATGGAAGCGTTGACCGCCTGCTCCGTCGCGGCGCTGACGCTCTATGACATGGCCAAGGCGCTCGACAAGGGCATGCGGATCACCGCGATCCAGCTCGAGAGCAAGCAGGGCGGCAAGTCCGGCGACTGGCAGCGCGGAGGCGCGACGTGATCCCGCTGAGCGAGGCAATTGCCCAGGTCCGTGGCGGCCTCGCGGCTTGCGAGCCCGAGATCATCGGCCTGGGCGAAGCGGCCGGCCGCGTTCTCGCAAAAGCGGTGAAGGCGCGGCTGACCCAACCGCCCTTTCACGCCTCGGCCATGGATGGCTATGCGGTGCGATCCGGCGATCTGGGAGACAATCCGGTCGCGCTCCCGCTGGATGGCGAATCAGCTGCGGGGCACGGTCTCGACCGGGCCATTCGTGGCGGCACAACGGTGCGCATTTCCACCGGCGCTGCCCTGCCCGAGGGTGCCGATCAGGTCGTCATCCAGGAGAATGCCGTCCGCAAGGGCGACATCATCACCTTCAACGACCCGCCCCAGCCGATGCGGCATGTCCGCGCCAAAGGCGAGGACTTCAACCATGGCGACAGCTTGCTCGACGCCGGCACCCGCCTGACCCCGGCACGCCTGGCCCTGGCCTCAGCCGGCGGCGCCAGCGAGCTGAGCGTGACGCGCCGGCCGCGCATCGGCGTGCTGGCCTCCGGAGACGAACTCGTCCCGCCCGGCGCCCCGCCCGGCCCCGGCCAGATCATCAATTCCAATGCCCCGGCCCTGGCCGCCCTCCTCACCCAATGGGGCGCCGCACCGGTCGATCTGGGCATCGCCCGCGACACGCCGGAGGCGGTCCGCGCCGCACTTGAGCAGGCCCGCGACCTCGACCTTCTGGTGACAATCGGCGGTGCCTCGGTCGGCGATCACGATCATTTGCGCCGCGTCTTCGCCGACATGGGCGGCAAGCTCGCCTTCGAGAAGATCGCCCTCAAGCCCGGCAAGCCGACCTGGTTCGGACACTTGCCCGACCTGCCCGTCCTGGGACTGCCCGGCAATCCGGTCTCGGCCCTTGTGGTCGCCGAACTGGTATTGCGGCCGGCCGTTGAGGCCCTGCTGGGCGAAACGCCACGCACGCGCATGCGGCCCGCCCGACTGGCCACCAGCCTTCCTGCCAACGGCCCGCGGGAGACCTGGATTCGCGGTCGCTTCGACCCGGAAACGAGCGCGGTCCGCCCGGCCGGTCGTCAGGAGAGCGGACTGGTTTCGGCGCTCGCGACGGCCGAGCTTCTCATTCCCCGCCCCATCGATGCGCCCGCGCGCCAGGCGGGGGACAGGGTCGAGATCCTGCTGCTCGACTGAGCGGGCTCACGGGCGGGTTCACGGATCGCATGACAGGACGCGCGGGCCCGCCTAATCTCACCGCCTGTGCCACGTCAGATTCGGAGCGCCGCGTGCCCGGCACCGAGATCAAGTTTTCCGATCCCATCACCCCCGCCTCGGTCGTCGACCAGCTGGCGGCGCGGATCCGTGCGCGCATTCTCGGCAATGAATTCAAGCCGGGCGAGGCCCTGCGCCAGGAAGCCCTGGCCGACGCCTACAAGGTCTCCCGCATGCCGATCCGCGAAGCCCTGCGGCGGCTGGAAGTGGAAGGCCTGGTGGTCTTTCACCCCAATCGCGGCGTCACCGTGTCGGAAGTCTCGGCAGAGGAGATGGCCGAACTCTTCGACATCCGCCAACAGCTGGAACCGGGCCTCTTCGCCCAGGCCATCGAACGCGCCAGCGCCGCTGACATCGCCGCCGTGGACGCCATCCGCGCCCGCGAAACCGCCGCGCTTGCCGAAGGCGACACGGCCCGTTTCGGCGCCCTCAACCGCGATTTTCACGCTGCCCTGCACGCCCCGGCCGGTCGGCCCCGCACCCAGGCCATCGTGCAATCCCTCAACCAGCATATCGACCGCTATGTCCGCCTCCAGCTCTCCCTCGGCACCGATGCCCGCAAGACCGCCAATCGCGAACATGACGGCCTGCTCGACGCCCTGAAATCCCGCGACCCCATCGCCGGCGCCAACCGCATGGTCCAGCACATCGTGACGGCCCGGACGGCGCTGGAAAAGGCGTTGGGGAGTTAGGCGCGTCAGGTGCGCGTGCGCGAAGAAACGCGGAGAGGTCCTCGCCCTTGATGGGCGAGGTGGATCGCCCGTGAGGGCGAGATGGAGTGGGTGATGGGCGGTCGATGAAGGAATGCTGCGCGTCTCACCCGATCCGACCTGCTGCTCTGAACGATCCGCCCCCTTTCATTTTTGCCGGAGGCGCGTAGCGCCATCCGGGACCGGCGGGAGACTCATCGCTTGCCGGAGGGGGCGGCGGGTCCCGGATCTCCGTCCCGCTTTCGCGGGGCCCCGGCCGGGAAAAATGGGGTTTGGTTTAAGAGAGCGGTGGCTGAGGGCTGAGGTTGGCTTTCTGCCCCCGCTTGCGGGGGAAGTGGCCTGGCGCGGCAGCGACAGGTCGAAGGGGGCCGAGCACAGCGAGGTATTCCTGCTTTGCCCCCCTACCCCACCGTAAACCCACCCGCATAGGGATCGCGGTCATCGACCCAGATTGTGTTGATGCCGGTCTGGATGGCCCAGCCCTTGATGCTGGGGATGATGGCGGCGTGACCGCCGACCGTGGTCGCGGCCTCCACCTTCCCCTCAAACAGGCTGCCGATCAGGCTTTCATGGATGAAGGCGTCGCCGGGCCTGAGCTCACCTCTTGCCGCGAGCTGGGCCATGCGGGCGCTGGTGCCGGTGCCGCAAGGGGAGCGGTCAATGGCGCGTTCGCCGTAGAAGACCGCATTGCGGGCCTGGGCCCTGGGGTCGCGGGGACGGCCGGTCCACAGGGCATGGCTGACGCCGCCGACGCGGGGATCATCGGGATGGCTGAGCGTGACAGCCGCGTTGGCGGCAGCGCGGATGAGCGGGCTGAGGCGGAGGATGTCGGCGACGCTCATTTCGTCGAGATCGGAATAGCCGGGTTGGGGCTCGATGATGGCGTAGAAATTGCCGCCATAGGCGATATCGACGGTGATCGCCTGCCAGCCGGGGATGTCCAGCATCAGACCGGTGACGGCGAGGTAGGAGGCGATATTGCGGATCCGCACACCGGCGACGCGGTCGCCCTGCCAGTCGATTTCCGCTTCGATCCGGCCGGCGGGCGCATCAAGCTTTACATGATGGCGATCGGCCGGTGTGAAGACGCCGTTTTCCAACGCCATGGTCAGCGCGCCGATCGTGCCATGGCCGCACATGGGCAGGCAGCCGGAGGTCTCGATGAAGAGGATGGAGGCGTCGGCATCCTCCGAGCAGGGCGGGTAGAACATCGCCCCGGACATCATGTCATGGCCGCGCGGCTCGAACATGAGCGAGCGCCTTATCCAGTCATGATGCGCCATGAAATCCGCGCGCTTCTCCGCCATGTCCGCGCCCTTGAGAAAGGGCAGCGGGCCGGTGATCAGGCGGACCGGATTGCCACAGGCATGACCGTCCAGGCATTGGAAGACATGGCGTGTCACCGGCGCGCTCCCGTCCTAGTGCGCCAGCACCGAGGGCAGTTTGGCCGGGCGGGTGTCGCGCGCTGTCTCGACCATTTTGATGACCTCGGCGCGGCGCTTGCCGGTCAGCGGCAGGCGCGGCATGCGGACCCGCTCCGAGCCTCGGCCCATGACCTGTTCGGCCAGTTTGATCGACTGGACGAGATCATGCTCGGCATCGAGATGAAGCAGCGGCATGAACCAGCGATAAATGGCGCGGGCGGTTTCCAGATCACCGCGCTCGACAGCCTCCCAGAGCGCGATCGACTCGGCCGGGAAGGCATTGGTCAGGCCGGACACCCAGCCCACGGCGCCGAGCAGGATTTCCTCCAGCGCCACATCATCGAGGCCGGCAAAGACCCGATAGCGATCACCACAGCGATTGAGAATATCGGTGATCCGGCGGGGATCGGGCGCGCTCTCCTTGATCGCCACCAGGGTCTCGACATCGGCCAGCTGCTCCAGCGTGTCGAGCGAGATCGAGACGCGATAGGCGGGCGGATTATTGTAGAGCATGACCGGCAGGGACGTGGCGCCGGCGACAGTGCGGATATGCGCTTCCAGTTCGGCCTCGGTCGGGACATAGACCATGGCCGGCAGCAGCATCAGCCCTTCCGCGCCTATCCGGGCCGCATCGACGGCATAGGTGCGGGCCAGATCCGTGGTCAGCTCGGACACGCCGGTGAGGACCGGAATACGACCATCCACCGTGTCGACAATGCGCGCCAGGACCTGGCGCTTCTCCTCGGCGGTGAGGGAATTATTCTCGCCGACCGTGCCCATGGCGATGAGACCGTGCACGCCGTCCTCGACAAGCCCGGCAACGACCGCCGCCGTGGCGTCGAGATCAACCGAGAGATCCTCGGCAAATTGTGTTGTCGCCGCCGGAAAGACGCCGCCCCAGTTTGCTGTCGTCATGATGTGTCCCTTCTCGTCCCGGAGTCGGCCTTCCGGCCGCACTCCGATCCCTGTTCCGCTTCGTTCTGATCCGGCTTCGTTCTGATCCGGGCCGGGCTGATGTCCGGCCCATCCGGGTTCAGCCTGTCACTCCCGACGCCGGAAATCGACTGAATCCCAAATTGGATACAATATCCAAACCGGTCAAGCCGTCCGGGTGACACTCCCGCCAAGCTCGTCTAGCGTCACCACAAAGAAGGGGATGATGACCACAATGAAGACCACCACGAAGATGCTCACAATGATCGCCGCCTGCGCGCTCGCCTGTTCCGCCCTGACCCCGATCGCGGCTGCCCAGGACGAAACCAGCTGGGCCGGGACGATTGAAAACCTTGAACTGCGTGAAGGGTTTATTCCGCTTTACATCGATGCATCCGATGGTCGGATTCTTGCCCGTCTGGACGCCGGCGAAGGCGATGATCTGGGTCGCATGATCTATACCGCCCGCATGACATCCGGCCTCGGCTCCAACCCGATCGGCATTGATCGCGGTCTGGGCTCAAGCTCTGAAATCCTTCGCTTTTTCCGGGTGAATGACCAGGTCTTCGCGGAGTTCGAGAACACCGGCTACCGGGCCGACGGCGCCGGTCCGGACGAAGCCGCCGCCACCCGCAATTCCTTCGCCCGCTCCATCGTCTGGTCGACCGACATCATCGCCGAGGAGAACGGTCAGGTCCTCATCGACCTGTCCGGCTTTCTCAAGCGCGATCCGGTCGGCACGATCGATCAACTGAGCAATAGCGGGCAAGGCTCGTTCTCGATTGCCGAAGACCGCTCTGCCCCGATCACGGACACCGCCCTCGCCTTCCCGGACAATGTTGAAATCGATACGCTTTTGACGCTGACAGGGTCCAGCCCGGGATCCGAAGTGCGCGCGGTCACCCCAGCCCCGAACGCGGTGACAATGACCGTCCACCACTCCTTCGTGGCCCTGCCGGACGAGGGCTATGAAGCGCGCGAGGCGGATGACCGGTCCGGCGCGATCACGCTCGATTTCTACGATATGGCGACCCCGCTGACCGATCCGGTCCGGCGCTCGCTCGCCCTGCGGCATCGCCTGGAACGTGTTGATCCGTCAGCACAATCCGGCCCGGTCGTCGAACCCATCATCTACTATCTCGACCGCGGCACACCGCCGCAAATCCGCGACGCCCTGATTGAAGGCGGAAACTGGTGGGCCGAAGCCTTTGAAGCGGCCGGCTATGAAGACGCTTTCCGCGTCGAACTCCTGCCCGAAGGCGCCCACCCGCTGGATGTTCGCTACAATGTCATCCAATGGGTCCACCGGCAGACCCGCGGCTGGTCCTATGGCGGTTCCGTCATCGATCCGCGCACCGGCGAAATCCTCAAAGGGCACGTCATCCTTGGCTCCCAGCGCGTACGTCAAGACCGGATGATTTTCGAGGGTCTGGTCGGGGTCGAGCATACGGGGAGCGGCGGTGCGGATGATCCGCTGGAACTCGCCCTCGCCCGCATCCGTCAGCTCTCCGCGCACGAGATCGGCCACACAATCGGCCTCGCCCACAATTTCGCTGCCAGCGTCTCAGACCGCGCTTCCGTGATGGATTATCCCGCCCCCCTGGTTACGCTGGATACGGATGGCGAGATCGATACCAGCCAAGCCTATGACACCGGCATCGGCGCCTGGGATCGCACCGCGATTTCATGGCTGTATGGCGAGTTCGGCGAGGGCGCCGCTGAAGCCGAAGCGCTCGACAGCATCCTGACCGAGGCCAGCGCCAATGGTCTGCTCTACATCACCGACCGCCACGCCCGCGGCAATGCCAGCGGCCACCCGCTCGCCAATCTCTGGGATAATGGCGCTGACCCGATCACCATGCTGAATGAAACCATGGCCGTGCGCGCGCGTGCCCTCGCCGGTTTCGGACAGAATGTCCTCGCCCATGGGCAACCGGCCAGTTCGCTGCGCCAGGTCCTGTCGCCGATCTATCTCTATCATCGCTACCAGGTCGAGGCGGCGGCCAAGGCCATTGGCGGCGTTACGTTCGAATATGGGCTGAACCGTCGCGACCTGGTTGGCATGGCGTCGGTTGCCGCCGAAGACCAGGACAGGGCGCTCGCCGCCCTGCTGGCCACGCTGGATCCGCAGGCCCTCGATATTTCGGACGACATTCTCGCCCTGATGATGCCGGCACCCTTTGCCGACTACGACGCGGCGGCCACGCGCGAGCTCTTCCGCTCCAACGACTATCCGGCCTTCTCGCGAAGCGGAGCTGCCGCCGCTTCCGGGCGCATCACCCTGCAGGCCCTGCTCAACCCGGCGCGCCTGTCGCGGCTGGCCGACCAGGCCGCTCGCGATGACAGTCGCATGAGCCTCACCAGACTTCTGGATGAGGTTGAGGATCAGCTTTTTGACACGCCGCGCGATGAAGCGGCGCGACTGACCCCGATCCGCCACGCTCTGCAGACGGAATATGTCGCTCAACTGATGGAAGTCCTGGCCGCTGACCCGACCGTGCCGGCAGCGGCGGCCCGGCTTCGGCTTGAAGCCATTGCCCGCAATGAGCCCTCCCGCCGGCGTGATGATGCGGAAGCAGCCCACCAGCTCTGGCTGGCCCGCGCTGCGAGTGCCGGGCTGGACCGTCATGACGCCGGCGAAACACCGGAACTGGTCGAGACGCGCATCCCGCCCGGCAGCCCGATCGGTGCGGATACGTGCTGGCATTGTGACAGCGCCAGCCTGCTTGGTCTCGAATGACGATCAAGGCCCTCACCGCGATGGGCGCGGCAAGCCTGCTGGTTGCGACAGGGTGCGCGCCATCGCAGGAGGAAGCCGCCGCGTCTGCCTGGTCGCTGACGCCGCAGGAGAGCGGCGTTTCGACCTCGCTGCGCGGCCTGAGCGTGGTGTCGGACGATGTCGTCTGGATCGGCGCACCAGACGGGCAAGTCCTGCGTACTTTGGACGGTGGCGAGACATGGCAAGTCACCACCGCCAACCTGGCGGACGGGGCTGATCTGCGCTCCGCCCACGGCTTCGACGCCACACGCGCGCTATTCATCACCGCCGGCCAACCGGCGCGTATCCTGCGCACAGAGGATGGCGGCGCGACTTTCCGGTTGATCTGGGAGGATGAGAGCGGGGCCGCCTTCTTCGACAGCCTGGCCTTCTGGGACGATCAGCGCGGCCTTGCCTTTTCCGACCCGGTCGACGGCGCCTTCCTCGTCTTGCGGACGCTGGATGGTGGCGCCAGCTGGACGGCCCTCGACACACTGCCTGATCCGCTGGATGGCGAAGCGGGCTTTGCCGCCTCCAACTCCTCGATCGCGCTTGGCCCGGAAGGCTGCGCCTATATCGGTACCGGGGGCGGCGTCGTCGCGCGCGTTCTGCGCAGTTGCGATTTCGGCGACAGCTGGACGGCGCTCGACACGCCGATGGCTGCCGGCAGTGGCGGCGCGGGCATTTTCGCCGTCACAATAAGCGCCGATGGGGTCCTGGCCGTCAGCGGCGGAGACTATCAACAGCCCGAGGCGAGGGCTGGCAATTTTGCCCTGTCGCGCGACGCAGGTGAAAGCTGGATGACCGTGGCCTCCCCGCCCGGCGGGTATCGCTCCGATCTGGTCGAACAATCCGGGCGCTGGCTGAGCGTCGGGACGAATGGCCTCGACACCGGCGAGTGGCAGGACGACCAGATTGTCTGGCAACCGACCGTCTGGCCGATCGAGGCACCCAATGCGGTCGCTTTCGCACCCTCCGGCGAGGTTGGCTGGATCATCGGCGCGAATGGCGGAATCTGGCGGGTCAGCCCGCAATGAAAACG
>Ga0189274_100109_pt1 | contig 82381 bp, 71 predicted proteins | sample N5B1minimetaG_FD_130323 | JGI IMG/M metagenome (GOLD analysis project Ga0189274, IMG submission 130323) | Marine microbial communities from the Costa Rica Dome - N5 B1 mini metaG | ecosystem: Environmental > Aquatic > Marine > Oceanic > Photic zone | place: Costa Rica: the Eastern Pacific...
CATTAGGGAATTGATGTATTGGGTTTTCGACTGCACTATTGGTTGAATTATCTCCAAAATCCCAATTATATGATGAAGCATTAAACGAGTTGTTGTTAAACTCAACTACTGGATCTTCTACTGTGATTTCTTGTGGGTTATATCCAAATAATGCTGTTGGTACTTCAGTTACATTAACATAATCAGTATAGGTAACAGATCCTGTACATCCCGCCGCAGTTGTCACATACAAGCTGACGTCATATGTTCCTGCTTGGTAAATGTTACTGACTGTTCCGCAACCAGTTACTATGTTGCCGTCACCAAAATCCCATGCGCAGTTTTGTCCTGCAGGTAAGGTGTTATTTGTAAATGTAACTTCTAAAGGTGCACAACCTGAAAGCGGATTACCTGTGAAACTTACATCAGGATTTGGATTGATTGTTACTATAAAATTCTCTGGTGTTCCGACACATCCATCTGCAGATGTCGGAGTCACCTCAATATTAGCAGAAACGGCTTGTGACGTTCCATTGATAGAATTAAAGTTTCCAATTTGTCCAGTCCCTGATAATCCAAAGCCTAAATCGACTCCGCTCACATTCGACCAATCAAAAGTTGTGTTTGGTAAATCCGCACCAAAAGTTTGGATGAGCATGTCATTTCCTTCACAGTTGGATTGATTGTTTAGTGCATTCATTACAGGTGTTGGGAAGTTATCTATAGTGACTTGTCCATTGAGTTGATTTGTACACCCATTGGCATCAGTAATTGAAATAAGATCATAGGTACCAACAGCAGCACCGGCAATTATTAATGGTGATGTTGCTGTATTTGTCGTGACAGGATTGCCATTGTAATTATAAGTTACATCCCAGTTTGCTGCACCAGCCGTAATGTCAACCGTCACGTCTGGAAGAGGATCTCCAGCACAAATTGATGTTGATCCTGAGATAGTGGCTTCAGGTAACTCAAAAATAGTAATATCATCAGCATAGTTAGCTAAAGGACATCCAGCTACATTGATGTCATTATTCACCGTATAGGTACCAGGTGTACTGGCATCTAAATCAACTTGCCCTGTGTTACTATCTATTACCAATCCAGGTGGAGAAGTGAAAGTACCTCCACTTCCACCATTGAAATAGGTAGGAAGTGGGTCAGCATCATTAGCACAATAAATATCCAACGTAAAATCTGCTACTGGAGCCGGTGTAATTGCCAATTGCAGTGTAAATGTTTGAGGACAAAGAGATCCACCTGCTGTAGCGGTATTATATGTGATATCATAAGTTCCGATATCTGAATTCATCAAAATAATATTGCCGGTATTCGGATCCAAATCTAAATTTGGACCACCCGTAACATTTGCAAAAGAGAAAGTACCTCCATTCAAACCAGTGATATTAACCGTAGGGTCTGTTGCTGTTTGACAATAGGTTAAGCCCGGTGTATATGAAAATGATGGATCGTCTAAATCATTAACGGTCAAATCAAATGTCTGTGGGGTTCCCGTGCATGAGGTAGTGGAAGGTGTTACGGTGATCGTACCCGTTATTGTACCTCCATTCGTTTGAGCTGTAAATGCGGCAATATCACCGCTTCCATTGGCAGCTAATCCAATATTCGTATTCGAGTTTGTCCAGTCATAAGTTGTTCCGGCTAAGCTTCCTGAAAAGACAACAGCATTGAAGTCTGCACCTACACAAATAGTTTGATCCAAAATTGGATTGACATCTGGCACAGGGTTAATGGTGACTTGCAATGTTGAATCATCAAAACAAACTCCAGGTGTAGTGTAGGTCACATTATAAGTTCCTGGAGTAGAGCTAGAAGGGTCTATTTGACCTGTGCCTGCATTAATTGTGAGTCCTGCTGGATTAGCAGTATATGTTCCTCCAGCTACGCCAGTTACAGTAGGGTTTTGAAGTCCAGCATCTGTACACCATATTCCGCCCGTATAAGAAAATCCTGGATCTTCAAGTGGAGGAAATGGCCCTCCAGTAACAGTGTAAGTACATCCATTATCATCAGTTACGTCAAATGACCACATGTCATTTCCATTTAATCCTGAAATACCAATCGTTCCGCCGTCTGTAGCTGTATTATTTGTAAAGCTGGCTGTAGTTGGAAGTAGATTTGAAGCGGTGAAGTTTGATCCATTAACTGCAGGGAGAGCTCCATTGAGTGTCACGGTTGCCGTTCCTGCCTGACAATCTTCAGTGAAAGTGCTTGTGAAATCTGGTAAATATTGAATCGCGAATGGTGTCCCCATCTCATAACAAGGAATTGAGCCATTCACAAAACTGTAAGTGCCACCATTTTGGTCATACATGGTAATAGGAACGAAGTATACCGTATTATCAGTAAAGGTTCCTGGAGGATATGAATTGATCCAAAACAGATCGTTCAAGTCGGTAAAGTTATTATCCGCAACTAATCCTAAAAAACAAGGATCTGAAGGTACTGTGTTGTTCGGGTCAGGAGTCACAGCGACTGTAGGGGGACAGCTGTACATTAACCAAGATACTCCAGGATTATATGGAGGTCCGGGTGGGTTAAACATCTCTCCCGGTCCTACCCAGTCATTGTTTGTGTTAATATCAATTTGATCTCCAAAACACAGTACGTAGTTATTCTGTCCTTGTCCTGTAATATTCGCGCTAAAAGTTCCAATTTCGGCGTTGCAAGCGCATGAGGTTGGAGCATTGTATGCAATAGTTGAGGAGCAAGCTACATCATCTGTAAAGTAGACAGTTATTGTACTTGCTGAACCATCAGATGGAATTCCGCTGATACTGTAGTTCATTGGAGAGACAAAAGGAGGGTTTATAACCGTATCATATATGGTGGTGCCATTATCTACTTCTACGATTAACGAGCCTATGCCGGGAGGGTTTGTAAATTCTACTGTACCATCCATAGCATAAGTGTCAGTCAACTGATCGCATAAACCTATGTTTGCTGTAAAGTTGTCGATATTACATGCACAAACTGGAGCTGTGTAATTCACAGTTTGTGTACATGCATTGTCGGCTGTAAAATAAGCTGTAATATCACATGCTGCGCCGTCAGGATTTTGGTTGTTAATAGTGTAAGCCTGTGGAGAAGTGAAAGGAGCATTGAAAGTCTGTTGATTTCCATTGCAATCCTCTACAATTAACTGCCCACTGGTAGGTGGATTCGTGAATTCAACTTGTCCAGATGTAGAGTAAACGCCTCCAACGCATGCTGAAACGTTTGCGGTAAGATTAGTAAGTGTGCAAGTGGTTGGCTCAGCACAATTAATAACCCATCCAGAAGTACATCCAGTGTTGGTTAGAATTAGTTGTGTAAAAGGAACTGTTGAACATACGGTTACCATTACATTTCCGTAAAAACCGGTTCCGCAATTATAAGGTCCTACCACTGTACCGTTAACGTCAGCATTTACAGCCGTTACAGTAAGTGTTCCTCCCGTATTTGTGGTCATGGTTCCGTAGTCATTTGTGTTTACGGCACCATAAGAAACGGTTAAACAGGTTACTGGCGGACCAGTAACTGTTGATATAATCTGACCTCCACAAGATGAACCTGTCCATGCGGCAGTTCCTCCTGTCCATGTTCCGGGTACATTCGATCCACACGCTGCGTTTGGGTCTGCGTATCCTGAAGCTGAACTTGTTCCGGTTGAAGTAAAGTTCCCACAATCATTCGGTCCTGTTCCAGGTTGAGCAAATAGGCTAGTAGAAGCCAAAAGTGCCCAAAGGAAATAAAGCTTTTTCATGTTTAGTGATTTTGATAAGACCATTCAACTACTTTTTCAACAGTAGCCGTGCATCCATTGTTATCCGTAACCTCAAGTTTTATCAGATACGATTTTTCTTCATTGAAGACCATAAATGGACTTTGTTCTTGAGAAGTGTAGCCTTGATCAAAATCCCAATGATAGGTGAGAGAAGTACTCGTCAAAAGGCCTGATGCATCTTTAAATTGGATTCCGCCAGCAGGTAAATTGAGCACGTAAGTGAAGTCAGGGTTAAATCCATCAAAGTTGTCGTTAATTTGATTCATTGATTGTCCAAAAACGAAAGAAGTGGAAATCGACAATGCGATTAGAGAAAGGATAGTCTTCATATTCTACTAAATAGGTTGGTTATTAATTAGTAGACGTGTTGAATTTAAGGTGGTTGCTGATTTTTTTTAACAAAAAAAAGGGTTGATGTTAAAACACCAACCCTTCAAATTTTATCCTTCGGAGATTATTTCTTTTTCTCTTCAGTTTTCTTTTTGTCGCAACATTTTTTCTTTTCGCAACATTTCTTCTTTTCAGTTTTGTTTGTTTTCTTCTCTCCATCTTGAGCGTAAGTAGTCGAGAAAGAACCTATAAATGCTGTTAAGGCGATAGCCATGAATACTTTTTTCATAATCAAATGTTTTTTGTTTTGCTTGTTAACTTACCCAAGTTACGAAAATGTAGCCAATACGGTTTGCTTTCCTTGCACTACATCATCAATTTTAACATTTATTTCACAATCTAAAGGTAAAAAGACGTCAACACGAGAACCAAATTTGATGAATCCGAATTCTTCACCTTGGGTTACTTGTTCACCCTCTTTAGCATAGCATTTTATTCTTCTGGCAACTGCTCCTGCAATTTGTCTGAAAAGGATTTCTTTTCCTGAAGAATGTTCTGTTACGACTGTTGATCGTTCATTCTCTGTAGACGATTTTGGGTGCCAGGCAACCAAGTATTTACCTTCATGATACTTGTAATATTTTGTTTTCCCTGAAATAGGATTCCACTGACAGTGAACGTTCAATGGAGACATGAAAATAGAGATTTGGATACGTTTGTCCTTGAAGTATTCAGTTTCAGTTACTTCTTCAATAACAACTACTTTGCCGTCTGCAGGACATCTTATAATGTTGTCATCAATTTCAATTGTTCTTTTTGGAACTCTAAAAAATTGAATTACCAAAATTAACATGATGATGCATCCTGCGGCTAAAATATAATACAGCCAGGGTAAACTCTCAGCTAAGAAATACCAACTTAACCCAAAAATACTACCTAGGATGAGGGTAGCAATAGCAATGATTCCGAATCCTTCTTTATGAATTTTCACGGCGCTAAATTAAGCGAAATAATAAGACTGGATTAGTTGAAAAACAAAAATTACAGGAATGACAACAAGAATTGAGTCTAGTCGATCTAATAATCCACCGTGTCCCGGAAGAATGTTTCCAGAATCTTTAAGGCCAAGACTTCTTTTCAGCATGGATTCGATTAAGTCTCCTAATGTGCCGAATATGGCACAAATCGCTCCCATAAATGCGTATGAAATATATTCTTGATCACCTAAAAAGTATGCGATAATAATTCCGGCAAGAATCGAAAAGGTCATTCCTCCAAAAAAACCTTCCCAAGTTTTTTTTGGCGAGATTCTCTCAAACATTTTGTTTTTACCCATTTGTTTTCCAACTAGGTAGGCAAAGGTGTCTGAGCACCAAATCATGATGAATATACCTAACAACGGAAAGATATGATTGCTCACACCTTCTTGGTTTGAGTGAGACATGGAGATAATTAATGTTAATGGCAAGACGATATACATCAAGCCACCAAGCGATAATGAAATTGTAGTAAACGGATGTTTCGAGGATTTTTTGAATAGTTCTACCAGTGAAATCCAAATAAAACTAAGAAATGCAACTGAAATTAAAGGAACCGCATCTTTAATGCCTTGTGATTCAGATTCAATCCAAAAGACAGCAGAAATGAAAAGTAATAATCCCAGGATAGGAGTAAGGATGCCGTTTGGTTTGGCTTCACTTTTCTGAAACATTTTGGCATACTCTTGGAGCATGAGGACTACGATTAGCCCATATAAGCATTGCAAAATCCATCCACCAAAATAAACAGAGCCGACCATGGCAATGACATAAAATGTTCCTGTGATGGCTCTTTGAAGCATGTCTTAGCTGTTAGCTTCTATGATTTTCTTCGCTTTTTCTTCATCTTCATCTAAGACATATACTTCAATCGTACCGAAAGTTCCGTATGTAGAATCTTTCTGGTTCAGAATCAATGCACTTATTCCTTCTGCCTCAAGCTTATCTCTCATTAAAATAGCTGAATGCTCAACTGTCGTAGTGTAAACTTTAGTTCTATTCTCCATCTTTGTCTAGGTTATCATCCGAATCAGCATCAGGGTCTGAATCAGTTTGTTCGTTACTAGAAGATAGTGAATTTTTATCAGAATCTGGAATTGAATCGGCAGAACTTTCAATTTGCCCATTGGTTTCTTCAGGGCTATTATCTGCATCACCAAAAGTCTCTTCAATTTTTCCTTCGGTAGTCAGTTCTTTTTTCTTATCCCAAATACGTTCTCCAAATATTTTGACCAGATTGTCTTTAAAGATGACCTCATTTTTCAAAAGCTCCTCAGCAAGTGCAGTCAATTTATCTTTGTTTTCTAATAAGATTTTCTTCGCTCGTTGATACTGCTCTTCAATGATTCTCGTAACTTCTTTATCAATAGCTTGAGCTCTGTCTTCAGAGTATGGTTTTTGGAATGCTGACTGACCTTGAGGATCGTAGTAGGAGATGTTTCCTATATTCTCAGAAAGACCATAGATAGAAACCATAGCATAAGCCTGCTTGGTAACTTTTTCTAGATCAGACAATGCTCCGGTTGATATTTTACCGAACATTATTTCTTCAGCAGCACGTCCACCTAAGGCAGAGCACATTTCATCCAGCAATTGTTCGGTAGTTGTAATTTGTCTTTCTTCTGGCAGGTACCAAGCTGCTCCTAAAGAGCGTCCTCTAGGAACGATTGTCACTTTTACCAATGGTGAAGCGTGTTCGAGCAACCAAGAAGTCGTTGCATGTCCTGCTTCGTGAAAGGCAATAGTTTTCTTTTCTTCTTGAGTGATGATCTTGTTTTTCTTCTCTAATCCACCAACTATTCTGTCAACAGCATCTAAGAAATCTTGCTTTTCAACGTATTTCTTTTTCTTACGTGCAGCAATTAAGGCTGCTTCATTACAGATGTTAGCAATATCAGCTCCTGAGAAACCTGGTGTTTGTTTTGCTAAAAAGTCAATATCCAAGTCTTTTTCTAACTTCAATGGTTTCAGGTGAACTTGGAAAATCTCTTTTCGTTCGTTCAAGTCAGGCATATCTACATAGATCTGACGATCAAAACGTCCTGCTCTCATCAAAGCAGAGTCTAATACATCAGCTCGGTTGGTTGCAGCAAGAATGATGACACCTGAGTTGGTTCCAAAACCATCCATTTCTGTCAAGAGTTGGTTCAAGGTGTTTTCTCTTTCATCATTTGATCCCATGTTGGCGTTTTTGCCTCTTGCTCTACCAATCGCATCAATTTCGTCAATGAAAATAATTGAGGGTGATTTTTCTTTTGCCTGCTTAAACAAATCTCTCACACGAGAAGCTCCAACTCCTACGAACATTTCTACGAAGTCTGAACCTGAGAGAGAGAAGAACGGTACTTTTGCTTCGCCCGCAACTGCTTTAGCTAACAATGTTTTCCCAGTTCCCGGAGGTCCTACAAGTAATGCACCTTTTGGAATTTTCGCTCCTAATTCTGTATATTTTTTTGGGTTCTTCAAGAAATCAACAATTTCTTCGATTTCCTCTTTCGCGCCTTCTAATCCAGCGACATCTTTGAAGGTTGTGTTTGTACCTTTTCCTTTTTCAAAAACTTTTGCTCTAGATTTTCCGATTGAGAAGATGTTTCCACCTCCGCCGCTTCCTCCAGCGCCTCCGGTCATTCTTCTCATGATAATCAACCAGAATACAATCAAAATCACAGGCAAAATCAGCCATCCTAAAATTTCACGAGCCCAATTTTCTCTTTTTTCACGTTCTACTTTGAAGTGAAAATCAGGGTTTATAGCGGTCACTTCGGCATTTAACTCTTGAAGATTCTCTTCAAAAGTTCTCATTTCAGGGGTAATAAACTCTAAGTCAGGTGTATTTGCTCCAGCTCCTTTTTTAGATCTTAATTTTCCGTATTTCTCTTTGTCTATTTCTTTGATCTCCTCAATCTTATCTTGGTCAAGATAAACTTCGGCATGTGTTAAGTTGGTGATGACAACAATCTTTTCAACATAACCCTTTTTAGCCAGCTCTTGAAAGTCACCTTCTTGTACTTCAATTGCTTGACCTCCTACCGGAATCAATTGCGAAGCGATTAATACAATTGCAAGAATTGCATAAATCCAATAAAAATTAAATCCTTTTTTGTTTTTAGAATTTTCAGCCATAATCGTTTAGTCTAAGTTTGGGATATCAGTTCTTACCGCATCAGCCCACAAATCTTCAAGATTGTAAAACTCTCTTGCATCTCTGTAGAATACATGCACGACAACGTTTACATAATCCAATAACACCCATTCAGAATTGTTAATACCTTCTTGGTGCCATGGTTTTTCTTGCAAATCTTTTCGTGTTTTTCTGGTTATTGAACTAGAAATACCCTCAACCTGAGTGCTTGAATCACCGGAGCAGATGATAAAATATTCTGTCACTGAGTTTTGCAGATGTGTCAAATCTAAGATCACAATATCTTTTCCCTTCACATCTTGAATCCCATCTACGATTGTGTCTACCAATATTTTGGTAGCGACTTGTTTTTCATCAACAGATTTTATCATACATTAATTTTGGTGAACAAAATTACAGGTTTTGTTTCACTTTAGTTCCAATTTTTACAACATTTGTTCTATGTCTTTCAAAAGATTTGAACAGAATGTAATTTATCTAGACGAAGTTGGTTCTACGAATGATTATTTAATTGAATTATCCAAAGAATCTACTTTACCTAACGGGTCCTCAGTTGTAGCTATGAACCAAACTATGGGTAAAGGCCAACGTCTAGCTACATGGACGGCTCAAGCCGGGAAAAATTTGACTTGTTCCACAATTTTTTATCCATCAATAGAAATAAAGGACGCATTCAACTTGAATATTGCCGCTTCACTTGCTGTACGCAATGTGCTAAAAGACTTAGGAATTGAGGCCGAAATTAAGTGGCCAAATGACATTTTAGTCAAGGAAAAAAAAATCTGCGGTATTCTGGTTGAAAATGTGCTACAGGGAAAAAAAGTGAGTCAAAGTGTGATTGGAGTTGGGCTCAATATTAATCAATCAGATTTTGAAGATTTACCAAATGCTACTTCGATTTATTTGGAGAAAGACATTGAATTTGAAGTGTTAGAAGTTCATGAGCAGTTCCTCAAGTATCTTGATTTTTGGTTGGATTGGATGGAACAGAAAAACTTTAGTTTACTCAAAAAGAATTACTTGCAGTGTTTGTATAAATTGGATGTTGAGCATCACTTTGAAGATAAGCAAGGTGCATTTTCAGGTATCATCACTGGGATTTCAGAAAGTGGATTGCTTCAAATTAAAGCAAATCAAGAAGTAAGGCAGTACGATATCAAAGAGGTGAGGTACTCTTAGGCCTCAAATTTTGTTTGTAGTTTGTGTGCCATGTAATTGAATAGGTTGGTTAATGGTTTAACCACCATCATCTTCAAAAAGGCATTAATTTCTCCATCAAAATGAATAAATCCTTCACACGTTTCACCTGTTTCTGTGATGTTGATTTTTAAGGTAAAGGGAAATGGAGCTTTATCACCACTAACAATATCAATTGTTGTATTAGGTGTAGTTTCCTTCTTAATCAACGGAATGGTTGCCGCGTTTTGAACTTTGAAAGAACATGAATCCATGTCACTGGTCCAATCAGAAATTTTGTCTTGCGGAAGCAGTTCCTTTATATTATTGAAATCACATAAAAAATCAAACACTTCTTTTGAAGAGGCATTTACTTTTACTTTTTCACTATCGATAATTGTAGACATTATTTCTTCCAGTTTTGGGGATTAACTTTCCATTCTTGTAGCGAACTTACATCATTTTCAGATACATAGTTGGTGTTCTGAGCTTGAATAATCAGGTGATCGTAGTCTGATAAAGTAAAATACTCGCAATTTGCTTTTTCAAAATTTGATTTAGCCACGTCAAAACCGTAGGTAAAGATAGCTGCTAAACCAAGTACATTGATGTTAGCCGCTTTCAAGGCTTCAACAGCTTGTAAAGAAGATCCTCCTGTGGAGATTAAATCTTCTATCACAACAACTCGTTGTCCTTCTTGGTAGGCACCTTCTATTTGGTTACCTAATCCGTGTCCTTTTGCTGAAGATCTGACATAAATAAATGGTAATCCCATTTGTTCAGCAACTAATGCACCAATAGCTATTCCTCCAGTAGCAACACCGGCGATTACTTCAACATTAGAGAACTTTTCTTCTATTTGTTCGGCGAAAGTTTGTCGAATAGCGGTTCTGATTTTAGGATAAGACAACGTTTTACGATTGTCGCAATAAATTGGAGAATTCCATCCAGACGCCCAAGTAAATGGATTGTTAGGTTGAAGTTTCACCGCTTTAATTTCTAGCAAAAAATCTGCTATTTTTAGGGCCTTATCTTTGTTTAAAATCATGGAGGCAAATGTATAAAGTTTTTACAGATAACAGACCGAAAAATTATGCCGTTGAGCGTGAAAGTGAACTATTAAAAGTTTTTGATGACCATAAATTTATTCAGGCCGCTGGCGGAATAGTAGCTAAAGGCAATGAATTTCTTTTTATCAAACGAAATGGGGTATGGGATATCCCAAAGGGAAAACTCGAAAAAGGAGAATCTGTTGAAGAAGGTGCAATTCGAGAAATTGAAGAAGAATGTAATGTGAAAGGACTAAAACTGGAGCGTCACTTGGTAGACACTTGGCATACCTATGAGATGAAAGGAAAGAAAGTACTCAAGAAAACGTATTGGTATTACCTTACCCTTTCTCATGAAGAACAGGAATTAGTTCCGCAGCTGGAAGAAGGGATAACAGAAGTGCGTTTTTTTGGAATTCAAGACTTTCAAACTGTTCGTCAGAACACATATGGTTCTATAAATGAAGTTTTAGATGCCTTAGAAGTGTTACTTTTATCAAAAGACTGAATTGTAAGTTCAGAAATCAACTTGTTTGGATAAAAAGTCAACATATCAAGAAGACCTAAAGTTAATTGCTGCTGCTAAAAAAGATGCGAGAGCTTTTGCTGGTTTATATGACAAGTACTTTGAACGTATTTTTATTTTCATTTTCAAACGTGTTCAAGACGAAGCGATAGCCGGAGATGTGTGTCAAGATGCTATGTTGAAAGCCATGCATAATATACATAAGTATGAAGATCGTGGTTTTCCGTTCTCGGCTTGGTTGTACAGAATAGCCTCCAATGAAGTGAACCTATTCTTCAGAAGTCAGAAAAAGATGGTTACGGTGGAGGTTGAAGACAAGCATGTCAAAGAGGTGATGATGGAAATAAAAATAGGTGATACCGAAGAAATCTCTGATCAAGATAAATTGATGATGATGTTGAGCAATTTGAAACCGGAGCAGGCCGAGATAATAGAACTTCGCTTCTTTATGCAGTACAGTTTCAAAGAAATTGCCGATTTTTATGGAATCACTGAAGCAAATGCAAAAATGCGATTGTACCGCATACTAGATAAAATTAAGAAAAGCTGGAATCAGCTAAAATGAGAAAGTATAAAGTAAATAGAGACCAAACTGTCAAGACACCTTCAAAAGAGGCGATTGAAAAGTACAAAGATTTTTCTCGTTTAACACATGAATATGATAAAGTAGTTAAACGACCTAAAGTACCATTGTACAAGGATAAACGTATGTTCTTTTTATTGCTTTTTATAGCTCTGATGGCGCTATTGTTAGCTCAAGCTGGTGGAGAAGAAGAGGAGGATGAAGTTGATGACACGAACCAAACTGAATTACCTCAAGAGTAAGTCAGGACATTAGTTTTAGCAGCTCTTTTTGCATGCTTTCACCTTTATCAGCATTATAAAGCTTTTGTAATTCAACTGATAGCTCATCATATGGAAGGTTCTCTTCTCTCATTTTAAGATAAGCCTCTTGAATATGCTTAGGTCTAGGTCCCCAATTGAAGAGCTCGTTTTGATGTTCATCAAATGCAATTAGTTTAGGGATAGATCTGCCCCCGTTGGTTAAATATTGATCCATCAACCCAAGATTCTCATCTCGGAGTTTCCATTCAAGTTCAATATTCTCGTTTAGGTCGGCCATTTTCTGAATAAACATGTAGGCATGAGCTGCATCTCCGCACCAAGATTCTGTGAGTACCACCCATTTTTGTTTTTGAGTGATGTTGTTAATGGCAGCAATAGTTTCAGGAAGTAATTTGCCCACTTTGTCCCAACGTTTCATTCTTCTTGCTGAAAGCTGTGTGTAGTTGATGTAAGCATCTGATTTGTTCTCGCCGGTTGTCTGATTCTTTTCGGCTAAATCTTGTATGAAGGTATTATAATCTGTTTTCATGAGTGCATTAGACGTAGATATAAGCAAAGGCTTACGATTCAAATCCACCAATTGCTAAAACTAACTTATCCAATGCGTTAATCAAATTCGCAATTGATGATCGAACTTTTGATTTTTCTAAATCAGTAGCGTATTTCAAATGGTGCGCAATGGTGATTAGTTTTAAGACCTCTCTTAGTTCGGCCATTACCAGAAGAAAATCTTCTTTCTGTTCATCAACACTGTGTTTCACTGTGCCATGAGATAAAAATGAAGAAATAGTCAATGATTTTTTTCGCAATTGGGGAGCAAGCCCTTCTGGGTCGTTTTTCGGAAAATGTTCCGTTGCTTGAAAAATGTCTCGAATTAATTCACGCGAATATCGGCGTGCATCAATCTTCGCTTGCATTATTTCTTTCTTCGGAATCATATTGAATTTCTAAAGATAATCATCCTCCTTGGATATGTATAAAATCATCCGATTCTAACAAATAAGCGATTGCAATGCGCTCAATCATTTTATAATTTTATTAAAAATCAACCTTTACACCTAGGGTTAAGGAGGGATACCTTGACAAGATTTTATAGCCGATTTCGAAGTAGAGGTCGGCTTTTTTAATACACGGTAATTTGCTTACTCACTGAGTCTGAAACATTATCTTCATTCCATACGACCAACGAAATATCATAATTTCCTGGAACATGATATTGCATGGAATCATTTTGTTTTTCAGAAGTTAACGTATTATCAAAATACCACTTCCATTTAACAGCATTATAGGATTGGTCATACACTTTAACAAAGCAAGAACTTGTACAGCCAGCATTGTCAACAAAGAAATTGGCGATTGGCAGAGGTGCAGGCGTTTCCTTTTTACAAGAAAAACAGCATCCTACTAACAGAAAAACATAACATAAACTGCGCACAATGCAATTTACGGTTTTTACTTGATTAAGTTCATTTCTTCAACGAGATGGGTAGCCTCACCATATTTGTCAATCACCCACAAAACGTAACGGATGTCAACTACAATGTTTCTACATCTTGATTCATCAAATGAAAAGTCGGACATGGTGCTCTCCCATGAACGATCGAAATTAATCCCGATTAAATTCCCTTCTGCATCAATTACAGGCGAACCTGAATTTCCACCAGTAGTATGGTTAGATGCTGTAAAGCAAACCCATAGCTCACCATCTTGCGTGTATTTACCAAAATCTCCTTCTTTATATAAATCAAGGAAACGATCTGTCAGCTGAAAATCAGGATTAGCTGGATCATACTTTTGCATGATACCATCAATAGTCGTGTAATGCGTGTACATCATACCATCATAAGGAGCTGAACCGTCAATTTTTCCATAGGCAATTCTCATAGTGCTATTTGCATCTGCCCAGAATTTTTTGTCAGGGAACATGGTCAACATTCCTTCAACGTAAGTTTGCATTAGCGCTTCTTCTTTTTGCTGAAATTGTTTGTAGCCTGTGTTAGCTTTGTTCAAGAATGTCATGTAGACATTTGATGCATAGGCATAGGCTGGGTCTTTCTTCAGCTTCTTGGTTATTTTCTTTACTGAACCACTTGATAACAACGAGATGATTTTTTCTTGTTCAAGTAAAATTGACTTGCTGTAAATCAATTCTCCTTTTTTCTGCCAGCTATCTGCTAACCCAAGTGGCAATAAGTCATTGTCTACATGTTTGATGTAAATTGGAGTAGCTGCATTGTAAATTTTTTCATCCAATGCTTTGTTGTAGTTATTAAAGAATGAATTTACTTTTTTAATCAATCTGTTTTTCTCTTCATCAAACTTTCCTTCAGCAACCAGTTTCTCGCTACTGTTCACCACTTTGTAGAAATCCATGGCATAACGAACAAACTCAGGACCATAGTAGAAATATTCAATGAACATGTTTCTGGCCATCTCGTACTTTCCTCCTTCGATTTGCAATGCATTTAGGTCATCAATTACCGAACCGTATTTAGCTTTCCATTCACTTCTTTCTGCTGCCATTGCACGGTATTCTTCTTCAAATTTGAATTTACGCCCCATGGCATCTAGTTCTTTGAGTCCTTTTAATTGACCAATCCATTTTTTCCATGCATTTGCAATTCTTGCTTGTTTTGATGCGTATTGAATTCTTGTTTGGTCATCAGCGTTCATAGCTGGCTTCATGATGTCTAAGGTCTTTTGTCTCATCTCAATTCTTGCCGGACGCTCAGTTTCCATATAAAATTTCAATTTTCCAGAAGTAAAGTGTTGGTCTGTGTGTCCGGGAAATCCGTAAACCATGGTGAAGTCTCCTTTTTGCTTTGGTTTTAATGAAATCGGCAATGAATAATCTGGTTTGTAAGGTTGATTTGCCTTATCATAAGGAGCTGATCCATTTTCGCCATCCGCATAAATTCTAAATACTGAAAAATCTCCTGTATGTCTTGGCCATACCCAGTTGTCTGTGTCTCCACCGTATTTTCCGATAGCTGATGGAGGTGCTCCCACCAATCTTACGTCATTGTAGTCTTCAGTGATTAACATGAAATATTCATTCCCTAAGCTAAAAGGTTTGATTTTAGCCGTGATGCTACCTTTTGTTTTCTCAGCTTTTTCAATGGCATCAATGTTTGATTTAATTTTCTTTTCTTTTTCAGCCTCTGTCATTTCATCATTCACTCCTTTGAATACAAGGGCTGTAACATCTCTAATCTCTTTTACAAACGTTACACGAAGCCAAGGGCAAGGAAGTTCTTCAACTTTAGACTTTGCCCAAAACCCATTTTTCAAATAATCATTTTCTAAAGAAGAGTGTTTTTGAATGGCATCAAAACCACAGTGGTGATTGGTTAAAATTAGTCCTTCATTGGAAACGATTTCAGCAGTACACCCACCATTAAACTGAATAACCGCATCTTTTAATGAGGCATTATTAGTAGAGTAGATTTGCTCAGCTGAGAGCTTGAGACCATAGGTTTTCATGTCAGAATGGAACATGTCTATCAAAGACGGAATCCACATTCCTTCTACAGCGCGAGCTGATAATTGTACAAAAACAAATAAGACTAATAAAAACGAAAATTTCTTCATGATATAGATTTGATTCTGATTGCAAATATAACACTGTTTAAAGAATCAAATTTCTGAACTATTTCCTTGCCTTCTATAAATCTCAATTATCTTTGAAACAAGACGACATCTATGAATTTTGAAAAATATATTGCGAACGCCAAGGCTTCTAATTTTGGATTGTGGAAATTGAATGTAGGACTGTCTTACATGATTCCATTCAATAAGCCTCACGGAATCAAAATCAAAACAATTGAAGACAACAAGGTCACAACCATAATTCCGTATAAGCGAAAGAACTTTAATCATATTAAAGGGGTGCATGCGTGCGGAATGGCAACTGCTGCCGAGTTTGCTTCTGGTTTTTTGTTGTTGACCAAATTGGGAGCAAAAAAATACCGATTAATCATGGAGTCGTTAGAGATGAAATATGTGTATCAAGCAAAGACTGATATTATTGCTCATTTTGAATGCACTGATGAATGGATAGAAGAAAAGGTAAAAGAACCTTTAAAAGGAAGTGAATCTGTCATGATTAAGTGTGAGATTAAATTATTTGATACAAAAGAAAACCATGTCGCAACAGGATATACTAATTGGCAAATCAAAGATTGGTCAAAGGTTAAAACCAAGCTTTGATCTAGCATATTTTAATGAGTTGTCCGTTTATCAAAGTAGATTAAAATAACATGCGAGTATTAGAATTTATATTTGTTTTAGGAATCAACTTTTCCATTTTTGGATTCATCTGGGGGATTTTCCAGTTTATCATCAGAAACCTTCAAAATCCGAATCAACAAAGGGGAGAATTGAGTACCTATATTTTAAGAATCATCAAATATTTTTTGTTGGTTTCGGTTACAGCAAACTTCATAGTTGTGAGTGATCTTGGAGCGTACAAGGATGACTTAGGAGTGACCCATATTGAGCCTTTTAGTATGATTGTTGGTTCTATCGTGATGGGATTGTACTTACTAGGCAAACTTCAAAATAGAACAATGATGAGCCAATTGGGTAATAATCCAATGTTTTCAAGATTGATTCCTAAGATAGATCCTAAAGTGGAGCGTTATTTATTGGCCGGATCACTCTTGTATTTTGTGTTTTGTTTGTGGTACCCGTCAATGGTAGATAATGGTTTAATCAATTGGTTTACTGAGGCCATTATTAGCATTAAAGAAGCATTCCTTATTGGTTGGATATTCTATATTATTGCCTTCTTTTTCTTGATCAGTATCTTGATGCGAGGAGCTAATGTGATTGGAAATTTGCTGAGTGGAAATTCAATTTTAGAGGGTCCTCAAGTGCGAAGTAATTTCAATTTCAAAACAAGAAATGATCGTTTTGGAGGTTTTCATAATGACGAGTATAAGCCAGATGTTGATGAAGATGGTTTTACTTCTTATGAAGATGTAACTGATGAAGATGATACGAAATGATGAGAAGTATATTCGTGATATTGTTATTGAGTGCGGCTACTATTTCCAAGGCAGACGCTTGGGATAATCTGACCCACAGTCAAGCAAAGTCTGTAGCTCATTTTTTGAAAAAGAATCCTTTCATAATTGATTGGTGTGATTGCTGCGGAAATGAAGATCCGGCTTATTTAATTCGGGTTGATTCAACTGTTATAGTTCCATGTTCGTGGGATAAAAAACAATACAGTGTGGTATCTTACGGAGAGCGCATTTGTCGTTTTCATTATGCAAACGTGGGATTAGATGATTACCATACGGTCGAAAAGAAAGAACAGGTTGAGTATACCATTTACATGAATTATACTTTTGCATTCGATCAACATATGAAATGGGCGGTACCGTTTTATAAGTTATTGGATTACCATTTAGATGGCCCCGTGTGCTTTGGTGCAACAAACTATCCTAACCCTGAAGATTCAGGGGTGAAGATTTCAGATAAGGATTACTTGCGCTGGTATGCCCAGCATATTGATAAAAAGTAAATTAGGCCTTTACAATATGCCCATAAAGGTCATAGTGATCAGCTGAATCAATTTTCACTTGAGCGAAATCTCCAATTCTCACATGATTATCTTCAGAGATTTTAACCAATACCTCATTGTCCACTTCAGGTGAATCAAATTCTGTTCGGCCAATAAAATAATCTCCTTCAGCCTTATCAAATAAAACCTTGAACTCTTTTCCAACTTTATCTTGATTCAATTGGTAAGAGATTCCGGCTTGTAATTCCATGATTTCATCAGCCCTTTGCTGTTTAATTTCAGCAGGAACATCATCTTCTAGCGCATAAGCTGAAGTGTTCTCTTCATGAGAGTAGGTAAAGATTCCAAGACGTTCAAATCTAGATTTCTCAACCCAGTCATACATTTCTTGAAAATCGGCAACTGTTTCACCCGGAAAACCAGAAATAAGGGTGGTACGCAAGGCGATATTAGGTACTTTCGTTCTGATATCTGCAATTAGCTGTTCTGTCTTTTCTCTGGTGATCCCGCGCTTCATTGCTTTTAACATTGCGGTAGAGCCATGTTGCAAAGGCATGTCTAAATAATTACAGACATTGTCACGTTCTTTCATGACATCTAGGATATCCATTGGGAAACCAGAAGGGAAAGCATAATGAAGACGAATCCAATCAATTCCATTCACGTCTGCTAGTTTATCTAGAAGTTCTGCCAAGTTTCTTTTCTTGTAAATATCCAAACCATAGTAAGTCAAGTCTTGTGCAATGAGCATCAATTCTTTGACGCCTTGGTCAGCTAATGATTTTGCATTGTCCACCAATTGCTCGATAGGTGTAGAGACGTGTTTTCCACGCATTAACGGAATCGCACAGAATGAGCACGGTCGGTCACAGCCTTCAGCAATTTTGAAATAGGCAAAGTGAGAAGGAGTGGTTAACAATCGTTCACCAATCAATTCTTTTTTATAATCTGCCTTTAATGTTTTCAGCAAACGTGGCAAGTCTCTTGTTCCAAAATACCCATCAACATTAGGGATTTCAGTTTTGAGATCATCTTTGTAGCGTTCTGAAAGGCATCCGGTCACATATACTTTGTCAACTAATCCTGCTTCTTTGGCATCTGAATATCTGAGGATTGTATCGATTGATTCTTGTTTTGCATTATCAATGAATCCACAAGTATTAATGATGACAATTTCTGAATCATCCTGTTGAGCTTCATGTTCAACTTCAAACTTATTCGCTTTCAATTGTGCCATCATCACTTCAGAATCAAAGATATTCTTTGAGCATCCCAAAGTGACTACGTTCACTTTATTTTTCTTGAGTGTTTTGGTTTTCATTAATTGAATAATGAGTCGACAAACTCTGTTTTATTAAATACTTGTAAATCTTCTATCCCTTCACCTACGCCAATGTATTTTACCGGGATCTTCATTTGATCTGATATTCCAATAACGACACCACCTTTTGCTGTTCCGTCAAGTTTAGTGATGGCTAAAGCATTAATTTCAGTAGCGGCAGAGAACTGTTTAGCCTGCTCAAATGCATTCTGCCCAGTTGACCCATCCAGTACGAGTAAAATTTCGTGTGGAGCATCAGGGATGATTTTGCTCATCACTTTTTTAATCTTAGTGAGCTCATTCATTAAGTTCACTTTGTTATGGAGACGTCCGGCTGTATCTATGATAACCACATCTGCGTTTTGAGCAACAGCTGATTGTAAGGTGTCGTATGCGACAGAAGCCGGGTCAGCTCCCATTCCTTGTTGAACGATCGGAACACCTACGCGTTCTGACCAAATGATTAATTGATCAACGGCAGCAGCTCTGAAGGTGTCAGCAGCTCCGAGAACAACTGATTTTCCTTGCTTTTTTAATGCATTGGCAAGTTTACCAATAGTGGTTGTTTTACCAACTCCATTAACACCGACCACCATAATTACGTGTGGGCCGTCAGTTTCGGGAACAGTAAATTCAACTTGATCTGTTGTATTGTTTTCAGCCAGTAATCCAGCAATCTCCTCTTTTAAGATGTTGTTGAGTTCATCAGTTCCCATATACTTGTCTTTGGAAACACGCTCCTCAATACGGTCAATGATTTTTAATGTTGTTTCAACTCCAACATCAGAAGTAATCAAAACCTCTTCGAGGTTGTCGAGCACTTCAGCATCAACTGTTGACTTTCCAACAACTGTCCTTGTTAGCTTTGATAAAAAGCTCTCTTTTGTTTTCTCCAAACCAGAATCGAGCTTCTCTTTTTTTTCTTTCGAAAATATTTTCCCAAATAGTCCCATACTTACAAACTAAAAAAGCTTCTTTCCACAAAAGGTAGAAAGAAGCTCAATATGATTGGTGCAAAAACCGAATTAGTTTTTAGCAAAAAAATCTTTTACTTTATCGTTGTGTACGATTTCTGTCTTAAAAGTATATGTACCTTTTTCGCTCTTTACCATTTTGATGCACTTTGTGTGCTCTTTACCGCCTCCGGTTTGTAATGATGCTACTGTCTTCTTAGCCATATCTTATGATTTTAGATTCGAAAGAATCTGATTTCTTACTTAATTTCTTTGTGTACGGTGTATCTTTTCAAGATAGGGTTGAATTTCTTCAACTCCATACGATCTGGAGTATTCTTACGATTCTTAGTCGTTACGTATCTTGAAGTTCCTGGCATTCCGCTTTCTTTGTGCTCTGTGCACTCTAAGATCACCTGAACTCTGTTTCCTTTCTTTGCCATGCCTTAAATTATTTCAAAAATCCTTTTTGTCTTGCTTCTTTCACTACTGCAGTAATTCCTTTCTTGTTGATAGTTCTCAACGCAGAAGTACTGATTTTAAGTGTAATGTATTTATCTTCTTCAGGAAGGTAAAACTTCTTAGTAATCAAGTTAGGATAGAATTTTCTTTTTGTTCTATTCAATGCGTGCGAAACGTTGTTTCCGCTCATTACTCTCTTTCCTGTTAACTGACAAACTCTAGCCATCTGTGTAATTTTTTATCTTTACTACCCGAAATTTCGGAGTGCAAAGTAACTAACTTTTTTCTTGTTAAACAAATAAAACGTGACAAATTTAATTTGTTTTTTCATCCTCAAATCCTAAAATCACTCTTCGTACGAAATTTAATCCGTAAACAACAGTGGATTCTATGTTTCTTTCGCGGTTATGTTTGAACTGAAATTTTTTACTGTAAACTCTGTCTTTCGTAGCAATACCTACCCAAACAGTTCCAACCGGCTTATCTTCTGTACCGCCATCTGGACCAGCAATTCCTGAGGTAGAAATACATATATCAACACCTAATTGCTTGAGTCCGCCTTGAGCCATTTGTTCAACAACAGTTTGCGAAACTGCTCCATGATTCCATAAATCATCATGATTGACGGCTACAAGTTGTTCTTTTAGGTCGTATGAATAAGATACTATGGAGCCTTCATAGTAAGCTGAAGATCCTGCCGTGCTCACTATTCGTTGAGCGATTGCTCCGCCAGTGCAACTTTCAACTGTCCCGATTGTCATCTTACGATCTTTCAATAGTTCGCCAAGTGCTGCTTGTAATGAAAGGTCATCTGCACCAAAATAGTTTGCGGGAAAACGTTGTTTGATCGTTTCTAAGTGATCAGCAATTAAGTCAGCTTGTTGAGCGGTACCTGTCAGTCTAATTTTCACGATTCCAATTGAAGGCAGGTAGGCGATAGAAATATGCTCACTTTCTAACTGTTTTTCAATATCGGAAATTTGATCTGCTAATGATGATTCACCAATTCCTTGAAGTTGAATTGTTTTGTGGTAGAAATCACCGAGATTAAATTCATCCTTTAAATGTGGGATAATTCGTTCAATAATTCCTTTCATTTCGTAGGGAACCCCAGGCATTGATATCAGGTGCTTCTCTTCTTTTTTAAACCACATTCCAGAGGCTGTTCCAGCATCATTTCTTATGATGATGGCTTTTTTAGGAAGCATGGCTTGTTGTTTGTTCACTTCTAAAAACGGTTTTCCGACTGAGGTGAAATAGGCTTCTATCTCATCAGCAATATGAGGGTAGAGTACAAGTTCATCCTGAAAGTATTCTGTCAAGACACTTTTAGTGATATCATCTTTGGTGGGTCCTAGGCCACCAGTGACAAAGACTAGATCTGCATGTTTTAATGAATTTTCGACTGTTGATTCAATGGCGTTTTTGTTATCAGAGATACTCGTGATTTGTCGAATAGAAAACCCCAATTCATTCATTTTATGGCCAAGCCAAGCCGAATTCGTATCGATAGTTTGGCCGATTAAAATCTCGTCTCCAATCGTGATGATGTCTACTTGCATACTCGATTTATTTAGTACAAATATAAACTTGGTATTCTATTTGCTTAACACTAAGAAACTAATTAAGTTTACGAACCAAATATTAAAGAAATGAAAAGACTATCGATATTATTTTTTGCCCTTGCCATTGGATTGGTTTCATGTGATGTTTTAGAGGATGTAGCTTCAACGGTGACTACGCCAACAGACTCTAACAATGATAAGCCTGCGTTGACAGAAAGCGAAGTTATTGCAGGATTGAAGGAAGCCCTTCAAGTTGGAATTAAAAAAGGAGCAGAGAAAGCTTCAGTAACTGATGGTTTCTTTAAAAACCCGTTGATATTTATTCCATGGCCAGAAGATGCTGTGAGAGTGAAAGAGTGGGCGAATAACAATGGCTTTTCAGGTAAAGTGACAGACGTAGAGACCACCTTGAACAGAGCGGCCGAAGAAGCGTCTAAGAAGGCAACACCTATTTTTGTAGATGCGATTACAAACATGACGGTTCAAGATGCTTGGGGAATTTTAAAAGGCGCAGATACTGCAGCTACTCAATACCTGATCAAAACGACTTCTGCTCCTTTAAAGGCTGAGTTTAAACCTGTCGTGCATGATGCTATTGAGACCGTGAAGTTAACTTCATACTGGAACCCTATTGCTACTGGATATAACAAGGTGGCTAAGTTTACTGGGAAAGAAGAGGTAAACACAGATTTAGATGAGTATGTTACTGATAAAGGAATGAACGGATTGTTTACACTTGTAAAGCAAGAAGAACGTAAGATTAGGAAGGATCCTGTTGCTCAAGTAACAGATTTATTGAAGAAAGTATTTGGCTCAGTGATGGGCAATAATTAAAAGCAGTCTCCAGAACTGATAAAGCGGAACAGTGTTTCCGCTTTTTTTATTGGCTAAAACTCTATATTTGAGCTATGCGCGTTTTGTTTCTAACAGATGGTATTTATCCTTTTCAATTGGGTGGTATGCAAAGACATTCATCTATACTCTGCAGGGAATTTGCGCGACGGGGTTTGAATTTAGAAGTTGTTCACTGCGGAGGAACAGATTATTCTAAAGAGGCCTTTAAATCACAGTTTGAATCTGATCGAATCAAAGAGGTACATGTTGTTTTTCCAAAAACGGATTCACTTCCGGGACACTATATAAGAGAATCAAAGAAGTATTCTAAAAATATATTTGAATCGGTCAAAGCTCGCTTAAACGACTTTGATTTGGTTTACGCACAAGGATTAACCGCCTGGTATTTTCTGAAAATGAAAAAGAGGGGAGCAGCTGTTCCGCCTGTTTTTGCCAATCTTCATGGATTGAATATGTTTCAGCAAGCATTTGGAACGAGGGCAAAAGTTGAGAATAAGTTGTTAACACCCATTAGCAAGTACATTCTTTTGAATGCAGATTATGTCTTTTCTTTTGGAGGAAAATTGGATGAGCTTCTGCTTGATTTAGGTGTTGGTAAGAAGAAAATTTTATTGCAGAGAAATGGAGTAGAGACAGCAATGATAGTCGATCAGCCAAAGCGTCTCGGTAATAGTTTGAAACGACTTGTGTTTGTTGGTAGAAATGACAAAGTGAAGGGATTTGATATGCTCCTTAGTGCGTTTAAAAAAGTGAGTGCTCACAAGGATATTGAATTGTCTGTCATAGGTCCTTTTGATCAGAACGAGTTTGGATTTGTTGAAGGCGTAAGTTATCTCGGAGAAATAAGAGATCATGGACAGTTGATGAGTCTCATTGGAGAACATGATTGCTTAATATCATCTTCATACTCAGAGGGACTTCCTTTGGCTATTTTAGAGGCAATGTCTCAAGGATTGGCAATCATTGGAACAGATGTTGGGGCGACAGCAAGTTTAATTGATGGAAATGGCCTACTTGTCAAACAACCAACTGAAAAAGACCTATACAAGGCAATCGAAACTGTATTAGAACTTACTTCAGACGAGCTGGATCATATGAAGTTAAAGTCACTTGAGAAAGTCAATAAAGAATTTGTTTGGTCTACGATTATAGATGAACAAATTAAGTTAATACGAACGGCCCTTTCTAGTTAACCAGCTAAGTTTTTAGTCTTTAATTTGATTAAAGAGGAGAAGAGTAAAACAATCACTACTATTGTAAAACTTAATGCCGCCCACCCATAAAATTGATATTCAGCGGATAGTACGTCAAATTCAATGTAATGAAATGGCGAAAAGTATCCCAGAAATTTGGTAGCTTCGGTAGATTTTGCCACAGCGTTTAATATGTAGGAACCAAAAGTGAGGCCTACAACCATTCCCATGAAATTCGTTTTTACTTGCATGAACATGGAGATGAATAAAGAGATAGCTGTAAAAAAGGTAACTAAGAAAAATCCATTTAATTGCATAAAAAAGAGATGCTCCCAATCAACATGGCCTTCTTTGAACAAATAGACACCAATCACTGCAGATATTGTCTGAACTAAGTAAATGCTCAGAGTCAAGACCAATAGTGCTAACATCTTTGACCAAAAAATAGTCCGTCTAGAGATAGGTTTCGTAAATAGAAATTCAGAAGTTCCTTCTTTTTCTTCTTTCGAAATGATGGTGGTCGCGGTAGAGGCTGCATAAATACTTACAAGTACCACAATGTAAATTCCAAAATACGTACTATAGAATCCTAAAATATTACTCCAGGTTTGGGAGGTCATTCCCATGGCCTTTTGCAGTTCTACTGGCATATTATCGATTAGCATAGTCATGTCTTTTCCCATTTCGGCCATGAAAGGAAAAACACTGAGAACAAGAACAGTAAAGGCAACTACGATTGAGGTCCAAATAACGAGATTCTTTCGATTCCTTTTTAATTCTTTTAAGAATAGATTTTGATTGATTAAACTCATCTTTGATAATAGTTCATGAATATTGACTCCAAGTCTGGTTCTTCAATGGTGATATCTTGAATAGGCTGGTTATTTAACCAGCTGAGTAATTCATGGAGCTGCCCTTTAAATTCGAAAGTCATTTTTTGATGATGTAAATTTTTGTTCAGAAAAGAGTCTGGAGTTTGCACATCAGTGGGCGCTTCTTTGAAAATAAGGGTGACTTTTTTGAGTTGTTTACTGAGCAATTCGTTGATGGTTTCTACCGCTATAATTTCACCATTTTTGATAACAGCGGCACGGTCACACATGCGTTGGATTTCAGACAGAATGTGAGAGCTCATAAATACAGTTGCGCCTTTGTTATTTTGTTCTTGCAAAAACTCGAAAAATCTGTTTTGCATTAAAGGGTCAAGGCCACTTGTCGGTTCATCTAGAATTAAGAGTTTAGGTTTATGCAAGAAACACTGAATAATTGCACATTTCTTTTTATTCCCAAATGATAAGTCAGCTATGGATTTGTCTAGATTGAGTTCAAAAAAATCGGCCAGTTCATTGATGTTGTGATGATTGCCTTCTGGATAAAATCTTAAATGATACTCGAGCATTTCTCTTGAGTTCATCTCAGGGTAATAAAACACCTCTGAGGGCAAGTAGCCTATCTGTTGCCTAATCGTAGGTCCATTTTTTATTATGTCTTTTCCGAAAATAGAGGCTGAACCACTCGTTGGTTTCAGCAAACCCAGAAAAGTTCTAATTGCTGTTGATTTTCCGGCACCATTAGGACCAACAAAGCCAAAAATTTCGCCCTCGTTTACTGAGAGGTTCAAATTTTTAACGCCCACTTGATCGCCATAAAACTTTGTTAGATCTTTAGTAGAGATGACTTGCATTCTACAAATATAGATGGGTCAAATGATACAAAACTTGATGCGCATCATAAACGCATCTGATAAAAGTTGCTATCGCAACTCAGCATTTAGCTCTGTTTCAAGCTTTGTTCTGATGTTGTTCATAATGGCATCAACTTGCTTGTCTTTTAGGGTTTTTTCGTCATCTTGAAAAATGAAGTTAACCGCGTAAGACTTTTTGCCTTTCGGAAGATTTTTACCTTCATAAACGTCAAAAAGACCTACAGACTTGAGTAGTTTTTTATCTACTGATTTGGCAATTCTTTGTATGTCAGCGAAGGTGACCTTGTTATCCAGCAACAGAGAAAAATCTCTTCTCACAAATTGTGTTTTAGGTAAGTCTTTTGCTGAAATGCGATTAATAATTGATAATTCAGTCATTACCTTCCAATCGAAACTCGCGTAAAAAACGTCATTTTTGATTCCGAATTCCTTTAAAATATCTTTTCGAATCCAGCCTAAATCAACAATAGACTTTTTCGCAATAGCAATATTATATCCATCTTCAAAAAGATCATTCAACAGTGCTGCTGAAATAGGGTTTTTCCACAATCCTAGCTTTTGAAGCACAGACTCAACTATTCCTTTTAAGTAATAGAAATCAGCCTTTTCGTTTGATCCTCTCCAGTTTTCTTCATCTCTATTTCCGCACACCCATAGATTCAATTTTTTGCGTTGCGCATACTCACCACCATTTCCTTTGCGGTAATCATGGCCAAATTCGAAGAATTTCAAATTAGGGTGCTGTCTATTTTGGTTATGCTCAATCGCTTTTAATCCTCCAAATAAAAGTGTCTGACGCATTACGTCTAATTCTTGCGAAAGTGGATTTAAGATTTGAATATCTCTCTCGTGATTATAAGCACCAGACTTGATTTTTTTCCAAATCTGTGAAGAGGTCAATGAATTATTCATGATTTCATTGAAGCCCTTTGCTACCAACATATCAGCAGTAGTGTTGTATAGTTTTTCTTGATTAGGATCTGGTCTAAAAGTGATGGAGGTATTTAACTTCTCAGGAATCGGTACATTATTGAAACCATAAATTCTTAAAATTTCTTCAGTTACATCAGCCTCTCTTGTTACATCAACACGGTAAGCTGGAACATCTAATACCACCTCTTCTTCATCCTCAGAAACTAACTTGATGTCTAGTTCTTCTAGAATTTGGAACATGGCTTCGTTTGAAATATCTGCACCAATCACATTTCTGGACCTTCTTGGAACAAATAATACTTCATGATTTTGAATAGGGTTTGGATAAACATCCTGTAAATGCCCTAATTCACCTCCGGCTATTTCTAGGATTAAGCTCAAGGCTCTATCTCTCGCAAAGAGAACAGAGTTGGGATCAATTCCGCGTTCAAATCTGAACGAGCTATCTGTGTTTAAAGCTTGTCTTTTGGCAGTTTTACGTACCGAAACTGGGTTAAAGTAGGCCGCCTCTAGGAAGATAGCATTTGTACTATCTTTAACACCCGAATCTAATCCTCCAAAAACACCCGCTATGCACATTGCTTCTGAATCATTGCAGATAAGTAAGTCATCTTCATGAAGTTCTCTTTCTACTTCATCAAGCGTAACTATTTTCTCACCTGATTTTGCCTTTCTCACCTTAATGCCGTTCCCAACTTGTTCTAAATCGAATGCATGAAGGGGATTACCGGTTTCATGCATCACAAAATTGGTAATATCTACAATGTTATTTATTGGTTTTAATCCAATTGCTCTTAATCGGTTTTTCAACCAATCTGGTGATTCAGCTACTCGAACACCGCTAATAACTGCTCCGGCGTATCTTGGGCAGCTTTCATAATCTTCAACTTCTATTGAAATGGATTCATCTGTCGTTGAATCGGCCTTAGTTTCTGGCCATTTTATGTGAGTAGACTTATTTTCATGAAAGTTTAAATAGGCTTTCAGGTCTCTGGCTACTCCAATATGTCCCATTGCATCAGCTCTGTTTGGAGTCAGACCGATTTCTATGAGATAGTCATCTTCAATTTGAAAAAAATCTTTTGCCTTCAATCCAACCGGAGTAGTAGGTTCAAGAACCATGATTCCGTCATGAGATTCACCAAGACCAAGTTCATCTTCGGCGCATATCATACCAAATGATTCAACGCCTCGAATCTTTGATTTTTTAATTTTAAAAGGTTCCTCTGGGTTCGGGTAAAGTGTTGTACCAACCGTAGCAACTACCACTTTTTGGCCGGCTTCTACATTTGGTGCGCCACAAACAATTTGAAGTGCTTCTTCTTGACCGACATTCACCGTGGTCACATTTAGACGGTCAGCATCTGGATGTTTCTCTTTAGTAAGAACTTCACCAATCAGAACACCTTCCAATCCTCCTTTGATGGTCTCGATTTTTTCAAGCCCTTCTACTTCAAGTCCGGTATCCGTTAGAATCTCTGCTACTTTCTCTGCAGATAAATCCAAATCTATGTATTCCTTAAGCCAGTTAAGTGATATTTTCATGAATCAAAAATTGAACACACAAATGTAACAATTCATGTCTGAATAGTTATTTTATTAGTCGTGGATATTGCTTATTTTTCCGTTATGATTTACAGATTAGTTTTCACCCTTATTTTCTCTTTTTTTACGCAAGTCGGATGGAGTCTTAATTATACAGAATGTTCATACCAAGCTATCCAGCGTTTGGATCTTGATTCAGATAAGTTTGTTGAACGCCATAATTATTACCGTCAAAAGTTGGGAATCGCAGCTGTAAAATGGAATGAAGAATTGGCAGAATATGCCGCGCAATGGGCCAAAAGGCTGGCCTTGAGATGTGAGTTGAAGCATAGGTCAACCCATGAATATGGTGAGAATATTTATTATTTTTCTGGAAAGGCAGATGAATTTCAAGTGGTCGATTATTGGGCAGAGGAAGAGAAGTATTTTAATCATAAGAAGCCCATTTATGACAAGAAGAGAGGTAAGTTATATGGCCATTATTCTCAAGTGATTTGGGCGAATAGCACAGACATTGGTGCTGCAGCTTATCAGTGCAAAAATGGAGGGCAAATCTGGGTTTGTAATTATAATCCTCCAGGAAATTGGATAGGAAAGAGGGTGTATTAAGCTAAAAGAATTGCCCCACTCCAAAAGTTAAGCCATGTCTTTCAGGAAAAATAGGATTGACTGAGTAGTCTAATCTAAAAATTACACGATAGAGTTTTCTAGAATGGATTCTGAGTCCACCTCCTAGGAACAGCTCCATTTCCTTATAATTGAACATATCTTTAATTTCGGCGCCGGGTTGTCTTAGTGTTCCAAAATCAGAAAAACCAACTAATTGTAAAAAGAACCAATCATGTTTCCATACGGTATGTCGGTATTCAGCATTCAAAACCATTTCTGCAGTTCCTCTTGAAACGCGGTTTCCAACTCCTCTTACGTTTAAGAATCCATCCAATACAAAAGGTGAAAAAGGTGAATTATTGTTAGTTGCAATTCCTATTCTGTGATGAAGAGCAACATTTCCGTTCTTGCCAATAAATCGGTACCAATAAAAATCATTAGTGAACTTGAAGAAACTAATATCTGGATAATCTATGGTTTGAATCGTTTCGGCATAACCATAGTTCCGTAACCCACGTTGTCGCTCAAAATGCTCGTCTAAGTTATTGAAGTCAATAAAGCTTCTGATTTGATATTTGTGAAAAGAGAACTCGAACTGGCCCAAATCAAAAACTGAAGTGTCTATTTGCTGATAGGTTTCATACATGTACATACCACCTAATCCAGCTCTCAATTTTGGTGTGAACCAATAATGAATGCCTGCAGAAGCATTATAATTATCGAAGTTGAATGGCGTCACGGTATCCTGAAAATATAGCGGTTCAATTGTTGAGTATTTGGTTAGTGAAAGTTCATGCCCTGTTTTACCATTTTTGTGTCTTGGCACATTGTAAAAACCGAATAAAGAATGCCTATCGTAGTACTGGTAAAGAAAACCAATATGCTCGGCTTTACCTCTAAAGTTGATTTGATTGAAACCAGCTTGAATTTTAAGCTGTGATTTGAATCCAGAAATACTCAGAATAGGGTAGAGGTAAGTGGCTTCTTGCACCTTGAAAAGTAGGTCCCAGCCATTTGCGTCAACATTGAAACTGGCGCTACTTTTAACGCTAAAAAAAAGTTTCAGATTGCGTAAAATTTGGTTGTCTTGTTCTATAGATCCTACTATGTATTCTTTTCCAACTTTGTTGGTTATAATGCTTTTTAGGTAGGGTTCTTTCGTTTTGGTGAGGCCTTCAAATTGTATTGAATTGACCAACTCGGCAAACACCGAAAAGGTTGAAAACAAACAAACAAAAAGAACAATTTTCCTCATTAAAACATAACATATTTGAGCCCCAAGTTAAACGTTGAACCTAAACCTGAGTTGGTGCCTCTCCAAAAATTGGTATACAGTAATTCCATGTTAAAGTTAGAATTAAAGTTGTATTTCATTCCGATTCCAGAGGCTGTATAATTCATGGGAATTACCCAGTCATTCACGGCAGGATTTTGAGGTTGTATGTTATTGGTAAGTCTGGGAACATGTTGAGACATAACGTAAAAAGTTAAACTCTTGGTAGGGAAATAGGAGAAAAAGGCAGAAACTGGTAGGTCTAGCATGCCAATCTGATTTTCATTGCGTTTAAATCTGAACCATAAGTCAAATTCAGCAAATAACTGAAACTTGCCCCATGTTTTAGAATAGAAGAATTGATTCCACCAGGTATAACGATCCCAATCAGCCCAGAATAAATTTGCTGTGCCTTCTGGATTTCTGACCGTAGGGGTATAAAAAGTAGACTGAATTGTAAAGTCTCTAACTGCCTTGAAAGGCTGGGCTCTCAATCTTAAACCTACAGACGTCAATCCGAATCTGCTCGAATCTGTATTTGAGAAGGCGAAGGCTGGTCTTAATCCAGCGATAGAAGCATCATTGGAGCGTCCATTATTGCGAATATTCAAATCTAAGCCAAGGTTCAGTCTTTTTGATTTTGTAATGCCATAAGTGACTTGAATGAGGTTGGTGACAAAGGTCGATCTGAATCCAGAAAAATCTTGACCAAGCCAGTTGCTTTTCGTTTCTGTATAAAGCGTGCTGAACAGAGTGAAATCAAATTTGTTTTTACCTAATAGTGATCCTGCAGTAAAGGTTTGTAGGTTTACCGGAGCATCTTCTTTGGTGTTTTGTGTCTCAGTATTGTTTTGTTTGTTTAATGACCAATCGTAAGGGTAGTAATTAATTTTTGCACCCGGTTCAAGACTGTCAGTTTTGTATTGATTGATAAAATTTAAAACAGCCTTTTTGTTTCCTCCAAAATCAGATAAGTACCAGTTAAAAATTTCGGAAACATAAATTTCTCCCTCATTTGAATAGATGAAATTAGAATCGTTGATGGCCAATTTAGTTTGTTCATTCAACTGTGATTCAAGCAAATCAACTTGGTAAGCTTGATTCATTATTTTCGGACAACCTACCGCACCACAAACCAATACAAAATGCAAGCGAGCATCCTGGTATTTAGGACGGAGAATTTCGTTCTCTAGGCTATTTAAACTAATCTTATCATTATTGATGATGATGTCTTTTGCTTCGAAAAAACTGGCCACCTCCATAGGAGAAGTTATAGGGTAATTGCTGACCACCTTCTGAATTACCGATAGGTTGTAGACATTTATAAGGTATGCTTTCTCTTCTGATTCATTCCATGAATACTGTCGAATGTGATTTGTTAGTTGGTTAAGTTCTTCAGGATTCTCGTGAATAGACTGATAGTCTACCAAGCCATTTTTGACGTGTTTTTTGAAAAAAGCATCTGTTTTTGCAAAAAAATCAAATTCTTGAGCAAAAAGATTACTTTGTAAAAAGACGAGGGTAAACAAGACAAAATGCTTCATAAGACGTATTGCATACTAAGTTTGAGTTTCATCCACTTTTTATTCAGAGGGAAGATGAGTTCATTGTAATCCGGCATAGATAAAAGTGGTCTGATGTTGTTGGAGAAACCATATCCTTCAATTGGTATTCCTAAAAATCGATCTAAATCATCATTTTTATTTTCATCATCTAAGATTGAAATGGCATAATTTCCTTCAATTAAGTTGGGGATATTTACCATCAATCGGTTATTCTTGATTGACTTTTTATCTACTGTATAATACTTGAATGGGTTGTTAGGGTACTGATTTTCGTAATTATAAATAAAAATAAACAACTGCCCTTCTTCTGATCTAAAATTACACAGCTCCAGGCTCAAGGTACATTCTTCTTCCTTGTCAGTGAGAAAAGAACAGGTCAGAAAGACGAGCATAATCCCAATAATCAGCTTAAAATGCGTTCTCATAATTCAATGATTTAGAGGATCTTTTAGCGTGAAATATAGAAGAGAAAAAGACGATCGAATAACCGGTAATCAAGAACAGTAATAAAGGAATCATACTGAAATCAAGGTATAAAATAGCGACAATAAGCGTGTAGATGAAATAGAACAAGATGAGTCCCTCAAAGTAAGTAAGCAATCCAATTTTTTTAACATTGTACTTATTTGATTCCCATTTGTCAGACTTTTCTTGGATGTTGAATTTAGGGGTTCTTATGAATGGGCTTTTTTTACCAATATAGCCCTCGAAAACAGCTATGGCGTTATGCAAGGCTAATCCCATTGAAATTGATAGGAATAATGGGAATTTCCATATATATGTTTTGAATTTTTTCCATTTATCTGATGTATCATAACTATAAGAAATCCAATAAAACAGCCCTAGAATGAACCATGATATCATAAAGATTGAACTTAGTTTTAATAACCATGAGTATTCCATGTATAACGGCTTAATAAGCACTACAGGTAAACTCAATAAACTCAATGTGAGTATGGCAAGAAAGATGGAACTATTCATTAAATGAAAAATGGCGTGAAGCTTGGTGCTCAATTTAATGTCACCGTTTTTCAAAACTTTCCACAAGTTTTTTCGAACACATTCGGCAGCTCCTTTAGTCCATCTAAACTGTTGAGCTTTTAGTGCATTTATTTCTACCGGAAGTTCAGAAGGTGATCCAAGCTGCTCTAAATAAATGAATTTCCACCCTTTTAGTTGAGCTCTGTAGCTTAGGTCTAAGTCTTCAGTTAAAGTGTCGGCCTGCCAATCACCTGCATCTGCAATACAGCTTTTACGCCAAATTCCTGCAGTACCGTTAAAGTTGATGAAATGATTTCCATAGTTTCTTCCGACTTGTTCTATGCTAAAGTGTGCATTGAGGCCAAAAGCTTGAACTTTCGTCAAGAATGAGTAGTTTTCATTCGTGTATTCCCATTTAGACTGAACAACACCTACATTTTCATTTTGAAAGTAGGGAAGAGCCCTTTTTAGGAAGTCTGGTTCAGGAAGAAAGTCGGCGTCAAAAATGGCTATGAACTCGCCTTTGCAATTAGCAGTGCCGTATTTTAGCGCTCCAGCTTTAAATCCGATTCTTTCAGGGCGTCTAACATGTTGAATGTCGAACCCTTCTAATTGAAAGAAATGAACCTTATTTGCAATTAATTCAACTGATTCATCTGTTGAATCATCTAGTACTTGAATCTCCAGTTTTGATTTTGGATAATCAAATGAACAGACACTTTCAATCAATCTTTCCACTACATACAATTCGTTGTAGACGGGTAGCTGAATAGTAACATGAGGTAAGTCGTCTGTTAGCGGCGGACTCGAAGAGGGTCTGTTTTTTCTAGCATTCAGATAGTTGATGATTAAGCTGAGCTGAATCAAACTATAAATGAAGATAAAGCCCATGCAAAGGGCAAATATGATTAATATGACTAGACTCAAAGCTTTGGTAAAAATCATCAGACGTTAAAAAGTCAAATTTCTTACAAATATTAGTCAAAAAAAAAGGTTGGTTCATTGAACCAACCTTTTTTTGAATTTATATTTTCTGTTAGTGCTTGATGAACTTAGAAGTTTCAATCATGTCACCAGCAGTTAATCTGATGATGTAAGCACCTTTTGGTAAATCGTTAGCGTCAAACTGCATTGTGTTTGCACCAGCCGCAACGTTATCTCTATTGATTTCAGTAACCATTTGTCCACTTAAGTTGAAGATTTGAACAGAAACGTTTTCGGTCTCAACCAAGTTGAAAGAGATATTTCCGTAATCATTTACCGGGTTAGGGTAAACTTTGATTTCAGAAATGAATTTCTCTGGAGAAAGGTTGTCTTGCTCTGAAGGCATATTTAAGAAGTCTTCAGAACTCCAAATTCCTCTACCGTGCGTACCAGCGTAGATTTCATTTGGTCTTAAGCACCCTTCGTTGTATGTTCTCCAGTTAATTTTCATATCAAATACTGGTGTGTTTCCAATTCCTCCTGAAACGTTTGCCCAAGTTGAACCTCCATCTGCTGTGTAGTAAGTACCAAGCTCAGTACCAACTACCCAGTTGTTGGCGTCAACCATTACGATTGAGAAACAAGGAATAGTTCCTAGACCGCTGTAAGTGTTCCATGATGGAGAAGATCCTAATGCGTCATCAGTATCTCTTACTCTTCCAGATCCGAAACCACCTAGAGTGATTGCAACGTGGTTAGGATCGTCTTCAACAGCAATTCCTGTAACAGCTGCACCGAATGAACCTAAGTTCGTCAATGAAGTGATAACTGTTCCTCCCATTGTAATGTCAATCAAAGTGTCACCAACTAATGGGTCAGAGTCTTTTACAGGTGAATAAACCGATCCAAATCCAGATAATCTGTAAAGGTTACCTGAGAATGTTCCGATAAATAAGTGGTTACCATCTTGAGAGAATTCTAAAGTCGATACTGCTCCTGTTCCGTCAGCAACTTTGAACCACTCAGAAGAGTTAGATGCAAATCTTAATGCGTTTCTAGTCATCCAGATTCCATCTGATCCACCGATTCCGATTGCAAACCATGATTGGTAAGGATCTTGAACTAATAAAGTATCCCAAGGCACTCCGTAGATCTGAGGTTCATTACCCATGTCTACAACTTCTCCTGGCTCGTTCGAGTTAGTTCCGTAGTAGTGATCGATTTCTGTAGTCGATTCAACAACAATTGTTGTATCCAAATCAGTAAAGTAGATTGAATCACCAGCAGATAATGGATGAGCTCCAAAAATAATGTTGTAATCGAAAATAGTTAAGTTGTAATCGTTAGAAGGTGCAATTGAAGTTACAATTGTATCTTGTGTTGTTAAACCTGGGTCAAAATCCAATGTATCTTGGTAAGTTAAGTCAACAGGTGTAACGTATTCAATATTTACCTGGCTAGAAAGCGAAGGAACGATTACTGTTTCTCCAGCTGAATAAGCTTCACTAGGAATGTAAGAAATCGAATCAGTTGAGTTTAAGTCATTCGGGTTCTCCCACAATTTAGATTTCGTATAGAAAGATCCGCATCCACCTGATGTTGCACCAGGAGTACAAGCTAAATCTCCACCAGGTGAGAATTCATCTGGAACGAATAAACTCGAGTTCTCTCCTCTATCAGCAGATCTGTAAACTCCGTTGTAGTAAATAGAAGAGAACAATACATTTCTGTTAATGAAAGAGATGTCAGCTGAGAAACCGTCTCCACCTAATACTTCATCAAACTCATGCCAAGTGGTGTTGTCATGATAGTTAGTTTGCGTACCGTTATCTTGAGTACCACCTATTAGGTCACCGTGCGCTGAAGCACCAATGTTGTAGAATTGAGTTACGTTATATCCTCTGTTTGCAGGGAAGAATGATTGACCTCCATCATCAGAAATCTGAACTCCTCCATCATTTCCAATATAAAGTCTTCCGTATTTATCCCATTGGAACTCGTGGTTATCTGCATGTACATACTGTGATGATTGCGGAGGTAAGAACCATTGCGACAATTGTGTCCAGTTTCCGTTTGTTGCCCATGAGTAGCAGTCGATTCCACCCAAGAAACATTTTTTAGGATTTCCTTTTTGAACTGTAATAATGTTGTTGTAAGTTCCTTGTCCAGAACCTCCACCAGTCGAGAAAGGAGAGAATGAACCAGGTTGCTGGTTATTAGCTGGAGCAATTTCTGTCCAGTTAATACCGTTGTCTTGTGACATGTAAATTCCACTTAAGAAAGCACCTGCACATGAGGCGTACACGTAGTAGTTTCCATTGTCAGCTTTCTCGTGAGAGACAGCATATTCAATTCTTCCATATCCTTGCCCAACTCCGTTGTTCGATACTTCAGTAAATGTAGCTCCACCGTCTACAGAAACGTGTGTTCTAGCACTTGTCATACCTGCAACAATTACTTGACCGTCAGGAGACATATCTAAAGCAGTACATTGAGAACCTACGCCTGATCCACCGTTGATAGTTTGAGTCAAAGAACCTCCTACCGGATCGTACTGAATAAGTCCGTTTGAACAAGCAATCCAAACTTTGTTAGTAAGAGTATCACAAACAATCTCATTAATGAAAGAGTAAGACCCTGTTCCTGGAATTTGACTAAACGTACCATCAGAGTTCATCACGTAAATTCCGTTACCATTCGCTCCAGAATTCTCTCCTCCGAAAACTCCTTCAGAAGAATGTCCCGTTGCTACATAAATTGTACCGTCTGCAGTTTGACACATAGACGAAACAGCAAGGTTTTCAGAGAACTCTTCAACAGGAGTCCAATAGTTCGCTCTATCAATTGATTCAAACAAACCGCCTGAAACAGATCCTGCGTAAATATGCGTGAAGTCGTTTTTGTCAATTAAGATAGCTCTTGTTCTACCACCAACATTATCTGGTCCGTGCGAATGCCAAGTCAAGGCATTTCTGTCAACCGGAATAGCTTTTGCTTCTTCTACAGCACGTTGATAATCTTCTTGTGTGTAGTCACCATACAACTGTTGCATCAACTCAAAATATTCATTCGAGCTTTGAGTTTCAATCAGATGAGATGAGTTTCTTGTTTGATAGGTTCCTTCAGAACTCACGTTGTTCATTAACAAAGTGCTTGATAATAAAGCAATTGGTAATGACCCAAGTAGAATTAAATTCTTTTTCATATTGTAAATTTTCGACTGGACGATTTTTTCTAGCGCCTAATATACTACAAACTTCTTAATCTTGGCGAAAAATAGCTGTGCAAAAAGACGCTTTTTTATACACATCTAAATTGCAAACAAACAGAACCTAAAATGGTTCGCTTAAAAAAGGTGTTTTTCAGCATGATAGGATGAGCGCACAAGCGGACCACTTTCTACGTAGCGGAAACCTTTTCCAAGTGCGTACTCTCTGTATTCATCAAATTTTTCTGGAGTGATGAATTCAGCTACAGGTAGGTGTTTAGGTGTAGGTTGTAGGTATTGACCAAGTGTTAGAATATCGCAATTAACACCTGCCAAATCATCAATTGTCTCGTACACCTCTTCTTCAGTTTCTCCTAATCCTAACATGACGCCAGATTTGGTTTTCATTCCTCCCTTTTTAAGGCGGAAAAGTACTTCTAAACTACGGTCATATTTGGCTTGAATTCTAACTTGTTTAGTAAGTCTTCTTACCGTTTCAAGATTATGGGAAACAACTTCTGGAGCAACATCAATGATTTTTTGGAGGTTATGCCATTTGCCTGCAAAATCAGGGATTAAAGTTTCCATGGTCGTTCCTGGGCTTTTTCTACGAATTGCTTTTACTGTTGCCACCCAAATATCAGCACCTCCATCTTCAAGATCATCACGATCTACAGAAGTTAACACAGCATGCTTAACTTGCATGAGTTTTACAGATTGTGCCACTTTTGCTGGTTCAAGCACGTCTGCAGCCAATGGTTTTCCAGTTTGTACAGCACAAAATCCGCAAGATCTGGTGCAAATGTTTCCTAGTATCATGAAAGTTGCAGTTCCTTCACCCCAGCATTCTCCCATGTTCGGGCAATTACCACTTTCACAAATGGTGTGTAGTTGATGTTTATCAACCAGAGATCTAACCTTTTTATAGTTCTCTCCAGTTGGAAGTTTTACTCTGAGCCACTTTGGCTTTTTTATTCGAACTTTATTGTTGTCTATTTCTTTTTCAATTGTCTGCATTAGTATAGTTTCTGTCCGATATTAAACTGCAAATATAAAGCTCCAAAAATAGAGCTGTTCGGGTTGAGATGCATAATTTCAACCTCTTTACCTGGATAGTAATCCATCCAAATTCCAAACTCACCGCCTGAAATGCTATTTTTTAATGCTCCAAAATTAAAGTCAAAGCCAAATTTCCCGAACAACCCTGGTCTAAAACCAGCTTCACCTAGGCCCTTAAACCATGAAGCTCTTGACGTTATGTTTCCAGCATTGTGCACTTCTGGGTCATAACGTTCATCAACATCTGCTGAAATCTTATTTATTCTGAGATACACTGGCTTGACTAATCCGAAAGAAGGGCCAACACTCCATTTTGCTGATATTTCAATTCCGTTTTCTCGTTTTGCCTTGAATAATAATAGCTTGCCTCCGTAATGAGGTCTCAGTGCAACTAACGAATTGAGTTTACCTAGGTAATAACCTTTAGAATTGGATAGGGTGCCGTAGATCTTGTGTTCTTTCTCGTGTCTGATGTTTGTGGCGGTGAATCCTGCGATTTGTTTGTACTTGAAGGTTTTTTGCCATCCATAATCAAATGAAAAACCCCATCCTCTTGTGTTAAAGTTGAGGCCCACGGAATAGTCTCTGCGCATCAATGTTTTTGATTCACCATTCTCAACCTCTTGTCCAAAAGAACAAAAAGTGAGGAACAAAGCGAATATGACAAGGGCACTTTTGTACATTAGCACAAATTTAAGGATTATTCATCTAGCAATGAAATCTACCTTAAATCATGAACAGATTAGAAACCATATAGTTGATTTTTATGCAAAAGAATATTGAAATAAGGTATACGGGAAATTTAAGAACGAACTGCGAGCATCTGAAATCAGGTTCTTTCATTGAAACGGATGCGCCAACGGATAATAACGGCAAAGGTGAGCGTTTCTCTCCTACTGATCTTGTCGCAACTGCTCTCTGTTCTTGCATGTTAACTGTTATTGGAATACATTTTGAAAAAAAAGGAATTCAATTGAAGGACATTCATTGTGATGTTCAAAAAATAATGGCTTCAAATCCACGCCGAATTGACGAAATAGTAATCCATTTTGATTTTGGAACTAATCAGTTCTCTGAAAAAGAATATAAGGTCATTCATAAAGTAGCAGATACCTGTCCTGTAGCTAATTCATTGTCAAGCGATATTAAAATCACAACGAATTTAGGGTCATTCTATGACCTTTAGAAAGAGTGAAGAGTGTTTTAATGCCGGAATAGTAGTTAGAGCTGTGCTTTTGACTGGCTGATAAAGCAATGAGCTTTCTTTAAGATCTTCTGGAATGAAGTCATTTTTCTCATCAATTGATTCCAGAATGACGAGTAGCGCACTGGTGATGTAAAGCATTTTTAATAATCCAAATATTAATCCTGCAACCTTATTTACTGGACTCAAGGCGACAACCTTTATTAGTTTTTCAATCATTTTTCCTCCAAAGAAAACCATGGCTCCAACCCCTAAAAAGGTGATAGTAAACGCAATTGCGGGTAAATATTTACTCGTAATACCGATATGTTCAGAAAGAATTCCGGCCATAAAGTCTGAGAAATGAATTCCAGCATAGATACCCACCAGCAAGGCCAACAAAGTGAAGAGCTCAATAACAAATCCTTTTTTAAATCCTCTCCAGGCACCAACGACTAGTGGAATGAATAATAATATGTCCAGATAATTCATCAAGACAAAAATAATTCTGAATTTTGCCCGTCTTTGTAAGTGCGAAAGCAATTGCAAACAGTAAACTGTTTATTGTGGATCATAAAATCATTTCAGAATATCATCAAGTAGTCAAAGAATTAGAAACAAAGTTTGGTGACGGCCTAGAGTTGGATACTGTTCTTCTTTTAATTGGTGTTCAGGAATTAGGGAAAGGCTATGAGGAGTTTAGTAAAGATGAGAAGATGAATCTCATGCATATTGCTATTTGTACCATATTGGAGCCGTTTGGATATTACACCTATACCCATCAGGATGATGATGGGTGGCCACACTTTGATAAGGTAGAAAACTTGCCGCCATTGCAACCTAAAGAACAAGAATATCTACTTAAACAAGCTATTACTCAATATTTCAGAGAAAACGATTACTTATAAACCTTATCTTTGGGGTTCAAAAATTTATAAATGGACGTATTAATTCAAGCTGGTCAGCTCATTCTTAGTTTATCAATACTCATTGTTTTACATGAGTTCGGACACTATATTCCGGCCCGCTTATTTAATACTCGAGTTGAAAAATTCTATTTGTTTTTTGATTGGAAATTCTCTCTTTTCAAAAAGAAGATTAAAGATACAGAGTGGGGGATTGGATGGATACCTTTGGGAGGTTATGTGAAGATTTCTGGTATGATTGATGAGTCAATGGATACCGAACAAATGGAGCAAGAGCCTCAACCATATGAGTTCAGGTCTAAGCCAGCTTGGCAACGCCTCATCATTATGATTGGCGGAATCATTGTGAACTTGATTGTTGGTTTTGTGTTGTATGCGGTGGTTTTATTTACCTGGGGAGAGGATATCGTGAAAATCGAAAATATTCCAAATGGTTTTGCTGTTGGGGAAGAGCTTGAAAAGGGTGGGTTTGTAGATGGAGATTTGATTCTGGATGTTGATGGGGAAGCTTTAGAAAACCAGCTAGAAATTAACCGATTGTTGATGTTGCGTTCAGTTGAAAAAGTGACTGTCCAGCATCAAAGTGGTGAAACTGAAGTGTTGGCTATACCTGAAGACATTGAGTACACTATGTTTAAAGCTGATGAGAGCATTACACCACGGATGATCTTGGAGGTTGATTCAGTTTTTGAAGGAAGTCCGGCTTTTTATTCGGGGCTTGAGCAGGGAGATAGAGTGTATGAGGTAAACGGAAAAGCTGTTCTATTCATGGATGAGTTTGCAGATGCGGTAAAGGAGAAATTCGATCAGAAGATAATGATTGAAGTAAACAAGGCAGGGCAAGCAAAGTCTGGAGCCTATACTATTGATTCAATTGTGAGTGGTTTGGCCGCGGAAGACTTAGGTATTCATTTGGTAGAAGAGTTGGTCAGTTTTAATGGTAAGACTATCAAGACATGGGATGCTTACCAGGCAGAGATTGCCGATTTAACAGCTTTGGATGTTAAGCTTAAGAGATCTGGAGATACTTTGAGTAAATTGATGGTGCCAAGTCACAGAGGGAAAATTGGGGTTTTGTTTGGATCAAAGCATAGCGAAGAGATCTACACTCATGTTGATTATAGTTTTGGTGCTTCAATTCCTGGAGGAATCTCAAAAGCGTATTGGACACTTCATGATTACGCTTCTCAATTAAAGTTTGTTTTTACCAAGAAAGGTGCAAGCAGCATGGGAGGATTTGGAGCATTTGGAAAAATGTTTAAGAAAGAATGGCACTGGCAATCGTTTTGGGCCAACACAGCTTTGATTTCAATCATTTTAGCATTTATGAATTTTCTACCTATTCCTGCTTTGGATGGTGGGCACATCATGTTCTTGTTGTACGAAATGGTTACGGGAAGACAACCCAACCAAAAAGTACTGGAATATGCACAAGTCGCAGGGTTTTTCTTCATTCTAGCTCTGGTGCTATACGCGAACGGGAATGATATTTATAAATGGCTAAGTGGCCAATAAAAAAAGGCCGTTTCTCTCGAAACGACCTTTCCCCTTTAACATTTGCTGAACCCTAAAGGTTGTTAATGGCAGTTTCTATGTCTGCCAATGTTGTAGCTGTCATGTCAATGTTTTCTACATGATTTAAGCTCGTAGTTGCTGAAACAAATGCAGAATAATATTGGTTATCAATTTCAGAGATACATACAAATGTCACTGATTGATTGATCGGAATATTAATGGTAGTAAAGATTCCTGCAGTGCTACTTGCGTACATGTTTAATACAGAATTGATATTTGAGAATACCAGGAAGCAGGCCGTATTTGAGCTGTTGAACATAGTGTCAAGTGAAGCTGTGATTGTGGTTTGTGATTGACCCGTATTCCAAAAATAATCACAATTAATCCAACCCAGAGAATCATTGTCAAAGTCGAAATTATACCAAGTTCCTCCTGAAGAATCTTGAGTGATTATGATAGAGTCTTGTTGTGCAGAATCTACAGATGCAGAAATCCAATCAACATCCCCAGATGAGTTTTGGGTTCCCGTGAACAATGCCATTTGAGGATCTGGACTATTCACAGGCACAGAAACGTTTAGGGCGTATCCCGGAGCTAAGGTTAATGCGTTTCCATTTTGTGTTGCAGTAATGTTTAGCTGTCCTCCTGAGACCAGAACTTCACCATTTGAAGCTGTTGTTTTTCCTAGTTTCACCATATCCGATACTGTCAACACTTCTGTCAACTCTATTGTAACTGAACCTGTAACAGTTGTGCCGTTAGAATAAACAAAAGCATTCGCAGGCATGTATATTTTAACCCCATTTGTACCTGTAAAGAATTGAGATGTCGAAGCATCCAAGGTAAATGTTTGCTTCGCATCACTTTCATTGTCAGAAAAATAAGATGAAAGATTTGATGTCGGAGTTGGAGGCGGAACAACCTCTTCTTTTTGGCAAGATGTGATGGCTAATAAAGAAAAAGCCATGCAGCTGTAAAATAATTTTTTCATTTCGAATTGTTTTAACGTTTGGTTTAAATACAATCCGAAAAAAGAAGGGTTGTCTGAATTAGATTTTTATCCCAATTATTGAGATGTCATCTATTTGTTCATGCCCTTCCATCCACTCTTGCATCACTTTCCAGAGGATGTCTTTTTGTTCTTTTCCGCTCTTGCCATAGATGTCTTTCATGATGGCGAATAATTGTTTTCTCATGAATTTTTTGTCATTTGGTCCGCCATATTGGTCGACATAACCATCTGACAATAGGTATAGCTCATCACCTTCGCAAAGTTGGATGGTTGTTTCTTTAAAAGGTGTCATTTTAAAATAAAACCCAATAGGTTGTTTGGTTGCTGGACTACCGTAGATGGTTAGATGCTCATCTTTTACATAAGTTTTGCACTCTTCGAGGACCTGAGTGTTGGATGATGGTCTAACAATGTATACAGGGTTCATGGCTCCGGCAACGACTATTTTATTCGTCTCATGGTCAAGTCTAATGAGTGATATGTCCATACCGTCAATTAACTCTGAGTCTTCATTTTGATCTAGTCCATCAATAACTCTTCTTCTGAGTTCGTCTAAAATTTTTCCAGGATCTTTAGTATCTGCGATTATTTCTTGCAAAAAGGTAGAGCCAAGCATGGAGATCATTGCTCCAGGAACTCCATGTCCAGTGCAATCTGCAACTGCTACATACGAATAGTTGTTTTCTGCGAACCCCCAATAAAAGTCACCTGAGACTTGGTCTTTAGGTTTGAATAATAAAAAGAAGTCTTTGAACACAGCTGTCCAATCTCCATATTCTTTTTTTCGCAGTAGTACTTTCTGGATGTTCTTCGCATAAGAAATACTTTCTTCAATTTGCTTACTTTTTGCTTCAGCTGTGTCTTTGGCCTTTAGATACTGAACTGATAGTTCTTCGAGTTCATGATTTTTTTCCACCAAATCTGTAGTTCTTTCTTTAACTTCTCTTGCTAATTGTACCTGGATTTTTTTGTTGCGCTGTGCTGTATAATAAATTGAGCCAATGAACAGGATCAGCAAGGCGATAATGATGACCACATAAAACCACGCTTTCTTCCAATAAGGTTTTTCAATTCTGAAAGGGATTTCAATGATCTGCTCTGTTTCGATACCGTTAAAAAATAGTTTTACTTTGAATGTGTATTCGCCATCATAAATAGATTGATATCTGGCTACAGACTCATTAAAATCAGCAGTGTTCCAGTCTTGGTCATATCCTTCTAGAATGTATTTATAAGATAGTGATTGGGCGTTGGAGAGATAGATAGCACCGAAGTCAACTTCAAAATAGTGATTGCCATATGGCAATTCGATTTCTGAACTATAATCATAGTGTTCTTGATCTAAAAGGAATTGTTCAATAAAAAGGTTAGGAGTGTACCTTGGTCTGAATTCGTTGATGTGTGGTATTCTGATGGCACCTTGGTTCGTTGCCACCCAGAGGTAGTTACTAGCCGATAGGTAACTGCCATTATCACTCACGTGCTCAAGGTTCTTGATGAAGCCTAAGTCAGTAATTTCTGTATTTGAGCCAACAAATTGAATGATTGATACGCCATAATTATGTCCAACCACCACTTTATCATCTTTTGTTTGCTCTAGGAATTTAATTGAGTTGCTAAATAAGTTGTCTTTGGTTGAGAGCTGCCTAAATTGGTTGTTTTCAAAAACAAATAAACCATTTGTAGGAGTTCCGATCCAAATAGAGCTCTTACGCTCAGTGAAAGCAGAGATATTATAGTCTACAAATCCATCAACCTCTTGAAACAATTGGATTTCATTTTTGTGTAATCTGTAAATAGGGCTATTTGGGGAGTCAAACCATATTCCTTGCCTTGAAGTAGGCAATATGTTTTCAACTACATTGTGTGCCATCCCTTCGTTCATGGTAAGGTGTTCAGGAGAATTAGAGATGAAGTCATAACGATAATAGCCTGAATTACTCCCTACATGAAGACGTCCGTCTTTGCTAACTATGCAGTTAATAAACTCGGGTTGCTCGCGCAGAGAACCAAATTCAAACTTCTTGAGCTGATTTTTGTTGAGGTAAAAAATCCCTGAATTGGTTCCAATCCACAAGGTGTCTCTTGCTGATTCTATGCAATTGATATGTTTTCCTTGGAGTTCAGGGTAGTTCAAAAAATCGTTTGATTTTAATTTTTTTAAACCAAAGTCACTTGCCACATATAATTCACCTTGAAAGTACTCAATGTCATTGGCCTTCAGTCTTTCATCTTCAAAATATTGAGGGAATAGAGCTAATCTGTTTGGGCCAATCATTTCAAGAGATTCTCCATAAGATCCAATCCACAAGTTTCGTTCTTGATCAGTGAAAAGGCAATTGATGTAAGTGCTCTTTAGGCCTTCATTTTTCCCAAACCTTCTAACAGTGTATGATTGATATCCTGGATTTAAGTCTAGCTCAATAAGTCCTGATGTTTGTGTGCCTATGAAAATGCTTTTTTCAAAAATGTGCAGTGTTGTCAACTGGTCAGCGTTTAGAATTGAGTCTAAGTTGATTTCTATCTCAAATTTTGGAAGACCGTCATTGAAAGATGAGTAAACTAACAAGCTGTTTTCTTTTTGACCAAGAAAATGAGTGTTCTTAGGATCAACAACACAATCAAGTACATCTGAATTCAATTGAATACTATTTCCATCATTCGATTCAAAACTTAAAACGCCATCAGTAGACAAGCCAATTTGATTATTCAATCCAAAAGACTCCAATTTGCTGAAATTTGAATAGGTCTGGGTAGGTTGAGCTTGGCTTTCAGTTAATTTATAGCTTCCGTCACTTCCCAGAAAGAATAAATGTCCATTTGATGATTCATAGAAATCATCCACATAGATTTGCTCATCAATTAACTTGAATTCACCATTCACATAAGAACCTACACCTCCTTTGTAATAGCTAATCCAGAGCTGATTTAGATGATCGACATACAATTTATGAACGAAGTTGTCATGTAGGCCATCTTGATCGGTAAAAAGCTGAAATTCTATGCCGTTGTAACTTAATAAGCCATTCGCTGTAGCTATAAACAATTGACCTTGCTCATTTTGTTGGGCGTCATAAAAAAAACTAGTACCTAAATCTTCTGGGTCGAAGCTATTAAAGTTGAGCTGTTGTCCTGAAACAGTTTTTTGGATAAGAGAAAGGACAAGAAAAAATATTACAGCTGTCCTCATCTAAAGTTTGATTTTACTTTGATGTCGTGCTTGTATTTAGGTTTTTCTCCAATCGGAACAGAGAAGAGGGGCATTGCTTCTTTATATTGATTCATGATGTAGATCACCATGTCATTTCCAGCTGTAGATTGTTTTACCATTTGAACATCAATGGATGTGTTAACTTCTTTTGGTTTGATTATGTATTTGGATTTACTCCAATTACCATCTCCACTAACTCTTGCTGGCGCGAGTTTTCTGGCAACACTTGTTACTCTCATTTGTAAGTCCTCATCTGCATCAAAATTATTTTGAGTAATGGCCTCAATATTTTCTTCAATGAATGGATAGACGTGAGCTACTGATTTGTTGGTGCTTTTCAATCGAAAGCTCATTTCATAAGTGAAGATGTTTCCTTGGTCAACAAATTGGTTTTGTGTTTTACTGTAGCTCAGGCAGTATTTATAGGCATTTCCATCATTTCCAGATCCTCCTTTACAAATCATTTTAAAAAGATAACCTTCAAATTGATCTGAATATTCTCCTTCGCTAGGGTTTATAGGACCAAATGTATACCATTGTCCATCATACTTCGTGTCATTTCCGAACGATTTTTGTGAGATCAGCCTCCCTTTATCATAACCCGTAACTGGGTTTATTTGACGGGCTGCTTTGGTTGAATGAACACCTCTGCCTGCATATAGTGAAAAGGTACATTGGGTATCAAATCCACCATTTTTAGTATCGTGTTTACCTCCAGTGTCAGGGTCGTATACTCTAATGTAAACGGGTCTTGTTTCTTTCTTCGGAACAACAAAAAAGTGAATCTGTACATTGTCATCATCACCCCGTTTTGCGTCAGCGCCTTTACCAAAGGTAACTAGGTAGTCAATGTTTTCATAAGAAGAAGGTACCATTTGTGATCTTCCCAACAAAGAAAATCCTGAAATAGCTAGAACGAGGGCAATATTTTTTAGTGTGTTTTTCATTTGACTACTTGAAATTCAACTCTTCTGTTCAATTTTCTTCCGTTGAAATTGTCAGAGCCATCTGGTTTAACATTAGGAGCTGCCGGATCAGTCTCACCTTTTCCAATTGTTTTGTAAACACGTTTCATGTTTACACCTTTGCCTTTTAAGTATTCTACTGTTGCTTCAATTCTTCGAATTGCCAATCCCTCGTTGTAGTCGTTAGAACCCATTGCATCTGTGTGTCCTTCAATGATTAATCTCGCTTCAGGGTTCGCGTTTAAATAGCTAATTAACTTGTTCAATTTGCTTACAGCCTGTTCGTCTATATTGCTTTTATCAAAGGCGAAATAAATTGGCTCGAAGTCTAGTTCTATTTTCTCACCATTGTTGAGGATGCTGTCTGCATCTGTAGTATTGATGTTTGTACCGTTATCATTGTTGTTATTTGAATTGTTGTTGTCTACGAAAATATTGGTGTCAATTGCTGTGGTGTCAAGTTCTCTCACAACTAATGTGTCAGTTTGACAATAAGAGAAAGAGGTTTCTCCATCAGATCCATAAATCTGAATACTCACAGGAAAGACTCCTGTTTCTGTTAAAGCATAATCATACTTGAATTGATTGACGGATAAGATAGAGTCTCCAAGCATCCAATAACAGTGATTTAAGTCAACTCCTTCGATATAGGAAACGCTTGCATCTAGGTGCGCGGTGTCACCAACAATATAGTTTGTATTGTGTCTGAATCCAATCCAGTTAATGCTATCAATAACTAACTCTTCAACTACTTCTTCTTCCTCTACTTGACCACCTTCAATGTCTTTGATGTTGATGTAGATATAATGATTTCCTGCTTGCTTAAAATCCTTAGAAACGGTTGGGCCGAATAATTTTTCACCATCTTCAAAAACCCATTCGTACTGTAAGGCTACTGAACCAGTGTCGATACTTCCAGAGATGTCCAACTCGGCTATTAAACTTGGGTTTTCGAATAAAGGGCAATCAAAAGTAGGCTGCGGAATCATGGATACATTGTAAATATCCATCAGTCCAAAACCGCCCAATCTATTGGATGAGATATAGCCAAATTCCCCTTCTTGGTCTAGTGTAAAATAAATATCATGTCCAGCAGAATTGATTGGGTATGGCATTCTTTCTGGTTCAGACCACTCACCGTTAATCAATTCACTTTTGAATACGTCATATCCACCAGAAGAATTGTGACCTTCTGAAGAAAAATACATGGTTTTGCCATTATCAGCTAAAAAAGGACTGTCTTCTCTAAAGTTGGTATTGATTTTTCCTGGCACTTTCGCTGGTTCAGACCATTCACCATTCTCGTTTTTTACCGAATAATAGATGTCCAGGTTGTCAAACTCTGTCTTCATTGCTGAGAAGTAAAAAGTATCTTGTTTAGTTGAGAAAACACCGTGGGGTTGAAAATGAAAATCAGATAAATTCTCTGGTAAAGGAACTGGCTCAGTCAGTCTCTTTTGAAAAGTTGAACCCACCCAAAGGATGTTTTGATAGAAAAGAACTATGGTATCACTTCCAGGGTTTTTACCAACAACAGCGTGGTGGCTTCCTTGCCCAAGGCTCTCATCAAAAGTTGAAGCTGCGGATTCTTCAAAATCAAAGTAATAAACGTTTTCCATGTATTGGTAATCTGCAAATTGCTTTTCACTTTTCAGATCTTTGTAACGCGCATTAAACATCAATGAACTATCGTTTTCAATGTAAACAGGTGTGTATTCACTTTCTCTCGAGTTAATGTAAAAATCCATATTATCGACAGAGATGTCGGTGTTCTGATTGACAAGTGCGACTTTTGATCGATTACAAAATTGAATGCTCTGATCAATTAGCGAGTCAAGTTCTGGATTATTTATTCCTTTCTTGATGATGTAATTCTCTCGAAAATGCTTGTAATACTTTATTGCAACTTCTGGATTGTTATTATATCTGTTGGCATTCGCGAAATCATACAAGTCAAAACTTGAGCTGTCTTTTCCTGAGTTTCTAAGCGCTCTATCTACATAAAAAAGTGCTGAGTCAAAGACTTGATAATTGTAAAGGTAAACTCGGCCTAATCCAATATTGGCTGGATAATGTGTGCTGTCTTTTTTGAGCGCACGATTGAAGAAATAGATGGCTCTTGAGAAGTCACCTTTCTTGACATGATTTTTTCCTCTGTAGGTATTCCATTTAACATTTTGGGCCACTGACTGGTTGGCACAAAAAAGTAGTAGGAGCAATGTTATGAGTGTCGCTCTTTTCAATCTAAAAGTTTTTTCAATGCAAATATGCTAAGTTTTTCTCTTTTTCTTCTTGGCTGCCGGAAATAAAATATTGTTGAGAATCAGGCGGTAACCAGGTGAGTTTGGGTGTAGATTGAGGTCGGTAGGAGGGTCGCCGACAAAGTGTTTGTAGTCCTCTGGGTCGTGTCCACCATAGAAAGTCCAAGTTCCTTCACCATATTCTCCATGAATATATCGAGCGGTTCCCATGGCTTTGTTTTCACCCATAATTAACACTTCAGGCTTAATAAATTCTTTTCTAAAATCAGTTGTTTGCCCCATGAATCCATCAATTTCCATGGTGTGGTTTTGACATAACATGGTTGGAACAATATCCCATTTTGCAGAGAATTCAAATAAAAAGAACTTGTCTTGATTCTCAGGAAGTCTATGATCTTTTGTTCCGTCAATATCAGAATACTCATAAACCATTGGGTCTTTTTCAATCGTGAAATCTTTGAAGGCGAAAGTCTGTGCGAAATCTAATTTTGCTTGATAGTTTGGCTCAGAAGGATCATGGTCATACATGTGTTCGCATATGTCTGTGTTTTGGGCAGCCAACGCTATGTCATAGCTATCTGTTCCAGAGCACATTGTAAATAGGAAACCCCCTCCTGAAACAAATTCTTTCATTCTTAAGGCTACATTAAGCTTTAATTCAGATACTTTTTCAAATCCTAATTTCTGAGCCATTTGCTCATTGTCACGCACTTGTTTTTGATACCATGATTGCGTGTGGTAATTTTTGTAGAATTTACCGTACTGTCCTGTAAAATCTTCATGATGTAAGTGAAGCCAGTCATACTCAGGTAATACTCCCATAACGACAGCAGAATCATAAATTTCATCATAGGGAATTTCGGCATAAGTAAGTACCATGGTTACGGCATCATCCCAGGGTTGTTTCCCTTGTGGTGTATATACAGCAAGTTTAGGAGCCGTTTCTAATTGAACAACTTCCATGTTCACTTCTGGATCAGCAATTTTTGATTTAATCTGTTTTACCTTTTGATCTGGGAGAATTTGATAGCTTACACCTTTGATGACTAGTTCTTCTTCAATAAGTTGACTGTGCGGAAAAAGAAAACTTCCACCTCTATAGTTCAGCAGCCATTCCATAACCACATCATTTTCAAGTACCCAATAGGCCACTCCGTAGGCCTTAAGATGATTCTTCTGAGTTTCATCCATTGGGACAAGAATGGTTGAAGCATTTGCACTACTGCAAATCAAGAAAATGGTGATAATTTTAAAAAGGTACTTCATCATCAAAATTGGTCAATAGGTCATCATCATCATTCATTTTTGAACCTAAAGTTATGGTGTCAGAAGAATTTTCAAAATCCTTGTTAGGACTGAATCCTGCTCCATAATCCATAGAGTCAAATGCATCCAAGTTATCAAAGCGTGTTAACTCTTTGATAAACTTGAGTCGAATGGTGTCCAAAGATCCATTTCTATGCTTAGCTACAATAATCTCGCCAACTCCATCTGTCGGCATGCCGTTTTCATCTTCCAGTAATCCGTAATATTCTGGACGATAGATAAAACAAACCATATCAGCATCTTGCTCAATCGCTCCTGATTCCCTTAAATCGGAAAGCATTGGTCGTTTGTCACCACCTCTCGTTTCTACTGAACGCGAAAGCTGTGATAAGGCAATAATTGGAACATTTATTTCTTTGGCGATTTCTTTAATCGACCTTGATATGGTAGATATCTCTTGCTCTCTATTTCCACCTTTAATACCAGCCGTCATTAGCTGCAAGTAATCAATGATTACCAATTGAATATCGTGCTGCATCTTCATTCTACGACATTTTGCACGTAGTTCGAAAATTGAAAGGGCAGGGGTATCATCAATAAAAATAGGAGCTTCAGTTAAGTTATGGATACGGTTGTGAAGCTTTTCCCAATCTTCTTCATCCGAGAATCCTTTTCTCAATTTCTCAGATGAGATTCCGGTTTCCATGGCCATCATCCTTTTTACCAGCTGCACATTCGACATCTCCAGTGAGAAGATGGCAACGCCTTGGTTAAACTGCACTGCCGTGTTTCTAGCCATGGATAGTACGAAAGCAGTTTTCCCCATACCCGGACGTGCAGCCAATACAATCATATCGGATTTCTGCCATCCTGAAGTCAAACGATCTAAGTCTGTAAAACCGGTGGGTACACCTGATACTCCGTCTTTGTTTTTAGATGCGGCTTCGATTTCTTCTGTAGCTTCTTTTACCAGCTCCTTAACATTGGCATAACCTTTTTTCAGGTTTCCTTCAGCAATTTTGAACAATCCATCTTCAGCTTCATTGAGAACGTTAAAAACGTCTTTGGTTTCATCATAAGCACTTTTGATAACGTCTGATGATACCTCTATTAATGATCTTAAAATGAATTTTTCAGATATAATTCGAGCATGGTATTCAACGTGTGCTGCGGATGCCACTCGATTTGTTAAAGAAGCTATATATCCTGGTCCACCTACAAGGTTGAGGTCTCCATTTTTTCTAAGTTTTTCAGTAACGGATAAAATGTCAATATTTTCTGAATTCCCGAAAAGTTCAAGAATGACGCTAAAAATCTTTTGATGTTCCACTTTGTAGAAACTTTCAGCATGCAAGATGTCAATAGCGTCATTAACAGCATGCTTTTCCAGAAGCATTGCACCGAGCACAGCTTCTTCCACTTCAACAGCTTGTGGAGGTAGTTTTCCCAAGTCCCCAATGGCTTGAATGGGGTTTGAGATGAGACTCCTTTTTTTTCCACTATTCACTTTCTTCTCTTCCATATCTCAAAGATAGGGATAAGCTAGGGGGATTGAAATGAAATTAGCACATTAATTTATTAACAGTGAAATTGCTTAAATCGTTGATTTCCCTGACTTATGGAATTACAATTTTTTCTTTGATTTCAAGTTCCGGAATTTCTATGACATAGAATCCTTTGGTTGACCATTCAATACGGTCTGCATTATGAGTTGGTCCTTGGTATAAGAGTTTTCCTGCTGCATCATAGATGTTACAAGAATATGATTTGGAAGGATTCTCAGTAAAGTTAATTTCAATGAATGATCCGGAGTAGAAGATGTTGTATGGAGTGTATTCCACAGCTACTGTGTTTGAATTCTTGTATTCACCGTTTTTATCCATTTGCTTGATTCGGTAATATGAAACAGCTTTGTTTAATGGTTTGGTGTCTGAAAAGCTGTATTCCTGTCGATCAGAAGATTCTCCTGCTCCTTTAACTGAACCAATCTTCTCAAATATTACACCATCACTACTTCGTTCAATAATGAACTTTTTGTTGTTGGTTTCAGAAAGGGTAGACCAAGTTAGTAGTGCTGATTCTTCAGTTCTTTCGGCATTAAACTCATAAAGTTCAACCGGGAGTGCACAGGAAGTACATTCGAGTTGGACGTTATCAATTGTTATATATTCTGAACCGGCCCAAGTCATGGTTGTAATTCTCAATCTTACGGTAGTTGATAAGCCTACGCTAATGCAATCTGAGAAAGTGTTCGAAGTAAAATCATCAGTAGCGATTGTGGGGCCAAACAAGGTGTCTCCGCACCAAGGCACTGGATAAGTTGTAGTAGGCGACCCACATGTTCCGCAGTCACAAGCAATGGCTGCTGTTGACACGGTGCCGTTCACTGCGTCAGAGTATGCGTTCCAGGTTGTTCCACCGTTATACGATATTTCTAATTTAACAATGTCTGTTGCTGCACATCCGCCAGCGCATGTTGCTCCTAACCCCTCTAGGGTACCTGTTTCGGTCATGTCAAGCGAAATGGTTATACCTTCTGTACAAGTAGTGATGTCAATGTCACCCGTTTCCCAATAAGCCGGGCCATTTGTGTCTCTATTCTGTAAAACGTTGGCAATTACATGGAAATAATCTGTTGTTGGTGCTAATGGGTCGCAGTACGGGCAGGTGGTAGTCCATGCAACACCTCCAACATCATCTGTTCCTGATGCCGTTGCGTTGGCATAAGTAAACGTCTCTAGAAAAATAACTTGGGCATAGCTAAAAGCGCCAAAGCACAGTATTCCTATGAGAAGAAATTTTTTCATTGTTTTAAAAGTTTGACTGCCAGTAGTGAAAGCAGCCTACCAAAATTACGCAATTCTTTTTATTAATTCCCAATTGTATCATGAACAGATTGTTAACAATCTGCTAAGATTCAAACGAGCGTAGAGAATAAAGAAAAAAAAAGCCCTGCGAACAGGGCTTTTTTTTAGTTAAATACACCATCAAAGGCAGATGATTTTGGTTTCTTTTTGATTTTGACTTCGTTCAATGTGAACTCAATGGTTTGTCCCATATTAATGATTTTCATTGAGTGAGACATCATGATTCCTTTCTTCACTTCTTTGTAGTCACCGTGAATTACTTTTGAAGAAACGGCATTTCCCTCGTCATCTTTACCAAACGATTCGGTCATGTGAAGCCATCCGCTTTCAACTGAGTAGTAGTCGAAAATGAAGTCTGTTTCACCTTTTTCCATGATTTTGACCTTGTAATACTCTTTGCCTTCTACTTCATCAATTCCCATTACTTTAACATCATACTTCTCTGCGTTCATATAAGCCAATTGGTTGAACATGAAAACGCCTTCTTTTTTATCTGCAAGTTCTTCACCTTCATATTTTGTTTTTCCAGCTCCCATTGCAAATGTTCCTCCAGCTTCTCCGTTGAAGTACTCTTTTTGTGCGGTCATGTTCCCTTGCGGGCTCTTGATCTTTAAAATTGAAGCGGTTTTGTTTGGTTTTCCTTCGTAGTTCATTAGATACATATCAGCACCAAACGCCTCCATATAAGCCGAGTAAGATTTAATGATGAATCCAATTTTTTTCATCTTCTTATCATACTCTTCTTTATTGGTAACAGAAAGACTCTTGTAGATGTAATCATTGAAGATTTTTTCAGCAGTGATTCCCGCAGGAACTGCTTTCAACATCATTTGCTCATTTCCTTCTGAATCTTTTAGTGAGATTCCGGCATTGGTGTCAAATTTTCCGAGTGTTTCAACAACTTCCTCATTTCCAACAACAATGATATTCAGATTTTGAGGTCTTAAATAACGTTGTGCAACATCCAATAATTCTTCTTTAGTTATTGCTTCTAGTTTGGTTAAATAAGTAGCGTAGTAATCTTTAGGTAAATTATAACGTACCGTGTTTAAAGCAAAACGTGCAATCGTTTGAGGGCTTTCAAGTGAACGAGCAAATGATCCTGTCATTGAATTCTTAACTAATTCAAGCTCTTTATCAGTTACTTGTTCTTTCGTCATTTTCTCGATTTCCATCATGATTTGAACGATTGCTGAATCAGTCACCTCATTTCTGAAGTTTCCTCCTGCAGTAAAATCGCCTTTCAAAATATCAGACGAGATTTGTGAGTAGCACCCATATGTATATGCTTTATCTTCTCTCAAATTACTCATTAACCTTGCTGAAAATGAACCGCCTCCTAAGATCTGATTCATCACACGTAATTTAATAGCGTCTTCATGACCTGGCTTTAAGTCAACATTGTGGGTGATGCTGATTCTAGATTGAACCGCTCCAGGCTTATCCACAAAATAAACGTTATTCCCTTCTGAAACTGGAGTTTTAAACTTTTGTTGATCAGCAATGTCTCCTTTTTTCCATTCTCCAAAATACTTGTTGGTGTATTCAATAGCTTCTTCTTTTGTAACATCACCAACAATCACCAAATATGCCATATTTGGGATGAAGAACTTATTGTAATGATCTTTCACATCCTGAATCGTAATGTTCTTAAGTGTTTCTTCAGTAGTAATTTCCCCATACGGATGATTTTTTCCAAAGTTCACGACTCCAGCAACGTTACTTGCCATTGCGTCAGGTGAAGATTTTTCTTGCTCTAATGCTGAGATGTTTTGATTTACAATACGTTCAAACTCATCTTCTGGGAAAGCTGGATTTCTTACCATGTCACTCAATAATTCAAGCAGCTTTGGAGTGTGTTTCTTTAATGATGAAGCGAAAAATCCTCTTGCAGATGTCGAGATAGATGCTCCCATGTAATCCACATCCGAATCAAACTGATCTTTTGAAATTGAAGTGGTTCCGCTTGATAGTAATTGTCCGAAAATATCGCTAACTCCAGCTTTGTCACCTTCTGCCATGATTGGGTAATCAACGAATAATTGAAAAGACACTTTTGGTAGTTTGTGGTTTTCAACGATAATGACCTTCAATCCATTTTCAGTGGTAATCACATCTGGAATGTTGATTTCGATTTTCGGATTTGGTTGTGGTTTTGGTGCTTCTGACCTATCTACTTGTGCGAATGAACCGAAAGCGATCAACGCAACAAATGAAATACTTAGTAACTTTTTCATAATAATTCTTTTTTCAGTTCAATCTTAGTTTTGTGGTTCTTTAGGTAAGTAGTAAAGTACGACACGGTTACTTTCTATAAAGTACTTTTTCGCTACCCTTTGAATATCTTCTTTGGTCACAGCCAAGTATTTTTTGATTTCTGTATTGATCAAATCTGTAGAACCATTGTATACATGATAATTAGCTAATGACTCGGCAATTCCAGCCATTGTAGAGTTTGAGGAAATAAAATCTGATTCAACCATATTTCTCAATTTCTGGAACTCTTTATCTGAGATTAAGTTGTTCTGAACATCTTCAATTTCTGCATCCAATGCAGCTTCTAAATCTTTCAAGTCGATTCCCATATTGGCAATTGCTAATGAAAGTGCTAATCCTGGATCTTCTAATCCGAAAGGGAAAGCAAAAGCTGCAAGGGCTTTTTGTTGCTTTTCGACCACGTTTTTGTTGAAACGAGACGAATTTCCTTGAGATAATAACATACTTAACATTTCAACTGCATAGTGGTCTTCGTGCTTCAGCTCAGGGATTCTGTATGCCATAATTACTGCAGGCAGTTGGATGTTGTCATAAACAGTATCTCTAATTTCTTCAGTTAACAATCCTTCCTTGATTGTAGGACGAGGGATTTCATGCTTTGCATTTGAAATTCCATTGAAGTATTTTTTAATCATTTCTTCAGTTGGAAGGTTGTTGTGCCAGTCTCCCATGAAGTCTTTTGAGGTAGCTCTTCCTTTTAAGGTTTCATTGTACTTCTCTTGGAACTGCTCTAAGCTAAGGAATTCAAGATCTCTGTATACATCTAGTTCGTCTCCGTTAGGAATTGTACCAAAATACTGATCAATCCATTTTTTTGTTTGTTCAATATCAATGTCTCCAGCAATCGAAAGCGTTGCGTTATGAGGAACGTAGAAAGTTCTATAGAAATTCACGTAATCTTCTTCTTGAGCAGCATCTAAATCTTCCATTGATCCAATCGGAACCCATCTATATGGATGTTCTTTATATGCTCTTCTGAACACCTCATACATCAGTGAACCATAAGGCTGATTATCCATTCTCTGTCTCTTTTCTTCTTTCACTACTTCGCGTTGGGTTTCAATACCAATGTTTTCCACTTTTGCGTGAAGTAGTCTTTCAGATTCAAGCCAAAGACCTAATTCAAGTTGGTTAGATGGAAGAAGCTCATAATAGAAAGTTCTGTCTTGCGAAGTATTCGCATTTAAAGTTCCACCCGCGCCCTCAACATATTTGTCGTAAACATGACGGTCTATATTGGTTGTTCCCTCAAACATCAAATGTTCAAAAAAGTGAGCGAATCCTGTTCTGCCAACATTTTCATTTTTAGATCCAACATGGTACAGGATTGTGACTGCAGCAATTGGAGTAGAGTGATCTTCATGTAAAATTACATGCAGTCCGTTGTCTAAATCATATTCAACGAAATCAATTTTTCGTTCTTGGGCAACTGCTGATAATGAGAAGCTTGCACAACCTATCAGGAACCAATTTTTAAGTGTCATATTATTTATTTTATTCGAACGGTAAAAGTAATAGATGTTTCTTAATTATTTTAGCCCCTTTTATAATTGGTTAAATGTTATGTTAAAAGGTCTTGTTTCTATTTTCCTCATGTTCGCGTTTTCCTTGGGTTTGAATGCACAGCAGGAAGTCTTAAATCAAACTAAAAAGTTTTATGAACAGCTGAATTTAGGTGACTCATCATTACTTTCTCAGAATTTTCACTCCACTGGTGTAGTTATGCATGTAGGAAAGGATACTTCATTTTCTTTTTCAAAGACGGAGTTCATGGGGGTGTGCCCTAAATTCAAAACGAAACTCTTTCAAGAGCAAATTCACTCTATGGTAGCATTGGAGGTTTCTCCCTTTATTTACACGGTTGATGTTGAGTTTAGATTCTATTTGAATGGAAAATACTCACACTGTGGGGTCGATCATTTTACTTGGATAAAAAAGAAAGATGGTTTAAAGATAGAATCGATTATATCAACAGATCATGTTGAATGTGGAGAAGGGTATACTGAAGAGCCATTTAACCGGGAAAGAGAAACAAAAGAATTAGATCGCTTAATGAATAATTGGCACAAAGATGTGGTTGCCTTAGAGTTAGATGCATTTTTTAATTTGATGACAGATGATTTTTTCTATTTAGGCACTGATCCAGGGGAGAGATGGTCAAAACAAGAATTTAGAAAGTTTTGTGAGCCATATTTCTTGGAGAAGAAACAAACATGGGATTTTAAGCCGCTTCAAAGATATTGGCAGTTTTCGGCTGATGGAACTGTAGCATGGTTTGATGAAAACCTAGCCACTTGGATGGAAGAATGTCGCGGCTCAGGAGTGTTTCAAAAGATTAACGGTGAATGGAAAATCTCTCAGTACAATTTGACAGTATTAATTGAAAATGAAAAGATGAAGAAATTCATCAAACTGAGAAAAAAGTAGCCGCCATTTATTTATTAAATTCAAGCAAAAATTGGAATTATGTTGAAAATTGACATGCATACTCATATTCTCCCTCCTGAAATGCCAAATTGGACTGCAAAGTTTGGGTATGGTGATTTTATTTGGTTGAAGCCCTCTGCAGCTAAGACAGGGATGGCAGATATGATGAAAGGAAATAATTACTTCAGAACCATTGAGGAGAATTGTTGGGATGAAGAAATTCGCATCAAAGAGTATGAGCAATTTCAAACTCAGGTTCAAGTGGTATGCACTGTACCTGTGATGTTTTCTTATTGGGCCAAGGGTAAAGATTGTCTAGAACTCAGCCGTTTTTTAAATGATCATATAGCGAATTTACAGGCTAAATATCCCAAGAATTATATCGGTTTGGGCACTATTCCTATGCAAGATTCTGAATTAGCCATTCAAGAGTTGAGAAGATTGAAAAATGAATTAAATATCAATGGCATTCAAATAGGATCGAATATTAATGACAAGAACTTGAGTGAAGCTGAGTTTTTCCCAATTTTTGAAGAATGTGAAAAGCTAGGAATGGCCATTATGATTCATCCTTGGGAGATGATGGGGTTCAGTAGTATGGAGAAGTACTGGTTACCATGGTTGGTAGGAATGCCGGCAGAGACTTCAAGAGCTATGTGTTCATTGATTTTTGGAGGTGTGTTAGAGCGATTACCAAATTTACGCGTACTGTTATCGCATGCAGGAGGGTCATTTATTCCTACCATTGGAAGGATTGAGCATGGATTCAATTGCCGACCTGACTTAGTAGCCATTGACAATCCGGTGAATCCTAGAGAGTACTTAGGTAAATTTTGGACTGATTGCATCACGCATGATATCGACATGCTCAAGTATATTTTAAAAGTACAAGGGTCAGAAAAGGTATGCTTAGGAACTGATTATCCTTTTCCGTTAGGAGATTTGGAAATAGGAAAGTTTATAGAAGAGAGCGATTTACCTCAAAGTGATGTGGAGAATATCTTCTGCAACTCGATTTTAAGTTGGTTGGATATGAAGAAAGAATCTTTTCTATAGAAAGAATAAAATGAAATAAAAAAGCCCGGTTGATATTCAACCGGGCTTTTTTATGTGCTTAAATCTTGTTATTTCACTCCATGCATCAATTTCTTGATCAATGGGCTAAATAGAATCGCTATAACACCGAATGCGATAGGAGCGATTGTGAATATCATGAAGAAGGTAGACATACTATAGTCTTCAGTAATTGCGTCAATTTGACCTCCTAATAATCCTGCTAATTTGTTACCAATGGCTACTGCAATGTACCAAACACCAAACATCATGGCAATCATACGTCCTGGTACTAGTTTACTCACATACGAGAGTGCTACAGGTGATAAGCAAAGCTCTCCCAAGGTATGGAATAAGTAGGCTAGAACTAACCAGATAACTGAAACTGATGCTGTTTGGTATCCAGAAACAATTCCTACAGATCCCCAAGCTAAAGCTCCAAAACCAATACCTAATAAGATAAGTCCCAAACCATATTTTGCACTGGCACTTGGGTTGTATTTGCTTTCCCACCATTTCGAGAACATAGGAGCAAACATGATAATGAACAATGAATTTAAAATCAAGAACCATGTAGCAGGAATCTCAACTTCATCATTTTTAATTGATTTGACCTCAGAGATTACAATTGAGCTTGCTTCATTGTTTTCCAATGACATTTTTCTGATTTTTTCAGCTTTTTCATCTGACAGGTAACTCAATCCACCTTTCTTGTCAATATCGAACAAGGCAATTTCATCACCAACTTTCAATTCAACTGGCTCAATAATTTTAGATTTTTGGTGAACGATTTTTTCGCCTGGTTTTACTACTGTTCCTTCAGTGATAACCGTTGAAAATGTTAATTCACTCATAGGAACAACAAAAGGTTCTTTTTTAACTGTATAATAAATCTCGGCTTCTGAAGTATTTCCGATATCTAATATAGCTGTTGCGAAAAGTGAATCCATCATTTCTTGCTCAGCTTCTTTGTCTTGTTTTCTCTCAAGTGCTGAATGCTGATGAATAATCCATTCATTGTGATAGAAGATACTGTCGATTGGAGCTTCGTCTTCACCAATTTTGAATGAGCCGTCTCCTTTTAACAATTCTACAAACCTGTCTTTACGATCAGGTGTAGCATTGTATGACAGTGTGTCAACAGGAGTTTCAATGGTGTCGTAACTTATTTCATAAGATGTTGACTTTAAGTTGTCATTGATAATCCAAAAAACAATACCCCAAACTAACAAGAAGCTTAGAACAAGCGTGATGTTTCCAAGTCTTATTTTACTGTAAGTCTCTTGAACTAATTTGAATAGTACCCAGCTGATGATTAACACTGGAACAACAATGATAATGGTATTGATGACGTTAAAGGCGTAGAAATAGCCACCTGACATAACTCTGTTGGTATAGTCTTTAGCAAAGATGTTCATTGATCCACCTGCTTGCTCAAAACACATCCAGAATACCACCGTCATAACGGCAAAGAATACAATGGCTAACATCCTGTCTCTTGTAATCTTTGGATAGCGCGCGATTCTTGAGATTAAAAGGATAAAGAAAAGCACCAAGCCGATAATAATAAAGTGATTTGAGTAATCAATTCCATCAATCATTAACAGATTGAATCCGTTAATTTTTGAGATTGGATCATTTAATACCCAAGTGATTCCAATGATTGCAGATAATGCAATTAAGATTTTATCCAACATGGTGAAAGGGTTTAATCTGTCACCTTCGAATTCTAATTGGTCATCAGGGTTTGTGTTGTCTGTTTTCTCAGGCTTAATCCCGATACTACCAAAGATAGATTGACTCAAATGGAACTGAATCATACCTAGTAGCATGAAGATTCCTGCTAAACCAAATCCGTAGCTCCATCCAACTTTTTCACCTAAGTAACCACACATTAAAATTCCTAAGAAAGCTCCTGCGTTTACTCCCATGTAGAAGATGGTGTAAGCACCGTCTTTTTTCTCAGGGAAGTCTTTGTACATGTGAGAAATGATAGAGGTCATGTTCGGCTTAAAGAAACCGTTCCCCACAATTAATAAGGTAATTCCTAAATAAAGGAAGAAAGAGGCACCTTCAATTGCCATGGCTACGTGACCAAGTGTCATTACAACCGCTCCAACGACCACGGCTTTTCGGTACCCCATGAATTTATCAGCCAAGTATCCTCCTAGAATAGGGGTGATGTATACTAATGCTGTGTAAGTTCCATAAAGGGCAAGTGCATTCGCTCTTGGCCAATCCCAACCATCTAGTCCTGCTGGGCTTACCAAGAACAATACCAATAGGGCTCTCATTCCGTAATACGAGAAACGTTCCCACATTTCTGTAAAGAACAAAACGAAAAGACCTGAAGGATGTCCTAGTACTTTCGACTGAAAAAAGTTTTCTGGAATTTCTTTTGACATGTTTTAATTAGTTTTCTTGCTGGGTATTTATTGTTGGTCGGCTAATTCAAAGCCTTCTGTTTCTTCATGGGCAGTTCCTTCTTCGTCTTCTGCTCCATGTGTTAATTTCTTTAATTTCTTCAAGAACATGATGAGTAACAGTCCAAAAGCAACTGTGTAAACTACAATCCACATGAAGATTTTATATTCTTGTTTATTTTGAGTTTCGTCCATTACGAAACTTACACCATACTGCTCGCCATCACCTCTGTTTTCTGTTACTTTGATTGCTTCTTCATCTTTTTCAAAAAGCAGTTTAGCGTGAAGAGGGTTTTCTTTGGTAGCTTCATATTCTTTCAGCTCAGCTTTAATGGCTTCAGTGTTCTCACCATCAAAATTCATGATAGATGTAAGGTTTGCAGCATCACTGTATCTTTCAAATTGAACAGTTCCAGCTTGATCTAGATAAACCTTCGTCTTAAATTCAATGTTCAGATCTTGATTAATTGGATAGTCATTGATTTCTATCTCTTCTCCTTCCATTACATATGAGTAATCAACTTTTCCAGTCAATTCATTCATAGTTTCAACAGAAGCGACAAGTTCTCCTTTATGCTTTTCTAATTGAGAGGCTTCTCCTATGGAACCTGCCAGTTTGTTACCGAATCCAGTAGCCGCGAAATAAAGACCCATCATGATTGATGCGTACTTCAGAGGGGCTAGTTTTGTGATGAATGATAATGAAACTGGTGAAGCGCAGAGTTCTCCAATTGTATGGAGAAGGTAAGCTAAAATAACCCAAATCATGGCAGCTTTTCCGAAAGGTTCTGCTGCAGCTTCTTTAGATGCGAACATCATGAAAACAAAACCTAGTCCCATGATGATCGTCCCCAGTGCCATTTTGAATAATGAAGAAGATTCTTTCCCTCTTTTTTTCCACCACACCCAAAATCCTGCTACGACCATTCCTAAGATGATAATGTAACCCGCATTAAGAGATTGGAATACAGCTGCTGGTACTTCCCAGTCTCCAATGAATCGATCTACTTTGACATCTGTATACAAATTCATCAATCCACCAGCCTGTTCAAAAGCAGACCAGAATACAATAATGATTAAAAACGAAAGAATTAAAACAATTACTCTGTCTTTCTCAATTTTCGATAGAGGGCGCTTTGACGCTGCGATTACTTCTGGATCTTCTGATTTACCAATGTAATTTCCAACATGCTTTAAGTGCTTCAAACCAGCCATGTAAACTATCTGACCTAGAAGCATTCCAATTCCGGCCAAGCCAAATCCAGCGTGCCATCCATAATAATAAGCTACAAGACCAACAGAGATTGAAGCCAAGAATGCACCAATGTTGATTCCAATGTAAAATATCGTAAATCCTTTATCTCTTCTGGTGTCACCCTTAGGATATAGACCACCGACCATGGTAGAAATATTCGGTTTTAAGCAACCAACACCAAGTATGATTAAAGCCAATCCTGTGAAAAAAGCAGTTTCACTTGGAATAGCCAAAGTTCCGTGACCAGCACATAACAACAGACCACCTATTAAAACAGTTTTCTTTTGACCTAACCATTTGTCTGCTATGATTCCTCCCGGTATTGACATCACATATACCAACATGGTGTACCATCCGTAAATCCAGAGTGCATCCCCAGTGTTCCATCCTAATCCTGGTCCTTCATTGATAACTGAAGAAGCTGAACGTGCAATGTAGATGGTGAGTAAGCCACGCATTCCGTAGTAAGAAAAACGTTCCCACATTTCTGTGAAAAACAAGACGTAAAGGCCAATTGGGTGTCCAAAAAGCTCTTTCTGGTTTGGTACTGCGGATTGATTCATACTTTCCTAAAAAGTTAAAGCCCGTGAAATTAACCAAAATAAAATTAATCCACTCACCATTCGTCAAAATTTTAATGGTTTTAGTGGGTGTTTAAACATGCTTTTGAACGTTAATCTGCTAAATCCTAAACTTTAACGAATTGTTTCGGCGGTTCGGATAATTTTTAAAATTAATCGTGGATTATGTACTTACCTTTGCAGCGAATAAAACAATTTAAATTGTCAATGAAAATTTATCAGCTACTCACAATCAGTATTTTACCTTTGTTTTTTGTTGCCTGTGGAGATTCTGGGACGACCTCTGAAACAACTGGAGATTCGACTGATTCCCTTGTTATTGATAAGCAAGATGATCATACTTATGCTAACTATTTTGAGGTGTCAACACAACATTTACATTTGGAATTAAATGTAGATTTTGATGGACAAGTCATTAACGGAATCGCACATCATGAAATTGAGAATCATGAGGGGGTAGAAGAGATGATTTTCGATATTCACAATCTAAAAATCCTAGATGTTCAAGTGGATGGTGAAAAAGTGAGTGAATACACGATTGGTGAATATGATGAACTTTTGGGATCGGCTCTAACAATACCGGTAAAACCTGAATCCAAAAAAGTAAGTATTCGCTACACAACTGATCCAACGGCAACTGCATTGCAGTGGTTAAATCCGCAACAAACAGCAGGTAAAAAACATCCTTATTTATTTACACAAGGTCAGGCTATTCTCACAAGGTCTTGGATTCCTTGTCAAGATACACCTGGAAACAGAATCACGTACTCGGCAGAAGTAACAGTGCCAGCAGAGTTGATGGCTGTTATGAGCGCAAACAATCCTGATGAAAAATCTGAAGATGGTCGCTATCATTTTGAGATGAACAAACCGATTCCTTCTTATTTGATAGCCCTTGCCGTGGGAGATTTGGAATTTGCCTCTCTGGGAGAACGAACTGGAGTGTACTGCGAGCCTTCTATGGTTGAAAAATGTGTTTACGAATTTGCTGATGTTGAGAAAATGGTCATTGCAGCAGAAGAATTATATGGTGATTACAAGTGGGGTAGATATGATTTGATTGTGTTGCCCCCTTCTTTTCCTTTTGGTGGAATGGAGAATCCTAAGTTAACTTTTGCTACTCCAACCATTTTAGCAGGGGACCGTTCACTAGTTTCTTTGGTTGCACATGAATTAGCGCATTCTTGGTCTGGGAACTTGGTTACCAATGCTACCTGGGATGATTTTTGGTTGAATGAAGGGTTTACGGTTTACTTTGAAAACCGTATCATGGAGCAAGTATATGGTAAAGAATATGCTGATATGTTGATGCAGATTGAATACCAGGGGCTCGAGTATGAAAACGGTGATATTTTATCTGGTGAATACCCTGAAGATACGCAACTAAAACTTGACTTAGAAGGACGTAATCCAGATGATGGAATGACAGCAATAGCTTATGTAAAGGGAGCCTTTTTCCTGAAGACACTCGAGGAGACTGCTGGACGAGAAAAGTTTGATACGTTCCTAAATAATTACTTTGCTGATCATGAATTTGAAACACTAACAACAGAGGAATTTTTAGTGTACCTAGATGAAAACCTATTACAACCAAATGGCCTTGAGTTTAACACAGAAGAATGGGTTTATGGAGAAGGTATTCCAGATAATTGCGTAAAAATCAATTCAGATAAGTTTGAAAAGGTAGATGCAAAATGTGCTTTAATTACCTCAGTTGAAACTGCAAAAGAACTTGAAATTCCAGAGGGGTGGTCAACGCATGAATGGTTGCATTTTATCCGCCATATTCCTGCAGACGCAACCCAAGAAGATTTGGCTATGCTAGATGAAGAGTTTGGGTTCAGTTCTTGTGGCAACTCTGAAATCATGGCAGAGTGGTATGTGCTCTCTATTAAATTAGGATACGAGGGCATCAATCCTCATTTAGAAAACTTTTTAGTGAATGTTGGTCGAAGAAAATTCTTGGAGCCAATCTACACGGAATTGTCTCATACTGAAGAGGGGTTAGCGCAGGCAAATGAAATTTATAAAAAAGCTCGTCCAAATTATCATTCAATCTCTTTCATCACGATTGATGAGATTTTGGGTTGGGAATCATAGTTGATATATTGGTTTAACAAGAGAACCGCTTATCACACTTAGTGTAAGCGGTTCTTTTTTTTGCTGTAACTTTTTCTAAATTACATTCGTCTCAACACTATGAAGAAAATTCTACTGGTCGCTTTTTCAATAATGCTTTCTACTGTTTTGAATGCTCAGTATGTAGTGAAAGGGACTGTTTTAGATGAGAATCAGAAAGGTATTCCGGGGGTTAGAGTGGCATTGTCGAATTCTACTTATGGAGTTCCAACCAACGCGAAAGGATCCTTTTTTCTTGAAGTAGAGGAGCAAGGTGCTTATGCCATTTCTTTTTCAATGCTCGGTTTTGAATCCAAAACTGACTCAATTACAGTTGATAAACCAACAACAGAGCTCAACATTGTTCTCATAGAACAGGCAACATCTTTGAATACGGTAGAGATTTATGCTGATAAAAAAGATGTCGCTAAAGAAGTAATGAAGGCGGTTATTGATAACAAAAAGAACCTGAAGCGGCAGTATGACTCATACACCTGCGAAACTTACATCAAAACGACTCTTGAGAAGGAGAATCGAATTCCTTTTTTAAAGGGAGAAGACGAGCCGGCTGGAAGACAGAAAATGAATTTTATAGAATCTTATTCTGTTTCAAAGTTTCAAGCAAATAATACCTACAAGGAGCAGATTCTAGCACATCAAGATTATTCAGATAAATCGGCCAGCTCAGTGGTTGTGAGTGCCGATTTTTCCAATCCAAATAGTATTCTTCCTTCGCAGACCATTGAATATAACCCGTACATCTTTTTCGAGAAAATAGAAGATGGAGAATTTGATCCTTACCAAAACCTGATTAATCTACCAAAGGTCTCTTCTAAACCTTTGGTTTCACCTGCAGCAATTAATGCTTTTGTGAACTATAAATTCTTTCTTAAGTCAGTGTTTATAGAAGATAACCAAAAAATTTATGACATCATAGTAGAGCCTAGATTCAAAGAGTCGCCTTTATTCTCTGGAAACCTTTATGTCATTGATTCGCTTTGGGTAATAAAATCAATGGACCTTAAGATTAATGCATCAGCAATGGAGTATTTTAAAGACTTTAGGATTATTCAGGATTTTGAGCAAATCGATAGCAATTGGGTTCCTGTCAGACGAGAATTCATTTATAACTTGAATGATGGGGCAGATGTAGTGATGGCCAATACGAGAGTTCATCATAGTAACTATGAGTTTAATGTAGAGTTTGAAAAAAATGAATTCAAGAATGTCATCATGTCTTATGAGGAGGATGCTTTTGATAAAGATTCATTGTATTGGGCTAATACAAGGCCGTTGCGTTTGAAGCCAGAAGAGCTCAAATTTATTGCAGAACAAGATAGTATTCTAAAAGAGATACAGTCGGATGAGTACATTGATAGCGTGAATACTGAGTATAACAAGATTACTGTATGGGATGTGCTGTTGAATGGAGTAGGCTTTAGAAGTCGCGAAAAAAATCAAGAAATATATTTTAACTCCTTAATTAACTCAGTTCATTTCATTCGACTAGGTGGAGTACGTTATAGTTTGGGAGGATATTACTCAAAAGAATTTGACAACGCACAAAAAATCAGAATTAACGGGAACCTAGATTATGGTCATAGGTTAAGGAACTTTAAAGGATTCTTAGGAGCTGAATACACCTTTTGGCCAAAACGATTTGGAAGTTTTAAAGTTGAGGCAGGAAACGTCTATGATTTTATGACTTTCAATCAATCGATTGTTAACTTTTTTGGTCCTGGCAACCAGGTTGAAAATACCTATTTAGACCTCAGTCAACGTTTGGAATTGGTGAACGGCCTATACGGAAAATTGTCTTATAAATACTCTGAAAGAGTCAGTGTGGCTGATATTCCGCTTGCTCCTTGGCAGCAATGGTTGAGCGATACGTTAGATTGGCCTCCTCCGGTAAGCTATCCAACTTATACGGTCTCTATTTTTGAGCTAGAACTATTGTATCGATTCAAGCAAAAATACATCATGAAAAAGGGAAAAAAGATTATTGTTGGAACAGAGTACCCAGAGCTGAGCTTCAGGTATAAAAAAGGTGTTCCGGGAATGTTTGGCTCTGATGTGAATTTTAATTATATCGAGATTGGAGCAAGTGATGAGGTGACCTTTGGTACATTTGGGAAATTGAAATGGGATGTTGAGGCAGGTTCCTTCGTTGGTAGCCAAACTCAAATAGATCAGGTTCAGTTTATCGAACAGAAATTCTTTAGAGGTTCTGATTTGTTCTTTTTCTCAAACCCCTTGATGTCGCTTCAGTTGTTAGATTCAACTTTTAACACAGCAAGGCCTTTCTTGCAGGCATACGCCATTCATCACTTCAATGGAGCACTTCTTTCTAAAGTGCCATTAATTAACAAGTTGCGTTTGGAGCTTGTTGCAGGTGGAGGGGCACTGTTTATTCGTGATATAAATTATAGGCATATTGAGTTTTATGCTGGACTAGAGCGCAAAATTAAAATCAAAAAACAGCTATTTAAATTGGCGGTCTTCTATTGTTTGAGAGAGAATAATCAATCATCTGTCAACTTGAATTTCAAGTTTGGTTTTGATTTCTTCAATAGTTGGACTAATGAATGGACTTGGTAGTGTTATCCGAAAGTAATGGCTGCAATGGCAAGAATCGAAAGTAAAACGCCCATCCAGTTTAATCGACTCAGTTTTTCTTTGAAGAACAATAAACCTGTAAGTGCTGAAAGTACAATGACTCCCATGTTCAAGATTGGGTAAACCTGTGTTGCTTCAAGAACTTCGCTTTCTAGAGCTCTGAAGAAATAATAAACTGTCAAGAAATTAGGGATGCCTAAGATGATTCCCCACAGAATACTCTTGGCTTGTAATTTTGACTTTTTGGCAATTAATTTTCCAGAAAGCATAATGATTCCGGTGCAAAATGCAGCTCCAAACATACTTGCTAAAAATATTTTTGCATGTTCTGGAGGTACATGATAGTGCTGCGCATATTGGAAAATACAGTCGGCTACTCCTTGTCCGAAAAATATAATCAGGATGAGCCAAAGGTACTGTTTGTCAAACGAAAGTTTACGGCCCTCGGTAGAGGTGAAGTAAACACCAATCAGTGCCAACAAAATTCCGGTAATTTTTAGAATTGAGATGGAATTATCCATGACAATGAATGCAAAAACAACAGGAATGATAACCGACATTTTATTTGCGACAGTTGAAATTGCTAATCCGACTTTTTGTGCACCTAGAGCCAGTAGGTTGAAAACTACAATAAAGAAAACTCCGATTGAAAGTGCGTAGTAAAGCCAATTCGAATTCAAAGCGGTCTGAATAGGTGCCTCTATGTCGGAGAAATAGAATCCAAGGCTGCTCGCGACAACATAGTTGACGATAATGGCTTGTAAGTTGTCTACCTTAAAGCGTTCAAAGAGTTTGAATGCTACCAAAATAACATTGAAAAATAGAATGCCTAAAATCAGATTAATCATTGAGAACTATTTGAATTTGGTCTTTCCCGTAGGCAAAAGAATGATGAATCCTCTCATTAATTTTAGGAGATTTTGTGCCAGCAGAAATGTTTTGACATCCCCTGATGATTCTTGCTTCATCCCATGCATTTGCATCAATAAAGGCTTGTAAAGTTTTACATCCACCTTCAATGATTACAGATTGCATATTGTGTTCAAAAAGCTGAGCAATAACATCTTCAATTTTGTCGGTGTGAATCAAGTGGGTTTCACCTTCCAAGTTTCCGATTTTAAAGTCACTTAAATTAATAGAGTTTTTAGTGTCTATGATAAATCGGGTAGGAGATTGACCTTTGTATTCTCTCGTGGTCAGAGATGGATTGTCATTGATTAAGGTTCTTGCACCAATTAATATACCAGCTTCTTCATGTCTCCATTTGTGCACAAGTTGCTTGGTTTCTGGTTGGCTAATCCAAAAAACACCTTTTTGACCATCACGTTCTATGTCCATGTATCCATTGGCAGATTCAGCCCATTTTAGAATAATGTAAGGACGCTTTTTAGTATGAAAGCAGAAGAATCTTTTGTTGAGTTCTTGACATTCCTTTTCTAAAATCCCCAGTTCCACTTCTATGCCAGCTTCTCTTAAAAGCTGAATACCTTTTCCGTCCACTTCTTCATAAGAATCCCGACATCCAATAACAACTTTTGGAATTTGTTTTTCAATGATAAGGTTGGCGCAAGGAGGTGTTTTACCGAAATGCGCACAAGGCTCCAAAGTCACATATATCGTGCTTTTTTTTAGTAAATCTTGATTCTTTACTGACCTTACTGCATTTACTTCTGCATGCGCCTCACCATATTTTTGATGAAAACCTTCACCAATGATTTTGTCTTCATGTACAATTACAGAACCGACCATAGGGTTGGGAGCTACATAGCCTTTTCCTTGCTTGGCAAGCTGAATGGCTCTGCTCATGTATTTTTCATGAAAACTTCTCATCAAACGTAAATTTACTGCTTATTTCTCGGGTGGAAAGATGAAATAGCTTCTTTCAGCATTTCATCACTCAGGTGCGTATATATTTCGGTTGTCGAAATCGACTCATGCCCAAGCATCTCTTGAATGGCTCTTAAGTTAGCTCCGCCTTCAACCAGATGAGTAGCAAAGCTGTGTCTAAAGGTGTGAGGAGAGATGTTTTTATTCAATCCGATTTCTTCTGCTAGATTTTTTATGATGGTGAAGATCATGACTCTCGTTAATTGAGCGCCTCTTCTATTTAAAAACACAAAATCTTCATGTCCTGGCTTGATGTCTTGATGAACACGCACTAAATCAAGGTAAATAGTGATTTCCTTAATCACGGACGGACTAATGGGAACCAATCGTTCTTTGTTGCCTTTTCCTATTACTCGTACAAATCCTTCATCAAAATAGAGGTTGGATATTTTAAGATTAATCAATTCGCTTACACGCAACCCGCAGCTATAAAGTGTTTCAATTATCGCTCTGTTTCTGTGTCCTTCTTGCTTTGACATGTCAATGGCTGCCTTGAGCTGATCAATCTCTTCAATACTCAATACTTCAGGAAGCTTCTTGCCAATTTTGGGTTGTTCTAAGAGTTCACTGGGGTCATTTTTAATCTCGTCATCCAACAAAAGGTAAAAGAAAAAGCTTTTTATTCCGGATATTATCCGAGCTTGAGAACGGGCTGAAATGCCCAGGTCAGATATCCACGCCATCATTTCTTGAAGGTCTTTTAACTCAATGTCTGATGGACTTTTGGAAGGGTGAAATTGAGCGACAAAAGTGGTGAGTTTTTCATAGTCCCGAGCGTAAGCCTCAACGCTATTTGGAGACAGAGATTTCTCTATTTTCAAGTAACTTAGGTAATCCTTTTTATATTTGGTCCAAGATGAGTGCAAAGCGAATTTTAATATTGAATGGTCCGAACCTAAATTTACTCGGAAAAAGAGATCCTGAAGTTTATGGAGATAAAAGTTTTGAAGATTATTTTGTGGAGCTTCAGTCGGGATTTCAGCAAGTGGAACTAAACTATTTTCAATCTAACCTTGAGGGAGAGCTGATCAATAAGATTCAGACTTCAGAGGTTGATGGTATTATCTTGAATGCTGGTGGATATACGCACACTTCAGTTGCAATTAGAGATGCGATTTCAGCTGTTGATACTTCGGTGGTTGAGGTGCATATTTCAAATATTGCCGCACGAGAATCCTTCCGCCACGAATCTATGCTATCACCAGTTTGCGCAGGATGTGTGTTTGGGTTCGGTATAAAAGGTTACGAAATTGCTATTGAGGCTTTGATTCGTATTTCTTGAAAATCTTTGCATCTGCCCAAAATGTTCCGGCCGGAATCACAGAACAGCATAGGGCTGCAATGCCATCTTGTAAACTCCACTTGTCTTGTTGCCAATTGAACACAACCAAGAGAATATAACCCATAAACAATACACCATGAGCCATTCCTACCGGGTAAATATATTGTGGTTCATCCATAAGATATTTCATGGGCATTGAGAAGAGTAGGAGAACTAAAAAAGAAATTCCTTCAAAAAAACCTACAATTCGTAATAATTTCATCATTTTTTTTGAGTGTTTCTAGCCTTGTCTAGCAGGTTGTTTAATTGCTGAGCCTCTTTCTCTGAAATATTTTTGAGTACCTCTGGGATAAGGTCATTCATGTCGTCTATTTTTTTTAGGACTTTTAATCCTTCATCTGAAATAATGACATCTTTTTGCCTGCGATCAATTTCGTTTTCAGTTCTTGAAATCAATCCTTTTTTCAATAATCGATCAATAATTCTACTGACGTCCGAATTACGCTCAATCATTCTTTCCTTGATTAGTCCAATACTTGCAGGCTTTTGGTTTTGACCTCTCAGAATCCTCAGCACATTGTATTGCGTAGAGGTGAGGTCATGCTCTTTCATCACCAGTTGAATTTTTTCAGCAAATCTGCTTGCTGTCAACTGGATGTTTACAACCAGTTTATGATATTCATTTTTAAAACTCGACTGGATTTCCTCTTCAATACTCAACATATTCTTGAATTAATTTAAAAATTCAACACAAAATTGACCCCCTTAGGATAGGTGTGTTTTTGCAAATATACGTTTAAACATTAAATGTCACTACAATTAAAGTGTTTTAGCTGATTCTAATACTTTATGTTCTAAAGATTTCTTGTAGTCAGCAAGTCTATCAGCTACATCTTTGTCAAACGCTCCAATAATGCTTGCGGCCAAAATTCCTGCATTTTTTGCGCCGTTTAATGCTACGGTTGCAACCGGAATTCCACCGGGCATTTGAAGAATTGACAATACTGAATCCCATCCATCAATTGAGTTGGATGATTTAATCGGTACACCAATTACAGGTAATGTCGTTAAAGAGGCTGTCATTCCGGGTAGGTGTGCTGCGCCTCCTGCTCCGGCAATAATCACATTGATACCTTTTTCTCTTGCAGAGGTGGCGTAATCATACATGAGTTGCGGAGTTCGGTGAGCAGAAACCACATTGATTTCAAATTCGACATTTAATTCTTTTAAGATGTCTGCTGCTTCTTGCATTACAGGGAGGTCTGATTTGCTTCCCATGATGATTCCTACCTTAGCCATAGTGTATTTTTTTACAAAGTTATGATTTATTTGTATTTGATTTTCTTGGAGAAGCGCATTGATATTCGCTCTACTGTCATGTAAACAATAAACGCGCCTAACCATGCTATGATTACTGCAAAAAATATCATAAGCAGCCTATTGTTTTGCGCAAATTCATAGTCTTTAGTGAAGAATAAAAACCACATACCAGTTAACCCATGTGTGAGGTAGTATGAGTACGATATTTTACCTGACCAATTCAAAAATTTCGTAGTAGAAGGGACAAAAGCGATATACAAGGTGCCCAGTATTATTGGTATCAAGTCAATGATTAAGTAATAAGTCGCCAACGCAGAAATGGCAAAAGACAAGCTGATCCAGGCCCAACTATTTTTTGGATTTTCCATAATGTAGAACAAGGCGATTCCACTAACAAAAAAAGGAGCATTTCTCAAAACGGTATCATATGTAGGTGTCAGAATTCCACCTAAAAGTAGTAAGGAGGATATTGGTAGAATTGCCCAGGTCCATTTTTTAAACAACGGAAAAAGTAGGGCTATGATGATGTAGAATTGCAGCTCAACTTCTAGAGTCGCAAATATTGGGTTTATCCATCCGTATTCAGGGAATACATCTCCCAGAAAAAGAGCATTGACAGCTATTTGTCTAAAATGAAAATCATAGGGAATTCCCCATAGAAAAGTGTGCATACAAAATCCTACCATTACAATCAAAAAGATGGTTAAGTAATAAGGAGGAAGAAGTCTGATTAGTCGCTTTGCTAAGTATCTGAAATAATTACTGATGCTATATGTAGAGTGATAAAGAGAGTAGGTAATAATGAAACCAGAAATGAGGTAAAACAATTCTACACCTTGTGCTCCGTAGGTAAAAAAAGTGGTTGTATCCGTTTCCCATTCAAAGTGAGATGAGAAGTGAAATATGGCCACCATCAAAGCCGCAATTGCGCGTAACGACTCAACTTGATTGAGATAACGCCTACTCTGACTCGACACTGATGATGTTTTTAACTTCTAGTGCGATTTTTTTTGCTTCGTCTAGCGAGGGATTAGTCACTGTTATATGACCCATTTTTCGAAAAGGTTTAGTGTCCAATTTACCATAGAGATGAGGTGAAACACCCTTGAAACTCAAGGCTTCTTCCATTCCTTTGTATACTGCTCTGCCGGTAAAGCCCTTTGCTCCAAGAACATTGATCATTACTGCTGGCTCAATAATTTCAGTATTACCCAGTGGGAGATTTAAGATGGCTCTTAAATGTTGCTCAAATTGACTAGTGTAATTCCCTTCAATCGTGTGATGTCCACTGTTGTGTGGTCTTGGCGCGATTTCGTTTACAAGTAATTCGTTAGACTCAGTAAGAAAAAATTCAACTGCTAAAATGCCAACCATGTCTAGTTTTTCGATAATTGAGCAAGCTATTTCTCTCCCTTTTTCTTCAACTGCTTCCCCAACATCAGAAGGCGAGAATAAAAACTCTACCAAATTTGCCTCAGGATTGAATTCCTGTTCAACAATTGGGTAGGTCATCATTTCTCCTTTTTCGTTTCTACTGACGATTACCGAAAGTTCTTTTTTGAAGGGAATCATTTCTTCGATCAAGGTGCTGCCCTGAAATGATTGGTTGAATTCGTCTATATTGTTTACTTTTTGTACACCTTTACCATCATATCCTCCAACTCTGCATTTGTGAATGAATGGAAATTCAAAATTGAACGAATCACCAACTTCGTGTAACTGATACGGAGCTGTTGGTATATTGTTTTCTTTGTAAAAATTCTTTTGTAATCCCTTGTCCTGAATGAGTTCGATTATGTGAGGTTGGGGATAAACCTTTTTTCCTTCAAGCTCAAGTTTCTTCAATGCTTTTGTGTTGATGTTTTCAATTTCAATAGAAATTACATCCAACTCTTTTCCGAAATTGTATACGTCATCAAAATTGCGAATATCTCCCACTGTGAAGTGGTTAGAATTATTTTGACAAGGAGCGTTTTGTGTATCTAAAAATCGAATGTCAAGGTTCAGATTCATAGCCTCTTGAAGAATCATTCTTCCAAGTTGACCACCTCCAATAATTCCAATTTTTTGGTTCATAATAGTTGGCTTTGAAGTGCAAATATAACGTCTTTAATTCGTGTTAAATTGGACAAGAGCTTTTTAATTTATCATCCAAATATGTTTATTATTTAACATCTCAAATGATTTAGATATGTGCTTTAATTCAATATTTAAGCGCGTTTGGAAAGTGTTTTCATTAAAAAAAACGGAATTATTGGTTTTCAAAAATATTTGGTAAGCCCAAGCAGGTTTGGAATTGCCTGTTTTATAGGTTATATTTGGCCTATATCTACGTAGCGCTATGAAACGATTTATTTGCTCGCTAGTCCTTTTTGGGTTCGCACTTGTTGGTTTTTCGCAAGCTGACCTATCCATAAACGGAACAGCACCATCAAATTTGCCTGACAGTGGTTGTGATTTGACAGCTTCAGAAGATGTTAGAGTAGTTTTGGTTAATACAAGTGGTTTCCCCTATTCAGGAACTTTAGAAATGGGGTATATTTTGAATGCCGGAGCTCCTGTAACAGAAAGTGTCACAATTGGATTGTTACCAGGTAGTGGAACATTTATTTACACTTGGCCAAATCCAGATGATTTTTCAGCATGTCAAGCACACGACTTGAAAGTTTGGGTACATGATACGTCAGACCCCAACAACTTGAACGATACTGTGAATATTGTGATTGAATCAGATTGTGCACCAACATTAGGTTCGCTTTCTGGAACTGAAGGTGATACTGTTTGCACCGGTTTGAATGGCGGTAATATTGAACTGAACGGTTATTCTGGTTTTCCAGAAGAATGGTTGACAAGTACGGATGGAGGTGCTACTTGGACTTCAATTCCTGTTCCAGGAAATGATGATACACTCGCTTACACAAATGTAACGACACAAACTATTTACAAAGTAGTGGTTGGTTCTCTTTTCGGTTATTGTCCTGACGATACTACTTCTTGGTTTACGCTTAATGTTGAGGGACCTTCTGATGCCGGGGTGCTTCCTGCAGATTTTGATATTTGTGATAATGGTAATGGTGGTGATTTAGTTGTGACTGGTTACACTGGAAATATTATTGATTGGATTGAATCAAGTGATAATGGTGCAACTTATACTTCAACAGGAGTGGCTAATGATTCATTGCCTTATTTGGATCTAATGGATACTATGATGTATCAGGTTATTGTCTCGACAACCTATTGTCCTGCAGATACAGCTGGTCCTGTCACCTTGACTTTAATTCCGGGATCTTTTGGAGGGACAATTACAGGTGAAAGTGTTGTTTGTAACCAAGAAAATGATTCTTCTTTGGTAGTTTCAGGTTTTAATGGAGATGTCATTGCATGGTGGTACTCTCTTGATAGCGGAGTCACGTGGTTACCGACAATTGCCCCAGGTGATTCAGTATACTATTATGAAAATCTCCAGGCCGGAACGATTTATTTTTCTGCTGAGGTACAATTGCCAGGGTGCCAATCAGATTGGTCAGCTCCTCATGTGATGGATGTCTTGCCTTTATTTACAGATGCCGGACCAGATACAACAATTATCGAAGGGGATGCAGTTCAATTATATGCTGTAGGCGGTTCAAATTACTTTTGGTATCCTGATGATTTTATGGATGATCCAAACAGTCAGAATCCGATTGTTCTTCCAGATGGAGTAGGTACGTATGCTTATGATTGTATTATTACTGACCTGAACAACTGCTCAGACACGGCAACAGCAATAATTATTGTTGCGCCAGATGTCACTACTTTAGTTGTTCCAACCCTTTTCACTCCAAATGGTGATGGATTTAATGATGCATGGGTAATCAATAACATAGAGAATTTTACAGCAAACCAAGTTTCAATCTTCAATATTTACGGTCAAATTGTATTTCAAAGCGCACCGTATAATAATGATTGGGATGGAACTTATAACGGAGGAAGCCTTCCTGACGGAACATATTTCTACGTGCTCGAATTAAATGACCCTTTATACCCTGATCCGATTCAAGGAAACGTAACAATTACAGCTAATGATTAAGAAGACTTTAGTAACCCTCATTTGTTGCCTTGCAGGATCTGTGTTTGGGCAGCAGATCGCAATGTACAATCAGTATCACTTGACTCCACGTGTGTACAACCCATCATACGTTGGTTTTGAGGATGGTGTAGATATCTCCCTTATACGAAATCAAAAATGGGGCAATTATGGCGAAGGATTTAATGCTAATAATTTGTCTTTGGGCTTTGCCTTAAAAGGAAAACATGGTTTAGGGATCAATCTTTACAATGATTTTGTTGGAATAACGAGTAAGCTAAAAGCGAATTTGTTGTATTCATACAAAATTCAGCTTTCTGATGATATGTTCCTGGCAGCAGGTATTGGTGCAGGTGTGATCGATAATCGTCTTGATTTCAGCACGGCAGTGGTAAATGACGTAAGTGACCCAGTTTTGTCAAATGCAGGAAAAGCACGTAGAACAATGTTTGATCTTTCAGTAGGAATTAACTACTATTGGTCAGGATTGAAAATCGGGGTTGCAGTTCCTCAAGTGCTAGGTTCTAAATTGATTTATGGCGACCAATCTGTATCTTATTATACCATTGAAAGACAATTCTTATCGAACATTGGTTATGCTTGGCGAATTAATGACGAAAAAGGTATTGTTTTAAGACCAGAGGCTTTAATTAATTTTACTCCTGGTGCTCCATTTCAATATAACGGAGGTTTGTATTTCGAAATGGAAAAATATTTTTGGATAGGAGGGATGTATAAAAGTGATTATGCAGTAGGGATTAATCTTGGAGTGAACATGTTGAAAAACCTAAAATTAGGACTTGCTTATGATTTTCAAATCAATGAGTTGTCTACATTTAATAATGCGCCCAATGCTGAAATAATGTTGAGATATACTATTCCGCCTCAAGTTAAAGAGGTGGAGGATGCTGGCCTGATGGATTCACTTCTTGCTGCGAATCAAAGACAACTTGACTCCCTTAAACAAGTGATTGATACAAAGAATGACAAGATAACGGACTTAGATAATACGAATCAAATTTTGGAAGATTCATTAGCTAAATGGCCGACAGAGGTCGGAAAAACAGATCCGCCTATTGAGAATACAGATAATTTCAAATCAAATTCAAATGATCATTTTATCGAGTTGAACAATAACGATTCTCCAAATGGATATTATGTTATTGGCGGTGCTTTTGCTGAGAAAAAGAATGCGGATGCCTTAGTAAGAAAGATCAAGTCAAAGTTCCCATCTGCCAGAATAATCAAGAATAAGCGAAATGATTTGTACTATGTATTACTCTATTACTCAACCAAAAAGGGTGAAGGTTTAGCTTATGCATCTTACAAGGCGAATCAATTACCTGATGAAGAAACTTGGATTTTATTTTACCAGCGAAATGAATAGTCTAAAACGGTTTAGTTTTGATGATTCTACTTCTTGTTAAAAAATGAACTGAAAAAATAATTTAATAAAAGACAACCACTAGGCGTGCATAGCGTCTAAATTACCAAACACAAAGATTATGAGAAAGTTGTTCTTCTTTTTGCTTTCAATTTCAGTTACTACGTTTTCGTGGTCTCAAAAATCTGAATGGACACTGTATCAAAATGTTGACGGAGTCAACGTTTACACTATGAATGTTGATTGTAATGCAAAAAACATTCCAGATCAAAAGGCCGTTCTAATTAAAGTAGAAAACACTTTAAATGAGGCATGTACGATCGAATGGGATGAAGTTATTTGGTATAACGGAGTGCAGCATACTCAAAATCTTTCGGATGGTGAAAATCACTCTGTGGTAAAATTAGAAAAGAAAGAAGCTTTAACTGGTGATTGTGAAACGCCAAGAGGAGCTTTGTACATTTTCTCTGATTTTATTACCTACGATTCAGACACCAAGTTAACCAAGTTTGAATTACAAAACATTAAAGTTACTCGACTTTAAGTATAGAAAAACCCCTACACAATGAAACGATTTAGTCTATTCTTAGCAATTATTTTTGCATCCCTGAGTAGTTCTTGGGCCCAAACAATTACAGTAGGAGCAAATCCTACTAACCTATCATGTGGTGGAGGAAACGTAGATTTGACGGCATTAGGAACTTCAACAACACCTGTTTTTGGTGATGATTTTAACAACGGACAAGTAGCTCCTGGTTGGGCGGCTTCAGCTGCTGCTCAATTCGATAACCCATGTGGTGCGCCAGTAGATGGTACAACCTACTTATGGATGGGACCTGGTACTGCAGCTCCTAGAGAAATGACAACTGCATCAGTTGACGTTTCTTGTGGTGGTACTGTTTGTTTTGATTTTAAGTTCGTGTGTGAGTCATGTGGTGACTCTTCTCCGTGTGAAGGAGCAGATACTTATGCCGAGGGTGTAAGTTTGCAGTTTTCTACAAACGGTGGAGCAACTTGGACTGACTTTGCATATTTCGCTCCAAATGGAGACTTACTTACTGCATATCCTGGAAACGTTTACTCTCCTTATGCTTCTGGTAATACACCTTTTACTACTTGGAATAATTATTGTTTTACGATTCCTGCAGGTGCAGAAACGGCTGGAACAATGTTTCAATTGCACCAGTGGGGTTCTTCAGGTACAGCATACGATCACTGGGGGATTGATAACTTTTATGTTTACGCGAACCCTTGTGCTCCTTACTACTATGACTGGGATCACATTCCAGGTGCTCCAGATGCGCCAGACGTAACTACCAATATTACACAGACAACGACTTTTACATGTTGTTATACCAACGGTACAAACTCAGTTTGTGAGTCGGTAACTGTAACAGTTGAATCAATTGATATTACCAACTTGACAATTGGTACTGAACCTTGTTTAGGTGATAACGCCGGTACAGTTTCAGTATCTGTCACTGGTGGGGCGGCGCCATACACATACACTCTAGCCGGACCAACACCGGGTACAAATGGTACGGGGAACTTCAGTAACCTTGCGCCAGGAAACTATACCATAACAATAAATGATGGTGGTTCCTGTGTCGTAGACTCAAGTTTTACGATTGATCCAGGACCAGCCTGTTGTACTGTGACAGCAACAGCAACTGATGCATTATGTAATGCTCAATCCTCAGGTACGGCAACTGCTAACCCGGCTAACGGTGTAGCACCTTATTCATACCAATGGGATGCTGGAACAGGTAACCAAACTACACAAACTGCAAACAACCTTCCTGCTGGAAATTATTCAGTAACAATTACAGATTTTAATGGGTGCCAATCTACGACTAACGTTGTTGTAGGTGAGCCAACAGCTCTTAACTCAAACGCAACACCAACAGATGTTTCATGTAATGGAGTATGTGATGGCCAAATCGCTATTTCAGCACCAACTGGAGGAACGGCACCTTACCAGTATAATTTAAATGGTGGAGTTTTTGGAGGATCAGAAACATTTACAGGATTGTGTGCAGGTACATATAACCTAATTACAGAAGATGCAAATGGATGTCAAGTTCTAATGAGTAACATTGCAGTCACTGAGCCAACTGATGTAACACTAGTGGAGCAATCCACTACTCCTGCAACTTGTGGAGCAGCGAATGGTGATTTAACAGTATTAGCTGGTGGTGGAACACCGGGTTATCAATATGATATTGGAGGTGCGCAACAAGGCTCTCCAACTTTTACAGGCCTTACTGCCGGTTCCTATACAGTGACAGTGACAGACGCTAATGGATGTACAGAGACTGTGAATGTAACAGTGGCTTCATCTGCTGGGCCTGCACCTTTTGTAGATACTCAATCTCCTGTGACTTGTGCAGGTGGCCTTAACGGATCAGTTACAATTGCAGTTGGAGGTGGTACTGCACCATTCCAGTTCTCGTTGGATGCGGGTCCAAACCAAGGTTCTAACACATTCCCTGTTTCTGCAGGTAACCATACAGTGACGGTAACTGATGCGAATGGATGTGTTGGTGATGTAAACTTTACAATTAACGAACCTACACCTTTAACTTATTCTACAGTAATTACAGACGCTACTTGTAATGGAGTATGTGATGGAGAAATTGAAATCACTGCTCAAGATGCAACTCCTCCTTACCAGTATTCTGATGACAATGGATTAACTTTCCAAGCTTCTAATATCCTAACAGGGTTGTGTGCTGGAAACGTAAATGTAGTAGTACAAGATGCTAACGGATGTATCGCTACTCAACAAGTAGTATTAACTCATCCTGCAGTTCTTGCATATAATGCAGTGGCAACCGATTTATTATGTAATAATGATTTCACTGGAGAGTTAGCATTAACTGCGAATGGTGGAACAGCACCTTATCAGTATTCGATTGATGCTGGAGTAAATACTCAAGGTGGAGGTACCTTCTCATTCATTGCTGCCGCAACTTACAACGTACAAATTACAGATGCTAACGGATGTATCGTTACTGGAAATGAAGATGTCAATGAACCAACTCAGGTTGCTTGGGATCCTGCCTTTGCCGTAACTGATCCGGTATGTTTCAATGCATGTGATGGAACAGTTAATGCTCCAGGTACTGGAGGTACGCAATTGGGTGCCGCTCCGTTCTATACATACAACTGGTCTGGTAACATTTCAACTTCAACTTCAAGTGCAGCAGCAAACGTTTGTGCTGGTAACTACAATGTAAGTATTACAGATGCTAATGGTTGTTCAATTGACACTAACATCACATTGATTGACCCACCTGCATTAGTTATTCCTGGATTGACTGTTGTTGACCTTGCTTGTTATGAAGGATACCAAGATTTAAGTAACCCAGTTCAAAACTTTGATGGTGATATTACTATTACTACTCCAACTACTGGTACGGCGCCATACAACTACAGTATTGATGACGGAGCAAACTTCCAGGCTGGAAATCAGTTCTCGGGCTTGCCTGCTGGAAACTACGATATCGTTGTAACAGATGCAAATGGATGTGAAGCTATTTCAAACACTACAATTTATCAACCTGATTCATTGTATTCAATAGCACCTTCTGATTGGCCAGCATGTTTTGGTGAGACAGTAACTGTTCAGGCGTTTACAAACGGAGGAAGTGTACCATACACTACGTTCGAATGGACAAACAACTTGAATGCAACTGTCGAAACAAACGCAATCTTTGATATTGTGGTAACTGAAGATATCACTTATACTTATCAGGTAACAGATGCAAACGGATGTATGACAGCACCGGTTTCGTATTCAATCAATCCTACTCCTGAATTGATGTTAACACCAGGACCAGATGAGATGATTTGTGTTGGTGAAGATGTTGATATTTCAGTGACAGCTACTGGTGGTGAATTAATCGACTTCGGTACTTACCAAGGTTACTCTTACTCATGGGATACAGGTGTAGCTGGTGATACTGTCGAAGTAATTAATGTAGGCCCAGTTGTTGAAACAGTTTATACAGTAACAGTAACTGATCAATGTGGAGCAGTTAAGGATACTTTTGTAACTGTAGGAATTCACCCAGATCCAATCACAGATGTGTTGGGTGGAGGAAACGGATGTGCTCCAGATACAATGTCATTTGAAAACCCGTCTTATGTGACTGGAACAACAGTACTTTGGGATTTTGGAAATGGAGTAACTTCTACTGATCCAAACCCAACAAATGTATTGTTTGCAAATCCTGGATGTTTTGACGTAACATTAACTGCAGTATCTGATCAAGGGTGTACTACTACTTCAACTTATCCTGATTTAGTTTGTATCTATGAAGATCCAATCCCTGGATTCTACACAGATCCTAATTCACCTTCTATTTTAGATCCTACTACTACGGTTATTAGTACAGCACAAGATGCAGTTTCATGGTACTATACATTTGATGGTTTCGGAACTTCATCAGTAGAGAATCCAACAATTACTTTCCCTGTAGATGAAGAAACTACGGTAAACATTTGTCAAACTGTAACTTCAGCTGAAGGTTGTACAGCAACCATCTGTTCTCCTTTAGATATTCACGAAGAAATCTTATTCTATGTGCCTAATATCTTTACACCAGATGGAGATTTATACAATGAAACTTTCCATCCTGTAATTACATCAGGAATTGACATGTTCGATTATCACTTAACTATCTTCAATAGATGGGGTGAAATCATCTTCGAATCATACAACTATGATTATGGATGGAACGGACATTATGGTAACGGAGGTCTTGTTGAAGACGGAGTTTACATCTGGCAAATTGAGTTCGGTGAAAAACTATCCGATAAAAAACAAACCCATAGGGGCCACGTCACAGTATTAAAATAGATTTTAAAAGCCGGTTCCGACCGGCTTTTTTTATCCAACTATCGAAAAAATCAAACCTTTTAGATAAAC
>Ga0189274_100111_pt1 | contig 81380 bp, 77 predicted proteins | sample N5B1minimetaG_FD_130323 | JGI IMG/M metagenome (GOLD analysis project Ga0189274, IMG submission 130323) | Marine microbial communities from the Costa Rica Dome - N5 B1 mini metaG | ecosystem: Environmental > Aquatic > Marine > Oceanic > Photic zone | place: Costa Rica: the Eastern Pacific...
CGGAGATCGAGCCGAAGGCGCGGGCGCGATAGCGGCGCGTCCAGCCGGTCGAGGGCAGTTCAAGGGCGCGGGCGAGGGCGCCGTCATTGGTCAGCAGCAAAAGGCCTTCCGACGTCAGATCGAGGCGACCGATCGAGATCACCCGGCCGATATCCTTGGGGATGGCGTCGAATACGGTCTCGCGCCCTTCCGGGTCGGCATGGGTGGTCACCAGACCGTCCGGCTTGTGATAGCGCCAAAGCTTGGTCGCCGCCGGCGGCTCGACGCGCTTGCCGTCAACTTCGATCGTCTCACTGCCCGTGACCTTGAAGGCAGGCGTGTCCAGCGTCGTGCCATCGACCTTGATCCGCCCGCCCTCGATCATGCGTTCGACCTCGCGGCGCGAAGCCACACCGGCCCGGGCGAGGAATTTGGCAATACGTTCAGAAGTGTCGGCAGTCCCGGTCACGCTTGACCCTTTCGCAGCGGCGCTCTATCGCGCGCGGTATGACAGACCCGCGCGATACACGTTTTATGACGGCGGCGCTACGCTTGGCGCAAGCAGCAGCTGAGGCTGGCGAGGCGCCGATCGGTGCGCTGATCGTCGATCCGGCGACGGATGAGGTCATCGCCCAGGCCCATAATCGCCCGATTGCCGGCCATGATCCGACCGCCCATGCCGAAATCCTCGCCTTGCGCGAGGCGGCGACGAAGCTGGGCAATTACCGGCTCACCGGTCTGGAACTCTATGTCACGCTGGAGCCCTGCGCCATGTGCGCCGGCGCAATCAGCCATGCCCGCATCGGTCGTCTGGTCTTCGGCGCGAGCGATGCCAAGGGCGGGGCGGTCGTTTCGGGGACGCGCTTCTTTGACCAGCCAAGCTGTCACTGGCGCCCGGACGTGGTGCCCGGCATCATGGCTGACGAGGGTGCGGCGCTGCTGAAAGATTTCTTCCGGGCCCGGCGCAAGGCCAAGGGAGTGGCGCGCGGTGGCGTTTGATCCGGATCTTGTCGACCGAATGGAAACCGCGCTCATCGCGCTCGGCCAACGCCCGGAGCGTCGGCGCATGTTCGGGGGTATTGCCCTGATGATCCGCGGAAACATGAGTTTCGGTACGTCCAATGATCAGCTCCATGTCCGGGTCGGCCCCGATCAGTACGCCGCCGCCCTGGCCATGCCGGGCGCGCGGGAAATGGACCTGACCGGTCGTGTGATGAAGGACTGGGTGACCGTCGATGGGCCGGCTGACCTTGATGATGAAGCGCTGACGGCCTGGGCGAGAATGACGGCCGATTTTGTCAGGACATTGCCTGCGAAGTGATGGCGATATTACGATAATTCGCGTTCACGCCAAGCTGTCATAAAAGCTTGTCTTGAGTTCATTCCGTGGTCGGACGAAGAGGAGCCGTCCAAGCGGAGCGACTCATGCGTCGTGCACTGATCAAAATTTGTCTCGCGGCCTCTTTGGCCGTTTTCGCCGCCGGCGCCAGCCAGGCTGCCGAGATGGTTTGCGAGACTGCGCCTCTCCTTCTTCGCGACGTCACCATCATCGATGCGTCGGGCGAGTGGGACCATCAGGACATTCTGATCGAACAGGGCCGGATTTCGGCGATCGGATCGGAAATCGAGCTGGAAACCGGTCAGGCTGTGATCGAGCTCGGCCGTTCCGGCGCCATTGTGCGCCCGGGTGTCGAACCGGCCGCCACGGAGGGTGCGCTCATTATCCGTGCCTCCACCGCCAATGCCGGCCGCACCCGCGCTATCCTGTCGGCCGGTTCGCCTGCCGATTTGCGCGTTTATGCGACGGATGGGGCGCTGGCCGGTCAGGTCGAGATCGAGATACGCAGCGGTCGCATAGTCGGCCTCAATGATACCTGCCTCAACGGCTAGGCCAGCCGCGCTTCCAGCCCGGCTTTGACGCCGGGCCATTCTTGCCTCAGCACTGAAAAGAACACCGTGTCGCGCCACTCTCCTGTCCAGCACAGGAGGTGGCGGCGCAGCGTGCCTTCGCGGGTCGCCCCCATCTTGGTCATCGCCGCCTGCGAGCGGGCATTGAGATGATGCGTCTTGAGCTCGACCCGCTCCGCCCCGGCTTCGAATGCACCGCCGAGAAGCAGGAGTTTGGCGGCCGGGTTGATGGCCGTGCCGCGGGCGGTCTGGCCATACCAGGTCCAGCCGATCTCGAGGCGTTTGTGTTCCGGGGCGAGGCTGAGCCAGGCTGAATGTCCGACGGCCGCTCCGTCGCTCTGACGACGGACCAGATGGCTGATCTGCGTCCCGGCTTGGGTATTGCCCAGCATGAGGTTGAACCAGGCATCGAAATGCGGGCCATCACCGCGCAGGGAGGTCAGCGCCCAGAGCTCGGCCTCATCAGCGAGCGGGCGAAGTGCCTCGCGATGGGCTTCGGTGAGCGGTTCCAGGCGGACAATCGCATTTTCGCGAATCTGCGGTGTGATGATCATGAGGCTGACCCGATTAGCAGGAGCGTGCCGCGAACGACATAGATCGCGCCGATGACGGAAACGATCCATTTCGTCCACTGGCGGAATTGGACATCGCTCATCAGCGCCAGGAAGCGGGCGCCCGCTGTTGTGCCCAGAATGGCGAGAGGCGCTGCGACCAGGAGCCATTGGGTCGAGGGCAGGCCCGCCGCGCCGATTGCGGGCAGGATGTAATAGGCGATCTTGACGCCATGGCTGATGACCTGGGTTGCAGCCTTGGTGGCGACAATGCTGCGCCGGTCGCTCTGCGTGTCGGCGAAGAAGACATCCAGCAGAGGGCCGGAGACGCCGGCGACGACATTGAGCCCGGTCACGACAAAGCCGCAGGCCACCGCGTGATGCGGCCGGCTGGCATCGAGGTGAAGGATATGTTTGGGCAGCCAGATCACCGCCGGCACCAGGCCGAGGATGATGAAGAGCCAGGGCTTGGAGAGTTCAAAACTGGCAAAGACCAGAAGACCGGCGGCGATGGCGGAGCCGGCGAGATAGATCGCCAGGATGCGCCAGTCGATCCATTTGAGATGCAAGATGGCCCGCCAGCCATTCGAGACGCTCTGGATTACACCATGCACGACCATCGCCGACGCAACCGGCAGGACCAGCGCCAGCGCCCCCATCAGGATCAGCCCGCCCGCCATGCCGAACACGCCGGAAATGAAGGCGGTGACGAAGGTTGCAAGCAGGATGAAGGCGGCGATCATGGCCGGACTATATCGCCTTGGCCAAGACGGGCGAGCGCGTGCTGCAGGCGGGTGTGGCGCTTGCGGAACATAACCAGAACTTGTAGTGTTTGGGCATGCGCGATTGGGATGAGCGGATAAGGCGAGTGCTGTTGCGGCTCGGAAGGGCTGTGGGGCGATGGCGACTTTTCGAAATTTCCGCGAATGCCGCGCTTTGGAGAAGCTGGGAACAATCAAGCCGGGCGGTCGGCCTGGGAGCGCTTGGCCTGTCACTATTTGCAGAAAGCGGTGTGATCCGACCGGGCTTTCTGTTCATGGGATCCGCACTGATCGTGATAAGCTGGGTCTGTGCCTTCTTTCTCGGGCGCATGGAGATGAAGCAATGATTGGCGATATTCAGGTCGCGCTCTGGCCGCTTATGGTCTTCACTGGCTTGATGGTGACTGTTGTAACGCTTGCCGTGATCGCCGAGCACGCGAAGCAGCAGCCCAAGGACGAGTAGAGCGAACGGAAGACCGAGACGCCGCCCGTCGGCCGTGCTTCAAGCCCCGGCCTGTCTCGCAAATCCCCAGGCGGCCTCCGCCATCGGCTCGACAGCCGCGCCCATTTCGGCAGCGCGGGAGTTTGAGGCATTGCCCTGCAAGGACCGCGCATAGACGCCCTGAATGATCGAGGTCAGGCGGAAGATGTTGTAGGCGAAGTAGAAATCCAGCGCCGGAATGCCCGAGCGGTTTGTCCGTTCACAATAGGCTTGAGTGTATTGCTCCACCGTCGGGATGCCCAGCGAGGCGATATCCACGCCCAGAAGCCCATTGCGGATTTCCGGTGGCATGACCCAGCCCATCAGCTGATAGGTGAAATCGGCCAGCGGATCGCCCAGGGTCGAAAGCTCCCAGTCGAGCACGGCGATGACGCGCGGCTCGGTGGGATGGAAGACCATGTTGTCGAGCCGATAATCGCCATGCACGACGCTGGTACGTTCCTGCTCGGGCGCGGCCGTGGGCAGCCATTCGATAAGCTTGTCCATGGCCGGTACGGCCGAGGTTTCGGCGGCGCGGTATTGCTTGGTCCAGCGGCCGATCTGCCGCTCGAAATAATTGCCCGGCTTGCCGTAATCGCCCAGACCCGCGGCCTCGAAATCAATGCCGTGGAGGTGGGCGAGGGTGGCGTTGGACGCGTCGTAAATCGCGCCGCGTTCATCCTTGCCGAGATCGGGCAGGAGCGGATCCCAGAAGATCCGGCCCTCGACGAAATCCATGATGTAGAATTCTGTCCCGACGACCTCCCGATCCATGCACAGCCCGTGCATGAACGGCGCCGGGAAACCGGCACCGCCGAGCGCCTTCATGACGCGGAATTCGCGGTCCACGGCATGGGCGGACGGCAACAGCTTGCCCGGTGGCTTGCGGCGCAGGACATAGGCTTTGCCCGGTGTCACAAGCTTGTAGGTCGGGTTGGACTGCCCGCCCTTGAACTGTTCCACTGTCAGCGGGCCGGAATAGCCCACAATATGGGCCTGCATCCACTCGGCCAGCGCCGCCTCGTCAAAGGCCAGCGCGTCCACGACCGGCTTGGTGCCGGAGAAGCTGTCGTCGATCTCGCTCATCAGTCCCGATAAACCTCGCCGCCCTGCATGACAAAACCCATCTCGCGAAGCTCGGAAATATTCTCCAGCGGATTGCCATCGACGGCGATGATGTCCGCCAGCTTGCCGGCTTCGATCGTGCCGATATCGCTGTCCATCTGCAGATGGCGCGAGGCGTTGATGGTGGCCGTGACAATCGCTTCCATCGGGGTCAGCCCGGCCTCCACGAGAAGCTCGAACTCGCGGGCATTGAGGCCATGGCGGGAGACGCCACTGTCGGTGCCGAAAGCGATGGTGACACCACCTTCATGGGCCCGGCGCGCCATTTCCAGCATAACCGGACCGACCTCGCGCGATTTGGCGCGCTGATTGTCAGTCATGAAATCGGCGGTCTCGGCCAGTTCGGCGACGGTGACGCCAGCCAGCACGGTTGGAACCAGATAGGCGCCATTGCGGCGCATCAGGCGGATGCTTTCACGGTCGAGATAAGTGCCGTGCTCGATCGAATCGCCACCCGCTTCGAGGAAGGAATTGATGCCGGTCACGCCATGGGCATGCGCGGTGACGCGGCGGCCCATCATGTGAGCGGCTTCGACAATGGCGGCGAGTTCGTCATCGAAGAATTGTTGTTCGACGCCAGCCGCCGTGTCGGAGAGGACGCCGCCGGTCGCGGTGATCTTGATCACATCGGCACCGCCACGGATCAGTGTGCGCACCGCTTCGCGGCACTGGGCCTCGCCATTGCAGGCGCTTTCGCTGGCGAACATGTGCAGCACGTCGAGCGAGAAGCCGTTGATATCGGCATGGCCGCCGGTCGGGGTCACCGCGGAACCGGCCACCCGCATGCGTGGACCGGGAATGTCGCCATCCGCGATCGCATTACGCAGGGCAAGCGAGGCTTCAAAATTACCGCCGACATCCTGCACCGTGGTGAAGCCGGCCATCAGCGTGGTGTTGGCATTGACGGCGCCGTCAAAGGCCAGGTCGGCCGCCGACATGGTGAAGGCGTTGAAACGCCGGCCCGGGCCGAGTTCCGACTGCAGATGGACATGGCTGTCGATGAAGCCGGGCATCACATAATCATCGGTCAGGTCGATGATGGTGGCGCCCTCCGGCGTGACATAGCCCGCCTCAATCCCCTCAATCCGCTGGCCGCGGATCAGGATGGATTGTTCCATGGCCGGGTCTTCGCCCGGAACGGCCAGGAGCCAGCCAGCATGGATGACAGTCAGCGCGTCATTGCCGTCCTGGGCGAAAGCGCCGGTCGAAAGAGTGGTGGACGCGATCAGGGCGATCGCGGTCATGGCTGATTTCAGCATCTCGTCTGCCTCCCCGCAAACATGTGTTTGCGCAAGAAGATGACGACCAGACCCACGAAGTCAAACGGAGTGCGCGGTTTGCCCTAATGCGTCTTGAGGGCCCGCCAGGCGATGTCGCGGCGGCAGAAGCCTTCGGGCCAGTCGATCTCGTCGACAGCGGCATAGGCCCGGTCGACGGCATAATGCAGTGTCTCGCCACTGGCCGTGACATTCAGCACCCGGCCGCCATTGGCTGTGCGCTCGCCGTCGGCATTGCGGGCCGTGCCGGCTTCGAAGACGACCACGCCTTCCATCTTGTTGGCAGCCTCGACACCGCCAATGACACTGCCTTTCTCATAGCTGCCCGGATATCCCTTTGCCGCCATCACGACTGTAATGGCCGGTTCGGCGGTCCAGCTCAGGGCTGGCATGTCGGCCAGCTTGCCGGTCGCCGTGGCCTGCAGATAGGGCAGGATGTCAGTCTCGATCCGCATCATCAGGACCTGGCATTCCGGGTCGCCGAAACGGATATTGAACTCGACGACTTTCGGCCCCTCGGGCGTGACCATCAGGCCTGCGAAGAGCACACCCTGGAAGGGCGAACCCTCAGCAGCGAGGCCACGGGCGACAGGCTCGATGATGGATTTCATCGTTGTCTCGATCAGGGCCGGGGTGGCGATCGGGGCCGGGGAATAGGCACCCATGCCGCCGGTATTCGGTCCGGCATCGCCTTCGCCGACCCGTTTGTGATCCTGGGCCGCGCCGCAATACAGGACATCCTCGCCATCGCACAGGGCGAAGATGGAGACTTCCTCGCCGGCCATGAATTCCTCGATCACCAGGGTGCGCGAGGCATCGCCGAACTTGCCGGACAGGAAGGCATCGACTTCGCTCTCGGCCTCGGCGCGATCAGAGACGATGACCACGCCCTTGCCGGCGGCCAGGCCGTCCGCCTTGAGCACATAGGGCGGCTCGAACTGGTCGAGGAAGGCCTTGGCCTCGGCAGCATCAGAAAAAGTGCCATAGCGGGCCGAGGGGACATTGTGACGGGCGTAGAAATCCTTGGCGAAGGCCTTGGAGGTTTCCAGCCGTGCGGCCAGCTTGGACGGGCCGAACGTGGCGATGCCGGCCTGCCGCAGACGATCGGCGAGGCCATCGCAGAGCGGGTTTTCCGGTCCGACAACGACCAGGTCCACGGCTTCGCGACGGGCCAGCTCAACCAGGCCATCCAGATCAGAGACGGAGAGATCATGGCAGGTCGCCAGCTCGCTGATCGCGGCACTGCCGGGTGCGGCCAGGATCGCGGTGACTTCAGGGCTCTGGGCAATCTTCCAGACAAGGGCGTGTTCGCGTCCGCCAGATCCGACAACCAGAACCTTCATGTGAGCCTCTATACGTCCAAGCAACGATGTTCGGGCACTGCCTAGCGCAATCGCCGGACAATCGCGAGTCTATCCGACCGCCGTCGGCCCGTTGCGGCAGTGAGCAATCCGATTTACCAGAGTCGCCATGAATACGCCCGCGGGAAACATCCACGAATTTACGGTTTCAGAGCTCGCCGGTTCGCTCAAGCGGACGGTCGAGGACGCCTTTGGCCATGTCCGCGTGCGCGGCGAGCTGGGCCGGGTCGTCGTGGCCAAGTCGGGTCATGTCTATTTCGACGTGAAGGATGACAAGGCGGTGATCGCCTCCATCGCCTGGAAGGGCACGGCCCAACGTTTCCGTTTCCGCCCCGAGGAAGGGCTGGAAGTTGTCATCGAAGGGCGGCTCTCGACCTATCCGGGGCGCTCGCAATACCAGCTCATCGTCGAGAGCATGGAGCCGGCCGGCGCCGGCGCGCTCATGGCCCTGCTGGAAGAGCGCAAGAAACAACTCGCTGCCGAGGGCCTGTTCGAGCCATCCCGCAAAAGGCCGATCCCTTTCCTGCCGACCACGATCGGGGTCGTGACCTCGCCGACCGGGGCCGTCATCCGCGATATCCTGCATCGCTTGCGCGACCGCTTTCCGCGTCATGTCCTCCTGTGGCCTGTCCTGGTGCAGGGCGAGGGCGCTGCGTCGCAGATCGCCGAAGCCGTTCGCGGCTTCAATGCCCTGCCGGCAGACGGCCCGATCCCGCGCCCGGATGTCTTGATCGTGGCCCGCGGTGGCGGCTCGATCGAGGACCTTTGGGGCTTCAATGAGGAAATCGTGGTGCGCGCCGCGGCTGAGAGCGAAATTCCGCTGATCTCGGCGGTCGGCCATGAGACCGACACCACGCTCATCGATTATGCCTCTGATCGCCGCGCGCCGACCCCGACCGGGGCGGCCGAAATGGCTGTGCCTGTGCGCGCGGAACTGAAAGCCGATCTCGACCAGCTGGGGGGACGCCTGGTCTCGGCGCTGTCGCGCCATATCGAGCGGCGGCGCACCGAATTGCGCTCGGCCGCCCGGGCCCTGCCGCGCCCGGCGGCGTTGATGGAACTCAAGCGCCAGCGCTTTGACATGGTCGCCGACAAGCTCGATCCGGCCCTGCTCAATCATGCCGCGGAGAAACGCGGGCGCCTGCTGGTCCTCGCTGCTGGCCTGAAACCGGCAGCCCTGACGCGCGATCTGCGTCAAAAGCGCGAGCAATTGACCGAACGCGCCGGGCGGCTGGCACCCGCTGCCGAGCGTGTCCGCCGCGACCGCAAACGTGATCTGGAAAACTGGTCGGCGCGCCTTGAGGCCTTGTCGCATCAATCCGTCCTCAAGCGCGGCTTCGTGCTGGTGCGAGACCGGGCGGGCAAGCTGGTGCGCTCCGGCGCCTCGCTGATGGAAGGGGCGGGCATTGATCTCGTCTTTGCCGATGGCGAACGCGCCGCGCGGATCGAAGGCGATCGCAAACCCTCCAAGCGCGCGCCGGAAACGCCAGCCCTGCCGAAAAAGTCCAAGCCGAAACACAAGCCGCGCGGCAAGCCCGAGGCGGAAGGCCAGGGACGGCTTTTCTGATGCGGGCCGGGCCTCCCGCTCGCGCGCAAACCCTGCTAGAGACAAAAGCATGAGTGATTTCAGTTTCGACAAGGACTTCCAGGGCGAAGCCATCCTGGAATTCGGCGACAGCGACTTCATCATCCTGAAGGCGGGCAGTTTTGTGCGCTGTGCGGTGAGCGGCGACCCGATCCAGCTGGAGCAGCTGCGCTATTGGAATGTTGACGAGCAGGAAGCCTACAAGGACGTCCAGATCGCCAAACAGCGCTGGATCGAGCTGAATTCGGAGCCGGGCAAATGATCAGCCTCGCGCTCGCTTTCGCCCTGCAGTCCACAACGGCGCTGGTCGATGAGGGCGCGGACCCGATCGGTGACCTGATCGCGCAAAATGCGCCGGAGGCGCGTGAAGCTGTTGCGCCGGCCGATGTCGGCCCATTCATCACATCAAATGATGTTGGATGCACCGGGCGCCGCGAAGAGGGCGCTTTCCTGGTGTGCCTCTATCCACCACGCACCGCACTACAGCTCGGTGGGATGTCTGCCGTGGCTGACAGTGACGGTTTCGCTGTACTGGCTATCCCGCGCAGTGCGCCAGAAAGCCTGATCTTCAGTGTGACGGCTCCGGTCGGTGAATACGGGGATGTTTTGGGCATTGAAGGCACCGAAACCTGGGCCATCACCCAGCGCGAATACAATCTTCAGCATGTTGACGGTGTGCCCCAGGCGACCGTCACGCCGGACCCGTCCACCCTGCCGCGACGCCAGCGCGAATACGCGCAGAAACAGGCGGCCTTCAATTCGGTCTGGGACGGTCAGGGCTTTCTCGACGGCTTCATCAGTCCTGCTGAAGGCATCACCACCGGCGTCTATGGCTCGGCGCGGGTCTACAACAACGGCCATGAAGGCAGCCCGCATTGGGGGCTGGACTGGGCCAATGAAGTTGGCACGCCGGTCTATGCACCAGCGGGCGGACTGGTCACCCTGGCCGAGCCAGACATGTATTACGAGGGCGGACTGATCTTCATCGATCATGGCCAGGGCCTGGTTTCGGCTTTTCTCCACCTCTCAGGTGTCGAGGTGTCCGAAGGCGATATCGTCGAGCAAGGCCAGCTCATCGGCGCCATGGGCGCGGGCGGCCGGGCCACCGGTTCGCATCTCGATTGGCGCGTGAAGCTGCGCAATCAGTTTTATGCTGATCCGCAGAGCCTGCTTGATCTGGATTTGAGCGAACTGCGCTAGGCAGGAGGGCTTTGCGCTCGATCCCGGCTCGCGGCCCTCGGTCGGACCTGAGCGCCGCGCGCGCAGTCAGCCATACATCGCTTGTCAGCCAGCAGGCCGTATCCGATTCTTCAGCTCAAGGGTGAAACCGCGAAGCGGCCCGACGGGCCCTTGACCTGAAGAACCGGATACGGCGGTTTCTCGGCAAGCGGTTTATGGTGGGGTTTGCGCAAGGCGCGGGGCGGGATCTGGGAACCAACTTTATCTCTCCCGGTTGATGCGGACAGAGCCGTAGACTCCCAATGGGTCTATGCGTCCTTCAGCCGCCCGTATCCCTAATAGATTTCTATTCCTATCAATCGCCCCTTCGAGTCGAAATCCAGGACCACGTCATCGCCCTCATATACCCCGATAAGATCGCGAACTCTGACTGATTTGCTTACCACCCCGGAAGTGTCATGTTTGGGGTGGGCAGGCAGGTAGAGATACGCCGGACCGTCTTTCATCCCTGACAGATGAAACCTGTACGAGCTACTGAAAAGCGCGCGTAGTCGCATAAGTGCTCTAGAAAGCATGATTACCCATCCAATCTTCGACTAGACTGAAGAATGCCGGTCAGCGCGTGAGCGGTCCCATTTGCCACCACAGCCCCGCCTAGCCCTTATAGACCGGTTTCGCCCAACGCCGGTGGACCCAGAACCATTGTTCCGGGGCCTGGCGGATTTCGCTTTCCACCCATTGATTGATCCGCGTCACCGTCTCGATGATGGCGGCGGACTTGTCGGGATTGGTCGATATCTCGATCGGGTCGTGGACTTCCACGCGGAAGCGGGCGCCGCCCATGCGGCGCACCGAGAGCGGCAATAACGGGCAGCCATGTCGCATGGCCAGACGGGTCGGGCCGGGCGCGGTCATGGAGGGGTGGCCGAAGAAAGGCGCCTCGACCCCGTCATTCATCTTCTGGTCGTTCATCAGAGCGACCGACTCGCCGGCCTTGAGCGCCTGCATCAGCGCCTTGGCGCCATCGCCGCCCTTGGCGGTGAGGGTCTTCACGCCATAGCCCACGCGCATGTCGGAGATGCGCTGGTCGATCAGCGGGTTGTTGGCGGGGCGATAGGTGATGTGGCAGGGCAGGCCGGTCTGGCTGATCGCGGCGGCCGCGATTTCCCAGTTCGAATGGTGCATCGAGATGATGACGGCCGGCTTGCCCATATCGCGCAGAGATTGGAATTTCTCGCGACCGATGAACTCGACCCGGTCATTGAATTCCGGCCCTGCGAACACGCCCAGATGCGGCATCTCGCCGGCCAGTCTGCCGAAATTCTCCCACATGCCGCCAAGCAGGCGCTCGATCTCGGGCTCTGCTGCGTCCGGGAAGCAGCGCTGCATGTTGATCCGGGCAACCTTGTGGACGGGCATCAACGGCCCGAGTGTGCGCAAGAGCTCACCGGCGGCGTCGGAGGCCTTGTCGATCCCCTTGATCTTGTACCAGCCCGCATAGGCGTCCCAGGCGGCGGCTTCAAAGTGCCAGCCGATCCGGGTCATGGCAGAGGCATTGCGTTGGGCTTCTATCATTAAACGGATTTAACGAGCCTCGGGCGTGGCGTCCATGACGTCGCGCAACAGCCCGTCCAGGGCGCCGGGGTTTGTGAAGGCGGCGCGAACCGGCCAGGCGGCGATGCGGTCACGCGCTTCCGCCGGCAGGCGCACCCAATCCTTCTCGGTGGTGATGAGCTGCGCATCATGGGCGGTGGCGAGGGCATCTAGATGCCGTAGGTCAGCGGCGGTGAAGGCGTGATGATCGCCATAAACGGCGACTTCAGACAGCTTGCCGCCGGCTGCGACCAGGGCGTCAAAGAATTTCTGGGGGCGACCTATCCCGGCGAAGGCGACCAGCTTGCCAGGCGGTGGAGGCCCTTCCGGTTCCAGCCAGGCGTGAAAGACGGGGACTTGCAGGTCGGCCAAGCCGAGACCTGTCCAGTCCGGCTCGCTATCCGGTCCCGGCATCATGACGATCACCGCATCAGCGCGGGCCAGGCCGGAACGAACCGGTTCGCGCAGGGGACCGGCCGGAAAGATGGTCCCGGGACCCCATCCGGTGACGCCGTCAACGACGAGGATGGAGCAATCCTTGGCGAGGTCCGGGTTTTGATGGCCATCATCCATCAACACAATATCGGCCCCGCCTGCGGTCTCGATAGCCTGTCCGCCCGCCGCCCGATCACGGGCGATCCAGGCGGCACCGCTTCGGGCAAGAAGGAGGGGTTCGTCTCCAACCGTTTGGGCGCTGTGTTCGTCAGGCCGGACGCGCAGCGGACCCGGCTCCGAACCGCCATAGCCGCGCGAGAGCGAGGCCGGAACATGCCCCATATCGCTCAGGCGCTGCATCAGACTCTGGGTGATGGGGGTCTTGCCAGTGCCGCCGACCGTGAGATTGCCGATGCAAATCACTTTCGGAGTAATGCGTTGCGGCTTGGTGGTGCGCAGGCGACGGGCCACTGTCCAGGCATAGATCCAGCCCAGCGGTGCCAGCAGGGCCCGGGCCAGGGTGCCGGATCCACGCCCGCCATCGGTGCGCCAGAAAGCGGGCTCTTTCATGACATTGCCTCGCCATTCGTATCGGCGGCCAGAAGCGAGTTGAGCGCTGTCAGCGTCGTATTCATCGCACCGCCGGAGGCCGCCGCGATGGCCTTGCGCGCCGCTGCCTTGCCCGGCGCCCGGCCCTGCCAGACCTGCTCGACCGCTTCGGCCAGGGTCACAGCATCCTCGATCTCCAGCATCGCCGCGTGGTCGCGATAGGCCGTGTAGACATCATCGAAACTGTCGACATGCGGTCCGCTAATGACACAGGCGCCGGCCTGGCTGGCCTCGATCGGGTTATGGCCGCCAATCCCCGCTTCCAGACTGCCGGCGATAAAGGCGGCCGGCGCGAGGGCGAACCAGAGGGGCATTTCGCCCAGCGTGTCGGCCAGCCAAACCGTGTCCTGCCCGTCCGGAACATCGCCCTTCGAGCGGCAGGCGAGGTGAAAACCGCGCGCCTGAACCAGTTCTGCCAGCGCGGGTCCGCGTTCCGGGTGGCGCGGCGCGAGGATCAAAAGGGCACCGGGCTGGGTCTTGTGGAGCAAGGCATGCGCGCTCAACACCGTCTCGTCTTCTCCGCTATGGGTCGAGGCGGCGAGCCAGATCGGGCGCCCGGCGAGGGTGTTCTTGAGCGCGGTGAGCTCTGCGGCATCCGGCTCCGGCGCGCGGGCCTCAAGCTTGAGATTGCCCGCCAGCACGATCTCGCGCCCGGTCAAATCCTCCAGCCCGTCGCGCGTGCGGGTGTCGGCCGCTCCGATCCAGCTGAAAGCCTCAAGAAGCCTGCGCAGAGCATCACCACGGCGCCGCCATCGCGTCAGCGAAGCCGCATTCATGCGGGCATTGACCAGCGCCATCGGAATGGCCCGTTTGCGCGCCTCAAGCAGGAGATTCGGCCATAGCTCCGATTCCGCGAAAACACCCAGATCCGGCCGCCAGTGGTCGAGAAAGCGCTGCACAGCGCCCGGCGTGTCCACGGGCACGTATTGATGCTTGGCCTGTGGTGGCAGGCGTTTCTCCATCAGGCTGGCGGACGTCATTGTGCCGGTCGTGACCAGGAATTCCAGTTCGGGATCGGCAGCGGCCATCCGGTCAACCAAGGTCGCGAGGACCAGACTTTCGCCGACACTGGCACCGTGCAGCCAGACCAGGCGACCATCGGGACGTGTGATCTGTGGACGACCCAGTCGCTCATGGCGTCGGGCTGGGTCTTCTTTGCCGGCTCTGGCGCGACGGGCGAGAATGACGGGCAGGAGCGGAGCGGCGAGCCCGGTGAGCGCGCGATACACCAGAAGAGTTGCTGGCAGGCTCACGCCGTCGCCCCGCTGGCTCCGGTCACCTTGGTCTTGCCGGTTCCCGGGCGGTGTTTCGGGTCGGGATTGACGATCTCGCCGCCCACCGCTTCGTCAGCCTCGTGGGTCAGCGTATTGAGCTGGGTTTCGAGATTGAGCCGAGCCGCTTCCAGTTCAGCGGCGTCAGCGCCCTTGCTCACATGAATGGGCTCGCCCCAGATGATGACGCCGCGGGTGAAAAAATGCGGCAGGCAGTGATGGTCCCAGGCCTTGTGCAGAACGGTCTTGCGCCGGGTCGACCAGGTGAAGGGCAGGATGGGGACGCCGGTATCACGGGCCATGCGCACGGCGCCGAAGCCGGCCCGCATGCGTGGACCGCGCGGCCCGTCCGGCGTCACGGCGCCGCAGCCGCCGGCATTGAGATGATTGACCATGGCCCGGTAGGCCGCTTCGCCGCCCTTGGCCGCCCCCGGCTTGTTGGGATTGCGCGAGGACCCGCGCACCACGCCCACCTTGTACCAGCGGGCCAGGCGGGACCCGATCTCGCCTTCGCGCGAGCGCGATGCGAGGGCGACCATGCGATCTTTCTGGCGGGCCCAGCCGTGCAGGGCCATCAGGACCCGCCCGTGCCAGACACAGCCAAGAATGGCCTTGCGCTCATCCCAGACCGATTGGACATAGTCCGTATTGCGGTGCTCCCATCGAATGGAGTGCCGGACCAGCTCCAGATAGAGCAGGACGAAGAAGGCAAGGACTTCCTGGGCCCAGGGCCGGGAGAGCAGGCGTTTGGTCATGACGGGCCCTAGCTCACCTCCGTGGCGCAAAAGGTCAAGCATGGCGCGCGGTTGCGTCATCGCCGAGACCGGCCTAAATGCGCAGCCAGATGAAAGGCCCAGCATGCCCTATGACTTGAATGACCCGAAGGACCGTGAGCGTGCCTGGCAGGATTTCCTGTGGAAGGATCACGGTATTCTGCGTCAGAAATTCCATAACATGCACGAAGTCGGCGGCGGCATGTGGCGGTCCAACCAGCCGTCTCCGGAGCGTCTCGAAAAGCTGGCGGCGGACGGCTTCAAGACCATTTTGAACATTCGCGGGACCCAGCCGGGTGTCTGCTATTACGATCTGGAGAAGGATGCCTGCGAGCGTCTCGGTCTCGAGATGATCGACATGCCCTTCGGCTCACGCGAGGCGCCCTATGTCGACCGCATGCAGCGGGCGGTGAAGATTTTCGAGACGATCCAGTATCCCGCCCTCATCCACTGCAAGTCGGGCGCGGACCGGGCCGGCATCATCTCCGTCCTGTTCGCGCTGACCCATCTCAAACTGCCCTATGACGAGGCGATCAAGCACCTGTCGCTGAAATACCTGCACGTAAAGGCCGGCAAGACCGGGGTGCTGGACTATTTCTTCGAGAGCTATCGCACCTACAATGAAGCTCATCCGATGGATTTCTGGGAATGGGTGGAAACCGTCTATGATCGCGAGGCCGTACAGGCCGGCTTCATGTCCAGCTGGTGGGGTAACCTGCTGACCGAGAAGCTGTTGCGTCGCGAATAGCGAGCACCCATTTTTTATAACCAGTGAATTCATCAGATATGACGACTCTTTCCACAGGATTGAGTCACATTAATGCTCGTTAACCACGTTCAGTTCCCCGCTCGGGGGGCAGTGCAGGGAGAGGGGCTTATGCCGGATCTGGCCATACGTACGGACTACTCACAGGAGCGGTTGAACCGCCTCAATTTCCTGTTGTCCCGTGAGTGTGGTCCGGCCTTTCTCGAGGGTTTCGTCAAGCAGACCGCCGAGGTCTTTGCCGCCGATCGCCTCTTCATCGCCCGTATCGACGCCACCCATTCGCGCATGCGCACGCTCAAGGTCGCCTGCGGCAGCGCGCTGGTCGGGAATTATTGTTACGAACTCAAAGGCACACCCTGCGCCGACGTCATGGAAGCGGGCGCGGACATTTTCGAGGACAATGTTGCGGGACGTTATCCGCGCGATTTCATGCTCGAGGAAATGGGCATGCGCGCCTATGTCGGCATGCCGCTTTACAATGGCGCCCAGTCGGTCGGCATCGTCGTCGCCATGTTCAAACGCCCGATCGACATTGCCGACGAGCTGCTCTCGGTCTTCAACCATTATCGCCGCCGCCTGACCGGTGAGATCCTGGCGGCCGAGTCCGGCGATCGCGCCGAGCTGGCCATGAAGGGCACGTCCGACGGCATTCTCGATTTCTGCCTCGAGACCGACCAGATCTATATTTCCGCCCGGGGGCGCGAATTGCTGGGTTATCAGCCGCGTGAGTTTACCGCTGGCGCGGACAGCTTCACCACGCTCCTCCACACCGATGACCGGCCGCGCTTCGAGTCGGCGATGAAGGCCCATTTTCGGGCTGGCCGCCCTTTCGACCTCACCGTGCGTCTGCGGGTGGTCGGTGGCCTGCACCGCTGGTTCCGAATGCGCGGCGAAGCCGTGCGCACGCCGGATGGCGACCCGGTCCGCATGGTCGGCGCGATGACGGACATTCACGACCTGGTCGAAGCCCGCCAGCAGGCCACCGAGGCCAGCCGCGCGAAGTCGCGCTTCCTGGCCACCATGTCGCACGAAATCCGCACTCCGATGAATGGCGTGCTCGGCATGTCCGCCCTGCTGGCCAATACCGAGCTGGAACCGTCCCAGCGCGAAATGGTCAATCTGATTGAAGGGTCCGGCCAGTCGCTCCTGACCATTCTCAACGACATTCTCGACCTGGCCAATATCGAGTCCGGCCGGTTCGAGGTCGAGCAGGACAGTTTCAACCCGGCCGAACTGGTCCGCACTGTCGCCGGTCCCTATCGCATGAAGGCGATGGAGAAGGGGCTGAACCTGCACCTTGAAATCGACCCGGTTGCCGAGCGTGACGTGGTCGGTGATCCGGCCCGGGTGCGCCAGATTCTGTCCAACCTCCTGTCCAACGCCGTCAAGTTCACGGATCGCGGCGAGGTGCGGGTGCGCTGCCTCATGACCCAGACAGCTGATCGGACCCATGACGTCACCTTCGAGGTCGGCGATACCGGCATCGGCATGGATGGCGAGTTGATGGAGCGCATCTTCATGCCTTTCGCCCAGGGCGAAGCGGTCATGCAGCGCAAGAATGGCGGTACCGGCCTTGGCCTGGCGATCGCCAAGAAGCTGGCCGAGCTCATGGGCGGTGACATTGTCGTGGAAAGCGCCCCGGGTGCCGGCTCGAAATTCACTGTCACCCTGCCGGAGAGTGGACGTCGCAGCGAAATCATGCAGGCCCGGGAGGGTTAGTCACCGAACTGCATCTTGCACAGGCGGGCATAGAGCCCGTCGCGGGCGACGAGATCGTCATGCTTGCCCTGTTCGGCGATACGTCCCTGATCCATCACATAGATCCAGTCCGCATCGCGCACGGTCGAGAGACGGTGGGCGATGACCAGGCTGGTCCGGCCCTGTGAAAGCCGTTCCAGAGCCGACTGCACCCGCTGCTCGGACTCGGTGTCGAGCGCGCTGGTGGCTTCATCGAGCAGCAGGATGGGCGCGTCCTTGAGGATGGCCCGGGCAATCGACAGGCGCTGGCGCTGGCCGCCGGACAGATTGCTGCCGCGCGGACCGACCGGGCTGTCATAACCGTCCGGCAGAGCCATGATGAAGTCATGGGCGTCGGCGGCCTTTGCAGCGGCGATGATGGCGGCCTCGTCGGCTCCCAGGTCTCCAAAGCCGATATTGGCGCGCACCGTGTCGTCGAACAGGGTCACGTCCTGGCTGACCAGGGCCATGGCCTGGCGCAGGGAGGTCAGGGAGACCGAGCGGGTGTCCGTGCCATCGATCTGGATCGTGCCGGATTGCGCGTCGTAGAGCCGGGGCAGGAGATTGAGGATGGTCGACTTGCCGGAACCGGACGGTCCGACGAGGGCGATCGTGGCGCCGGGGTCCGCTTTCAGCGAGATCTCACGCAAGGCCACGGATCCGTCGGGATAGGCGAAGTTCACCGAGTCCAGCTCCACGCCGCCGCGATCGACGCTCAGTGCCGGCGCGTCGAGTGCGGCAGTGACGGTTTCGTCGGTATCGAGAATGGTGAAGATGCGTTCGAGGACGGCAAAGCCTTCCTGGACCACCGCATTTAGTGTGCCCAGCGCCCGGATGGCCGGCGAGATGACGCCGATCCCGGTCAGCACGCCGATGATATTGCCAACCGAGGTCTCGCCCTCGAGCATGCGCCAGCCGGCAAAGGCCACCAGTCCGGCAAAGGCCAGACCGCCCACGACCTCCAGGATCGGATCGACGCGGGCCTTGTTCTCGGTGATCTTCAGCAGAAAGCGCAGGCGATCGAAGAAGGATTTGCGCGCCCGTTCGCTCTCATATTCTTCCAGGCCGTAGGTCTTGACCATGCGCGCGCCGGAGAAGCTCTCTTCGAGCTGGCTGGTGACCTCGCCCATCTGGCTCTGGGCCCGGGAGGAGGTCTTGCGCAAGCGCTGACCGATCCGGATCACCGGCCAGGCGGCGATCGGATAGACAACCAGGATGAGCAAGGTCAGCATCCAGTCGAGGCTCAGCATGACGCCCACGGTGATGATCACCGTCAGCACGTCGCGCATGAGATTATTGGCCAGGCGGACAATCGTCTCGCGCAGCAGGGTGATGTCATTGGTGAAGCGCGAGACCAGCGAGCCCGTGCCTTCCGCCTGCAGCCGCGCGAAATCGGCCCGGACCAGTTTGCCGAACATGGCGTTCTGCAAGTCCTGCATCACATTCAAGGCGAGCCGGTTGGTCTGGACAGTCTGCAGATACAGGCTGACCCCGCGCACAGTCGCCAGGCCGATCACGGCCAGCGGGGCGAGCGGGAAGAAGTCCGCCGCACCATTGTTCAGCTTGTCGAAGGTCCAGGCGATGACGCCGGCATAGGAGGCGGCCGCGCCGGCCGTGATGGCTGACAGGACCAGCGCCAGCACGACCAGGGCCGGGCGTCGGCTCAGCCAGTCGCGCCAGAGACGCTTTGCGAGCGTTCCGGTCGAGGCCGGTTTGGCGCCGGCGGTATCGTCAGGGTCGCTCACGCCGCGCGTCGGAACCTAGCCGTCTTTCTTCTCGGTCGAGGGATCGAGAAGCTTGTGGGCGTGGATAATGAAATAACGCATATGGGCATTGTCGACCGTGCGCTGGGCGGCGCCTTTCCAGGCCGCGCGGGCTTCGGCATAGCTGCCGAAGGCGCCGACGAAATCGACCTCGTCGAGATCCTTGAACTCGCAATTGGTCGGGTCGACGCAGGCCAGCTCGCCACCGATGACGAGGTGCAGCAGCTGGTTGTTGATCTTGGTTTCACTCATGCCGGGCTCCTTGAATTGGTCTGTCCTGGCCGGTCGATCTAGAGACCGCCGACGGACATCGCGTCCACGAATACGCTGGGGGCGTTAACAGAACCCCGAAATTCCAGATCACTGCCCGGAATGAGGCGAGCATAGATGTCGATCAGATTGCCGGCGACGGTGATTTCGCTGACCGGATGGTCGATGACGCCATTCGCGATGCGATAGCCGGACACGCCCACCGACCAGTCGCCGGTATTGGAATTCAGCGACGGGCCGAACATCTCCATGATCAGCACGCCATCCTTGATGCCGCCGATGAGGTCGTCGCGGCTGGTCTCGCCGGCTTCCATGTGGAAATTCGTCGGGCCGGCGCCGGGCGACCCGCCCATGGAGCGCCGGGCGTGACCGGTCGGGGCCATGTCGAGCTGGCGGGCCGCGGCGGAGTTGAGGAACCAGGTGGTCAGGCGTCCATCCTCGATGATGGCGCTGCGTTGATTGACCGTGCCCTCGCCGTCAAAAGGCGCCGAGGCATGGCCCCAGGCGCGGTGCGGATCGTCGATAATGGTGATCCCCGGCGCGAAGACGCGCTCACCCAGCTTGTCGCGCAGGAAAGAGACGCCTCTAGCCACGGCCGGACCGGACACGGCCCCGGCGAGCGAGCCCAGAAAGGTCGTCGCCACACGGCGGTCAAAGACAACCGGCATCACGCCCGATGGCAGTTTTTTCGGACCCATGCGCCGGGCGGCGCGCTCACCAGCCTCGCGACCGACCTCGATCCGGTCACGCAGATCAGCGCGGCGGCGGGCTGAGGTGGCGGCGTAATCGCGCTCCATGGCGCCATCCTTGCCGGCAATGACGCTCGCGCCATAGCCGAACACGCTCTTCTTCCAGCCGGCATTGAAGCCGGTTGATGTGGCATAGGCGGCAGCGCCCTGACCGGAGGAGGCAAAGGCCGCATCGGTCATGGTCACGCCTTCGACAGCCCGCGCGGCGGTCTCGATGGCGAGTGCGGTTTCCTCCAGCTCCTCCGGTGACCATTCGCCGGCCTCGAACTGCTCGATTTCCGGCGGCGCCTTGCACAAGCGTTCCGGATCGGCGAGGGCGGAATAGGGATCTTCCGGCGCGGCCTTGGCCATGGTCACGGCGCGGCCAATGGTGAAGTCGCGACCCTTCTCCGACAGGTCAGAGAAGGCGACGCCGGCCTGGCGCTTGCCGACGAAGACCCGCAGGCCCGCATCCAGCGATTCCGACCGGCCGATATCCTCCAGATTGCCATCGCGCACCGAGAGTTCGGTTTCACGCGACTCGGCGACGGAGGCTTCGGCACTGTCGGCGCCGGCCTTCAGGGCCCGGGCCACCAGATCGGCGGCGATGTCCTGGAGGCGGGCGGGGTCGGGAGCTTGGAAGGTCTGTGTCATGTGTCGGCTATAGCCCTGCGAGGCCCTGCCGGGCAATGGCTCAACTGATGGCAGTCCAGATCAGGAAGAGCGAGCCGATCACGATGCTGATCCAGCTCAGCAGGGTGCCGATGAAACGGCCCGGTGACGTGCCGGAGGATGTCGACAAGCCCCACGCATGCAGGCCGCGGCCCACGGTCAAGGTGATGCCGACGCCGTGCACGACAAGAATGGGGGCACTCGTCATGGCCAGAGCGCCGATGATGATCAGGGTCACTGGAACGTATTCCACGGCATTGCCATGAACCCGGCAGGCCAGTTCCAGCTTCTCGTCACCGCCCGTCCCGAAGCCGATCTTGGCCCGCTGGCGATGGCGAATGACATTGTAGGCGAGTGCGATGAGCAGCAGGCCGTTGAGCCCGGTGTAGAGTGCGAAGGCGTCGAGTGCGGTCATGGTATCTCCCCCTTGGACCTGCCCGCTGGCGGCGAGCTTATTCGGTTTCTGCCGGTTCCTTGACGGCCTGGCGAATGGCATCGGCCAGCACGGCCGGCTCCTGGGCCCCGGACACGGCAAAACGGCCATTGAAAATATAGGTGGGCACGCCCGAAACGCCGAGCTTGCGGTAGAAAAGCTCTTCTTCCCAGACCGCTTTCTCGTCGCGATCCGTGGCCAGGAGGTCGGCGGAGACATCGCGGTCCAGCCCGGCCTCGGCGGCCAGCTCGATCAATGTGTCGGTATCGCCGATATCGCGCCCGGCCTGAAAGAAGGCCGAGAAGAGCGCTTCGGCCATGGCGTCCGTCTTGCCCTGGCCGCCGGCCCAGCGCATCAGCCGGTGGGCATTCAAGGTGTTCGGCCGCATGGTGATATCGTCAAAGCGAAAATCAATCCCGACACCCGGACCGGCCTGTTCGAGATGATCGCGCATGGCTTTCCAGCGGCCCGAGGCTTCGGGACCGGAGAATTTCTCGCGCATGTAATCCTTGTAGGGGCGGCCTTCGCGGGCCAGCGTCGGGTCGAGCTGATAGGGCCGCCAGGTCGTCTCGACCTTGATATCGGCGGTCAGCTTGCGCGCTTCATCCCAATGGCGCTTGCCGAGCCAGCACCAGGGGCAGACGAGGTCGGAGACAATGTCGACAGTCACAGAGTAGGTCATCCCGTCGATTTAGGGATGTTCGGCGCAAATGGCGAGAGGCGAGGCGGGTTTGACCCGATGGGCCGGCTCGTCATCCCCCCGGCTTGGATGTCAGGCCATCGCGAGCCTGGCACAGGGGGGATGACGCCCACCGGCCACCCACCGACCGGAAGTCTGGCTAGACAGTGATGTCCAGCAGAGTCTCCGTCATGTCGCTGGCAATGCGCGCGGTTACGGCCGCGGCCGCATGCGAGGCCTCAGCCTTTTTCAGCGCCACAGCCGCCTGGATGATGTCTTCGCCCTTGGCCGCATTATTGACCATTTCGCGCGCCGCAGACCCGGCTTGGGACTGGGCGGACATCATGCCGGCAACGGCGGTATTGAAAGCGACATTCATGGCTTCTTTCTAGCGCCTCGCGGCTGGCGGGCGCAGCGAAGACTGGTCTTGTGGTTAAGGCCGGGTAACCGGTGCCCCGATTTTGCCGGCGTGGGCGGACGGGAGGGGCAAGGCGTCCCCCGGGGACGGGAAGAATTCTGTTCCCGCTATTGGCGCGAAAGCCGGTGTGGGACACAGTGTCCATCAATCAACGGCTACAGGAAGGTGCCCCAACATCATGAGCAACCCGTCATCCCCGACTCTCAAGGTTGAGTTCGAACTGTCCGAAACCGATCTCGCCTTTTTCCGGGATCGTCTCGACAAGGCGCGCGCAGATCGTGCCGATCTGGACGAAAGCCGTATCACGGCTGGCGTGGCGGACATGATGAGCAAGGCGCTGGCGGCCAATCCGCCGGAATTCGTCAAATCTCGCCTGAATCAGCTCGGCCCGCTCGTCGGCATGCTCGATGACGCAGACTGGAAGCTCGAGGGTGAGGATCGCGAGCGTGTCCTGAACGCGCTGGCCTATTTCGCTGACCCGGAAGACCTCATCCCCGATTCGACACCGGGCATTGGCTATATCGATGATGCGATCATGATCGAGCTCGTTGCGGCCGGTCTGGCACCGGAACTCGAAGCCTATGCCGAGTTTGTGGCCCACCGCGAGGATCTGAAATCACCGGAGGCCACCGAAATGCCGCCGCTCGAAGATGTCCGCAAGGTCATGCAGAACCGTATGCGCCGCCGTCGTGGCCGGGCCAAGGCTGGTGGCACCTGGGGGCATTCGACCGGTGCGGTGCACCACTACTTCTAGGGTCTGGCCGAACTGCGGGACCGGCATCCTCCCTCAACCGGTCCTGTCTCGACAGGTGATCCGGGCGGTCAGACCGCCCGGATTGCCGGTTGTCTTGTCTTGAGGAATTCCGCGACGCCGCGGGCCGCCTGGCGGATGCGCTGCTCATTCTCGACCAGAGCCAGGCGGACATAGCCCTCGCCATGCTCGCCAAAACCGATGCCCGGCGCGACGGCGACGCCGGCCTCTTCCATCAATTGTTTTGAGAACTCCAGCGAGCCCATCTCTTCGCAGCCCTGTGGCAGCGGAGCCCAGGCAAACATGGAGGCTTCCGGCGACGGAATGGACCAGCCGGCCCGGCCAAAACTCTCCACCAGTACATCGCGGCGATGCTTGTAGATGGCCCGCGCCTCGTCGACACAGTCCTGCGGGCCGTCCAGCGCGGCACAGGCTGCCACCTGTACCGGCGTGTAGGCGCCGTAATCGAGATAGGATTTGACCCGCGCCAGCGCGCCGACCAGACGCGGCGACCCGGCCGCGAAACCGACCCGGAACCCTGCCATGGAATAGGTCTTGGACATCGAGGTGAACTCGATCGTGCGCTCCTTGGCGCCCTCGACCTGCAGCATGGACGGGGTCGGCTCATCCCCGAAATAGATCTCGGAATAGGCGAGGTCGGAAAGGATGAGGAGATCGTGCCGGGTCGCGAACTTCACGACCTCCTTGTAGAAATCCAGCGAGGCGGTCTGTGCCGTGGGGTTGGAGGGAAAACAGACCACGACGGCAATCGGACTCGGAACCGAATGCCTCGCTGCATGCTCGAGTCCGCGCAGATAATCTTCCGGCGACGGCGCATGGACATGCCGTATCGTGCCGCCGGCGATGAGAAAGCCGAAAGTATGGATCGGATAGGAGGGCGAGGGCGCCAGGATGACATCGCCGGGCGCGGTGATCGCCTGGGCAAGATTGGCAAAGCCTTCCTTGGAGCCCAGCGTGACAATCACTTCGCTGTCCGGATCCAGGTCGACATCGAAGCGCCGTTTGTAATAGCGCGCCTGGGCCTTGCGCAGGCCGGGTATGCCGCGGGAGGCCGAATAGCCATTGGTGCGCGGCTTCTCGGTGGTCTCGCGCAGCTTCTCCAGGATGTGCGGCGGGGTTGGCAGGTCCGGATTGCCCATGCCGAAATCGATGATGTCGGCACCATTGGCCCGCAATTGGGCCTTCAGGCGATTGACTTCTTCGAAAACATAAGGCGGCAGACGCTTGGTGCGGTGAAATTCCATCGTTGAATCCGGCATACTCGAATTTTTTCCCATAGAACGCGTTCTGAACTGAACCCGCAAGAGGCTAGTTCCGTTCCGGGGCGGGAATTGGCAGGCATGGCGGCGGAATTGCGGCTGACGGCACAACACCCTGCCCGAGCGGGCAGGGTGTTGGCAGAAACCGGCAGGGTGTCGGCGTGTCAGTCGCCGCAATCGGCCCAATGGGCGCGCAGCAGGGCATCCCACTCCTCGGCGCCGCCATCGCTGACCCGCAGGAGATTCAGTTCGAAGTCGGTATAGCCGGGATGGTTGGGCACCGGGAAAGCGGCATGGGTGATGTAACCCTCCGCCGCATCGATGCGCAGTGTACCGGCCGACCCGGTCGAGCGATCGCCGGTGAGCGCCGATCCGCTCAGCGCATAGCTGTACGCGCCATTGTCCATCCCGGTCGGGCTGGCGGTGACATCCCCCATCCAGACCAGCGGATCCTCGGCGGACGGGTCAGCCCACAGCAGGGCCATGCCAAAGCCGAAGGCTGCGTCCGGGGTGGCCAGGTAAGGCGTGACTGCGGTCAGGCTGGCGAGATCGAAATCGAACAAATGCCAGTGCGGCGACGCGATCTCGAACTCATTGCGAATCTCCATGTCGGGCAGTCGCACAACCATATCCATCCGGTCGCCGGCCTCGTTTTGCTCGAGGAAGGCGAACTGCATGACCTCCGCCTCTGGCAGAAGCCGACCGCCGACCAATTCGCGCGCCGAGAAGGTGGTGAGGTCAAGCTCGGCGGTGACCAGGGCGGCATTGCCGCAAAGCCCGTTCTCCTTATAGACCTCTAGCGAGGTCGGGCTGGCGCGATAGACGGTGATGCGTTCATCCAGACTGCCATCCTGATTGGTGCGCTCATAATAGAGGATGCGACCGACATGGTCGTTCTCGGCGGCATGCACGAACTCGTCGGCATGGCAGGCGCTGGTCAGGAGGGCGAGGGCGGTTGTGGCGAGCGTGAGGGTCTTGGTCATGGATCAGATCTCCGGATTGTAGGTGAGCGCAGCCGCGAGCACGGGGTCGATGCCGGCGGCGTAATCGTCAAAGCGGTAGGGAATGGTGATGTCCGGCGCGTGATGGGGACGGGTGTCGCCGGGCGTCGCCGTGGCGTAGTACTCGCTGGCATGGATCACCGGCAGGCCGGTATTCGGTGTCACCCAGATATTGGTTTCGCCATAATGATTGGGCCGATCGGCGGCGGCCTGTCCGAAACGGACCGCACCTGTCCGGTGCTTCAGGCGGGACAGCAACATGATGGCGGCTGAATGGGTCTGGCGGCTGGTCAGGACGCGGATGCGACCGGGCCGGGACAGCGCCTCGCTGGCCACCAATTCGTCGACGAAAGCCGGGTTCAGCGACCCGTCCCCGCCAAGGCACCGGCGCAGGTCGAGAATGAGCACGGGCTCGTCCAGGGGCTCGGCCAGGGCGACGGCCTGGCGGGCCAGATCGGCGAAACGCTCGGGCCCGTTGGCGATCGAGAAGAGCTGCAGATAGGCCGCGTTTTCCAGTGAGGTCACGAGGCGCACCGGCACGGTCATCGGCTCCTGCCAGAGTGGCGTGTCGGCCGCGGCCGTATACCAGTCTTCGTCGGTCTGGGGGCCGCTATCCATCGAGAAGGCCCAGTCATAGCGGACCTGCGCGCCCAGGGGCTGAAGGCTTGCGACGCGGCTGGTTTCGCCATCGGTGAGGGTGAGCACGATATTGCCAGCATCAGCGGCCAGACCCAGCGCGGTCAGCAATTCGGCCTGCATCATCCATTCCGGTGCCAGCTCGCGCGAGAAGTTCACGGCGTCGCGGGGCAGGATTTCCAGCGTGCGTGCCAGCGCTTCGGCGACCGGGATATCCCCGAAGGCCTCGACCCGCAGGCCGACCAGGTCGGGGTCTGTTGCGCCGACGATGAAGAGGCCGTCATCGAAGAGTTCAAAGCGCACCGGCAGGGAACGGAAGCCGGGCCCTGGCGGCATCCCGTCGAAGGGCAGGGGATGCATGGGCATCCAGGTATGACCATCCCCGATCATGCCCAGCAGGCGCGCCATCCCGGCAATGCGTTCGGCCTCAGACATGGCGGGCAAACGGGTCCGGTACGCGTCGAGCTGGGCCTCCCAGACCGCTTGCGATGTGGTGTGGAAGAGATTGGGATGATTGGTCTCCAGCACCTCGACGAGGGCGTTGAGATCCTCGGCCCAGGCGTCCGCGTCATGCTGTGCTGACTGGGCCAGGGCAGTAGCGCCGACGAGGGCCAGGCTCAGGGCGGCAAGGCTGGTTGAAATGCGCGTCATGCAGTCTCCGTTTCATCAAATTGGACTTGAGTCCAAATGTCATGATCAGAAGATGCAGCCCGGTTCGGGAATGGATGCAGATCGGGTCAGCTTTTTTGCATCAAGCCGTCGAGGACGAGTGAGTAGCGGCCTTCCAGAAGGGTGGAGAGGTCCTCGCCTTGTCCGCCAGCAACCCATTCGTGGGCGCTCGCCGTGAGGACCGCCAGTAATAGGTTGGCCAGTGCGGGGGCTGAGTGGTCGTCCCGCACCTCACCTTTCGCCTGACCTGCCCGAATGAGCGCCAGCAAATAAGTGCGCATGGCGGCATCAGTCGCTTGCTCCGCGGACGCCAGAGGTTGGCTCGGGGCCGTCAGGCCGGCGATCGCGGCGACGATCGGGCCATGGCGCATGGCGTGGGCGCCGGCGATGCGACCCAGATCGATGATGGCGTGCCGAAAGCCACGCATCGGCTTTGCCCGGGCCTCCGCGATGATTTCATCTGTCATCCGGGTGAAGAAAGTGGCGAGGATCAGATTCTTGGACGGGAAATGGTTGAAAATGCTCGATCGGGACATGCCGACCGCGACGGCGATATCCTCCATGGTCACGGCGTCCGGTCCGCTCGCTGCAAACAGGCCGATGGCCGCGTCATAGATGCGGTCGTGATTGCGCTCAAAGCGGGAGCGCTTCGGTGCTGGCGTGCGGGTCTGTGTATCCGACATGCGCGTGTGTCGCTTGAAACTGGACGTCAGTCCAGTTGATGCCCGGCGGGCGAAGATCGGATGCAAGAGGGGCGGCCGGCAGCCGGATTTGCCGCATCGCGTTGATTTCGCCTCGCCAAACCGCCACGACGCGCACTACCTTGCTGGAAAATGGCCGGGGAGGGCTGCAAGATGTTCCAATCAATGATGACGCCGATACTGGCGCTGGTGAGCTGGACGCTGATCATGTGGGTGTGGATGTATGCCACCCGACTTCCGGCCATGCGCAAGGCGGGGATTGATCCCGCCACCGCGAAAGACAAGTCGGTGATGGACAAGCTGCCCATCGAGGTCCGACGCATCGCCGACAATTACAATCACCTGCACGAACAACCGGTGATCTTCTACGCCCTGGTGCTCTATTCGCATCTTGTCGGCGTGTCGGACGAATTCAACATCATGCTGGCCTGGGCCTATGTGCTGATCCGCGTGATCCATTCGCTGATCCAGTGCCTGTGGAACTTCATCCCGATGCGCTTCCTGGTCTTCTGCCTCGGCTCGATCGTGCTGGTCATCATGGCCGTGCGGAACGTGATGGCGGTGTTGGCCTGATCCCTCGACTGCAGCGGCGCAGGATTTTCAACGCCCGCGCTTGGTGCTAACCGAACGCCATGCACGCACCCGAAGCCAGACTCGCCCAAGTGATCGACCGGTTCGACCAGGTGGAAGCCCGCCTGGGCGCCGCCGGTGATCCCGATGAAATCGTCAAGCTCTCCAAGGAGCATGCCGAGCTCAAGCCCGTGGCCGAAAAGGCCAATGCGCTGAAGGCGGCCCGTGCCGAACTGGAAGATCTCTCCGAGATGATGGAAGGCGGCGATCCGGAAATGGCCGAGATGGCGCGCGAGGAATACTACGCGCTCAAGGACAAGCTGCCGGAGCTCGAACACGCAATGAGCCTCCTTCTCCTGCCCAAGGACAAGGATGACAGCGCCAATGCGATGATCGAGATCCGCGCGGGCACGGGCGGTGATGAAGCGGCGATCTTCGCTGGCAATCTCTACGGCATGTATCAGCGCTACGCCCAGCTGCAGGGCTGGACCTGGGAGCTGGTCTCCGCCTCGGAGGGCGAGCATGGCGGCTTCAAGGAAGTGGTTGCGGCGATCTCCGGCAATGGCGTGTTCGGACGGCTGAAGTTCGAGAGCGGCGTGCACCGGGTCCAGCGCGTCCCGGCCACGGAGAGCCAGGGCCGTATCCACACCTCCGCCGCCACGGTCGCCATCATGCCGCAGCCAGAAGACATCGATATCGAGCTCAATATGGGCGATGTGCGAGTCGATACGATGCGGGCTTCCGGCGCGGGTGGCCAGCACGTCAACAAGACCGACTCGGCCGTGCGCATGACGCATATCCCGACGGGTCTGGTGGTGGTCTGCCAGGAAAAATCCCAACACCAGAATCGGGCCCGGGCGCAGGAATTGCTCAAGGCCAAGCTCTATGACATGCAGCGCGAGGCCGCCAATGCCGAGCGGGCTGCCGAGCGCAAGGGCCAGATCGGCTCGGGCGACCGCTCCGAACGCATCCGCACCTATAATTACCCGCAGGGCCGGGTCTCCGATCACCGCATCAATCTGACCCTCTACAAGCTCGACGACATCGTGGCCGGTGACGGGCTGGATGAGGTGGTCACAGCGCTGATCTCCGAGGACCAGGCCGCGCGCCTCGCTGCCCTCGAAGACAATTCATAAGGCCGGGTGATGGGCGGGCCCTTCGACAAGCTGGTCGAGGCTGCGCAGTCGGACTTTGATGCGGCGGCCCACAAACCGCTCCTGCAAGCCTGGCAAGGTTTGCCTCTTGCGGATATCCGCCGCGACCTGACGCAGCGCCTGATCGGCGCCGGGATCGAGGAAGGCGCCGAGGAGACGCGTTTTCTGCTCAATCACATCCTGGCACCGGCCAGCCTGGCCCAGGCGCTCGCGGATCCAGCCTTATTCTCCTGGCAGCAGGCCGAAGCCCTCGCCGCGCTGAGCTGGCGCCGGCTCCAGCGCGTTCCGCTCTCCCAGGTCCTGGGCAACCAGCCCTTTTGGACGCTTGATCTTGCCGTGACAGCCGATGTGCTCACGCCGCGCGCGGACACTGAAACCCTCGTGGAGGTCGTGCTGGCCGAGACCGGCGATGCCCCGGCGTGTGTCGTCGATCTGGGCACCGGGTCCGGGGCGATCCTGCTGGCCTTGCTGTCCGAGCGCGCGACCTGGACCGGGATCGGTGTCGATCTGTCCGATGCGGCGCTGGCCGTTGCGGGCGGCAATGCGCAATCCTGTGGTCTTGCCGACAGGACCCGATTCCTGCGCAGCCGCTGGGGCGAGGCGCTCGGTGATGGTGCGGCGGACATTCTCGTGTCCAACCCGCCCTATATCGTCTCCGATGTGCTGGCCGCTCTGGAGCCGGAAGTGCGCGATCATGAGCCCACGCTGGCGCTTGATGGCGGCGCGGACGGGCTGGATGCCTATCGCCTCATCATCGCGGATTTGCCACGCCTCTTGGTGCCGGGCGGCTTGTTTGCCCTGGAGATTGGCTATGATCAGGGCGAGGCTGTCAGCGCGCTGGCAGCGGAGGTCGGCCTTGTCGCGATTGACGTGAAACAGGACCTGGCCGGGCAGGACCGGGTGGTGTCGGGACGCCGAGCCGTGGCCTGACCGCTAAAAGGGCTTGGAATGACCGGCCTCGCAGTCTAGGGTCCCGACCAAGGCAGGTGGATCGCGCCAGTACGGGGGTCTCGCGCGGCCGGATGACCCACCTGCCATTATCCGGTCAAATCATTGGATCCCCAAGTATCAGCGCACAGGCTTGCACCTGCGAATGCACCGCAAAGCCCGATTTGATTTGCATCGCTGTTGAACAGGAATACGCGAAATGAAGCGTCAACGTGGTCGAGGACGTAAGCCCGGCAATCCGTCGAACCGGAGCTTTCAGAGCAATTGCGCCGGCGAAGTGAGGATCAACGGCAACGCCTCCCAGGTTTACGACAAATACATGCAGCTGGCCCGGGATGCGTCCTCCGCCGGTGACCGTGTCCGGGCGGAAAACCTGTACCAGCACGCCGAACACTACCTGCGCATTCTCCAGGCGAACCAGCCCAAGCGTGATCCAAATCAGGACGACAATGGCGACAACAACGCCGATGACGAGACTGATGAGGACCAGGGCCAGGAGCGCCAGTCCCGCCCGCGCCGTGACAACCGCGATAATCGCGACAGCCGCGATAATCGTGATCAGGGCGAAGGGCGCGAGCGCCGCAGCCGCAATGGCCGCGGACGGCCGTCGGGCAATCGGGACCAGGATCGCGACCAGGACAATGATGGCGAGCGGGCCGATGATCCGATGGGCGTGGTGACACCGCAGGGCGACAATACGCCGGCCGACACGTCGGACCGCAATGATGGCAATAGCGATGGCGAGGGCGAAGAGCCGCGCCGCCGCACCCGCCGTCCGCGCCGCACCAAGGCCGAAATGGAAGCCGCCCGCGCTGCGGAAGCCGCGCTGAAAAACGCCTCGGCCTCGGCCGATGAGGGCGATGGCGACAAGACCGGTGGCGACGGCCCGGAAACCCAGGCGGCCTAAGCCAGGCTGACCGGATCGCCCAGAGCAATCTGGCCGTCTTCCAGAACGGACAGATAGACACCGCAACCCATGTGCCCGTAGTGCTTGAACAGCGCTGCGGGCACATCTGTATCAATCTCGCCGCGCTGCGGGTCGACGCTGGTGGCCACGCAGCGCCGGATGCGGGATTCCACCCGGCAGGCGATGCCGCCAATGCGGATTTCGTGCCCGACCAGGTCGAATTCTTCCCATGGCGCCAGGCCGTCGATCAGCAGATTGCCGCGAAAGCGGAGCGGGTCGAGCGTCTGCGCGGTCTTCTCTGACAGCGCGCGGACCGAGGCGGCATTGATCAGCGAGATTTGCGGCTGCGGGATATCGGTCATTGCCTGACCGGGGGCATGCACCAGGCGCAGCGGTCCGCGAACAGCGTCGCCGACCAGGACCCGCAAGACGTCGAAGAGCGCCGGGTGGGTGTCCGGGGATTCCAGACGGATGGTGACCGGTATGGCGCCGTCCAGGGTGACGGAAAACGTCCCCTCCTTGTCAGAATAGCGACAATTCAGCTTGGCCAGTTCGGCCTGTCCGGCCAGCATCAGGAAGTGTTTCTTCTTCACATGGCCCGGCGCGCGCTCATCAAAGGGCGAGGGGCCGTTCTCGATGGCCCAGGCGCGGTCCATGGGCAGCGTCTTGTTTGCGCTCAGCGCGATACGGTCGAGGCTGTCCGGCCCAAGTCCCTTGATCGGAAATCGCGTGATGGCTGTAAGCTGGGGCATGGGTGTGAGTCGCTCCGCAGATGACGGGTGAAACCGTGGTCAGAATGTCGCGCCTCGACCCCTTGTGTTGTTCATATGCAACACCTACATGCGGTCTGAAACGCGTTTTGGCCGTGCTTGATCAAGGCGGCGAAACGCAACCTATCTCGCCTTATCCGGGGGATCGACATGGAATTCGAGACTTATACAGACCGCGCGCGGTCGATTATCCAGGCCGCTCAAGGCCTGGCGCTGAAATCAAGCCATCAGCAATTCACGCCCGTCCATGTGCTCAAGGCACTGATGGACGATAATGCCGGCCTCGCCGGCAATCTCATCAAGGCCGCCGGCGGCCGTGTTCGCCAGGTCCAGGACGGGGTCGACCAGGCCCTGGCCGCCATCCCCAAGGTCGAGGGCGGCGAAGCCAAACTCTATCTCGCACCCGAAACCGCAAAGCTGTTCGGTGCTGCCGAGGAGGCGTCGAAAAAGGCCGGCGACGAGTATGTCACCGCCGAGCGCGTCCTGCAGGCGCTGTCCCTGGCCAGTGGCTCCAAGGCGCATGACATCCTCAAGGCCGCCGGCGTGACGCCGCAGGCCCTCAACACCGCGATCAATGATCTGCGCCAGGGCCGCACCGCTGACAGCCAGTCGGCGGAGGAAGGCTATGACGCGCTGAAGAAATATGCCCGCGACCTCACCGAAGTCGCACGCGAGGGCAAGCTCGACCCGGTCATCGGCCGCGACGAGGAAATCCGCCGTGCCATCCAGGTCCTCTCTCGCCGGACCAAGAACAATCCCGTCCTGATCGGTGAGCCCGGCGTCGGCAAGACCGCCATCGCCGAGGGCCTCGCCCTGCGTATCGTCAATGGCGATGTGCCGGAAAGCCTGAAGGAGAAGCGTCTCCTGGCGCTGGACATGGGCTCCCTGATCGCCGGTGCGAAATATCGCGGTGAGTTCGAGGAACGCCTCAAGGCCGTGCTGTCGGAGGTCGAGGGTGCCAATGGCCAGATCATCCTCTTCATCGATGAGATGCACACGCTTGTCGGTGCCGGCAAGACCGATGGTGCCATGGATGCCTCCAACCTTTTGAAGCCGGCCCTGGCACGCGGCGAGCTGCACTGCGTGGGCGCCACGACGCTGGACGAGTATCGCAAGCATGTCGAAAAGGACGCCGCCCTGGCGCGCCGCTTCCAGCCTGTGATGATCGAGGAGCCGACCGTGGCCGACACGGTCTCCATCCTGCGCGGACTGAAGGAGAAGTATGAAGTCCATCACGGTGTGCGCATCGCTGACAGCGCTATCGTCTCGGCCGCCAATCTCTCCAATCGCTACATCACCGACCGCTTCCTGCCCGACAAGGCCATCGACCTGATGGATGAGGCCTCGGCGCGTCTGCGCATGCAGATCGATAGCAAGCCGGAAGAGCTCGACGAGATCGATCGCCGCGCCATTCAGCTGAAGATCGAGGCGGAAGCGCTCAAGAAAGAGGCCGATGACGCCTCCAAGGAGCGCCTGTCGACCATCTCCAAGGAAATCGCCGAGCTGGAATCCCGCTCGGCCGAGCTGACCGCCGCTTGGCGCGCCGAGAAGGACAAGCTTGCCTCGGCGACCACGATCAAGGAAGCCCTCGATCGGGCACGCTCGGACCTGGCCGATGCCGAACGGCGCGGTGATCTGGGTCGGGCCTCGGAGATCAAGTACGGCCAATTGCCCGATCTGGAACGCAAGCTCGCCGCCGCCGAGAGCGAAGGCGATGACGGAACTACGATGCAGGAAGTCGTTGATGACGAGCAGATCGCCCAGATCGTCTCGCGCTGGACCGGTGTGCCCGTCGACAAGATGCTCGAGGGCGAACGCGACAAGCTTCTGCGCATGGAAGACGCGCTGCGCGGCCGTGTGATTGGTCAGGACCCGGCGCTGGAAGCCGTGTCCGACGCTGTGCGCCGGGCCCGTGCGGGCCTCAAGGATCCGGCCCGTCCGATCGGCTCCTTCCTCTTCCTCGGCCCGACCGGCGTCGGCAAGACCGAGCTGACCAAGGCGCTCGCCGAATTCCTGTTTGACGACGAGACCGCGGTCTCACGCCTCGACATGTCGGAATACATGGAGAAACACTCGGTCGCCCGCATGATCGGCGCGCCGCCGGGCTATGTCGGCTATGAGGAGGGCGGTGCCCTGACCGAAGCCGTGCGCCGGCGTCCCTATCAGGTCGTCCTCCTGGACGAGATCGAGAAGGCGCACCCGGATGTGTTCAACGTGCTGCTGCAAGTCCTCGATGATGGCCGGCTGACCGATGGTCAGGGCCGTACCGTCGATTTCCGCAATACCATCATCATCATGACCTCCAATCTGGGGGCCGAGCATCTGCAACTGGTCGATGATGCCGAGGATGCCCGCGACAGCGTGATGGCAGCCGTGCGCGGCCATTTCCGGCCGGAATTCCTCAACCGGATCGACGAGGTCATTCTCTTCCGCAAGCTGGCCGAGGAGCATATGGGCGCGATTGTCGATATCCAGCTGGGCTATCTCCAGCGCCTGCTGGATGATCGCCGCATGACGATCGAGATCGATGCCGATGCCCGCGCCTGGATGGCCGCCAAGGGCTATGACCCGGCTTATGGCGCGCGTCCCTTGAAGCGCGTCATCCAGAAGGAGCTCCAGGATCCGCTGGCGCGCTTGCTGCTGGAAGGCGGCATCAAGGATGGCGACAATATCCAGGTCTCCACCGAAGCCGGCGTTCTGACGGTGAATGGTGTCGCGGTCGGGGTGAAAGCACCGAAGCTGGAAGCGGTGAATTGAGGTTTGGGGCGGTCGCAAGGCCGCCCCGGAGTATTGGGGACAGGTACAATTAACGCCGCGCGTTAATTGTACCTGTCCCCTTTTTGCCTACCGCCCTGCAAACCATCCCTGTGTCCGGTTGGCAAAGGCCACGAGCGACAGCATTACCGGGACTTCCACCAGCACGCCGACCACGGTCGCCAGGGCGGCGCCGGAGTTCAGGCCGAACAGGCTGATCGCGACCGCGACGGCCAGCTCGAAGAAATTCGAGGTGCCGATCAGGGCGCAGGGGGCGGCGATGTTGAACGGGGTCTTCCACAGCCAGGCGGCGCCATAGGCGATGGCGAAAATGCCATAGGTCTGGATCAGGAGCGGCGTCGCGATAATGGCGATGGTGATGGGTTGGGTCAGGATGGTCTCGCCCTGGAATCCGAACAGGATGATGACCGTGCCGATCAGGCCGATGATCGAAGCCGGCTTGATCAGGGCGGTGAAATCGCCCACGGCCTTGTCAGCCGCCTCGGCCGACTTGCCGCGCGACAGCGCCTTGCGGGTCAGCCAGCCGGCGATCAGCGGGATGACGACATACAGGCCCACCGACAGCAGGAGGGTGTCCCACGGCACGGTGATGTCGGTCACGCCCAGCAGCAGGGCCACGATCGGGGCGAAGGCGACGACCATGATGAGGTCATTCGCGGCGACCTGGACGAGGGTGTAATTGGCGTCGCCCCTGGTCAGCTGTGACCAGACGAAGACCATCGCTGTGCACGGTGCGGCGCCCAGGATGATCACACCGGCGAGATATTGCTGGGCGTCCTCTGGCTGCAGCCAGGGCGCGAAGACATGCTCGAAGAAGAGGACGCCCAGAAGCGCCATCGAGAAGGGTTTGACCAGCCAGTTGACCACCAGGGTGATGATCAGGCCCTTGGGCCGCTCGCCGACCCGCGTCAGCGAGGCGAAATCGATCTGGATCATCATCGGCCAGACCATGGCCCAGATCAGCACCGCAATGGCCAGATTGACCGAGGCGTATTCAAACCCGGCCAGCCAGGCGAAGAGCTCCGGCACGATCACGCCCAGCGCAATCCCGCCGGCCATGCCCATGGCGACCCAGACCGACAGCCACTTCTCGAAGAATCCGATCCCGCCGGGGGCGGCGTCCTTTGCGGTGGCGTCGGTCATGTGGATAGGTCCTGTCGGGGGCTGAGAGTGTCGAAGGCCCGCTTGAGGGCTTCGCGATCATCGCCGTCAAGCGCGGCCATCAAGGCCGTGATGCGGGCATCAAGGGCGTTGAACGTGTCATGGAAGGCGTTTCGGGCGGCCTCGGTGTCGGCGATGGCGGCCGGGTCGGGCAGGCCCCAATGGGCCTTGACCGGGGCTCCGGGCCAGACCGGGCAGACTTCCGCCGCAGCGCTGTCGCAGACCGTGATGACAGCATCGAGGACAGGCGCGCCCGGCGCGGCAAACACATCCCAGCTTTTCGAGCTGTAGCCGGTCGCGGGCAGGCCGTGGGCAGCGAGCGTTTCGAGCGCAAGTGGATTGGGCTGGCCGGTCGGTGTTGAGCCGGCCGAATATCCCGCGACCCGGCCGTCGCCACGCGCATTGATCAGGGCTTCGCCCAGGATGGAGCGCGCGGAATTGCCCGTGCACAGAACCAGGATATTGAGCATGCGACCCCGCCTGCCTCATTGACGTCAGGCGGGGTCGTAAGCGCAGTTGGACCGGGCTTCAACCGAAATTCGTTTCGCGTTTTAGCGAAGGGCGAGTTCCAGATGCGGGCGACCGTCCGAGGTGCGGGCCGGCGAGCGGCCATTGCGGCCGATCGTGGCATTGATCCGGCGTCGGAAAGCCGAGAAACTGTCAAAGGTCACAACATCGACGGCTTCGTCCAGATCCAGCGTCACCCGCCAGCCTCCAGTTCCGCCGGCAATGGCGGTGAGGCTGAGAATGTCCGCCTCAAAGGCCTGGCCGAGATAACGGCCTGAGACGCGCCCGCCGACGGCGAGCGGGGTGTCTGGACGATTGCCGACAGCGGCACTCAAAGTATTCCAGTCGCGATAGCCCATCTGGTGGGCGAGCAATTCCAGCGCCTCGCTGTGCGAGAGGAAATTACCTTCGGCTTCCAGCGCTTTTCGCAAACGCCGGGCCTGGGCCTTCAGCGCGTCGCGCGAAAGCGGTGAAGTTGGGGTCATGACATGCCCTTTCGTATTGGCATGCGGGTCGTGTGATGGGGCTCGCCTTGCCATCCCGCCGCATGTCGCAATGACGATGAGGGAAATGTCGTGTCCAAGGGAGATTTCACCAGGGCCAAAAGCCTGCGAGCGGCGGGCATCTCCATGCCTGAATTGCTTGATAGGCTAGGGCAGGGCGGTGGTCAATGGGCGTCGATGCCGGTTGTCATCTCTGACGGACGCCCCGCAAAGGCCGGCGGAGATCAGATAAATGGTGTGTCGCCGTTTTTCGGCCAGCCGCGTTACCGGCGTCGGGTGTATCCGACAAAGAGTTGGGCCCAATCAGACGTGTCGTCCGGGCGGACCCAGAATTCCTGTCGAACGCTGCCGTCCTCCTGCGGTGCCCAAACGCCACGGACCTGCATTTCGCTGCCGTCCGCATTGCTGTGCAACCGGCCTTCCAGGACCATCGCGCCCGTTGCGTCGAGTCCGCCTGAATAGTCGATGTGAAAGCGCGGGCTCATCCAGACCTGCCGCCAATGCCCGGTAGCCGGGTCGACAAAGGTCATTCCTGTGCCTGTTCCGCCATCGAAGGTCGACCAGTCTTCAACCACCAGACAGCCAGCCTCCCGCCGGGTATAGGTCTGGGTGCCGATCTGTTGTCCGTCGGCGGTAAAGAAGTCCCACTCGCCGATCACGAAATCGAAATCCGAATACGGTGCGACGTCCTGACCGCAAACAGGCGGGGCGGCTTGTTGGGCAGACGCGGTCCCGGCATAGCCGAACAAGCCCAGTCCAATCAGAAGACAGGCGGATGTGAACCTTTGCATCATGCGTATCTCCCGATGTCGACGCGTCTCGCATCAGCCAATCGCTAACAAGCCGGACGGCCTGGCAATAGCGAGATCAGACGCGTTGCAATCCCGCTTGGCGCCCATGACAGGCGGTGACCGCGGCCGGCTGGGGACACATACCGTTGTCCCTGATGCACGGACCATTCGCCTCCCGAGGCAGGGCTGGCCTCGGGAGGAAACAGGTGAAGCTACCGCGCCCGTGGCGCACGCTCGGCCATAAATCACTTGCCGAGAGAAAGCCGTACCCGGTTCTTGAGCTCAAGGGGCATGCCCGCGGAGCGGCGCCTGCGGCACCCTTGACCTCGAAACCCGATACGGCCCGCTGGCTGACAAGTGATCTTTGGACTGCTCCACGCGTCGCGCGCGGTGGCAGGCGACGGCCGCGATTAATTGCCATTGTTTCAGCTTGTGAATTTGTAGTGACGGCCGAATTGCCGGGCCCATTCGCTCACAAGTTCAACCTGGCAGTCGATCAATTCGCGGCAGCTGGACTCGAGGTCGATCACGTTGGAAGAAGCCCAGTCCCTACTGAGCCCCATTCCCCGCATCGGCGACAAGCGGTGTGTCGTCTTCCGCGGCCGGACGGGCGGCGTCGCGGATGGCGATGATGCGGTCGCGTTCGGCTTCGAAGAGCGGGATCTCGTCCTCCGACAGCTGGCGGCCGGTGGGCAGATCCAGGGTCATCGGATTGCGCGGCGTGCCATTGTGATGGACTTCATAATGAAGGTGCGGACCGGTCGAGCGGCCGGTCGTGCCGACATAGGCGATGACCTGCCCCTGGGTGACGCGGCTGCCGGCGCGGATGCCGCGGGCGAAACCGTTCAGATGGGCATAGGCGGTTTCATAGCCATTGGCGTGGCGGATGCGGACATAATTGCCGAAGCTGCCGAAACGATTGGCCCGTTCCACAATTCCATTGCCGGCAGCCATGACCGGGGTGCCACGCGGGGCCGCGAAATCAGTGCCGTTGTGGCGACGCGTATAGCCCAGGATCGGGTGGCGGCGGGCTCTCGAAAACGATGAGGAGAGGCGGGCACCATTGACCGGAGTGAGCATCAGCAGGCGCTGGGCGCTGGCGCCGTCCGGGCTGTAATAGCCGACAATCCCGTCCTCGGTCTCGTAGCGGAAGAATTCCTTGGCATCGCCGCGACCGTCATACATGGCGTAGAGGATGTCGCCGGTGCGGGCGGTATTGCCTTCCTCGTCGACGAAGCGCTCGAACAGGATGTCGAATTCATCACCGGGCTGGATCGAGCGCTGGAAGTCGATGGCATAGGCGAGGACGCCAGCCAGCTCGACAACGACCCGGTCTGTCGCACCGGCATTGAGGGCGTCGACATAGAGCGAGGCCGTGATGGAGCCGGAGGCGCGCACCATTTCGCGGTCAAACTCGGCAATGGTTTCGCGGGCCCGGAAACTGTCGTCGAAGGTGCGCGCCACGGTGATCGAGCGTTCGACATCGGGACGGAAGGAGAGCCCGTCAAAGCGCGTGACCGCTTCGCTGCCATCGGCCGGGGTCTCGGTCTCGAAATAGAGGTTGATGCGTTCGCCGGCCCGCAGATAACGCAGGTCGAAGACGGTGCCCAGCGCGGCGATCGCGCGGGCGGCCTGGACCCGGTCGACACCGGCATCATCCAGCACACCCGCCAGCGTGCCGCCGCGCGGCACGGTGCGTTCAGCCTGGATACGGGTCGGGCAGCTGGCGCACTGGGTGAAGGCGGCGTCATTGACATGGAGCAGTTCGCTGGAGTCGAGCAGGACGGAGATCGGCTCGACCGGAGCAGTGTCCTGCAGCGAGACATCGGCTGAGAGGGGCGCGTCGGTATTTGCGTCGATCGGGGCGGCAACCGCCAGGCTGATCGCCTCGCCGCTGGCGGCTTCGCTGCGGGGCTCGCCACCCAGCATCAGCGCGGCCAGCAGTCCGGCGGACAGAGTGAGACTGGCAAGGGCCACAAGGCCTTGCGTACGGCGGGTATCAGCGCGGGTCACGTCAAACTCAGCCACTGGCGCAAAACTCCGGTCTGCTCAAACGACACTCGTGTGTCTGGTTCATCAAGCAAGTCTCGCACCGTTTGCCGGGCTGCCCCGTATTCCCGCGAAACCTGTCCCCACAGCCGGGAACGAATCATGTCTTGGACTGATCCGGTTGCCAAGACCTTTCCGGTGCGGTGAATGCTGTTTCAGTGCGAAAACCGGTCGAGGCGCCAAAGAATCGTGTATGGAAAATGCCATGCAAGACGATATCCCCGCCGAAATCCCGGCCGACCAACTCGCCGCCCTGCTTTGTGCACGGCTCTGTCATGACCTCGTCAGCCCGGTCTCGGCGCTGGGCGCTGCGCTCAGCGTGTTCGATGATCCGGACAGCGGCGACATGCATGATGACGCCATGGAGCTGGTCCGCGAAAGCTCACGCCAGGCCCAGTCCAAACTGGAATTCTGTCGCCTCGCCTTTGGCGCTGGCGGGTCTGCGCCAGGGATATTGGACAGCCGCGAATTACAGCGCCTGACCGAGAACATGTTTTCGTCGGTCAAGCCGGACATCGTCTGGAAGGTCGACTCGGCCGGGCTCGAAAAGCAGGCTGCGCGCCTCCTCCTGAATATGTGCCTTCTGGGGGTAGACGCGGCACCGCGCGGCGGGACAGTCACCATTGAAGCGGCCGATGCCGCGGGCGGTGCGCGTCTTCGCGTGATTTCGGAAGGCCCCCGGGCCCGTCTCGAGGAGGGTACCGCCCGTGCCCTTGAGGCGCATGCCCCGGAGAACGGCTATGACGGCCGCTCTATCCAACCCTATTATACCGGCCTGATTGCCCGCACCAATGGTGGTCGTGTCAGCGCCCAGGCGGATGAGAACCGGGTCGAATTCATTGCCCTCGTGAAGGGACCGGAAGGTATGATCGGTTGACGGGATGAGGGCCCGGGCGCGCCCTCATATCGTATGAATGATTTCGCTGCCGGAAGACGCTTTCAGCCAAGAGTCCGTTAACCAAGGCCTGTCAGGTTGCTGTGGAATCAGAACCGTACGGGGCCTGCCATGGACGATCTCATCAGCGAATTCTTGACGGAAACGGGCGAAAGCCTCGATGTCATCGATTCTGAACTGGTGCGCTTCGAGAACAACCCGGAAGACCGGGCGATCCTCGATAATATTTTCCGCCTTCTGCACACCATCAAGGGGACTTGCGGGTTCCTTGGACTTCCGCGGCTGGAAGCGGTGGCGCATGCCGGTGAAACCCTGCTGGGCAAATTCCGCGACGGCGAGCTGAGTGTTTCACCGCCAATGGTCACGCTGGTCCTGCAGGCCATTGATCAGATCAAGGTTGTGCTGGAAGCCCTTGAGAATACCGGCGTTGAACCGGCCGGTGATGACTCCGAGCTGATCGGTCGCCTCGAAGACGCGTCCATGGGGCGTTTGCCTGAGCAGGCCGACGAGACCGTGCCGCAACAGCCTGATAACTGGGACAATGACCTCGGCCGCGAACTGCGTCCGGGCGAAGTCTCGCTGGCAGACCTTGAAGCCGCCTTCAACAGCGCCGAGCCGGAAGTCGATGGTGTCGCTGCACCGGTCGCCGACGCGGCTCCTGAAGAGCCGGTCGTGCATATTGGCGTCGGCGAATTTGACCCCGATCTGGGCCGCGAGCTGCGCCCGGGCGAAGTGTCCGCCGCCGAGCTTGAAGCCGCTTTTGCCAGCGCCGAGCCGGAAGTCGAGGTGGCGCCTGCTGCAGCCGAGCTGATTACCAAGGATATGAGCCAGGCCGAAGCGCTCGCCACCGCCATGGCGGAGCTCAAGGGCGGTGACGATCATGTCGCCGGTGAAGGCGGTGTGAAGGTCCAGCAGACCGTGCGCGTCGGTGTCGATGTGCTCGAGGCGCTGATGACCACCGTGTCCGAGCTTGTCCTGACCCGGAACCAGCTGATGCAGACCGTGCGCGGTCTGGAAGATGATGATCTGAAGGGCCCGCTGCAGCGCCTCTCCGCCGTGACCGGCGAGCTGCAGGACGGGGTCATGAAGACCCGCATGCAGCCGATCGGCGATGCCTGGCGCAAGCTGCCGCGCATCATCCGCGATGTCTCCACCGATCTTGGCAAGAAAATCGAACTGGTGATGGAGGGCAATGAGACCGAGCTCGACCGCCAGGTTCTCGAACTCATCAAGGACCCGCTCACCCACATGGTCCGCAACTCCGCCGACCATGGCCTGGAAATGCCGGCTGACCGCGCCAAGGCGGGCAAGTCCGAAAAGGGCACGATCAAGCTGTCCGCCTATCATGAAGGCGGCCATATCATTATCGCCATCTCCGATGATGGCATGGGCCTCAACACGGCCCGTATCGGCGAGAAGGCCCTCGAGAAGGGGCTGACCACGCACGAAGAACTCGAGCGGATGACGGAGCAGCAGATCCACCGCTTCATCTTCGCGCCGGGTTTCTCGACCGCCGAGAAAGTCACCAATCTGTCCGGCCGCGGCGTCGGCATGGATGTGGTGCGCACCAATATCGAGCAGATTGGCGGCGTCATCGACGTCACCTCGACGGCCGGCAAGGGTTCGCATTTCTCGATCAAGATCCCGCTCACCCTGGCCATCGTGTCGGCGCTCATTGTCGGTTGCGACGAGCAGCGTTTTGCCATTCCCCAGCTCGCCGTGCGTGAGCTGGTGCGGGTCGGCGCCGGGTCCGAGCACACAGTCGAAAACCTCAATGGCGCCCGCGTCATGCGTCTGCGTGACCGGCTCATGCCGTTGGTCGACCTGCACGATGTGCTGGGCGTTGGCGAGGCCTATAACGGCAAGGAAGACGAAACCGGCTTCGTGGTTGTCCTCGATGCCGGCGGCCGCAATGTTGGCCTGGTCGTCGACAATGTCCTCGACACGGAAGAGATCGTCGTCAAGCCGCTCTCGGACTCCCTGCGTGGCGTGCATGCCTATTCCGGCGCCACCATTCTCGGCGATGGCTCGGTTATCATGATCCTCGACCCCAACGGCCTGGCTGGCGAAATCGTCACGGCGATGGACGAAGAGGCCTCGATCGAAGCGTCTGCATCCAAGAATGCCGAGGCCACCAATACGCAGCGCCTGCTTCTCGTTCGCGCCGGTGGCTCCGAGCCGAAAGCGGTTCCGCTCGCCCTGGTCACACGGCTGGAAGAGTTCAATCCGGACACGATCGAAAGCACCAATGGACGCCTGGTGGTCCAATATCGTGGCCGCCTGATGCCGATCGTTCCGATTGGTTCGGAAATCCGCACGGTCGAAGGTCAGCGCCAGCCGGTTCTCGTGTTTGCCGAAAACCACACCTCGATCGGCCTGGCGGTCGACGAGATTGTCGATGTTGTCGAAGAGCGTGTCGACATGCAGATGTCGTCGGACAAGCCCGGGATCATCGGTTCCGCCATCATCAAGGGCAAGGCCACGGATGTGGTCGATATCGCCTGGTATCTCGACCAGTCCCGCGCCGGCAATATCCAGCGCAAGGCGAGCAATCGCCGCCGCCGCATCCTGCTGGTCGATGCCGATGCCTTCGCGCGCCGCATGATCGCACCCCTGCTGGCGGCGGCGGGCTACGACGTCACGCCGACGGGCGGCATGCATGAAGTGCACGCCATCGCCGAGGCGGGCGAGCAGTTTGACGCCATGGTTGGCGACCCGTCCGCGTTGTCGCGCATTCGCCAGGAAGGCCTGTGGCCGAACCTGCCGACCCTGGCCGTCACTGACTGGCCGGAAGATACGCAGTCCGAGGGCCTGACGGCCGTGCTGCCGAGATCGGATCGTGGCGCCCTGATCGCCGCCCTCGACTCGGTGTCTCAAGAGGAGAAGGTGGCATGACCACGCATCATGGCGACAATGCCGAATTGAGTGCCGAGTCCATGAATGAATACGTCTCGGTCCGTATTGGTGACCAGCTCTTCGGCGCGCCGGTTGACGCGATCCGCGAAGTTTTCGCGCCGCAATCGGTAACGTCGGTTCCGCTTGCACCGTGTGAAGTGGCCGGTTTGCTCAATCTGCGCGGCCGTATCGTGACAGCGATTGACGCCCGGCGGCGTCTCGGCTTGCCGCCGCGGGAAGCCACCGAATCCGGAATGGCGCTCGGCGTTGAGCGTGGTAGCGAAATTTTTGGACTTATCGTGGATAGTGTCGGTGAAGTGCTTCGTCGTCCTAGGGCGGAGCTGGAGCCGGTGCCGGCCCATGTCGATGCGACTTGGCGGTCGATGGTCAAGGGTGTGCACCGTCTGGACAAGGAATTGCTGGCAGTCCTCGACGTCTCGGCCGTTATCGGAACGGCTGGCGCCAAGGCAGAAGCCGCCTAGCGGAGGGTGTTGGGATGAAAACGTGTCTGGTTGTCGACGATTCTCGGGTGATCCGGAAAGTCGCGCGCAAAATACTCGAAGAACTTCAGTTTGAATGTGTCGAGGCGGGTGACGGGTCGGAAGCCCTGGAAGCCTGCCGCAAGCAGATGCCGGATGCGATCCTGCTGGACTGGAACATGCCGGTCATGAACGGGCTGGATTTCGTCAAGGCGCTGCGCCGCGAAGAGACCGGCGACCAGCCGGTCGTGGTCTTCTGCACGACCGAAAATGACATGGCACACATCACCGAAGCCCTTCGGGCCGGTGCGGATGAGTATGTCATGAAGCCGTTTGATGGTGACATCATCGAGTCCAAGTTCCAGCAAACGGGTTTGCTGCGCGCTTCCTGAGGGGTTTCCAATGACGGAACTCGCCCGCACGGCGTCTCCCGCCCAATCCATCGCCCGGGTTCTCGTGATCGATGACTCCGCGGTTGCCCGCGGTCTCATGACGCGCTGGGTCGATGAGGACAAGGATCTCACGCTCGTCGGCGCAGCCGTCGATGGTGAGCAAGGCCTTCGCAAGGCCGAGGAACTCAAGCCCGACCTGATCGTGCTTGATGTCGAAATGCCGAAAATGGATGGCCTCGCGGCCCTGCCGCTGCTGCTCAAGGCCGTGCCGGGCTGCAAAGTGGTCATGGCGTCGACGCTGACCCGTCGTGGTGGTGAAGTGACCATCCGCGCGCTCTCCATGGGCGCAGCGGATTATGCGTCCAAACCCCAAGCCGGCCGACTCGCCGGCGCCGAGGAATTCCGCCGCGATCTGCTGACCAAGCTGAAAGCCCTCGCGCCGCGTCCGATCCCTCCGGTCCCCACGCAAGGCAATCTCGCACAACCGAGCGCGCCGACCGCGCCCATCGCGCCGACCGCGCGCACCACAACCGCCCCGCCGCCCGCCGCGCCAGCAAGAAAAATGCATGCGCCGGTGGCGCAGCCACCGCAAACGCGCGGCACCCCTCGGCACAATGGGCGTCCGGAAATCATCGCCATCGGGTCCTCGACCGGCGGCCCGCAAGCCCTGCGCGATGTCATCTCCGCCATTCCGGCCGATGTCCGCGCGCCGATCGTTATTGCCCAGCACATGCCGGCCCTGTTCACCAAGATTCTCGCCGAACACCTGACCAAGGCCGGCAAGCTGGTGTGCAAGGAAGCGGAAGACAATGAGCGTCTGAAGCCGGGCTGCGTCTATATCGCGCCGGGCGATTTCCACATGACCATCCGCAAGGATGCCGCGGGCTTCTATGCGGTGCTCGATCAAACACCGCCAATCAATTTCTGTCGTCCGGCAGTCGATCCCCTGTTCCAGTCCGTGGCCGAGGTCACGCGCGGCGCAGCCCTCGGCATCATTCTGACGGGTATGGGCCATGACGGCCGGGAAGGTGCACGCATGCTGCGCAATGTCGGCGGTACCATTCTGGCTCAGGACGAGGCGACGAGTATTGTTTGGGGTATGCCGGGCGCTGTGGCGGAAGCCGGCCTGGCCGATGAAATCCTGTCTCTGTCGCAGATGGGTCCGGGCATTGTCCGGCGCGCGAAAGGTGGACTGTAAAAATGATAAAACACGATGACATCCTTTTCGTGGCCGCAGAGGCGTTCAAACGCTCGGGTCTCGTCCTGTCTGCCGACAAGGGCTACCTGCTGGAAAGCCGACTGGCGCCCTTGGCGCGGGCTGAAGGCTATCCCTCGATCGAGGCGCTGATCTCGTCGGCGCGTCGCGATAGCGACGGTCGCCTCCTGTGGGCCATTACCGAAGCCCTGGCGACTCACGAAACCTTCTTCTTTCGCGACAACACGCCCTTCGATCTGTTCAAGCAGGATGTGCTGCCGGTTCTCGCCCGTGCCCGCGGCAATAACGGTCAGATTCGCATCTGGTGCGCGGCCTGCTCGTCCGGCCAGGAACCCTATTCGCTGGCCATGCTGCTCGAGGAAGAGCGCGCCCGGCTCGGAAATCTGCGTGTTGAGATCGTCGCCACCGACATGGCACCCCGCGTGCTCGAAAAGGCCAAGGCTGGCATTTACTCGCAGTTCGAGGTCCAGCGCGGCCTCGCTGTCCAGCGCCTGGTCCAGCATTTCGAACAGCAGGGCGAGCAATGGCGCGTCAAGCCGAACATCCGCTCCATGGTGACCTTCCAGAAGCAGAACCTGCTGGAGAATTTCGCCCAGATGGGGACGTTCGATTTGGTGTTCTGCCGCAATGTGTTGATCTATTTCGATGCCGACACCAAAAAGAAGGTGCTCAGCCGTATTGCGCACCAGACGGCCCAGGACGGTTATCTGATCATGGGCGCTGCGGAGACTGTTGTCGGCCTGTCCAGCGATTTCTCGCCGGTCGAAGGGCGCCGCGGCCTGTATGGCCGCGCGGCCGTCGCCAAGTCGGCCGCCGCCTGATCCGGCCAACCGACACAGATTTGATGAAGGCCTCGCAGCTCCCCTGCGGGGCCTTTTTCTTGACCGGGACGGGGCCCCGCGGCCTATTGGAGCCCGGGAAAGTGATCGTGTCTGAATGAGCTCCATCCTCGCCATTGCCATCCTGAGCCTCGCGTTGGGTCAAAGTCCCGATGAGGCCGCGAACACGCCGCCCCCGGCCTGCGAGATCAGGAGTTTCGAGACGTCGCCCTTTCTTGTCTGTGCGTATGACGCGGCTCGCCATGAGCTCCGCCTGGTCCGCAATGATCTCGACCCTGACCGCTCGCGGCGGATGGATGCGCTGCTGCGGGATCCGGATATCGAGGCGGGGCGTGTCCGTTTTGCCATGAATGCCGGCATGTTCGAGTAAAGCGGTCGCCCGCTGGGCCTCTATGTGGCCGAGGGCAGGACAGGGCGGGGGCTGAACACCCGCACGGGACATCGCGGCAATTTCTATCTCATGCCCAATGGTGTGTTTTTCACCGATGCGGAGGGGCGTCCCTCGGTTATCTCCAGTGGCGACTGGCCCGCTCATGAGGCCGACGCTGTCTGGGCCACCCAGTCCGGTCCGATGCTGGTGATCGACGGCGCGCTGCACCCGGCCATCCAGCATGACGGCCCCTCCCGGCGTGTGCGCAATGGCGTCGGTATCACAAGTCCGGACCGCGCCGCCTTCGTGCTCAGCCTCGAGCCGGTCTCTTTTGGACGTCTCGCCCGTTTCTTTCGCGACGGCCTGGGCAGTGAGAATGCGCTCTATCTGGATGGGGTCGTGTCCGGTGCCTGGGTTCCCGAATTGCCACGCCTGGATCTGATCCACCGGGTCGGGCCTGTCATTCTGGTTACCGACAACGGATGCTTGGACTAGTTGTCGCTCTCCGGAGGCTGGATCACGGCGCCGGAGGCGAGCATCTGCAGGATGATGCCGGCTTCGCGAACGACCGTGTCCCGGAAGGCGGGGGTGTCTGTCGACGCGCCCAGGTTCAGCTCGACCCAACCGCGAGAGCTCGGTCCTTGTGTGTTGCGCCAGATCATGAGGAAGGCTTGCCGCCCCTCCTCGTCGCCCGGCACCGGCGCGACGCATTGATGCCAGACATGGGAGGCACCATTGGCGTCAGACAGGGTGATGTCAGGCAGACGGGTGCAGGTGTCTGGCGCGGGGTTCGGTTCGGCGGCTTCTGGTTGTCCATTGCCGTTCGTAGCGCTGTCCACCGCCTGGAAATTGACACTGATGCCCCAGGTCGCGCTGGCGGCATCTGACGCGGCGTCAAGCTCGCGCGCAGCATGTGCCAATTGCTCGGCAGTCGCAGCGCTTTCCGGAAAGCGAATATAGCCTTCCGACTGGGCAGTGATGTCGTCCATCAGGCCGGCCCATTGCTGGACAAGGTTATCGCCGTCCACGCTCACCGCTTCGTTGAAGCGGATATCCGCCACAACCGCGTCGGACATGGCGGCCAGCAAGGTCATGCCATCGGCCAACAGGTCAGGATCGGTCGCCTGTATCGACGCCATGCTTCGCAGATAAAGCGTCTGACCGTCGAGGGGCGCCTGCAGCAGGAGATCGCGTGTGAGCGCGGAAGCGCCGTCCACATCCTCGGCAAGCAGGCATAGCGTGCCGTCAAAGGCGACACCGCTGCGACTGACCGTACGAACCGGCTCGATCGTGTCGCATGGATCGGCCTCCGGCTCGGTGGTGGTCATGTGAAAACCGATGGCCGCGCTCCATTCGCCCGCATGCGCAGCTCCGCGAGCCTCCAGCTGGTCACTGAGATCGTCGATCTGCAGGGCAAGTTCCTGCCCGCCTGCTAGGCTGAAGCGATCCCCGGCCATGGCGGCGATGCGATGGAGGTCCGCAACAATCTCGGGTCCTGAAATCCGTTCATGGTCTTGCGCCGCGACCGGCGCCAGCAGGCCCGCCGTCAAAGCGGTGGCCATCAATACCTGTTTGATCATCATCCCCTCCCTTGGCTGAGGAAAGAATAGGCGCAAGTTGCGAGGTGTGCACAGCCCCTGAATAGGGGAGGCGAGCGAGACTCGACCGGTGTCCGGCCCGATGCGCTGTTGGGCGAGTGGAATGATCGTCCGATCCGGACGTTGCCCGGGCGTAGCGGATAAATGAGACGTCCATGCTCAAACTGGCGCTCGCCGTCTTCATCGTCGCCCTGGTGGCGGCGCTGCTGGGTTCTGGCGGGATTGCGGCCGGCGCGGCCTCGATCGCCTAGATCGTTTTCTTTCTTTTCCTCTTCCTGTTCGCGCTCTTGGTTGTGGTAAGCCTGTTTCGCGGACGCAGTCCGCGCATCTGTCGCGCTTGCAACCAACCTGCCTGAAGCTCCAGAAAGGAACTCCAATGTTTCGCAAGATAATCCCCTTGGCTTTCTCCGTGTCCGCCCTCGCCCTGGCGGGCTGTACAGATGGTGATGCCGAAAATGCCGGCGAAGATATTGATGCCGCAATCGAGGACGTAACCGGCGAAGAGACCGACACGTTTGAAGAGGCCGGTGAAGACATTGATGATGCGGCTGATGAGCCGTCCCACCATTAGGCGCGCGCTGTAGACCTGACAGCCAGACAACAAAAAAGGCCCGGGCGGGCAGCCCGGGCCTTTCCTTAACGCTGAGACCGGTGGATCAGGCGGAGGCTTTTTCCTCGACCGGGTCGCGCAGCACATAGCCGCGGCCCCAGACCGTCTCGATATAGTGTTCGCCATTGGTGGCCGCCGCGAGCTTCTTGCGAAGCTTGCAGATGAAGACGTCGATGATCTTCAATTCCGGCTCGTCCATGCCGCCATACAGGTGGTTCAGGAACATTTCCTTGGTGAGCGTCGTTCCCTTGCGCAAGGAAAGCAGCTCGAGCATCTGGTATTCTTTGCCCGTCAGATGGACGCGCTGACCTTCGACCTCGACCGTCTTGGCGTCGAGATTCACGCCGATCGAACCGGTCTTGATGATGGACTGGGAATGGCCCTTCGAACGACGCACGATGGCGTGGATGCGGGCGACCATTTCGTCCTTGTGGAAGGGCTTGGTCATATAGTCGTCGGCGCCACAGCCCAGGCCGCGCACCTTGTTATCGATGTCCGCATTACCGGTGAGGATCAGGATCGGGGTGTCGACCTTGGCCACGCGCAGTGTCTTGAGGACATCGAAGCCCGGCATGTCCGGCAGGTTCAGATCAAGCAGGATGATGTCGTAATCATACAGCTTGCCCAGATCCACGCCCTCTTCGCCGAGATCGGTGGTGTAGATGTTGAAACCCTCGGATTTCAGCATCAATTCGATGGACTGGGACGTTGCCCGATCGTCCTCAATAAGAAGAACCCGCATTGGTTCGCCTCCGGTTTTGCTACCCGGGCGAATCAGTGCGCGCCCGGTCTCATCTGGTGATTAACCTTATTCGGACGCTATGCGGAAACCCTTAACGAAAGTTAACTGCGTCTTGACCAAGATCTGGAATCGTCTCGTTAGCGAATTTTGGCTGGAAAGCTTGATTCGAATTTCACGTTAACCATTCAAGGGTTAACGAACGCAAATCGGTTGGGGTTTAGCGCTGTGCGCAAAAATTGATCAAATATGCGCGATATAAAGTATTCACAGTGACCGTCGGTTTTTGCCTGTGGTCACGGGCAAATCGGATCATTCTGAGCCTCGAGAACGCTGCCCGACTTATCCACAAGCGATTTTTCACATCTCGAGACTCGATTACGGAATCGGAATCCGGACGCAACCAGAATCGCTGCGAAACGGGGCTGCAGAATCTGCCGGGTGTTTACGTCGAGGCAACCGACAGCCTCTAAACTGTTCTGGAAGTGGCTTTTGTGCCACGCTTTGCAAGGCGGGCTGACCCGTAATGATGGAAACCCTGATCGATCGCGTCGGACGCCTGGATGACCGTGTCCTGGAAGGACGGGTCACGGCGCTCAACGGATTGCTCGTCGAAGCCGAAGGCCCCAAGGCCGGTCTGTCCCTGGGCGCGCATGCGCAGATCGAGACCGGGGACGGTGTCGCGGAATGCGAAGTTGTCGGCTTTCGCGGCGAAACCGCCTTGATGATGCCCTTCGGTCCGCTGGAAGGGGTTCGTCCCGGTGCGCGGGCGCGTTTGCAGCCGGAGGCCGCGCGGGTTCGTCCGAGCCGGTCCTGGCTGGGACGAGTGCTCGATGGTTTCGGGCGTCCACTGGATAGTGGCACTCCGCTGACCGAGGGCGGGACGCCCTATCCCCTTAAAGGCAATCCGCCCAGCGCCCATGGCCGGGCCCGTCTGGGTGACCGGCTGGACCTGGGTGTCCGCGTTCTCAACAGCTTCGTTCCCATGCGCCGAGGCCAGCGTCTGGGCATCTTCGCCGGCTCCGGCGTGGGCAAGTCGGTCCTCATGTCGATGCTGGCGCGGGCCTGTGATGCAGACGTCATCGTCATTGGCCTGATCGGTGAACGGGGCCGGGAAGCGCGTGAATTCGTCGATGATGTCCTGGGCCCGGAAGGCCGCAAACGCTCGGTCGTCATCACCGAGACCTCGGATGCGCCGGCCCTGGCCCGCCGACAGGCCGCGCACCTGACCCTGACCACCGCGGAGTATTTCCGCGATCAGGGTCTCGACGTGCTCTGCCTGATGGACAGTGTCACCCGTTTTGCCCTCGCCCAGCGCGAAATCGGCCTTGCGGCCGGTGAACCGCCGACCACGCGCGGTTACACGCCATCGGTATTTGCTGAATTGCCACGGCTACTTGAGCGTGCCGGCCCGGGTCCGGAGCGCACAGACGGCAAAAAAACAGGCTCCATTACCGGTCTTTTCACTGTTTTGGTGGATGGTGATGACCATAACGAACCCATAGCCGATGCCGTTCGCGGCATCCTGGATGGACATGTGGTCATGAGCCGAGCCATTGCTGAACGGGGACGCTACCCCGCGATCGACGTCCTGAAGTCGGTCAGTCGGACGGCGCCCGAGGTTTATGATCCCGCCGAGCGACCCCTGGTCGCGGAAGCGCGCAAGCATTTGTCGGCCTATGCCGACATGGAAGAACTGATCCGTCTGGGTGCCTACACCCAGGGATCCAACCCCGCGGTGGATCGGGCCATAGAGCTCAACGAACCGCTGGAAGCGTTTCTTGGCCAGCAAAAAGACGATGCGGCGGACATTCCGTCGACTTTCGCAATGCTGTCCGAGATTTTGGGTGGTGGTGAAGGAGTGCGGCAATGACACGCTCACATGAACCTCTGATCCGGCTGGCCCGGTTCAAGGTGGAAGAATTGCAAAAACAGATGGCCGAGCTGGACCGCTCGCGCGCAGCCCTGATCGGACAGATCGAACGCCTCGAGGCCTCGGTCCCCGAGGAACAGGCCGCCGCCGCGCAGTCGAAAGAGGGCTATGTCGCCTACGGCTCCTATGCCCAGGCGGTGATCAAGCGGAAGGAAAACATCCGCGCCTCGCTCGACGAAGTGGAGGTCCAGGCCGACGCCCTGCGTGACCGCCTGTCGGAAGCCTTCACCGACCTCAAGAAGTACGAGCTCCTGGAAGAACGCCGTCTCGCCCGGATCGAACAATCCGTGCGCGCGGCCGAACAGGACGAACTCGACGAGATTGCCCAGATCCGCCACAACCGGTCCTCGCACTGATCCAGCGAGCAAGACGATGACACAAAAGGCCCCGGACCCGCTGGTTCGGGGCCTTTTGTGTTTTGGATGGGGCTCCGTGCAACCAATTGTCATCCCCGCCGGAAGTCCCGCGAAGGCGGGACGCAGGGCGGGGACCCAAGTGGTGGCCATCAGTTTGGTCCCTGACTTTCGCCCGGCCTGCGCCGGGCGTCCATCAGGGATGACAAACTTGCGGTCAAACTGATCGAAACTGTCCCCACTTGCCTAGAAATTCTGCGACCAGCTCACATCGAGGCGGACCGACCGGCCCGGCTCGCTGGTGCCCGCGAAAACGCGGTCATAATCGTGGTCGAGCAGGTTCTCGATGCCGGCATTGAGACGCAGGCCGCTATCGGCGAAGGGCTGCCAGCGGGCATAGGCGTCGGCGACGACATAGCCGGCCCGGTGTTCGGCGACATCCAGCGGTTCGTCATACGCGGTCGCCGCGGCGATCCGTCCGCCCAGGGTCAGACGGCTGTTCTCGAAATGCCAGCGGCCATCCACGAAAAGGCGGGTCGGGGCGAGCGAGCCGAGCGGATCGCCGTTGGCGACATCCTTGCCGTCAATCCCGGTCAGCGAGGCTTCGAGTGAGAAGTCGCCCTCGCTCAGGCCGATCTGGACTTCATAGCCTTCAAGTTCAGCCGAGCCGACATTGCGGCTCTGCGTGGTACCGGCGGAGCAGGGGGCGAAGAAAGGCGGGGCAAAGCACGTCGGGTCGAAGGCGAAATCGACGAAAAGATCGATCAGATTGTCGGCCTTGGTCTGGTACCAGGAGGCGCTGACATCGAGCCGGTCCAGATTGATCCGGTCGGCCAGGTCCATCCGGAAGCCGATTTCCAGGGTTTCGGTTTCTTCCGGCAGCAGGTCCGGATTGGCGATGAATTCATTCGAGATGAAGGTCGGCGGCCCCAGGATGATGTGCGGCAGGGAGAAATGCGTGCCGTCGAGGTAGAGCTCATTGATCGACGGCGCCCGGAAGGCCTCGCCCCAGCTGACGAAGACATTGAAATCCTCGATCGGGGCATAGGTCGCCGCGAAGCGGCTGGAGGTCGCATCGCTGGAGACGGTGGTTGTGGTCGGGGTCGAGGTTTCGAACGAGTCCTGGCGCACGCCCGGCAGAAGGATGACCCGGCCCGGCAGGCCGAAGGGGGCCGGTCCGTCCAGTTCCAGCTGGACCCAGCCGGCCGAGAACTGGCTGTCGGCATCCGGCGCGCCGCCGCGGACACCACCGGTCTCGGCACTGTCATACCCATCCTGGCTGTCCTCGTAATACTCGCCGCCGACTGTCAGCCCGGCGTCAAAGGCGCCGAAGTTGAAGTCGAAACGCTGATCGAGTCGGATGCCGGAGGTCTCCAGATCTCGGCGCAGCTCGCGGCCGGACACGGTCTCGGTCTCATCGACGCCGGTTTCATTGCGATAGACAGTGACGTCCAGATCGAGCCAGCTGATTGCGGGCGGCGCGATGGACGCGTTGAGGGTGATCGCGTCGGAGGTGATGTCCTTGTCGACCAGCGCGTTGAGCGATCCGACACCGGCCACGCCCTGGGCATTGTTGGGCTCGGTCGCACTGCCATTGAAGCTCTGCCAGCTGAGTTCTGCGCGGACGCCATCGCTCAAATCCGCGCCCAGCTTGAACAGGCCGGAGACGCTCTCATCCTCGGCGGGCAGGTCGGCACCGGATCCCAGTGTGATATCGCCGGACTGACGGGCCGAGACAGAGGCGAGGGCGTCGAAGGCGCCGGAGCGACCATAGAGGCTGACCGAGCCGCGGCTTTCTTCATCCACCGAGCGATAGCCGGCGCCCAGCCCATAGCCCCAGGTTTCGCCAGCCTTCAGCAGATCATGCGCGCTGGCGGTCCGGAAGGCGACCACGCCGCCCGAGGCGCCGGATCCGTATAGCGCCGAAGCCGGCCCGCGCACCGCGTCGACGCCGACCAGCAGGGCCGGGTCGACAAAGAAGACGCCATCATGGGCCGAGCCGAAATTCTGCCGTGCGCCGTCTAGCAGGAGGGTGGTGTTCTCCCGGCCCTGACCGCGCAGGGAAATGGTTTGCCCGGTCCGTCGCGGTCCGCCGGAGACTTCCACGCCGGGCAGCTGGCGCAGGAGGTCATCGAGATCAGCAGGGCGGGTAAGGTCGAGGGTCTCGGTGTCCACGCTCGCCGTGGCCCCTGGATAGACGAAGCTGTCGAGCTGGGTCCGGGTCGCCTCGACAATGATCACATCCTCGCCGGTGTCCGCCTCGCCCCGCTGGGCAAGGCCGGGCGTGGCCAGGGTGAGAAGGGCGGTCGTGGCGAGAAAAACGCGTTTCATGATGAAGTCCCGTGTTTGCGAATGATTTGCACTTGCTGCGTTCTGCCGCTTGCGTTATGCGAATGCAAGTGAGAATCTTTATCAACAACACGTCATTTTCCTCAGGGTCATTCCAGAGACCCACCGCAATCCAGAGACAAAGAGGGGCTTATGAAACTCGCCTATATCGCCGTCGCCGCGCTGACGCTGGCCGGCTGCGCTACAAATTCCATCGACCCATCAGCTCCGGCCGCCGCCGCGGCGCTTCCCGCGCACAGCCAGAGCGAATTCGAGCGGGACCGTCAGGCCATTCTCGCCATGCAGGGCGAATACGCCGTCACCTTCGATTTCCGCGAAATGGTGCCGATCGCGCCGGGCTATGAGCTGGCCGACCCGAAGATCACACCGGCCCGGGAAATCGTGGTCGTGGTCGAGGACACGGGCGACTTCATCATGCTGCAACACTTGCTGATCGCGGGTGAGGGCGACAATCCCTTTATCGTCAAGCATTGGCGCCAGGACTGGCGTTATCAGCCGGCTACCGTGCTGGCCTTCCAGGGCTTTGATGACTGGACCGTCGAGGATGTTGCCGCTGCCGATCGGGCCGGGGCCTGGTCACAGACCGTCTACCAGGTCGATGACAGCCCGCGCTATGCGGCCGTCGCGCCCTGGACCCATGACGCCGATGGCATCTCCACCTGGGAACCGCCGGTCTCCTGGCGTCCGCTGCCGCGCCGCGACGACACCACGCGGGACGATTACGACGTCATCGCTGCCGTCAATCGCCACACCGTGACCGACTGGGGCTGGACCCATGAGCAGGACAATTCCAAGCTCGGCCTGGAAGACGGTGTCGCCCATGAATTGGTGCGCGAAGTCGGGGTGAATACTTATCGCCGCACGGACCTGTCCAATGCGCAGGCCGCCTACGACTATTGGGATGCCACGCAGGATTATTGGGCGCTGGTGCGGGCCCGCTTCGATGCCCTGGAAACCGATGGCACGCGCCGTTTCCATATCGAGGATGATGCCGAGGGCACGCTTCTCTACGGCCCGATCCTGGAAGCGGGCCAGCGGGTTCTCTTCGGTATCGAGGATGCCGAGACGGCTTTCGAAGAGGCCGAAACCTATCTCGACAGCCAGATCACGGTGATTGAATAGGGGGCTCGTCCTGACCGGCCCGCGAAATGGCGACGGTTATCTGGCCGTCGCCATTTCTCTTGTTCCGGTCTCCGTCCAGGGCAGTCGGACCGGTTCGAGGGTCTTGCAATGATGGATGATGGCATCGCGCATCCACCGCATGGCGCCATCCAGTTCGAATCGGCGATTCCAATAGACCGAGATCGGAATTTTCTGGATCTCGAACGGGATCGGATAGATTGAGAAGCCGCCTTCCTCGACCATCTTTGCGGCCATGCGGGACGGTACCGATGCAACGAGATCGGTCGTTTTTACCAGGTGGACCACGGTGGTCATGTGCTGGGTGGTGACTGCCACACGGCGGCGATGGCCGAGCTTGGCCAGAACTTCATCGACCTGGGATTCCGAGTCGCCGCGCTGTGAGAAACTGACATGCGAGAGCCGGGCAAAGGTTTCGATGTCGGGCGTGTCGGTCACCTCCGGATGTCCCGCGCGCGTGGCGAAGACGTGATGCTCGAACAGGACCGGACGGACACCAAAGCGTTTGGCCGCCGGTGTTTCCATATGCATCATGAAATCGAGCTCGCCCGCGTCAAGCAGGTCGAGGCCTTCATTGATGTCGACCGAACGCAGGCGGAGATTGATTTGTGGCGCCTGTTCGCACAGCTCGGCCATCAGACCGGGCAGGATGAAGACGTCAAAATAGTCTGCGCTGCCGATACGGAACTCGCGTCGGCACTGGCGGGCATCAAAGGAGGGGCCACTGTCGAGTGCCTGCTCGATATGACGCAGCGCCTCGCGCACATCCTTGATGATCTCGCTGCAGCGTTCGGTCGGCTCAATCCCGCGCGGCGAGCGCAGGAAGAGCTGGTCGCCGAAAGCCTGCCGCAACCGTGACAAGGCATTCGAGACGGTCGGCTGTGAAACATTCAGGCGCCGAGCGGCACGGGTCACATTGCGCTCATGCCAGAGCGCATCGAAAGTGATCAACAGGTTCAGATCGACATGTTTGAGGCTCATCAGGCTCATCCTTCTCGTACGCTCCGATCGGTCTGGCTCAAAAATGCCGCGTGACCCGAAGGGTGACCGCATCATCCCTCCGGACGCTGGCCAGCGCATCGGCGGGATCAATATTGACGGTGAACCGCCCCTCGACTTCGACAACTATATGGGTACCGAAACGCCGCTCTGCTTCGATCAGGACTGCACTGGAGCCATTTCCCACGTCGATGATGGCGCCGCCGAGCACGGAGCTGTCGTGCATGTCATTGAAAGCAAAGCGCCCTCCTAGAAAGACGTCATTATCGAAAGCGGTCGGCGGTGCGATCGCTGGATCGCTGTCGCGGCCGTCGGCATGGTATTCGACCAACACGCCGAAATCCGCGCCGGACCTTGTGACGCCATAAAATGTGTATTCCAGCCCGCCGGTGAAGGCGGCAAATGTATCGCCCTGGCCTTCACGGATGACGGCTTCGCCTTTCCACAGCCAGGCGCCGCGCGTCAGCTGGATGTCCGCGGACACCTGCGAGATGATCGCATAGACCGGGCGCAGGCTTGTGCCATCGGCGGACGGGATGTAGCCCGGCTCGCGGCTGGTGCCGTGGAAAGCCGCAAGGCCGAGATCCCAGTCGCCGATATAATGGCTCCACCGCGCGGCGAGATCGATATGGCGGTCCTCGTCGGCATGCTCGTAAATCGGCGCATCGGTATCGACAACCAGCGGCGCGCGAAGCCGGCCCTCGCGCCCGGGAAAGGTGCGCTCGCGAAAGCCCGGCAGGATAAAGGCCTCCAGCCGACCCCAGCCGGTCTGCCGGGTCAGGCGGAGGGCCGGCTGACCCAGCTTGTCCTCGCCATCACTGTTTTCGACGCTGTCGGTCTGGTTGATGATGTCGACGAGGTGGCGGGATTCGGTCGTGCCCCAGAAAACCTTGATCAAGCCGGCCTCGATGGTGAGGTCATCGCCGATGAACCGGTAGAAGCCTTCGCGCAAATCAGCATGGCTGCGCGCATCATCGACCGCATCAAGGCGCAGGCGCGGGACCAGCACAAACTGGTGTCGGCGGTCCTCACTGCGCCAGCGCAAATCGCCTTCAATTGTGAGCGAGTTCTGTGATCCGTCCTCCTGGCCGTCAAAGGCCGGTCTGTCGGTGAAAAGGCGGGTCTCCAGGCCCGCGGAACCGCCCAAATCCCAGCCCTGGGACAGGGCGGTCGAGGCGCCAAAGATGACCGCCGCCAGGACAAGGAGCGGCATGATCAGGGATTTCAGGGTGCGCAGGACAGCATTCATGGGAGGCCTCGTGAAGAAAAACCGCCGCGGCTGCGATAGCTGGGGAGGTACGCAGCCGCGGCGGTCCGCAGCGCCTGAGCACGGTCGGGCAGGACCGGATTCAGGTTGCCCGGGGACTAGTGCTGGCGTTCCAGGACGCCGCGCACGAAATCGGTGTCGGTGAGCCCGACACCGAACTGGAACTCGCCATAGGCGAGCTCGGTGGATTTGCCGGTCTGGTGATTGGTCATGGTCAGACGATGCGCCCGCCAGATTCCGTCGCCATACTCGCGGTAATCGCCGAGATCGAGCGTCTTGAGGCGATCACCGCGCCGGTCGAAGAATTCGATCCGCCGGATCTGGTGAATGGTCTGGTCGATATAGGAAACTTGCCGCGAATAACCCGAATTCTCGTAGCGCGGGAAACGTTCTACGACATCGGTCGGCAAGGTCTCGCCATCTACCGTGATCGCTTCTGTGGTCAGATAATTGTGCTCATACTTGTTGAGCTCAACCGCGGTGAAATCCTCGAAGGCAAATTCCGAGCCCACGAAAGGCCCCGATTTGTTGGCGGAGGAGATGCGCCGCACCCGGGCCAGAGCGGGCAGGTAAAGCCACTGGTCGTCCGGCTCAAGGATATGGGCATGGCTGAGCAGGGCAGTGCCCTCGACATCGGCTGGGGTGTGGAAGACCACCACGGACTTGTCGCCGACCGTATTGTCGGCCCGCTCGAGGGTCTGAAAACTCAGCTGGCGCGAGGTTTCCTGACCGGCGGCATTGCGCAATGTCATGGTCGCCTCGACCCGGCTGTCACCGAAGCCATTATCGGAATTGTCCGAGCGCATGGCGATCTCATAACCGCGGCGCTCGCTGTCTGTGTCGACCCAGGCCGGCATCTCCGTCGCCTGGCCAAAGGCCGGCGGGAGCGGAGCGGTCAGGGCGAGCAGGCTCGCCATGACCAGCGCGGATTTACTGAGCGGGTTGATAGTGTTGATCTTCATCACGGTTGTCTCCGGATTGGGTCTTGCGGGAGGTGAGCTTGTTCAGCTCGACGAGGAGGGCCGGCAGGAGCAGGAAGTCGAGCACCAGGGCGAAGACGATCGCCAGGGCGGTCAGAAGCCCCATGTCGGCGTTGAGCTTGAAGGTGGACAGGGCGAGAACCGCGAAGCCGGCGGCCAGGATGATGGTGTTGATCACCACCGCCATGCCGACGGTTTCGAACGCGTAGCGGATCGCCCCGGCTGTATCGGCGCCGCGTTCGACGCGGGCCCGCCGGTATTTGGTCAGGAAGTGGACCGTGTCGTCGACAACAATGCCGAGTGACACCGCCCCCACTGCGGCAACCGAGAAGCCAACAGTCCCTACCAGCAAGGCCCAGACGCCAAACGTCGTCAGGATGGGCAAGGTGTTGGGGATCAGGCTCAAGGCGCCCAGTCGCAGCGATCGCAGGGCCAGCACCATGACCAGGCCGATGGCCAGCACGGCGATAATATTGCCCGATATCATCGAGTTCACATTGCGCTCGGCGACATAGGCGAACATCACCTGGGCACCGGTTGCCGATGTGTGCATGTACTCGGGCGTATTCGTCGCCAGCCAGGCTTCGGCCGCGTCGAGGAAGGCCTTGGTCTCCTCGGTCGTGACATTGTCCAGGGTGACGGTCAGGCGCGAGGCTGACTTGTCGATATTGATCCGGTCATTGAGGTCCAGGCCATAGGGCAGGGAGAGCTCGTAGAGCAGCAGGTATTGCGCCGCCAGACCGCGATCCTCCGGCAGGGTATAGAAGGCCGGGTCATCGCCATGCAGATTGCGGTTGAGTCGCCGCATGATGTCGGTGATCGAATAGACGTGGGTGACATTCTCCTGGGACCGGGCCCAGGCCGCAAAATCATCCAGATGGCGCAGATAGTCCGGCTCGGAAATTCCGCCCGAAGTTTCCGCCGGAACCGAGAACTCGATCGGGTAAAGGCCGAAATTCTCGAGCGCCACGTCATTGTCGCGGCGAACTTCCAGCGAGGTGTCAAAATAATTCACCCACTGGTCGTTGAAGGTGATCGTCGGGATCAGCGCGATCAGGACCGCGCTGCCGGCCGTCGAGGCAATCAGGACGGGCCGCGAATTGCGGGTCACCCAGTCGGCCAGCTGGCCCATTCGGGCTGTCGCATCACGCCCGTCTGACTTGCGCGGACTCGCCTTCATCGGCAACAGCGAGACGATGGCTGGCAGGAAGGTGATCGAAAGCAACCAGGCCGCGGCGATACCGATTGCCGTCATCGTGCCGAGATGCCCGAAGGGCGGGGAGTCCGACAGGTTCAGGGCCATGAAGCCGATAATCGTTGTCAGCGACGTGATCGAAACGGCGAGGAAGTTGATCCGGACGGCATCAATGATCGCGTCCCGCTTGGCCAGGCCATCACGCATCCGTTGACGCATCGACATCAGGATATGGATGGAGTCGGCAATCGCGAGGGTCAGCACGATGGTCGGGGCAGAGGCCGAGACCGGGGTCAGGCCAATGGCCAGGAAGCCGGCCGCTCCCATCGCGACAATGCTGGAGAAGAGGATCAGGAAGAAGGTCGCCAGCGTCCCGCTCCAGGAGCGGATGGCGATCATCATGATGACCAGTAGTACGCCATACATAAGCGGGATGAGCTTCGCCATGTCGCCCATACCACTTTCCATAAAAGCGTTATTCATCATCGACACGCCCGACAGGACGATGTCGATATCGGGATATTTCGCCTCGATGCGGTCGCGCAGGGCACGCACCACGGCGACGCTCTCCGGCACTTCCATGGAATGAAGTTCAGGGTATTGCAGGACGATGTTGATCGCGGTCACCGATCCGTCCGGCGTTACCAGCTGGTTGCGCAGGAGGGGTTCATTGAGCGCGATCGCACGACGTTCCAGCAGGTCGCCGCGGTCGAGCGAGCGGGCATTGCGGACCAGGTCCTCGACGATCAGATTGTCGCCATCCGCCCAGGTGTGCTGGAAATTGGTGACGGAATCGACGCGGATGGCATAGGGCACCTGCCAGCCGGCCTCGGTGATCTCCTCGACCACGGCGAGGGTTTCGGCGGAAAAGGCATTGCCGTCTGCAGGACGCACCACGATCAACACATTATCGTTCTTGGTGTAGGTCGCCTGGAAGGTCTCGAAGGCGGCAAGCTCAGGATTTTCGCGCGAGAAGAAAGCGCGGTAATTGGTGTCGAATGAGAGGCTCGGCATGCCGGTGGCAAAACCGAATGTCGCAGCGAGCGTGGCGAGGATTACCAGCCAGCGCCAACGGATCACGGCCTCGGCCAGTGCCGTGGCGAATTGATCCGTGCGGTTTCTGATAGCGCCCATAACGGGTCCTTTCGGGCAATACTGTGCCGTCCGCCGGATCGGTAGATCGGCGGCGGTTGGAGGCACCCGCATACGGGCGCGCTTTGGAGTGTCAGTAGGATCCGGGCCTGGCCCGGTTCAAATCAGTGCGGTGAAGATGGCAGCTTCGTCTTTGTCATATGTCCCTCCTGTTGATCGCCGGGCGGCGAACCGCGCAATAAGGTGGGGCATCACGACAGATTTCGCCAATCGATGGGGCGAATATCGTTCATTGGGAAAACGAATAATGGAGCCGGAGTTTCGGTCAGCGCCCGTAGCGGCGCTTGGCCCAGAAGATGGCGCCGATGGTCGCCATGTAGATGACCAGGCGCATGATCACGACCACGCCGCCGCGCTCATCGAGACGCGAGAAGGCGAAGTCGAAGGCAAAGTCCGGCGGGATGCCGGTCGACCAGCGATAGAAGAAGGGCGCGCAGGCATCGATCAGGAAGGCGATCGAGGCGGCGGCCGGCCATTGCGGCCATTTGCGCATGATCAGGGCGGCGACCAGCGACAACACAATGATCAGCCACCAGTCAAACGGCGTGAAACCAGCGCTCAGGCGATCTGCGAAACTGTCATACATGGTCGAACCTCCCCAAAAGGTCGATCAGGCGGCCTGCTTGCCGCGGGCCAGCGAACCCGCCAGGGATTGTATATCCTTGGCCGCCTCGCATTGAGGCGAGCGCAGCGAGACGGCGGTCTGGGCCCGGATTGCGGCTGGAACCGTTGCATCCTTGCGGACAATGCCGGCCAGGGTCGGTGTAAAGCTCAGGAAGGCCTCGCAGGTCTTGCGGAAGGCCCCGAAGGCCTCATTGGCGGCATTCATGTCCGGCGCATTATTGATCACGACCAGCGGCGAGGCGCCGTCATCATGCAGGCGCAGCGTCTTCACGAAGGCATAGGCGTCGGTCAGCGAGGTCGGCTCGTCATTGAGCACGATCACGACATCATCGGCGGTCAGGGCGAGCCGGATCGTGGCCCGGTCAGCGCCGGCGGCGAGGTCGAGAATGGCGCGGTCATAGGACAGGGCCAGAGCGGCAACACCGGTTGCGAGCTTGGTCAGGCCGGGACCGGACAGATTGGCCAGCGCGCCGGAGCCCGAGCGACCGGAAATCACGTCAAACCCGCCCTTCTGGGCGGCGCCGCCCATGGCCGGACAGACGGCGTCCTGGATATGGACACGGCCATTGATGACGCTGGAAATGTCTGAATTGGGCTGCAGGCCCAGCTGGACGTCGATATTGGCCATGCCGAGATCGCCATCCATCAACAGGCAACGTTCGCCCATTTGCGAAAAGGCGCGGGCCATGCCGATCGACAGCATGGTCTTGCCGACGCCGCCCTTGCCGGAGGCGATGGCGAGGATGCGACCGGCGGAGCGGTCCTGCGGTGCGGACGCGATCTTCATCAGTCTTCCTCCTCGAAGGGGGTGTTGCGATCCTCGATTAGGACCCGGGCCAGGCGCAGCGGGGTGGCCGGAGCCAGGCCGCCGCCGATGAAGGGTGTTGAGGATATCTGGGCGAAGGCCAGGCCGGTCTCGCCAACCCCGAGCACGGCACCGAGCCGGCGCGCGCAATCGACCTTGACCGGGATGCAGCGGCTGGCGCCGATCGAGGCAAAGAGCGAGGCGGCGTCTTCGGCATCTTCCGGCGTCAGGCCGGCGTCAAAGACATAGAGAATTTCCGCATTGGCGCTGTCGGCGAAGGCCAGCGTCATGTCGAGATCATCCAGCTCGAACGGATTGACCGCCGGACTGTCGATCAGGACCGGGCCGTCAATCTCGTCGACGGCGTCGATCATCTCACGCGGATCGTCGACGGCGCGGAAACCGGCGCCCATGCGACGGGCCAGTTCCTGCAGCCGGTCATTGGCACCGGCGCGCTCGCCATCACAGGAAATCAGCGTCGGCACGGCACCGGCAGTGATGGCGCGGGCCGCCGTCTTGGCCAGGGCCGAGGTCTTGCCGACGCCCGGCGTCCCGGCAAACAGGACGGCATGTTCGGGCACGGCGGGCAGGGGCTGGAAGGTGTAGCGGCTCTCGATGGCGTGGGCGAGACGGGCCACGGCCTGACCATCGGACAGATCGTGGGCCGAGCGGATCAGGGCCTGGGCGGCAGAGCCCGGCGCGCGGTGGAAGCCGAGCGCGCGGATCACACGGTCCAGCTCATTGTCCTCGCGCAGACCGCGTTCGATATCGGCTTCGCCGGCGAGGCGGATGGAGCGGTCACGGACCTGCTCGACCGGTTCGGCGATGCGGGACATTTCGCTGGCTGCGCGCACTTGGACGCCGCCGTCAGGACCATCGCCGGTGGCAATGATCACGGCGTCGGGACCCATTTCACGGCGGACATCGGCCATGGCCTGGGTCAGGGACGGGGCGGCAAAGGTTTTAAGATGCATGGGCTCGGATCATATCACAGGTCAAATTCGGTCGCTCAACCGACATGGCCCATCGTCTGAAGGCGCGCGCTCGGGTGAATTTCATTCTGCGACATCACCACGGTCTGCGGGCGAAAACGCTCAACCAGAGAACGCACATACGGACGAATCAGAGGGCTCGTCAGCAGCACTGGTACATGACCCTGAGCTGATGCGGTTTCAAAAGAGTTTCGAATGGCCGCCACGAAATCATGCAGTTTCGACGGCGCCAGGGCGAGCTGGCGACGATCGCCATCACCGACCAGGGCTTCCATGAAGGCCTGCTCCCATTGCGGGCCCATGGCCAGGACGGGCAGGACACCGTCATGGGCCTTGTTGGCGTGGCAGATCTGGCGCGCCAGGCGGGTCCGGACATGTTCGACAATGGCGTCGAGATTCTGGGTCGTGGCGCTGGCTTCGGCAATGCCCTCCAGAATGGTCGGCAGGTCGCGAATGGAGATGCGCTCCTTGATCAGCGATTGCAGGACACGCTGAATGCCGGCGCGGCTGATCTGGTTCGGCGTGATGTCATCGACCAGGGCCTTGTGTTCCTTCGACAGCTTGGCGATCAGCTTCTCGACCTCGGCATAGGAGAGAAGGTCGGCCATGTTTTCGCGCAGCAGCTCGGTCAGATGGGTGACCAGAACGGCCGCCGGCTCGACAATGGTATAGCCGCGGAAAGAGGCTTCCTCGCGCAGGCCTTCATCAATCCAGGTGGCGGGCAGGCCGAAAGTCGGTTCCTTGACGTGCTTGCCGGGCATGTCGATCTGCATGCCGGCGGGATCCATGACCAGCAGCTTGTGCAATTCCAGCTCGCCGCGACCGGCTTCCAGTTCCTTGATGCGGATCGTGTATTCGTGATTGCCCAGCGACATGTTGTCGATGATGCGGACAGCCGGGGTGATGAAGCCCATTTCCTCGGCCAGCGAGCGGCGCAGGGCGCGGATCTGGTCGGTCAGCTTGCGTCCGTCGACATCATTGATCAGCGGCAGTAGGCCATAGCCCAGCTCGATCTTCAGCTCGTCAATGGCAAGACTATCCTCGATCGGGGCTTCCTGTTCGGATTGGGATTCAGCGGCTTCGGCCTCTTTCTCGGCGACCGCGTCGATTTCAGCCTGGGCCGTGCGTTCGGCGATGTCGCGATTCATCCAGGCCAGGGCACCGGCACCGGCGGACATCATGGCGAAGGGGATGAGGGGCATGCCGGGCAGGAGGCCGACCATCAGGGCCACGCCCGAAACCAGGCCCAGGCCTTGCGGGTTGGCGGTCAGCTGACCGAAGAGCGCCTTGTCGGCTTGGCCGTTGACGCCGGCCTTGGAGACCAGCAGGCCGGCACCGACCGAGATGATCAGGGCCGGGATCTGCGAGACCAGGCCGTCACCAATGGTCAGCGAGGAATAGGCCGAGGCCGCTTCCGCGAAGGGCATGCCGGACTGGACCACACCGATGATGATGCCGCCGACCAGGTTGATGGCGGTGATCATCAGGCCGGCCATGGCATCGCCGCGAACGAATTTGGAGGCACCATCCATGGCGCCGAAGAAATTGCTTTCGCCTTCCAGCTCGGTGCGGCGCTTGCGGGCTTCGTCCTCGGTGATCAGACCGGCGGAAAGGTCGGCATCAATGGCCATCTGCTTGCCGGGCATGGCGTCCAGGGTGAAGCGGGCCGCCACTTCCGCGATCCGGCCGGAACCCTTGGTGATGACGACGAAATTCACGATCACCAGGATGGCGAAGACAATGATGCCGATGACGACATTGCCCTGCATGACGAAGGAGCCGAAGGCCTCGATGACCTCGCCGGCGGCGTCAGTGCCCTCATGCCCCTTGGACAGGATGAGGCGCGTCGAGGCGATATTCAGGCCCAGGCGCAGCAGGGTGGTGATCAGCAGGAGGGCCGGGAAGGCCGAGAATTCCAACGGTTTCTTGATGAAGAGCGCGGTCATCAGGACCAGCACCGACATCGAGATCGATATCGCCAGTGACATGTCCAGCAGGAAGCTGGGCATGGGCAGCATCAGCATCACCAGGATGGCGAGGATGCCGACCGCCAGCGCCACATCACCGCGCAGTGTGCGGTTCAGGAAGGCGCGGAGGTCAAACCCACCCGCAGCGGGTGCGGGGGTCGGAGAAGCAGCGGTATCGGCCAATGGTCAGTCCAATCAGGCTACGGAAACACCCTGGGCGGGTTGGTTGGGCGCGGGAATGTCGACGCCCTGGTCCGAATAGAGTTTCAGCTTGTTGCGCAGGGTCCGGATGGAAATGCCGAGAATGTTCGCGGCATGGGTCCGGTTGCCCAGGCAATGGTCGAGCGTGTTCAGGATCAGATCCTGTTCCACTTCCGACACGGTGCGACCGATCATGTCGGCCTGGACCGACTGGGCGGTATCGGCGGCCTGGCGGACGACATTATTGCCCGAACCGGTGAAGGCCGAGCCGTCCGGCATGCGGATCGCGTCGGGCGTGATCTCGCGGCCCGAGGCCAGCAGCACGGCGCGGTGCATGGCGTTTTCCAGCTCACGGACATTGCCCGTCCACTCACGCGCCAGCAGCGAGGTCTTCGCAGCGTCGGAAATCGCGCGCTCATCGATCGCATTGGCGGCCGAGTATTTCTTCACGAAATGCTCGGACAGGGCGACGATATCAGCCGGACGCTCGCGCAGCGGCGGCAGGGCCAGGTTCACGACATTGAGGCGGAAGAGCAGGTCTTCGCGGAAGCTGCCATCGGCCACGGCCTTGCGCAGATCGCGGTTCGAGGTCGCGAGGATGCGAATATTGACCTTGACCGGCTTGGTGCCACCGACGCGGTCGATTTCGCGTTCCTGGATGGCGCGCAGCAGCTTGGCTTGCAGACGCACATCCATTTCCGAGATTTCGTCCAGCAGCAGCGTGCCGCCATCGGCCTCTTCGAACTTACCCACGCGGCGGGCAATGGCTCCGGTAAAGGCACCCTTCTCGTGACCGAAGAGTTCGCTTTCCAGCAGGTTTTCGGGGATGGCCGCACAATTCACCGAGATGAAAGGCGCCTGGGCGCGCTTCGACTTGGTGTGAACATAGCGGGCCATGACTTCCTTGCCGGAGCCGCTTTCGCCGGTGATCAGGACGGAGGCGTCGGAGCCGGCGATGCGATCGGCGAGCTGGATGACGGCCTGCATGGACGGGTCGCGGGCAATCATCGGGCGTTCGTCATCAGCGATCGCGGCCAGGACGGCGGCGATCAGATCGGCGTCCGGCGGCATCGGGATGAATTCCTTGGCGCCAGCCCGGATGGCGGCTGCGGCGGCTTCGGGACGGACATTGACGCCACAGGCGACAACGGGAACCGAAATCCGCTCGGCCGCATTGGCCTCGATCAGGGACTGGACGTCCAGATGCAGGTCGACCATGAGCAGGTCGGCGCCGCGTCCGGCACGCAGATGGGCGGTGGCCTGTTCGATCGTGTCCACGTGCGAGACTTTCGCGCCGCGGTCGAGGGCGATCTTGGTGGCGGTGTGGAGTTGTCCGCCCAAACTGCCAACTATCAGAATACGCATGATATTTCCGTCCTTTCCGCGAGGCCTTAGCCTGCGTCCCCGTCCTTGATGATTTCCGTCATGGTCACGCCGAGCCGGTCGTCGACCACCACGACCTCGCCGCGCGCGACGAGCCGGTTATTCACGTAGATGTCGATCGCTTCGCCGATCTTGCGGTCGAGTTCGACCACCGAGCCGGAGGTCAGCTTCAACAGCGAGTTCACATCGATATGGGCCTTGCCGAGCACGGCGGAGATATTGACGGGAACGTCGAAGACGGGCGCCAGGTCGGCAGCGCTCTTTTCTTCCTCATCCATCATCTGCTCGCCGCGCTGGGGCGCTTCGACGGGCACTTGCGTGCCGTCATCGCCCAGATCGGGAAGGTCGAGATTGTCGTCAGCCATGTCAGGCCTCCTTAAGCCGCGCTTACGCCGGCGGCGGGGTCGCCGGGCGCGTCAGATTGGGTTTCCTCGTCGCTTGGCGGCGATGCCAGCCAGCGTGCGACGACGTCATTCAGTCGGTGCTCGATTTCCTCGGCGCTGCGCTGTACTGCGCCGGCGCCCCATTCCAGGCGGACATCGGCATTGGCCAGGCCGTCATCGCCGCGCACCATGATGGCGCCGTCGAAACCGGCGTCGCGGGCGGTTTTTTCCAGGCGCTCGGCGAGGGCTTCGACCAGTTCCGGATTGCAGCGCACCGACAAGCGCGGCTCGGACCGCAGGTCCTGCACGGCTTCCAGTGCGACCTGTTCGATCGTGTCGATCGGATAGGCGGCCAGGGCCTCACCGGCAATCTTGCGGGCCGCAGCCATGGCGAGGCCGGCGGCTTCCTGGCGCAGGGCGTCGGATTCATGCGACAGGCGGGCGAGGATGAGCTGCATCTGGGAGGCGATCGCCTGCAGCGATTGCGCGCAGCGGCCCTCTTCCATCTCACGGCCTTCCTCGACTCCCCACATGCGGGCGGCATCGACATCATCCTGGGTGAAGAAACGCTTGTAGCTCTCACCTTCACGGAGGATCTGACCGTCCTGGTCGAACTCTGTATCGAAATCGAATTTGACAGGATTCATGGTTCAACCTCCCTAGTAGATGAGTTCGTCGTCGGCGCCGCCATCGGCCAGCATGATCTCGCCCTTCGCGGCGAGGTCCTTGGCCATGGTGACGATCGATTGCTGCGCCTGGTCGACATCCTTGAGGCGAACCGGACCCATGGAGCCCATGTCCTCGCGCATGATCTTGGCCGCGCGCTCGGACATGTTGGAGAAGAAGAGATCGCGCAAACTGTCCGACGCGCCCTTCATGGCCAGGGCCATCTGTTCCTTGTCGATGGCGCGCATCAGGGTCTGGATGCCACCCGGATCGAGCTTGGACAGGTCTTCGAAGACAAACATCAGCGAGCGGATCTTTTCCGCGCTCTCGCGATTGCGTTCTTCCAGGGCGGCCAGGAAACGGTTCTCGGTCTGGCGATCGAAATTATTGAAGATCGAAGCCATCATCTCGTGGCTGTCATGCTTGGACGTGCGGGCCAGATTGGACATGAATTCGGTGCGCAGCGTCTCTTCGATGCGATCAAGAATTTCCCGTTGGACCGGCTCCATGCGCAGCATCCGGGTGACGACTTCCATGGCAAAATCTTCGGGCAGGGCACCCAGCACACGGCTGGCATGCTCCGGCTTCACCTTGGACAGGACCACAGCCACGGTCTGCGGATATTCATTCTTCAGGTAGTTTGCGAGGACAACCTCATTCACATTGCCCAGCTTGTCCCACATGGTGCGTCCGGCGGGACCACGCAGCTCCTCCATGATCGACTCGACCTTCTCCCCGGGCAGGAAGGAGTTGAGTAGGCGCTGGGTTGCTTCGAATGACCCCATCAGCGAGCCGGTGGACGACATCTGGCCGACGAAGTCGACGATCAGTTTTTCCACAGCGCTGGAGGTGACCGTGCCCAGATTGGACATGGCCTGGGAGACCTCGCGGATTTCCTCCTCGTCCAGATGCTGCCACATCCCTTCGCCCTCATCGCCCAGGGCGAGGAGCATGACGGCCGCTTTCTCGGGGCCGGTCAGGCGGGACGGGTCTTCGATGGCGCGCTTCTCAGCCATGGTCGGACTCAACTCTCATGCAGCCAGGACCGGAGGATCGAGATCGATTCTTCCGGATGGGATTCAACGATATTGGCGACTTTCTTCAGCGACGAGGCTTTCACCTGACCATCGATTTTCTCGATATCGATGGAGTCCTCGGCCGTGGCCGCGCCGCCGCCAGCCGCCGGCAGGGCCGCCGGGCGGGCGGCCTGGGTCGGCAGGGCGGTCGGAGCCGGCGCGCCGCTGACAGCACCATCGGCGCCGGCACCGGCTAGGGCCAGGCCTTGCGGCATGGCGACGCCGCTCGCGCCTTTGACCAGGGGCCGGGCGACCAGGAAGATGATGAGCAGGGCGGTGATGAACATCACGCCGATCTCGGCGGCCCGCATCAGATCATTCTTGGACAGGGACATGCCGCTGGTGGCGGCCGTGCCCAGCAGCGGATCGGTGCGGGCGAATTCGATCTGGCTGACCGTCAGCATGTCCTGGCGGCCCTCAGGGTCGTTCACATAACCCATGGCGGCTTGAACCAGAGCCTCGATTCGATCGATTTCCGCTTGCGGACGCTCGCGCCAGGTAATCGTGCCGTCTTCAGCCGTTTCCAGCACGCCATCGACGACCACGGCGACAGACAGGCGATCAATGGCGCCGGCCTCGATCACTTCGGTCCGGGTGGTGGAGGAGATTTCGTAATTGACGCGCTCGCTGGTGCTTTCGCGGCTGGAGCGGCTGCTCGGGCCGTCGGCTTCGGCACCTTCGCCGCCATCGGGCAGGTTTTCGGAGGCCGAGACGCGGTTCTGGTTGGCGCCGTCCTGGTCGTTGGACAGGTCTTCGCCACGCTCGCGCGAGCGCACGACCTGGCCATTCGGATCATAGGTCTCCGAGCTCTGCGTGATCGACTGGCGGTCGAGTTCGGCGGTGACCTGGACGCGGGCTGCGCCCGGGCCGACGACACCCTCGACAATGTCGAGGATGTTCTGGCGCATCTGCGCTTCGATTTCGCCGCGACGCTCATCCATCAGGATGGAGCTGGACGATTGGCCGTCGCCGCCGCTGGCCAGTTGGCGACCGCGATCATCGGCAATCGAAACCCCGGTCGGCTCGATGCCGGCACTGGAGGCGACGATATTGCGGATCACACGGACCTGCTCGGAGTTCAGGCGGCCATTGGTGGCGATGGTGACGGCAGCCGTCGGAGACTGCTGGTCGCGGGCGAAAAGGCGGCGTTCGGGCAGGTTGAGATGGACGCGGGCCGAGCTGACATAATTCAGCGATTGGATCGTGCGGGCCAGCTCGCCTTCCATGGCGCGCTTGGCATTGATGTTCTGGACAAAGCTGGTTTGGCCGAAACTGTCCTGACGGTCGAAGATTTCATAACCGACCGAGGCGCCGCTCAGCGGACCATTGGAGGCGACGCGCACGCGCGCTTCATCGACCTGGTCGCGATCGACATAGATCGCTGTGCCGCCTTCGCGGATTTCATAGGGGATGTTTGCCTGGTCGAGCAGCTGCGAGGTGGCAGCGGCGTCGGCCGGGTCGAGCCCGGAATAGAGCAGGGACTGGCTGGCACCACCCATCGCGCCGGAAAAATACACGAGTGCGACGGCCACGCCTGCGGCCAGGCCGAAGATCGCGGTCAGCCGTCCGGCGCCAAATGCCCTGAACTGTTCGAAAAGCGCGTTCACGTGGAAATCCCTGCCTCATTGCGTGCGCCTCATCAGCGAAGCACTGGGCAGAATTTTCCTACCGGGTCGGTAAACGAGGGTTTAATACGCTTGCATACGTGATGACTGGTGCCCGATTAACCAATCAGGGCACGCAATCTTTTCGCAGCAATCGATCAAATCACTCGCAAACACAGGCGAACGGCGACCGAGGGGGCGCGGTCGCCGTCCATCGTGCGCTAGTAAGGGGAGCTTACGAGCGGTATTGCTGGATGCGTGTGGTGCGAAGACCGGCCAGGCCGTGCCGATCGATCGAGCGTTGCCAACCGAGGAATTCCTCCACGGTCAGGGAGTAGCGCTCGCACGCTTCCTCGAGAGAGAGAAGACCGCCCCGCACTGCTGCGACGACTTCTGCCTTCCTCCGAACCACCCAACGCTGGGTGCTCGGATTGGGCAAATCGCCAATCGTAAGCGGGCTACCATCCGGTCCAATGACATAATTTTCTTTTTTAAGGCGCGGCTGCATGTCCGATCCCCGTTTCTTGTTTGTAGGATCAACCTACACGCCGCCCTTTAACATCGCCCTAAACCACTGGGTAAATTTACATTTAACCGTGTCGCTAAAATCCGGCTCTAAATGTTCGGAACCGGGTCATGGCGCGGTCATATATTATCGACCGGGGATGGACCCAATCCCTGGCCCGGCCCAAAAAAAATGGGCCCCGCCGAATGGCGAGGCCCATAGTCCAGAAGCGGTTGGGTGATGGTTAGCGCTTCATACGGATGGCTTCGTCGAGCATCTCATCAGCGGTGGTGATGATCTTCGAGGAAGCGGAATAGGCCCGCTGCGTGGTGATCAGGCTGGTGAACTCATTGGCTAGATCGACATTAGAGCTTTCCAGGGTCGAGGCGGCAATCGAGCCGGAGGAGCCCAGGCCCGGCGGGTTGAGCGTGTAGGCACCCGATTCCGGCGTCACCGTGAAGGTACCGCCCGACTGGGCTTCCAGACCGTCCGGATTGGTGAAGGTCGCGACCGGAATCTGGTAGATCTTGCGGACGATGCCATTGGTGAACTTGGCGAAGACGAAACCGTCATCATCGACGTCGACGCTGGAGAAGTTACCAAAGGCCGAGCCGTTCACATTGGTCGAGAGCAGGGCGGACGGGCTGTCATACTGTGTGAAGCCGCCCGGTGCGTTGGGGTCGCCGAAATCCAGGGTGATCGACTGGGCATCCACGCCGGTTGCGGCCGCCCACTGGAATTCGTTCGCACCGAGTGCGGCGACGTTGGTGGAGGACAGGAAGTCGAGCTGGGTCGGCAGCGTCGTATTGGCGCTGTCAATGCGCCCCTGAGCGTCGAAGGCCACTGTGCCCGTCATCATTTGACCATCGATCAGATTGGCGCCGGTCGCGATGTCTGCGGCCGGGACCATGTGCACTTCGGCGTGCCACTGGTTCGGCGTCGAGCTCTTGAGCATGGAGATGGTCAGGGTACGCACACCACCGACACTGTCATAGAAGGGGATGGAGCGCTGGAAATCGGGCGTGACCGCTCCGGACGCCATATTCGTGCCGGCAACGGTGGGGTCATAGGTGGCTTCATCAGCCGAGATCGCCTGGCTCTGTTGCAGGTTGGCGTTGATGCCCATCGTTGTCGTGGCTTCGGCCGCACCACCAATGGAAGACAGGTTGATGGTTTCCAGGGCGTTGAGGTCAGACGGGTTCTGCGGGACAGTCCCGTCAGCCGCAACCGGCCAGCCGGCGAGATACTTGCCGGCATCATTGCGCAGATAGCCGGTGGTGTCCGGCGTAAAGCGGCCGGCGCGGGTAAAGGAGACCGGGTCGGAGGAGTTCGGGGTGGCGTCATCGCGAACCACGAAAAAGCCCCGACCGGAAATGGCCAGATCCGTCGGTGAGGAGCCGGCGGTCAGGAGGCCGCTCTCGCCGATGGAGAGGCGCGCGACCGACCGGACGCCCGCTGCCGAATAGCCCTTGGTGGAGCTGTCACTGTCATAGAGCGGGGTGAAGACGGCGTTGGCGCGCTTGTAGCCGACCGTGTTGACGTTGGCGATATTGTCCGAAATCGAGGCGAGGGCGTTCGAGTTCGAGATCAGGCCGGATGCGCCGGCCAAAAGCGCTGAATTGATGCTCATTATGCATGCTCCTGGCGTTTTGGTTGTTTTAACGGAGCTTTCTGCTGGTCAGGTTGGCCGGATCGCCCTTCTGGCGGTCCGGATCAGGCCGGCGGCCTGGCAATCAGACTGTGCTGTCTTCCTTGATACTCATCACGGAGGAGAGCGGGACACGAATGCCGCCCATCTCCACAATGACTTCGGAACCGGACAGGTCGACGCCCGTGACACGGGCAGCGGCCTGGATATTGACGTCGATATTGTCGCCGTCCGCGTTCTGGGCGATGACTTCCAGCGTATAGACGCCATCTTCCAGTGCATTGCCGCCATCGCCCAGGCCATCCCAGGCGAAGTCGTGCGTGCCGGCGGTGGTCTCGCCGTCAGAACGGGCCACGATGCGGTCTTCGGCATCGCGAATAATGATGGAGGAGGTCGTGGCCTCGCTCGGCAGTGTGTATTCCCAGCTCGCCTCGCCATTGGCCAATTCGGCCTGGGGCGTGACCGCCGTCGCAACGCGGCCGATATAACCGACCGAGGAACTCTGGGCCGCGGCCGACTGGAGCAGCAGGAGATTTTCCAGATTCTGGTTCTGGGCGATCTGCTGCTCGACGCTCGAGAAATCGACCAGCTGGTTCACGAACTGGGTCGAGTCCAGCGGATTGAGCGGGTCCTGGTTCTTCATCTGCTCGGTGAGCAGGGTCAGGAACATCTCGAAATTGTCGGCGAGGCCCGTCTGCGAATTCGCGAGGGCGGGACTGCTGGCGCCGAGACCGGATACTGCGTCTACCATGCGTTGCTCCTAGACCTGCATATCGACGCCGGAGCGTCCTGACAGCAGGAAGCCGTAGGCAGAGCGCGGACGGGATGCGAGTTCATCCTCGGCGCGCTGCGCCATTTCGGTGGTCTGGGTGAAAATCGGAAGGGCCTCGCCCTGGCTGCGAGTGTCCTCGTCAGCCGGGTTCTGACCATCATTCATCTGGAAGCTCAGCCCGTCCTCGCCAAGCTCAAGCCCCGCGTCTGCCAGGGCGCGCTCGAGGTCGCGGGCTGAACGTTGCAGCTCGTTCAGCGTTTCGGGGCGCTCGACGGTCAGGACCGCATGGACGCGATTGTCGGCGCGCAACTCGATGCGGACATCGACCTTGCCCAGTTCGGCCGGGTCGAGGCGGATATCAAAGACACGATTGCCGTTCGAGACCTGTTTGGTGATCTGACCGGCCAGCTGGGTGGCGCTGTGCGGGGTAAAGCGCGGCAAATGGCTGCCGGATTTGTCGGCGGCCAGGCGGCCGTCGGCGCGTGACAGGTTGAAATCGGTTTCCGCCTGCAAGGCCGCATCGGCCTGGGCGCTGTCGGCCATGGCCGCTGCCTGGGCCTGGCCTTCGCCCATGACACCGGCGAGCGAAGTGATCGGCGCGCCGCTCTGGGCGGCCGGAACTGGCGCATTCTTGTCGGCCGCCAATGCGGCGGCTGGATCAGATGCTGGCGTCCCGGCGGCTTGGGTCCCAGCAGCCGACATTGTTCCACCGGGCGAGCCTGTGCTGGCCTGTGCCGAGTTTCCGGCTTGGCCATTCGACGCGTTGGCGCCCTGTCCATTGGGGCGGGCTGCCAGGCTGCTGGCGGTCTGGATGGCAGCCTCGGCCTGGCCGCGCTGACGCAGCGGCTCGCTGGCGGCCCCATCCGTGGCGGGGGACTGGACGGTCGGGGTGGATGGTGTTGCTGCAGCGCCCTTGCTGGCTGTGGCTGGAGCCGCGGCAGTCGTCTTCCCGGCCGCCGGCTTGGTCGCGTCGAGACGGGACTCGGCGGGCTTCGGCGCGGTTAGATTGGCCGCAGCGGTCGCGGCAGGCGTGGTCGAGGCTGCGCCGGACTGGGCATTGGCGACGGTGTCACCTGCAACAGCCTGCGGCGCGGTTGCCGTGGTCGTTGCCGTCGGCGTGTTGGCGCCTTGTACCTGGGTCGCGGGCGCTTGCGTCGCCGACGTTTCGGCAATCACGGCCTGGCCAGTCGCGGCGGTGGCCGGTTGAGCGGCGAGGGGCTGGCCCTGGGGCTGACCGACCGCACCCGGCTTGGCCAGGATGATCTCCGAGACCGGCTTGCCGGCCGCGATAGCCTTGGCATTGCCTTGCGTGCTTGCCGGAGTCGCGGCGCCATCGGCCGTTCCGGCCAGTGGTGCGGCCGGTTGCGTGGAAGCCTGTCCGGAGCCGCCATCGGACGGCGCAGTGGCCAGGGGCGCAGAATTGACGCCGGCTGTCGGCGCCAGGGCGCCGTCCATGACGGTGTTGCCGGTCGCGGGATTGCCGGACGGGTTGGCCGGATTGATGACGTCCTGGACGGGGTGCGCCGGCTTGGTGCCAACCGGAGCGACCGCCGCGACGGGCGTCACCGGAATGACCAGCTCATCGCCCGACTCGACAGGGTTGCCGGATGCACTCGGCGGGACAATTGGCGCGGTGGCGTCCATGGCCAGCGGTGATGTGGAGGTGAGGGCGGCTTCGCGGACCGGCGCTGTCGCGTTGGCGCCGGACGTCTTGGACGCCATGCCAGCCTGCGCGGCGCCGCCCTGGGCCTGGTTGGCATTGACCATCAGCGCGAAGGGTGAGGCGCCGGCCTCGACCGATGCGGCCCCCTGACTCGTTCCGGTCTCGCTGGATCCGGGCTGCGCAGTGGCGCTGCCGGATCCCGCAGGATTGGAGAACAGGTTCGACGTGGTCAGGTCCAGAGTCATTGTCGCTCTTCGCGTGTCTCAAGGCGCACTTCACGCCTCGTCTCATCGCCATGATCGCAAGTGGTGTGCCAGACTGGAATTGATCTAACAATCTGAATTTATGCATTAATTTCGCGGTAACACCTCGGAGTGGGCAGGAAAGGCCGGTCAGGTCTGCCCGCCGGTGGGCGCAATTTGCCGGGTTGTCCGGCCCGGGCTGCCGGGTGCGCTGGCGAGGCGGCCCCTGTCCGTATTACCGCGCGTGAGCCCGGGCGCGCGCGAGCCTCTCTGGCAGGACGTGGCCGGGCTCACGCGCGGTGGCCGAGCGATTGGCCCAGCGCTTGCGATGGTTAAGACAGGCCCCGGCCATCTCTGTCGGGCCAGGAATTCGGAAAGCGCATGAAAAAGCAAATGAAGGCAAACGGTTACGGCAAGCCAAGCCCTGTGGAGGCGCCCTTCGGGCTGACCGCCCCGCTGGGCAATGCTTGCCGCTTTGACGGCAGATATCGCCGCAACCGCAACCTTCTTGCCGACTGCGCAGGGAGCCAGCCATGTCGTTGAGTGGTATTCTCGGTAACGCCCTCTCGGGGCTTCAGGCCAGCCAGGCCGGATTGCGCGCGTCATCCAACAACGTCGCCAATGTCAACACGCCCGGCTATGCGCGGACGATCGCCAGTTTCGAAGCGCGCAATGTCGGCGGCGTCGCCATGGGCGTGCAGGTCAATGGCATTGTCCGCATTGTCGACCGCCATCTCCAGCTGACCTCGCTGCGCTCGATCTCCGAAGCCGGCATGACCGAGGTCCGGGCCGGCACGCTTGATCGATTGCAAAGCCAGTTCGGCAATCTCGACGATAGCGGCTCGATCTTTTCCCGCCTGAACTCGGCCTTCACCGGCCTGTCGCAGGCCAGTGTCGACCCGACTCTGTCGGTCGCGCGCCTGTCGGCGGCGGCGGACCTGGACAGCTTCTTCACCGAAGCCCAGCGCCTGTCCGGCGAAATTCGCGCCCAGCGCCAGGAGGCCGATGCCAAGATCAACGCAACACTCCAGCGTTCCAATGAAATCCTGCGCGAAATCTATGAGCTGAACTCGAATGTCCAGGCGCTGGCCGCTGGCGGCGGCGATTCATCGGGCGCTGAAAACCGGATTTCCGAACTGCTCGACGAAATGTCGGGATACATGGATATTCGCGCCGATTTCCAGGGCGATGGACGCGTCGTGCTTCGCACGACAGACGGCGTGCTTCTGCTCGACAATTATCCGGCCAATCTGACCTACAAGGTCGCCGGCACGGGTTCCTATGGTGTGGAATACGGCAAGATCTACGCGGAATCGCCCAATGGCGGGAACCCGCAGGAGCTCGACAGCCATATCGCCTCGGGTGAGCTGCGCGCCTTGCTCGACCTGCGCGACAAGACGCTCCCGGATGTGGCGGAAGAGCTGGCCGAAATGGCCTCCGGAGCGGCTGATGCGCTGAACGCTGCCCATAATGACGCGGCCTCCTATCCAGCGCCGCAGAGCCTGACCGGTCGCAATACCGGACTTGCTGCGGCCGATGCCCACAATTTCACCGGCGCGACCACGCTCGCCGTGGCCGACAATACCGGCGTTCTGGTGCGCCGGGTCGATGTCGATTTCGATGCCGGTACCTATTCCGTGGATGGCGGCGCGGCGGTTGGTTTTGGCGGTACGATCGGTGATCTCGCCACGGCACTGAATACCGCCCTGGCCGGTGTCGGTTCGGCGAACTTCACCGATGGCACGCTGAGTGTCTCGGCGAATGCGGCCAATAACGGCGTTGCTTTCCTGCAGGACGAGACCACGCCGTCTGATCGCGGCGGTCGCGGCCTGTCCCACTTCTTCGGACTGAACGACCTCGTCCGCTCCGATTCACCGGGCTTCTTCGAGACGGGCCTCTCAGCCACGGATGTCCACCAGTTCGCCACCGGAACCTCGCTCGAATTCCGGATGGACACGATCGAGGGCAAGACGGCCGGCACCTACACCATCCCCATGGTCACGGGTGAAACCGTCGATGACATTGTCACTGCGCTCAATGACACCACGACCGGGATGGGGCGCTATGTCACCTTCTCCCTCGATGGCAATGGCAAGCTCTCCTACACGGCCAATGCCGGTTATGAGGGCTATGAGCTCTCCCTGACGGGCGACGACACCTCGCGCGGCACGACGGGCGTGGCCTTCTCGAAACTCTTCGGGGTCGGGCTGGAAGCCAAGGCGGCCCGTTCGGAGGCCTTCTCGGTCGACACGGCCATCCGCGCCGACTCCGCCCGCTTGGCGCTCGGCAAGCTGGACCTTGATGCCGCCACCGTGGTGGGCGATTTCGTGCTGGCCGCCGGTGATAACCGCGGCGGCACCGGCCTGCAGGCCGCCCTCTCGGCCCCGCGCAGCTTCAATGCGGCGGGTTCGCTCGCGGCCTCGACGGCCAGCTTGGGCGATTACACGGCCCGTATCGCGGGCACGGTCGGTTCGCGTGCAGCCCGCGCCGAGAGCGAGGCTGCCTCGGCGGCGACGCTGCAGGCCACGGCGGCCCAGAAACGGGCCGATGTCGAAGGCGTCAGCCTCGACGAGGAATTGGCAGCGATGACGCTGTACCAGCAGTCCTATAATGCCGCCGCGCGCATGCTGCAGGCGGCCAAGGAAATGACCGATACCCTGATGGGCATCGTCTAGGAGGTTTTTGCGCCATGACCCGTGTTTCCACCTTCGCCGCGAACCAGAATGCGCTGCTGGACCTGATGAAGGCCCAGAAGTCGCTCTTCGACGCGCAAAAGCAGCTGACCACCGGCAAGCTTGCGACCGACCTCAAGGGTGTCGGGCATCAGGCCGAGACCCTGTCGGCCACCCGTTCGGCGCTGCAACGGGCCGAAGCCTTCGAACAGGCTGCGGTGCGCACCGAGGCGCGTCTCGAGACCCAGGACATCGCCATGGGCCAGATGGCGGACGCTATCACCGATCTGCGTCTCGCCGTGACCTCGAAGGACGGCGACTACACCATGCTCCAGGTGCGTGAGGCCTTCTACAAGGTCTCCAACGCGCTCAACATGCAGCACGCCGGGACCTATGTCTTCGGCGGGACCCGCACCGACGTGCCGCCGGTCCAGACCAATGACATCAACGATCTGGTCGCCATGGGTACGGCCAGCGAGGCCTTCGTCAATAATGACCGGCGCCCGCAGGTCCAGCTCGACCAGAATCTGACCATGGAGACCGGCATGCTGGCCAGCGATGTCGGCGGCGAGGTCTTTGACAGCTTCAAGCGGATTGCCGATTTCAATGCCGGCGCCAACGGGCCCTTCGCCCAGCCGCTGACCGGGCCGCAGGAAACCTTCCTCAATGGCGAGATTCAGAATGTCATCACGGCGCTCGACAACATGTATACCAAGATCGGAGAAAATGGTGCCGCACAAGCCAATGTGGAAACGCTGAAAAACTCCCATGCCGACCGCCAGACCTTCCTCCAGAAAATGCTGTCGGATCTGGAAGATGTCGACATGGCCGAAGCCGCCACCCGTTTCCAGCAGGCCCAGACTGCGCTGGATGTCTCGGCCAAGACCTTCTCCTCGCTCAGCCAGGTCTCGCTGCTGCCCTATCTGAGATAGGGGAGGGGACGCTCAGGCACCCCAGTCCCGCTAGTTCGCGCGACGGATCCGGCCTAATCTGGCCTGACTGTTGACGAGGCTGCCATGCTCACCCGCTTGATTTTCGCGCTATCGCTTGCCCTGCTCGGTGCCTTTATCGGTGGCGGGATTGTCTGGCTGGCGACCTGGCAGATCGATGCGGCGCTCATGGCTGCGCTGGCGCTGGCACCCGTCTTTGCCTTGCTGGGCCTGGCCCTCGGTGGCCGCCAGCTCAGCCGCAATATCTCCCCCGCTAACGGATACATGCCGTTCTGGCGGGAATAGCGCCGCCTCTTGGGTCTGTGGGCATTTAGGCGTATAGAGCCGCCTCCAATAACCGTTTGCTGCGGGCCTTGACCCCGCTGGAGGCGAAAGATGACGACCCTTGATACCGGCCGCGCCCGTGCGCAGGCCGATGATCTCATTGCACAACTGGGCCTGTCCGGCGATCCGCTGGGGCTGGGTGGCAATCCCGGCGACCATCGCGTCGTGGTGGCCATGTCCGGCGGTGTCGACAGTTCGGTGACCGCGGCCCTGCTGCACCATCTCGGCTATGATGTCGTCGGTGTGACGCTGCAACTTTATGACCATGGCGCGGCCATGGCCAAGAAGGGTGCCTGCTGCGCCGGTCAGGATATTTACGACGCCAAGCGCGTCGCAGAAAGCTGCGGCTTTCCCCATTATGTGCTCGATTATGAAAGCCGCTTCCGCGAAGCGGTGATCGAGGAATTTGCCGACACTTATCTGGCCGGTTTCACGCCCATTCCCTGCGTGCGCTGCAACCAGACCGTCAAGTTTGCCGACCTTTTGACCACGGCCCGGCAGCTCGGCGCCGTGTGCATGGCGACCGGTCACTACATCCAGCGTGTCACTGGCGAGAACGGGGCAGAGCTGCGCCGCGCCGCCGATGCCGGCAAGGACCAGTCCTATTTCCTGTTCGCGACCACGCATGACCAGCTCGACTTCCTGCGCTTCCCGCTGGGCCATCTCAACAAGGACCAGACGCGCGAACTCGCCGAGGCCTTCGGTCTCATCGTCGCCGACAAGCCGGACAGCCAGGACATCTGCTTTGTGCCCAATGGCCGCTATGTCGACATTGTCGAGAAAGTCCGCCCCGGTGCCTCCAGGCCGGGCGAGATTGTGCATGTCGATGGCCGCGTTCTCGGAAGGCATGATGGCGTGATCCGCTATACCGTCGGTCAGCGCCGCGGCCTCAAGATCGCTGTCGGCGATCCGCTCTATGTCGTGCGGATCGATGCCGAGGCGGCTCAGGTCATTGTCGGCCCGCGCGAAGCGCTGGAAGTCGACACGATCGCCCTCAAGGAGATCAACTGGCTCGGCGAGGACGCCATGACCGACGGCGCCCCCATCCGCGTCAAGGTTCGCTCCACCCGCCCGCCCGTCCCCGCCGCCCTGTCGGTCGACGGCGAGGATGTCCGCGTGGTCCTCGCCAAGGGCGAGGAAGGCGTCGCGCCCGGCCAGGCCTGTGTTTTCTATTCGAGCGATGACGAAGACCGGGTCCTGGGTGGCGGCTGGATCACCAGTACGAGCGGCGGAAGTGGCGGCTCGTCCGGGGTTCGGTTGATCGGGTAGGTGGAGAATATCCCCATCCGTTTGTCACCCCTGGCGCATGCCCGGCCCCGAGCCGGGCGGAGATCAGTGAGCTAGCTGGATCAGCATATAGGTCCCGGCTCTGCGGCCTGCCTTCGCAGGCCATTCGGCCGGGATGACAATGCTTGCGCGAGAGGCGTGTCTTTCACATCAACACCTATACTCCGTCATCCCACGGGGGGCGCGCAGCGCTCATCCGGGGGACCTCGCCACGGTTGTCTGGCGAATGGGTGTGGTCCCCCGGACAAGCCGGGGGATGACGGTGAATTTTAAAACCAGGCACTTATCCCACACGCCTTCCCCCCAAACCGTCATCCTGACGAAAGTCAGGACCCAGTTTCGCAGGTTCGATTTCGCCAATCCTGGCAACAGCTTGCGTCGCGATCTGGGTCCAGGCCTGCGCCGGGATGACGGTGTGTGGGGCGGGCATTTTCACAAAACTTATCCGCCCCCCCTTCACCGCAAGCGATAATGCCCTCGGTTTTCGGGACGGGAGGCGCGAGCTCAGTCACTTGTGCCCGGAGGCGAGCGGAGCCTGTCCGCGTGCGGGGATGACAGCCCGACACTCCGGCAGGGCGTGCGATCAGGTCGCGGGGCACTAAACGACCGACCCCATCTACCTGGCGCATTGGAATCGGGGTGGAGACAGCCCGGGAAAACTCCGCGGACGGGATGTCGGCGATGTCAC
>Ga0189274_100113_pt1 | contig 74722 bp, 62 predicted proteins | sample N5B1minimetaG_FD_130323 | JGI IMG/M metagenome (GOLD analysis project Ga0189274, IMG submission 130323) | Marine microbial communities from the Costa Rica Dome - N5 B1 mini metaG | ecosystem: Environmental > Aquatic > Marine > Oceanic > Photic zone | place: Costa Rica: the Eastern Pacific...
CATACAACTCACATAGCAAGGCACCGGAACGGCACCTCGCACCCCTCAACTGCCCGAACCGCCAGGCGAAATCGTCATGGCGCGGGCAAACCTGTCGATCACTTCAAACACAGGAAAGGAGCCCTTCTGGCGCGCCTTCCCGCCTGCCATCCGGGCATTTCAGTCTGGCGCTGTTGCGTCACCCGGCGGGCGGGAAGGCCGCTGAACGGTCAAAAAAAAGCCGACCCCGAGGGGCCGGCTGGAGGGAAGGTCCGGGAATCTCGTGGCTATCGGGCGAGCCAGCCGCCATCGACGGGCAGGACCGTACCGTGGACATAGTCGGCGGCCGACGAGGCCAGGAAAACCGCTGCACCACCAAGGTCGGAGGGATCGCCCCAGCGGCCAGCGGGAATGCGCCCGAGGATTTGTTCATTGCGATCGGGATCAGCCTGCAGGGCGGCGGTGTTATTGGTCGCGAAATAGCCCGGCGCGATGGCGTTCACATTGATGCCCCTGGCGGCCCATTCATTGGCCAGAAGCTTGGTCAGGCCGGCAATCGCGCTCTTGGACGCGGTGTAGGAGGCAACGCGGATACCGCCCTGGAAGGACAGCATGGAGGCGATATTGATGATCTTGCCGCCCCCGTTCGGGATCATGCGCCTGGCCGCCGCCTGACACAGGAAGAAGGCGGACTTGATGTTCACGTCCATGACGCTGTCCCAGTCTTCCTCGGTGAAATCCAGCGCGTCATTGCGTTTGATGATGCCGGCATTATTGACCAGGATATCGAGCCGGCCCGCCTGATCGACCGCCGACGCAACAACGTCTTCCACGCAGGACGGATCCGAGAAATCAGCCTTGATCTCGTAGTATTTGCGACCGGCAGACTCGACCGCCTCGCCGGTCTCCGCCGCGCTGGAACGACCGGCCACGACGATGTCGGCCCCGGCTTCCGCCAGCGCAATCGCCATCGCCTGACCGAGGCCGGTATTGCCACCGGTGACGAGTGCCACCTTGCCCTCGAGGTTGAATGAAAGGCGCATGGATCTCTCCGTTTCTGTCCGTCCGCGCGAAGCGACGGCTAGGATGCCCGCACGGTGCGGATATAGTCCGCGATCGCGTCATCCTGGCAGTGGGCAAAGAAGAGCTGTTCGAACTTCTCGCCCGCGATGGCGGCCTTCAGAAGGTCCTGGTCGACCGTCTTCAGCACGGTGAGCATGTCATGGCAGGACGCTGCCTTGAGATCCGCAACAATGCCGCGGTTCTTCGCCATCACGGCGGCGCGCTCTTTCGGGTAACCGGCGCCACGCTCATGCTCCAGCAGCTTGCGGAAGCAGTCCTGCAAATTGAGCTCGGCGGCCCAGCCGAAGCCCTTGGCATAGGGCATGGAGATCGCATTGCCGTCATTGATCTGGCCAAACAGGAAGGCGTCGGTCGGATCGACCACAAGGCCACAGAACACGCCCGGCATGGCGTTACAGGCGAGATTGGAGCCAACACCCGTACCGCAGCCGGTAACAACAAAGTCCACGGCCTTGGAATTGATCAGAAGGCCCGCAAGAAGCCCGTTCATCGGATAGGTGAGCGAGGCGTCGTCCTCGGGCGTGTACATCCCGTAGTGATGGACCTCATGGCCCAGCGGCTCGGCCACGGCCGTCAGGGCGTCATGCACAATACCGCTCTTGGCGGCCTGGCTGTTTTCAATGATGAGCGCGATCTTCATGGGAATGTCCTGTCTCAGGTTTCTACGTCGAGTTTGTAGGCGCGTTTCGCCAGATTGTAGGTGAGGTCGATGATCAGTTCGGCCGCTTCGTCGATGGCAAGGCGGTGCTCGGCCACCAGCCGGGCGAGGAAGGCGCTGTCCACGCGCCGGGCCACATCATGCCGGGCCGGAATGGAGAGAAAGGCGCGGGTGTCGTCATTGAAGCCAACCGTGTTGTAAAAACCGGCCGTTTCAGTTGTCTGCTCGCGAAAGCGCGTCATGCCTTCCGGGCTGTCATGGAACCACCAGGCCGGGCCCAGTTTGAGGGCTGGATAGTGACCGGCCAGCGGCGCCAGCTCGCGCGAGTAGGTCGTCTCGTCGAGCGTGAAGACGATACAGCCGAAATCCGGCTCATTGCCGAAGCGGTTGAGGAGGGGTCGCAGCGCTTCGACATATTCGGTGGGAACCGGAATGTCGGCGCCCTTGTCCCGGCCATGACTGTCGAAAAGCGGGCCATTGTGATTGCGGCAGGAACCGGGGTGGATCTGCATGACCAGGCCATCCTCCAGGCTCATCGCCGCCATTTCAGTCAGCATTTGCGCACGGAAAAGCTCGGCATCACCCTCGCGACCCTTGCGGCTGACCAGACGATCAAACAGGGCCCGGCTCTCGCCCGGGTCCAGGTCCGCGGTCCGGGCTGTCGGGTGCCCGTGATCGGTCGAGGTCGCGCCCGCCGCCATGAAGTCAATGCGCCGCTGGCGGTGGGCGGCCAGATAGCCATCCCAGTTAAAGACATCTTCGCCAGTGACATCGCCGAAGGCTTCCAGCGATGAGAAAAAGTCCTCGTGATCCGCATCGATCACCGGATCCGGCCGATAGGCCGTGATCACCCGGCCGGACCAGTCCGAGCGGGCGATTGCGTGATGATGATCAAGCGTATCGACGGGCGATTCTGTCGTTGCGATGAGTTCGATATTGAAGCGATCGAACAAGGCGCGCGGCCGGAAGGCCTCGGTCCTGAGCGCGACATCGATCGCGTCGTAAATCGCGTCGGCGCTGGCGGCGTTCAGCCGCTCGGTAATGCCAAAGACCTCAACCAGGACATGGTTCAGCCACATCGCCGACGGCGTACCCCGGAACAGGTAAGAATGCTCCGCAAACAGGCGCCAGGCTGCACGCGGATCGGTTGACGGCACGCCCTGCCGGTCCGGAATGGCGAGGTCGGCCAGACGGATTCCCTGGCTGTAGAGCATGCGGAAAATATAGTGGTCCGGCGCCAGAAGCAGGGCGGTCGGGTTTTCGAAAGCGGCATTCTCGGCGAACCAGCGCGGGTCCGTATGACCGTGCGGCGAGATGATCGGCAGATGCTTCACGGAGGCATACAATTCGCGGGCAATCCCGCGCACGACCGGGTCGGCGGGGAAGAGGCGATCCTCGTGAAAAAATGTCGTTTCGGGCATGGATGACCATCCTGTCCAGCGGACTCTCGAGCACGAGGGTAACCGGTGTCATATTGAGTTTCAACCTGCAGTGACGGGAGCCGATCAGTGCAAATCCTGCCCGTCAGTTCAAGCGTGTCATTGCGGGGGTGCGGTCGTATCCCGGATGACCAGGCTGGGCAGGGCGCGCGGATCCTGTTGCTCGATCTCGGCAGCCGATTGCGGATTGACCAGCTTTGTCGATGCCCGGCGCCCGATTTCACGGGTCGGGGTATGAACAGTAGTCAGGCGCGGCCAGAGGCGTTCCGCGAGCTGAAAATTGTCATAGCCAACCACGGACAAGTCGTCCGGCACCCGGATGTCGAGTGAGCGGGCAGCCTGCAGAACACCGGCGGCCATTTCGTCATTGGCTGCGAAGATCGCCGTTGGCCTGTCCGGGCGCTGGAGAAGGTCGCGCGCGCACTCATAACCGGACTCGAACGTATAGGCGCCCTGGACCACCAGGTCTTCAGTCAGAGAGAGCTCGGCGTCCGACAGCGCCTCTTCAAGGCCACGCCGGCGCTCGTGAGACGATCGGAAAGACTGGCGCCCGGAGATAAAGCCGATCCGCCGGTGCCCCAGCTCGGCGAGATGGCGGCCGGCCGCGACGCCGCCAAGATGGTCGTGCGAAACAATCATGTGTTCCGGCTCATCCAGCGAGACGGACGCGATGCGGATGAACTCGCATCCGATCTGGCGCAGGATTGGCGGAACCCGCTCGTCCTCCGAAACCGATGGGGTCAGGATGACGCCATAGAGCTTCTGGCGCTCCACAAAATTGCGAACATCTTCCAGGAAGGTCTCGCTGGCCCGGTCGCAAGGGTGAACTACCAGCTCGAACCCGGTCCCGCGCATACCGTCCAGCAGGCCCTGCTGCATGTTGACGACATATTGCGGATTGGGGTTGTCGTAGATCATCCCGATCAGAAAGGAGCGCCGAAAGGCGAGCCCGCGCGCCTGCGGGTCCGGCGCATAGCCGATCTCGTGCATGACGCGAAGAATGGCTTCGCGCGTATCCTCCTTGACCGCCGGCGATTTGTTGATGACGCGCGAAACAGTCTTTTTCGAGACGCCGGTCAGCCGGGCTACATCATTGATGGTCGGGCGACGGTCCTTGAATTCATCCCGCAGGCTTTTTGCGGCCTCGGGCTGGTCTGGCGTGTCGCCATCAATCATCGCTAAGATTCCCCCGAGGTCATCCACCCCATAAATGTCCACTACAGGACATCTCCTTGCTTGTCATGCTTTTACGGCGGGCTGTGGCTGGCCGTGAAATTTTCCCTTTCCGAAGAAAATGACACCGGTTACCATCCTGGCCAGCAAGGGTGAGAGCGACCATGAATGTCATCGACAGAATTACCGCCGGACGAGGGCTTGTCGTCCATCCTGACGACCGCGTCGGCGTCGCCGTCACGGCACTGGCCAAGGGCGATCGACCCGGTGCCAATCTGCCGCGTCTGGTCGATGACATTCCGCCCGGTCACAAATTCGCCCTCGCCGATATTCGGGCCGGGAATCCGGTTACCAAATATGGCGCCGAAATCGGCCGGGCGCGATGCGACATCGCCGCCGGCGCCCACGTCCACAGCCATAATCTGGAGACGCAACTGCGGGGCGAACAGGTTTACGCCCACGCCGGCGCGGCTCCGCGCCCTGTCGCCACACAATCGGCCGATAGCGCCAGTTTCATGGGCTATCGCCGCTTTGACGGACGCGTCGGCATTCGCAACGAGATCTGGGTCATAGCCACGGTCGGCTGCGTCAACCGGACGGCCGAACGGATAGCCCGCATGGCCGCCAATCAGGTCCGCGGACAGGTGGACGGCGTCCATGCCATTACCCACCCATTCGGTTGCTCCCAGCTCGGCGATGATCTCGACCGGACCCGCGCCATCCTGGCCGGTCTGGCGCAGAATCCGAATGCAGGAGGCGTCCTCCTCGTCGGTTTGGGCTGCGAGTCAAACCAGTACCGCGCCCTGCTTGATGCGATGCCTGACACCGATCCGCTGCGTGTGCGGGCCTTCGCCTGCCAGGATGCGGGCGATGAGCTCGACACCGGCATCGCCTCGGTGGTCGAGATCGCCGAACATATGAGCCAGATGGACCGGCGAGAACCGTGTCCTGCCTCCGATCTCGTCATCGGCCTGAAATGCGGGGGATCAGACGCCTTTTCCGGACTGACCGCCAATCCGCTCCTCGGCCGGATCACTGACCGTCTCGACGCCGCAGGCGGCAGTACGATTCTGACCGAAGTGCCCGAGATGTTCGGCGCCGAACACCTGCTCATGGCACGCGCCGCATCACGCGACGTGCATGCCGCGATCGGCACGATGATGAACCGCTTCAAGCGGTATTTCCTGGGTCATGGCGAGCCTGTCCACGCCAACCCCTCACCGGGAAATCTCGAAGGCGGGATCACCACGCTGGAGGAGAAATCCCTGGGTGGGGTCCAGAAAGCCGGAAACGCCTCGGTCGTGGACGTGCTGGACTATGGCGACCGGTTGCGCCGCAGCGGTTTGAGCCTGCTGGAATCGCCCGGCAATGACGCGGTTTCAACCACCGCTCTCGCGGCCGCCGGAGCCACAATCATACTCTTCACCACCGGGCGCGGCACGCCGCTCGGCACGATGGTCCCGACACTGAAACTCTCTACCCAAACCAGCTTGGCCGAGCGCAAACCCAACTGGATCGACTTTGACGCCGGCGCCATTCTGGACGGGGAGGCCGCTGACGACACAGCCGACCGGCTTTGGCAGACAATACTGGACGTCGCTGGCGGCAAGCGGGCGCGCAACGAGCTCTATGATGAACGCCAGATCGCCCTGTGGAAGGGCGGCGTGACGCTCTGAGCGCGCGCCGATGACTCACAGCTTTCTACCCATCAAGCCTGCCGGTTCGACGCGCTGGGATGTCGCTGCGCTGGGCGAGGTCATGCTGCGCCTTGATCCGGGCGAAGGCCGCGTCCGCAATACGCGCCAATTCCAGGTTTGGGAGGGTGGCGGCGAATACAATCTCGTCCGTGCCGCCCGAAAATGTTTCGACCTGTCCGCGACCGTGGTCACGGCGCTGCCGCGCAATGATGTCGGCTGGCTGGTTGAGGATTGCATCTGCCAAGGCGGCGTCGACACCTCGCACATACTCTGGCGCGATTTCGATGGAATTGGCCGCAACAATCGGGTCGGTCTCAACTTCGTCGAACGCGGCTTCGGCCCGCGCCCGGCCCTGGGCGTCTCCGATCGCGGTCATAGCGCCGCCTCGGCGCTCAAGCCGGGCGAGGTTGATTGGGAAAGCCTGTTTGGAGACGAGGGCGTGCGCTGGTTCCATACCGGCGGCATTTTCGCCGCTCTCAGCGAAACCACCACCGCTCTCACGCTCGAAGCCATCGCGGCCGCTCGCCATCATGGTGTCGTCGTGTCCTACGACCTCAACTACCGCGCCTCACTATGGGCGTCACGTGGCGGATCAGCAGCTGCACGCGCGCTCAATCGCAAGATCGCGCCCCATGTTGATGTCCTGTTTGGCGCCGAAGGCCTGGGCGACGCGCCGTCTGGCGGTGACCCGCGCGCGGCGATCGAAAGCGCAGTCGCCGATTTCCCCAATCTGCGTGTGGTCGCCACGACTTGCCGCACAGCCCGGACCGCCAACAAGAATGACTGGTCCGCGCTTCTCCATGCGGATGGTGCCTTCCATGCCTCCCGGGAACGCCCGGGCCTCGACATCCTCGACCGGGTTGGCGGTGGAGATGCCTTCGCGTCCGGTGTGTGCTGGGCCCTCATGGCAGGCAAGAAGCCCGGTGAGGCAGTAGAATATGGCGCCGCTCACGGCGCGCTCGCCATGTCCACACCCGGCGATGCCTCGATGGCGCGCCTGGACGAGATTGAACGCGCCATCAGGGACAGTGATGCAGGAGTGATCCGATGAGCCTGACCGTGAACCGCCGCACCCTTTTGGCCACCGCCGGTGCCGCCGGGTCTGTCCTGGCGACCGGCTCTGCGAGCGCAGGGCAAAGCGACCCGGTCGTAACAAGCACGAACGGACCCGTGCGCGGAACGCGCGCCAATGGCATCTGCCGCTTTCTCGGAGTTCGCTACGGCGCCAACACCGCATTGACCCGCTTTCGCCCGCCGACACGGCCAACCCCGTGGACCGAAACTCGGGACGCGATCGAATATGGCGCGGCCTCACCGCAGGGCGGGCGCGAGCCAAACCAGTCGGAAGACTGCCTGTTTCTCAATGTCTGGACTCCGGGCCTGGAGGAGAACGCCGGACGGCCCGTCATGGTCTATTTCCATGGTGGCGCCTATGCGGCCGGGTCGGGGTCCTCACCGCTCTATGACGGTACCCGCCTCTGCGAACGCGGCGATGTTGTCGTGGTCACGGTCAATCACCGGCTGAACGCGTTCGGCTATCTTTATCTGCAGCGCCTGCTGGGGCCCGAATTCGCAGCCTCGGGCAATGCCGGTCAGCTCGATCTTGTCCTGGCGCTTGAATGGGTGCGCGACAATGCGGCCCGATTCGGCGGCGATCCCGGTCGCGTTATGGTTTTCGGCCAGTCCGGCGGTGGCGCCAAGATTGCCAGCCTGATGGCGACGCCGGTTGCGGACGGTCTTTTCCACTCGGCCGCGACCATGAGCGGTCAGCAGGTCACGGCCTCTGGCCCGGCCAATGCGACCGCACGGTCACGGGCCTACCTCGCAGCTCTGGGACTGGACGATGCCTGTACCCATCAAATCCTCGATCTGCCGTCCGAACGCTTGGTCGAGGCGCTCTCGGCGGCAGACCCGGTCCTGCCCTATGGCCGTGTCTATTTCGGTCCCGTGCGGGATGATGTCGTTCTGCCGCGCCACCCTTTCTATCCCGACGTTGCGCCACAGTCGCGCCATATCCCGATGATCATCGGCAATACGCGCGACGAGACCCGCGCCTTCCTGCGTGGCCCCGAATACGAAAATCTCGACTGGGAAGACCTGCCGGAACTGTTAATTCCCAATATGCGTGTGGACATCCGTCCGGAAACCGTCATCGCCCACTATCGCGAACTTTACCCGGAACGGTCGGCGGAAGACGTCTTTTACGCCGCCACGACGGCCGCCCGTTCCTGGCGAGGCGCGGTGATCGAGGCGCAGGAACGGGCCAAGGCTGACACGCCGACCTGGGTCTATCAACTCGATTTCGGTACGCCCCATGCGCCGCACACCTTCGACATCCCGCTTGTTTTCGACAATACCGCCGTCGAGGGCGCCCTGCCCGGCAATGGCGATACTGCCCGTAATATGGCGGCGCTGATGAGTGAAGCCTTCATCGCCCTGGCGCGCCATGGCACGCCGCAACATGCCGCCTTGCCGCATTGGGACCGCTATACCCTGCCTAATCGCGAAACCATGATGTTCGATTGGCCGCCGCGCATGGAGAATGATCCGCGCGGCGCGGAGCGTGAGCTTTTCGCCAGCGTCCCCTACGTTCAGCCTGGCACCTGATCCGCCGCGCGCAGGAATCCGCCACGTTCCAGCCAGGCCAGGACAAGGTCAGGCCAGACCTCAATCGGCAAGCCTTCGGCAAAACGGATGCCAAACCCGTGCCCGCCCTCCGAGAACACATGAAGCTCCGCCTCCACCCCGGCAGCCCGGTTTGCCGCGAACACATCCAGCGCGTTAGCGACTGGCACGGCTTCGTCATCGGCGGCATGAAAGAGAAAGATCGGCGGCGCATCCGGCCGCGCCGCTTCGGCAATATCGTAGATAGCCACTGTTTCAGCCTCCGGCGCCGCGCCAATCAACCGATCACGCGAGCCTTCATGCACGGCCGGGCCGCTCATCCGGGCTACGGGATAGGCAAGGACTGAGAAGGCCGGGCGTGCACTGATCGCGTCGGCCGCATCGCGCAACGCGTACACATCGGCATCGAAACGCGTCGAAATCGATCCGGCCAAGTGCCCACCGGCGGAAAATCCGATCACCCCGACCCGGTCCGGGTCGAGCTGGTAGTCGTTGGCAAGTGACCGGATCAGACGCAGCGATCGCTGCGCGTCCTGCAAGGGCACATCCGCCCCGTTTTCATGCCCCTCATGCGGCAGGCGATAGAGCAGAATGAAGACCGTAACGCCGGCCTCATTGAAGCGCTCGGCGCTCTCGATACCTTCCTTGTCAATCACTACACGTTGATAGCCGCCGCCGGGCAGCATGAGCATCGCGGTGCCATTGGGACGTTGGGGGCGAAAGACGAGCAGACGCGGCCGGGTGATTCCGACCACCATTCGGTCCCGGATGATGTGGGGAGTCGCACTGCGCTCGGTCACGACTTCGCGCAGCCTGTCAGCAACCAGCTCAGACCCCGGAGCATGAGCGTCACCCCAGATCACAATCTCCGCATCCGGCTCGCGATGCTGGGCCTGGGCGAGGATCGGCAGGCCAGGGACAAGGAGGAAGGCAAGGCACAGAAACCGCATCAGATCAGCGCTCCAGATCGCACATGCCGGTGTAAGCGAGATTGCGGAAACGTGCCTCGCCGCCGCGCGCCGCGTAGATCGCCGGACGCAGGCTGAGAAAATCGTAGGCCGTGTTGTGGTGATAGCCGGAGACTTCCATCTGCACGTCGAATTTCTGCCAGCGCTGGCCATCCAGACTGAAATGACCCGTCACCAGGTGGCGGTTGTTTTCGAGACGTAGCCAGAGCCGCTGCGTGCCCGGAGGGATGTCCTGGCCCCGGTGCCGTTCTTCGCCATAGCGATGCAGGATCATACCGGCATCATCAAATCCCATGCCGGCATAGAGGCGATCATTGTAGAACAGGATCAGGCCGGCCTGATTGCCTGGATCGCGCTCGATTTCCACTTCGACGCCGTAACGCAAATCGCCGGTGACAAAGCAGAGTGGACTGCAATCAGCTGGCTGCTCCCCGCGGCCCGCAAGGTGGAGCGTATTGTCGGCGACCCGGACGCGGCCATACTCGTCATCCCCGGGGCGGAAGAAGGCCCAGTGAGAGCGTAACCGGTCGCCGGAGAACGCGTCCGAGAGCGGCATGCCATGTGCAACGGCGTGTCCATCTTGTGGCATTGGCAGGGGTGTCGACAGATCGCCGCCCACCGCCTCGAACCAGCCATCTTCTGTCCAGCGTGCCGGTTCGAGGAGGCATTGCCGCCCCAGGGTCCAGAAGCCGTTCTCATAGCCGTGATAGATCAGGTACCAGTCATCCGGGGTCGGCCCTTCCACCAGCGTCGCATGCCCCCGCGACCACCAGCGCTCCTCGCGACTTTGGGTTCGGACCTGGGGATTGTTCGGCGCGTGCTCCCAGGGACCATGGACCGAGCGCGAGCGTGCAGCGATCACCATATGGCCCGTCGGCGGTCCGGCCGTACCGCCCACCGCGGTGAGCATGTAGAACCAGTCACCCCGACGCAGCATTTTCGGCCCTTCCGGACAGAAGCACTCCACGTCCCAGCTCTCGGGATACTGCCACGGGTCATAGACATGTTGGACGTCACCATCCGTCGCAAGCCCGTCATCCGTCAGGCGTATCATGTCGCCATTGGACAAGAAAAGGTATCGCCGCCCGTCCTCGCCAACGACATGGCCCGGATCGATATGATCATGCAGCCCGAGATCAACCGGCTCGCTCCAGGGGCCCTCCGGGCGGTTGGCATGAATGACGTAAATGGATTTGTAGCCGGGTACGCGGGCCGGAATGTAAATGAAGTAGCGGCCATCATGCTTGATGAGATCCGGCGCCCAGACCGAGCCGATCGGCGTGTGAAGAGCCGGGGCGAGCGGCTCCCAGTTCACCAGGTCGCGCGACCGCCAGACCATCAGGCCCGGATAGGCATCGAAGGTCGAGAAGGTCAGATAATAAGTGTCGCCATCCTTGATGATGGACGGGTCCGGGTGATCGCCTGCGACAATCGGATTCATGAAGCGCCCGTCGCCGCGATCGGCGATCCGCTGGCCGTCAGGGCCGCGCCCCCACGCGCCGCAGGCACCAGAGCTGGCTTGCCCCGCTGCGCTGCCGTTCGGACCGCACCCGGCCAGGGTCGTGCCAACACCCGCCAAACCAAAACCCAGCGCAGTTCGTCGCGAAATCCGCATGATGCCCCCGTCACCCCAAGACAAGGAAAAGGCCCGACGCAGGGGTGGTTGCGCCGGGCCTTTCGCCATCAGTCAGACAGTCTGATCAGAAGGACGCGCGAACCCCGAAGAGGAATTCGGTGCCCGTGTGGTGATAGACATTCGGCAGATTGCCGGCGTCGAAGATTTGCTGCTCGAACTCGTCGGTCAGGTTGATCGCCTCGAAGGTGATGTCGATCTGGTCATTGACCTGGTAGGACGAGGCAAAGTCGAGATTGAAGCTGGCATCCACGCCACGCTCATCCCGGCCCGAACCATTGGCTCGGCGCGTCACATAGGCGTCGCGATAGGCGGCAGACAGGCGAGCCGACAGACGCTCATCCTCATAGTAGAGGGTCGCGTTGTAGGCGTTCGGCGAGAATCCAATGATCTCGTCGCTGTCCACATAGGTGTAATTGCCCTGGAAGCCGAAATTGTGGAACGGGGCCGGCAGGAAGGTGAAGGGCTGTTGATAGGCCACTTCGAAACCCTGCACGGCGGCACTGCCACCATTTGACACCTGGCTGATCTCGACCAACGGATCACCGCCCGCCTGGATCAGGTTGAAAAGCGGGCTGGATGCCGGTGGCAGATTGGCCGGCAGGCCGGACAGGCTGTAAGCGACTTCGACCGACTGCGAAGAAGTGAAGAAGCTCGACACATCCTTGTAGAAGAGACTGACCGCAAACAGTGACTCATCCGCGAAGTACCACTCGAAGGATGCGTCATACGTCGTGGCCCGATACGGGTCGAGACCCGGATTGCCCGCATTGTAGCTGAACGGCGGTCCGTTGAAGCTGTCGAGCGAACCACCCGGCGTCAGATTGCCGAGCGACGGACGGGCCATCACCTTCGCGGCGCCGAAACGGATCAGGAAATCCTCGCTCATCTCGAAAGTCAGGTTCAGTGACGGGAGCGTATCTTCATAGCTGCGCTCCACAGTGACTTCCGTGCCGCTCACCAGACCAGTCGCCGATGTGGTGGTCTCGACATAGCGCACGCCGACATCACCGCGCACCGGAATATCACCGAACTGGGTGTTGAAATCGGCCTGGAAGAACGCGCCCATGTCTTCTTCGCTGACCGCGCGCTGATTGCCGGCCCGAACCGTCCCCGGGATCGCGTAGATCCCCGAAGCCGCGGCCGCAGCCTGGATGTTCGGCACAATCCACGCGGTATCATTGCCATTGGGCATACCGAGATCATTTCCGAACCCGGTCAGGATCGTATAGAGGTCCGAGGTGATCGGCAGACCCGTTGCGCCAACCGGGCAGGACACGCCTGGCAGGGCGCAAACGATTGACCCATTGGTGCTTTCGCGACGCGCTTCGCGGGTCTCGAAATCATATTGCTTGAAGTTCACACCACCCGACAGCGTCCAGGTATCGTTCGCGTCATAGGCGAGGCTCGCCGCAAAGGTGTCGAAGCTGTTGGAAACCGATTGCGGGCGATCACGGATTTCCGTGAAGGCGAATTGCGACGGGTCGGTCACATCCAGAGAGCCGAAATCGATAGCCGGCGTATTGATATTGTTCCGGAAATCATAGGAATAGCCCGTCACATCGCCGATAGCGTCAAACAGGATGGTGGTCTGGACAGGATTGTTGAAATCCGACGTGACCGTACCGGCAATGAAATTACCGCGCAGGCGATCGGAGAAGTCATGATCGACGTTCAAGGTGAACTGAGTGAAGTCGGTTGTCAGCTCGTCATAGCGACCTTCAGAACGAATCGGATGCGTCCCGTTGGCGTTGGCACTGATATCGAACGTGCCGGAGTCCATGATGTTCAGCGTTGGGTTGACCGTGACGCTGTTGACGTCGATCTGGCCTTCCTGGCTCCGGAAAAAGACTTCGAGGAAGTTTTCGGTGCGGGTCGCATCGAAGCGCGAATAGAGCGCATCCAGCGACACCGTCGTGCGATCGCTCGGACGGAATTGCAAGCCGCCGGTGATACCCAGGCGCTCCTGCTCGTTGGTGAGACGACCATAGCGCGGGATCCGCGGGTGGTAGACGCGGGAATTCGTGTCGATGCTCGCACAATCCGGGCCGGCCGGGCAGGCAGCGCCATTGACTGACCGGAAATTGCCGTCCTGCCAGCGCACGGTCGAGAAGCCCTCCTCGATGATCGTGCGATCCGAGAAGGCGATGGACAGGTTGGCACCAAAGGTTTCTTCCGGATTGACCCAGGACATCAGGCCGGCAACGCGCGGGCTGGTCTCTTCCGACAGGCTGTTATAGCCCATCTGGCCCGACAGGGCGGCGGTGAATCCTTCGCCATAGTCGAACGGGCGTGCGGTCCGCAGATCGACAGTCGCCCCCAGCGACCCCTCATCCATGGACGCGGACGTCGTCTTGGTCACTCGGATCTGGTTGAACAGGTCCGAGGCAAACGTGTTGAAGTCGAAACCGCGACCGCGGTTGGAACCGCCGGACGCATCGGAACCGCCGGTCGTGGACAGGGCTTCCATCCCGTTGATCCGAACGCGGGTGAAGTCGGCGCCAAGACCACGAACCGTAATCTGGCGACCTTCACCGGCAACCCGGTTGATCGAAATGCCGGGAATACGCTGAATGGATTCAGCCAGGTTGAGATCCGGGAAGGCCGCGATGTCTTCGGCGACCACCGCATCGACGACCCCGTTGGAGTCTCGCTTCACATCGAGCGCCTGTGCCAGGCTGCTCCGAAAGCCGCTGACTGTGATCACGTCCTCATCCTGAGCTTGGGCTGTCGCGCTGAACGCGGCCCCAAGCACCAGGCTGGCCGTGGCGCAACCCGCCAAAAGGCGCAGCTTGCCCGTGGGCAAATTGGAATTCCTCATCATTTCCTCCCCGCTGCGGCCGGTATCCGGTCCGCAATTGAACTTTGACCCTCGATCGGTGCCGCTCAAGGCTTGATGACACCGGTAGCATTTTCGCGTCGACTGATCCAGTTCCAAAGAATGCCGGAGCTGAAGACGAGGATGCCAGATTGGATCGCAGTCATGCTGCACAACTATGACACCGGTGGCAATTTCTTTTTCAAACTTTGCTTGCTGCGGCGCAACAAGGACTTGCCACTCAGGGCGTTGCGAACAATCCACATACAGGGCGCGCCAGATCTCGGTCAAAAATTCGGCCGCCTCGGACATCTTGCTGCGTTCGCCGCGACGCGAATGACCAGGCTAAGCGAGCCAGGGCATTCAAGATTGGGTTGGCGTCCCAATTCAAGGGATTCACGCTGTCATTCAAGCGTTACACGTTTGAATTCCGGCAAGGCGCGCCGTAGCTTGCGGATACTGGAAATATCGGACCGAGGGCGCAGTTGTGGCTGCCCACCGCTGAACGCTGCCATCAACACCGCACAGGACAGACCGTGCCAGACCTCGCCAAACGCATCCCCCTACCGCCTGACCCACTCGGATTCGGCCAACGCATCGGCTACGGACTCGGCGACTTTGCCTTCGTCGCCCTTTGGCAGGCATGCGCGCTCTTTCTGCTCTTCTATTACACAGACATACTGGACCTGCCGCCCGTGCTCGCTGGCCTGATTTACTTGGCAGGCATGGTCTGGGATGCACTATCCGACCCCATCGTGTCGGCCTGGTCCGAACGACGCGCGCACCGCGGAGCCGGATATGGTCGCCAGATGCTTCTGGCAGCCCTACCAGCGGGAATCGCATTCGCACTGGTCTTTACCAATCCGTTCGAGACGCTCGTGGCAATGACCGGTTGGGCGCTGGTGACGCATCTCCTATTCCGCACCGCCTTCACCTTCGCGAGCATGCCCTATAACGCATTGCCGGCAAGGCTGACCACGGATGGCGATGAGCGCAGCGCACTCTCCACCGTCCGGGTCATGTTCGCCGCTTTGGGTGGCCTGATAACCGCGATTCTCCTGCCCATTTTCGTTGCCCGCACAGGCGAGGACGCGGTCCGCCTTGGCTATGCGCTGGCCTCCATCTCTCTGGGCGGACTGGCGGCCCTGCTCCTCACCATCTGTGCCGTGGCGGTTCGCAAGGCCCCGCCTCTGACTGCAGATATCCAGCCTGAAAAGCAGGACGCCGGGTTGGGGGGGCTGTGGGCTGCGACGCGCGAGAACCGACCCCTGCAGAGCCTGCTGGCGCTCATGGCGCTGGCGACCATTGGCTACGGGCTCTTCACGCAGTCCCTGATCTACCTGGTCAATCACGTCCTCGCGCGGCCCGACCTGGTGCCTTTTGCCCTCGCGACGCCAGTCCTGGCAATCATCCTCGCTGCCCCGATCTGGATGATGATTGCGGCCCGAACCTCCAAACGCAACGCACTTCTTGGCGGCCTGGCGATGGCAGCCACCGGCTATCTGATCCTTGCACTGACGCCGGTGCCGAATACGAGCATGGCCGTGATCGCGATCGCGATCAGCGGGTTGGGCAATGCTGCCATCCCGATCATGTTCTGGTCGATGCTGCCGGATGCCGTGGACTTCGGACATGCCAGGACCGGCGCCCGGGTAGAAACGCGAACCTTTGGCCTGACGACCTTCGTGCAAAAAACCGCCGCCGGCTTCGCTGCCGTGTGTGTGGGCGGCCTGCTGGCGCTCGGTCAATACACACCCGAAATTGTCTCTCCTGAAGCGCTGATGGTAATCCGCGCCCTGTCGGGCTGGCTGCCAGCGGTCCTCACGATCCCAATGGCGATCGCGATCTGGCGCTACCCGCTGGACCGCGCAGCCCATCAGGTCGTGCTTGAAAAGATTGCTACAGGGGTCACCCGTACGGGCGGTTGAGCGGTTGCTGGCACAGTGGCAGATTGCAGGATCGGGAGCCGTCCAGAGTTCCCTGCCGTGCCTGGAGTTAGCGCCCGAATGACCGACGCTGCCACACCGACGTCGGACGGAGATGCGGCCCCCGAGGCCTTGGTGCTGAGTGCTGACCTCGAACAGGTGCGGCTCGATCAGGCGCGACTTCTTCTGGCACGAACCCGCATGTCATGCCTGATCATTGGCGGCGTTATTTTGTATCTGGCCGTCCTGATCATGTTGAGCGGCAATTTCCGCTTCGCAGCGATTTGGGTTGCGGCGGCTGGCGGTATGGTCGGCGTGGTGTTTGTCTATCCGCGCCTGGTCGTCTCCAACGGCGTCAACCTGACCAATTACCGACGCTACCTGATCGGCCATGTTTTCATCTCCGGGGTGACGGGCCTGATCTGGGCCACCCTCGCCATCAACTTCCTTGATGACACCTCCCTGCTCAATTTGTTCATCGCCATCAACATAGTGTTCTCGATCACCGTTGGCGGCATGATGCCGAGCGCAGAGTACCGACCAACATTCATCGCGCTTGCCAGCGCGACACTGCTACCCTTCGCCAGCTACTGGCTGGTAGCAGTGGAAGGTCCCCTGCGCCTGATCGGTGTCGGCCTGTTGATCTATTACGGCTTCGGACTCCTGGTAAGTGCGCGCGCCGAGATTCAGACTCGCGCCCTGCTGGCGGCCGAACGAAATCAGGAACTGACGCGCCGGTTGCAAGAGAAGAATGCCCTCGTGGAGAAGGTGAGCGCGGAAAAGTCCCGCTTCCTCGCCGCCACCAGTCACGACCTGTCCCAGCCTCTGCAAGCGCAGGGCTTCTTCATCGGAGCCATGCGGCGGACGCTTCAACAGGCCGAGCACCTGGAGCTCCTCGACAAGATCGAGGCGTGCTGGAGCAGCCAGCAGCAATTGCTCCAGGCTCTGGTTGAAACCGCGCGCCTCGACAGTGGCGCGATCATCGCCAAGCCCCGCCCCTTCGCGCTCGAGACAGTGCTGCAAGGCCTTGAACAGGAATTCCTGGATCCGGCTCGCGAGCACAGCCTGACCCTGGAAACCAGTATCGAGACCGCTGTCCTCGACACCGACCCGCTTCTCCTGGCGCGCATACTGCGCAACCTTCTTTCCAACGCGGTGAAATTCACGCCGGCCGGTGGCCGCATCCGGCTGATCTCCCGCCGTGATGGTGAAAACATTCTGATTGAAGTCAGCGATAATGGGCCCGGTATTCCATCCGGTGAACTGGACCGGGTCTTCGACGAGTATGTCCAGCTGGCTGCGCCGGTGGATGGGGGCGAAAGCGGACTCGGACTCGGGTTGCCGATTGTTCGCCAGCTCGCCCGCAAGCTGGGCGCCGAACTGGAGTTCCACTCCGCGACCGGCGAAGGCACACGCGCCCAGCTCCGCATTGCCAGTGCGTCCCCGGACCAGCCCTTGCCTGACGACCCTGCAAGGCTGGAACGAGTCACCGGCACACCGCTCGTTGTCCTCGTTGAAGACGATGCGGCGATCCGGGATTCGCTCGCCATCGTGTTGACCGATTGGAGTTGCCGGGTTGTCGCGGCCAAGTCCGGTGACGAAGCAATAGATCTTCTGTCCTGGGCGACGTCGGAGCCGGCCCTGCTGATTGTCGACAAGCGCCTGGCCGATGGCGAGGATGGATTGGAAACCATTGCCGCGCTTCGCAGCGAATTGGCGGCCGACACACCGGCAATCCTGCTGACCGGGGATATCTACCAGTTCGAGAAGCTGGCCGGGCTCCCGGATGTAACCGTCATCACCAAGCCAGCGGATCCCGCCCGCTTGCAAAGTGTACTTCTCGAAATCCTGGCTCGGGCGCCATCGCCCGAATAAGCGACAATCAGATCAGGCCGAGGGCCTGGGCCTTGCGGACGCAGGCCGTACGCGTGTGTGCTCCCAGCGCCTCGAATATCGCCCTCAGGTGCGACTTCACTGTATTTTCGCTGATATCAAGGGACGCCGCGATTGCCTTGTTGGTTTCGCCCTTGCCGATCAGATGGAGGATTTCCGCCTGCCTTGGCGCTAATGCCGGAACGCCACCAACCAGGGCCGCCGTGTCCGGGGCCAACGCATCCCGTGCCCCTGTTTCGCGTCCATCCTGCTCGAAAAAGAATGTTCTTCCAGAGAGAATGGTGTCGGTCGCTTCGACGAGAACGGCCGTATCGGCGGACTTGTGCACAAATCCGCGTGCGCCGAGCGAACGCATTTCGGCAACTGGCGGCTCTGATCCGATACCCGATAGGACGAGAACCGGCGCGCGCGACCGGCGATCACGCATCGCGGCCAGGACCGCCAGGCCATTCATGCTGCGCATCACCAGGTCAAGAATGACCAAGTCGAAGGTATGCCCCGCCTCCAGGTCTTCAAGGAAGGCGACCGGGGCGTCATAGGTGCACACCTCGTAGTCCGGTCGCAAGGACCCGAGCAGAACAGCAAAACCATCGACAAACATGCGATGGTCATCAACCAGGGCAATCCGGCAAACGCGCGCTACCATGCTGTCATTCCGCAGCGCCAGGCCCGGTACAGACCGATTTTTGAAACTGTCTTCCCCATGGCCGCAAGCTAGGTGAGCCGACGCATCGGCTCAAGCGCTTGTTGCGGGCAATGCCTCTGTCCCACGATTTGGGAAGTCAGGCGTGACGCGTCATAATGCGCGACAACAAAAACCGATTTCGGGGAGACTGGCGTCAGACCATGCCCATATTGATCGATACGATCGATGACGCGACCGCCCGTGCCGCATGCGCACGCCAGGCGAACCGGCCTGACGCGCTGATCGAAGTTCTGCACGACATTCAACGCACCACCGGCTTCGTCTCCGACGCCGCCATTGCCACAATCGCTGACGCACTCAATCTGAGTCGCGCGGAAGTTCTGGGGGTGGTCAGCTTCTACCATGATTTTGACCGTCAGCCCGGCGCTCGCCACACGCTCAAACTCTGCCGCGCCGAGGCCTGTCAGGCGGCCGGCGGTGAAGCGGTGGCCCGCCGACTCGAGGCCGCTCTCGGCGGCACGAACAATGCCATTGCAATCCGCTCTGTCTATTGCCTCGGCAATTGCGCGCTCGGCCCCGCCGCACTTCTGGATGAGCGCCCGATCGGCCGGCTTGATCCGGACGCATTGATCGCGGAATTGACCGCCAGCGGCGCCCTGTCAGGAACCGCAGAATGAGCAAACCTGCCGATCGCGTCTTTGTTCCCGGCGACTCGGCTGCGCGCTCGGTCGGCGCCGACCAGGTCGCCGAAAGGCTCGCTGAGGCCCTGCCGGGAACCAGCGAGATCGTACGCAATGGCTCACGCGGCCTGTTCTGGCTTGAGCCGTTGGTCGAAGTCGAGCGCGATGGCAGGCGGCTGGGCTTCGGGCCGGTCACACCGGAGGATGTCGCCGGGTTGGTAGGCGCTGGTTTTCCAGCCAGCGGCCACAGGCTCGCCCTTGGGCCGGTAGAGGAAATTCCGCAACTCGCCCGTCAGCAACGTTTGATCTTCGCACGTTGCGGGCTGGCAGGTCCGCTGGACCTCGATGCCTACGCAGACAATGACGGGCTGAAAGGTCTTCAGGCGGCCCGCGCACTCACACCCGGTGCGATCATTGAGCAGGTCAAGACATCCGGCCTGCGTGGGCGCGGCGGCGCCGGCTTCCCCGCCGGGATCAAATGGGAGACAGCCCGCAAGGCCCAGGGCGAGCGCAAATATCTGTGCTGCAACGCCGATGAGGGCGATAGCGGGACCTATGCCGACCGCCTGCTGATGGAGGGCGACCCCTTCACGCTGATCGAAGGCATGTGCGTCGCCGCCCGCGCAATCGGGGCACATCACGGGTTGGTCTATCTGCGTTCGGAATATCCCGACGCCATCCGCATACTCAAACAGGCGATCACACTCTGGCGTGAGGCCGGACATTTCCGCGAGCTGATCGACGGCGCCGATTTCGATATCGAAGTCCGCACGGGGGCCGGCGCCTATATCTGCGGTGAAGAATCCTCGATGCTCAACAGCCTCGAAGGCAAAAGAGGCGAGGTCCGGGCCAAGCCGCCCATACCGGCGATCTCCGGCCTGTTCGGCCAACCGACCATCGTCAATAATGTGCTGACCTTGGGCAGTGTGCCCTGGATTCTCGAACATGGCGGCGAGGCCTATCGCGACTTCGGCACCGGCCGGTCGCGCGGCACCCAGGCCTTCCAGCTGGCTGGCGATGTCGCACAAGGCGCCCTGGTCGAGCTCGCTTTTGGCGTCTCGCTACGCAGCCTGATTGAGGATTTTGGTGGCGGTACACGGTCCGGTCGTCCGCTCCGTGCCGTCCAGGTGGGCGGCCCGCTCGGTGCCTATCTGGGAGAATCCGACCTAGATGTGGCCATGGATTACGAAGCGCTGGCAGAGATCGGCGGCATGCTGGGGCATGGCGGCATCGTTGTGTTCAATGACAGCGTCGACATGGCGCGCCAGGCTCGCTTTGCAATGGAGTTTTGTGCCATCGAATCCTGCGGCAAATGCACCCCCTGCCGCGTCGGAGCGACACGCGGCCGGGAGACGCTGGACAAAATCATCGCCGGCGACGAAATCGAGGCCAATCTCGATCTCCTTCAGGATTTATGTGAGCTGATGACTGATGGCTCGCTGTGCGCGATGGGAGGCCTGACACCCATGCCGGTGCGCAGCGCGATCGAACGTTTTCCCGAAGACTTCACCCGTCTGGCTGCCGAGTAGGACCCCGCCATGCCCCTGGACAAGGAGATCGATTTCGGAACCCCGGCGCCGGCTGCGAGCGAGAGAACCGCGACGCTCGAGATCGACGGCTTCCAGATCACGGTCCCCGAGGGCACCAGCATCATGCGCGCGGCCATGACGCTGGGCACGCACATCCCCAAACTCTGCGCGACTGACAATCTGAAAGCCTATGGGTCCTGCCGCCTCTGCCTGGTCGAGATCGACGGCAAGCGTGGCACGCCGGCCTCCTGCACCACGCCGGTCGAGCCCGGGATGAAGGTCACAACCCAATCCGACCGTCTGGCACGCCTGCGTCGCGGCGTGATGGAACTCTATATTTCCGACCACCCGCTCGACTGCCTGACCTGTTCGGATAATGGCGATTGCGAGCTTCAGGACATGGCTGGCGCCGTCGGCCTGCGCGATGTCCGCTACGGTTTCGCTGGCGAAAATCACGGCGGTCAGGCGAAGGATGTTTCCAACCCCTATTTCGACTTCGAACCCTCCAAATGCATTGTCTGTTCACGCTGCGTGCGCGCCTGTGACGAGGTTCAGGGCACACTGGCCCTGACCGTCGAAGGCCGCGGGTTTGACTCCCATATCTCGGTCGGCGGGCCGGACTTCTTCAATTCCGAATGCGTCTCCTGCGGGGCCTGCGTCCAGGCGTGTCCCACTGCGACACTCCAGGAGAAGGCGGTCGTCGAGCACGGCGTGCCCGACCGGTCGGTGAGGACGACTTGCGCCTATTGCGGTGTCGGCTGTTCCTTCAAGGCCGAGCTAAAGGGCGACCAGGTCATCCGCATGGTGCCGGACAAGGATGGCAAGGCCAATCACGGCCATTCCTGCGTGAAAGGCCGCTTTGCCTGGGGCTATGCCTCCCACGCAGACCGCATCACAACGCCCATGATCCGCGACACAATCGATCAGCCCTGGCGCGAGGTCAGCTGGGATGAGGCGATCGGCTTCGCGGCAGACCGGCTCAAAGCAACCCAGGCCGAACATGGTCGCAAATCAATCGGAGCCATCTCGTCCTCGCGCTGCACGATCGAGGAGGTCTGGCTGGTCCAGAAAATGGTCCGCACCGCCTTCTCCAACAATAATATCGACACCTGTGCCCGGGTCTGCCATTCGCCCACCGGCTATGGCCTGAAACAGACCTATGGCACCTCCGCCGGCACCCAGGATTTCGACAGCGTCGAAGAGGCGGATGTGATCCTGCTCATCGGCGCCAATCCGACCGATGCGCATCCGGTATTCGCCTCGCAAATGAAGCGGCGCCTGCGCGCTGGCGCCAAGTTGATCGTGGCCGATCCGCGTGCCATCGATCTGGTGCGCACCCCGCATGTCGAAGCGGCCCATCACCTGGCCCTGCAGCCGGGCACCAATGTCGCGCTGGTCAACGCGTTCGCGCATGTCGCAGCCGTCGAAGGCCTGCTGGATGATCGCTTTATTGCTGAACGCTGTGAGACGGAGTCCTTCAACGACTGGCTCGCCTTCATCAAGGATGAAGCACACTCTCCAGAAAGTGCCGCGGCGATCACAGGTGTACCGGCGGAGGACATCCGTGCGGCGGCGCGCCTCTATGCCAGCGGCGGCAACGCAGCGATCTATTACGGGTTGGGCGTTACTGAACACAGCCAGGGTTCGACCATGGTCATGGGCATGGCCAACCTCGCCATGGGAACCGGCAATATCGGCCGTCGCGGTGTTGGCGTAAACCCACTCCGCGGGCAAAACAATGTCCAGGGCTCCTGCGATATGGGCTCATTCCCGCATGAATTCCCCGGCTATCGCCATGTCAGCGATGACGGCACCCGCGCCATGTTCGAAGCGGCCTGGGAACACAAGCAGGATGCCGAGCCGGGCCTGCGCATTCCCAACATGTTCGACGAGGCCTGTGCCGGAAATTTCCGCGGGCTCTATGTCCAAGGCGAAGACATCGCCCAGTCCGATCCCAATACCCAGCATGTCGAAGCGGCGCTTAAGGCGCTCGACATTCTCATTGTCCAGGACCTCTTCCTGAATGAGACCGCGCGCTTCGCCCATGTTTTCCTGCCCGGCACATCCTTCCTCGAGAAAGATGGCTGCTTCATCAATGCCGAGCGTCGCATCAACCGGGTCCGCCCGGCGATCCGCAACAAGACCGGCATGGATGAATGGGCCGTCACCCAGGCACTGACAGAGGCGATGGGTTATTCGGTGACGTCCTTCACCTCGAGCTCGGAGATCATGGATGAAATTGCCGCCCTCACGCCAACATTCGCGAGGGTGACCCATGCGCGCCTCGACCAGGAGGGCAGCGTACAATGGCCGTGCAATGAACAAGCGCCGCAGGGCACGCCCATCATGCATGTCGACGGTTTCGTGCGCGGCAAAGGAAATTTCGTGGTCACCGAGTTCGTGCCGACGACCGAGCGCACCAATCGCAAATTCCCGCTCATCCTGACCACGGGCCGCATCCTCAGCCAGTACAATGTCGGCGCCCAATCGCGGCGCACCGAGAATTCGCGCTGGCATGACGAGGATGTGCTTGAGCTGCATCCCAGCGACGCGGAAACACGTGGCATCCAGGACGGACAATGGGTCTCCGTCCGCTCCCGCAAGGGTGAGATCACGGTGCGGGCCCGCCTCTCCGAACGCATGGCGCCGGGTGTGGTCTATACAACCTTCCACCATCCCGAGACCGGCGCCAATGTCATTACGACCGAGAATTCGGATTGGGCAACCAGCTGCCCGGAATACAAGGTGACAGCGGTTGAGGTGGGCCCGGCCAATCATCGCTCCGCCTGGCAGGAAGCCCATGCCGAGCAAGCGGGACCAAGCCGGCAGATCCAGCGAGATGATCGTGTCGAACCGGCCGAGTAACCGACCTTGCGTTAAAGAGCAGGGCGTTGCCGCAGCCGTGGCGAGAGACATCGTGCTGGCCGATGGTGCCGCGTGGGCCGTGCCCGAAGAGGTCCCTGTGGCCCTCGTGTATAACCGGCGCAACTACGCCGTCATGCTGGCAACACCCGATAATCTTGGCGATTTCGCGATCGGATTCTCGCTCGCCGAGGGCATTATCCACAACGCCGGCGAAATCGAGGCCATCGAGATCGTCAGTCAGGAGAGCGGGACGGATCTGCACATCACGCTGAATGCGGAGCGACTGGAGCGCTTCGACCTCATTCAGCGCCGCCGCAACTTGCCCGGTCGGGCGGGATGCGGCCTCTGCGGTCTGGAAAACGCTGAAAGTCTGACAGCACCGCTGCCGCCCATCGCTGACCGGGCGATCGAGATCAGCCTGGTCGCGCTCGCCACCGCCATGGCCGCCCTGCCGGACTGGCAGCCCCTCAATGCCCGAACCCGCTCGGTTCATGCCGCGGCCTGGGCGGATGCCGACGGGAAACTCCTGACCTCCCGCGAAGATGTCGGGCGGCACAATGCCCTCGACAAGCTGATCGGCGCCCTGGCCCGTGACGAACGCGACGCCTCGAAGGGCTTCGTCGTCATGTCCAGTCGTTGCTCCTATGAGCTGGTCGAGAAAGCCGCGCGCGCCGGACTGCCGGCCATCGCGACGCTGTCCGCGCCCACCGCCTTTGCGATCCGAAAGGCCCGGGAAGCGCGCATCACGCTCTATGCCCGCAGCAAGGGGCGCTTCGTGCGCGTGACATGACACGCTTCGGACTCATCCTCGCCGGCGGCCAGGCCCGACGCATGGGCGGCGCTGACAAGGCATTGGCCCAACTGAAAGGGCGTCACCTGATCGAGCACGTCGCCGAACGTCTGACACCGCAGGTCGATCAGGTCCTGATCTCAGGGCGCGCTGACTATGGAAGCGAAATGAAGGTTCTGACCGATGGGCCCGTCGGTCCCGCCGGACCTGCGGCCGGGCTTTTTGCCGCCGCGCAATACCTCGCCGATCACCCAGCGAGCATTGTGATTGCGGTCCCGGTGGACGCACCCTTCCTGCCGCTGGATCTGGTCGAGCGTCTGTGCGCGGGATCGCTGCCAGCCGTCGCCCACGCGGGCGAACGGCTCCAGCCGGCCTTCTCGGCCTGGACACAGGACGAACTCGTCGCGCAGCTCGCGCGCCACCCGGCCGGACAAGGCCTGGCCCTGGGTCAGTTGGCCCGGGACGCCAACGCCCGGACCGTCAAATTCGACGACCCGGGCGCTTTTTTCAATATCAATTCCGCCGATGACCTGGCAGCGGCCGAAGCGCGCTCCGGATAACTCAGCCCGGCGCCGTGAAATGCGGTGCGTCGAATTGGTAGGCCGGTTGCGGCGGCGTTGATGTGGACGGCGCAACGTCGAGCGAATAGCCCGTGCCCGAACACACGCCCGGCGCTTCCGGCATGGTGCGACGGAAGACCATCAGGGCGGAATGGTCATAGCCGGTCGTATCAACCGTGCCGCGACGCCCCAGCGGAGTCACATCGACCACGCCGTCGCGATGCCCCAGGGCGATCAGCTCCAGACCGTCATCGCCGCTCAACCCGAAGTCATAACGCCCGTTCAGCTCGAGGGCGATATAGTTTGCGCCCAGCTGCTCCAACCCGCCCTTGGACATCCAGCCTCGCTCGCTGTTCAGGGTGTGCTGGATATTCACGGTATCGGTGAACATCGGGGCCAGATCGTAAGCCATGGCGTAATTCTGGGCCCGCCACCGCTGGATCACCTCCGGAATGGTCGTGCCGACCCGCTCGAGCGGGGCCGACATGGTCTCAAACCCGTCCAGCGTGACACTGTTTTCCCACATCTCCACGATGAGACGCTCGCCATAGCTGTCGGCAATCGATTGCAGCAAGGTCCATTGGGCGTAGTCAAACCCGTCTTGGCTTGTTGTCCAGCAGACTTCCGGCGAACCGTAATCGGTGGCGACATAGTCGGTGGCATCCTGGTCGCTGCCGACGGTCGTGGTCTCGGTCCAGGAGGCGGTCGCCTCATAGAGCCAGTCAAGCCCCTCTTCGGAATCATAGCCAAACTGGATGACATGATTGAATTCATGCGTCGCTGTGGCGCGCATCAGGCTGTGTACCGGCGCCGTCTTGCCCATGCCGACAAAATCATTGTCGACCACAAAGACGGTCCGCGCCGCCGACGTCTCGCGAACGTCACCCGTGTGCACATTGTCAAAGACGATTTGAACCGGATAGGTCACGCCCATCGATCCATCCGCGTCAGCGACATAGGCCGTATAGCGCCCGTCATCGTCACGAACCGGTTCCGCCCAACCGATGCGCGACACTTGCTCATCGAGCATGGCTTGCAGGGTGACACCGACCGATTCAGCGTACTCCGTGGATGAAGCGTCGACGCCTTCAAGCGTGTAGTGAACGCGGAAATCTTCGGTCTCAAGGACCAGTTCCGGCCCACTCAGCGCGACTCGGTTCTCCAGCAATTCCTGCAGGGTGTCGACGACACTCCCGTCCACGAAAGACAGTTCGAGACGGTAATCGCCACTGCTCTCGCCACTGCGATAGCGTCTCAGTTCCAAGGTGTAGCTGCCATCGGCCGGCGCCGTGAAGGCAATCGCGGAGTTCAGCGATCCATCACCCCGATCATCATTGAGCGCGACCGGGAAACCGTCTTCACCAACCAGGCGCAGCACGGTGTCGAGGTCACCGTTGAGCGCTTCGGCCAGAACCATCACGGTCTGGCCGGCTTCCAGCTCGAGCGGATAATCGAATTCGGTGACTCGGCCACCAATCGAACCCGTTTGCTCGGCGAACACATCCCGCTCGATCGAGTCGAAATCGAACGGCACTTCAGCATTCGGGTCTGTCGCAATGGAGAGCATGAGATCGCCCGATCCATCGCCACCATAGGTGCTCACGACAACCCGGAAATCGCTGGTCTCTTCCGCTTGATAGACCAGTTGCGAGTTCAGGCTGCCATCACCGCGGTCGTCATTCTGGGCGATCACCTCTCCACTGCCGTCCAGCAGGGCCAGCGTCGTGTCGAGCCCTTCGGTCAGCGCGTAGGTGGTGACAACAAGGATGTCGTCGCTCGAGAGGCTGACCGGATAGCTGGCTTCGCGGCGACTGGCGTCGAGCGAAACCCGCTCTTCCGCCATGATGTCAGCTTCACTGGTGAGACCGAAATCAAGGCCGTCGGCGATGGTCAGCTCGAACGCGCCGGTTGCACCGCCATAACCTGTTACGACTGCGGAGTAATCACCGCTGGTCGCGGCAACATAGATGATCTGCGATGTCAGATCGCCAGGGGCGCGGTCATCGTTTTCAGCGACAGCACGTCCATCAGGCCCAAAGAGCTCAAGGACAGTATCGAGGCGATCCGCCGAGGCGGTCGACAGGGTGACAAGCTGACCGGCCTCCAGGGAGATCTCGGTGACGGCGCGCGGTGCGGCCTCTGTCACTTCACCGGCGACCGTGCGGTCCTCCGCGTCTTGCGCCAGAGCGCTCCCAGCCAGACACACGAATGCACCCAAAACATATCCGACGCGCACAGACACCTCCCGAAAATCGCTCACCGCCCCCCAGAGCGATGTGTCGCGCGAGATGTACCGGCATCTCGACACCACCACAAGCAATCCACCACGCGCGAGCGCAGCGCGACGCCAAGCGAGAACGCCTATCGCAAGCGGTATCGCTGAACTTTCCCGGTCTGGGTTTTCGGCAATGCATCCAGAAATTCGACCGCCCTGGGATATTTGTAAGGCGCGATCTCGGCTTTCACATGAGCTTGAAGCGCCTCGATCATGGCGGCGTCGCCGTCATGATCCGGCTTGAGCACGACGAACGCCTTCACGATCGTGCCTCGCTCTTCATCCGGCGCGCCCACCACGGCGCACTCAGCCACCGCTTCATGGGTCAACAACGCCTGCTCCACTTCGGGTCCGGCAATATTATAACCGGCCGCGACGATGAGATCATCGGCCCGGGAGAAATACCAGAAATAGCCATCCTCATCACGGCGATACAGATCCCCTGTGATATTCCAGCCATCGATGACATAATCTGCCTGGCGCGGATCATCGAGGTAGAGACAGCCGGTCGGCCCTCGCACTGCGAGCCGACCGACCTCACCGCAGGGCATGTCCTGCCCCTGCTCATTGATGACTCGGACTTCGTAGCCTGGAACCGGCAGACCGGTTGCGCCGGGCCGGATTTTACTGCCTGACGCCGAGATGAAAATATGGATCATCTCTGTCGCCCCGATCCCGTCGATCAGTCGTATGCCGGTCTTTTCCAAGACCGCATCAGAGGTCGCCTTGGGCAGGGATTCACCGGCCGAAACCGCCTTGCGAACCGACCCCATGTCATAATTGTCCCACAAACCCATCAAGGCCCGATAACCCATGGGGGCCGTGAAAAGCGTGGTGACGCCATAGCGCTCCACGGTCTCGCACAGGGCTTCAAACCCGGGTCTATCCGCCAAGGCAACAGCAATGCCGGAGCGCGCCGGAAAGACCACAAAGGCGCCGAGGCCGAAAGTGAAGGCGAAGGGCGGTGTGCCGGCATAGATTTCGTCCGACTCGGGCGCGAGCGTGTGCCGACCGAATGTGTCGGCCATGGCCAGGACGCTGGAATGGAAGTGTGCGCAGGCCTTCGGGTGGCCGGTTGTTCCCGAGGTGAAGGCCAGCAGCGCGATATCGTCCCGCGAGGTGTCAGCATTGGTGAATGTCGCCGGCTTGCCCGCCATCGCGATCGCCAACGCCCCGCCCGCTCCCCAGCATTCGATCCGCTTTAGGACAGGATGGGCACTCGCCGCCTCGCGGACCGGATCGAGGAGGGCGGGATCACACAAGGCAAAGGCGACCTGGCCCTTGTCAATCACCTTGCCCAATTCGAGAGCGCGCAGCATCGGCATGGTAGTCACGGCAACCGCCCCGGCCTTCAAGACCGCGTACCAGGCCAGCATCAGGTCGATCCCGTTCGGCCCGTGCAACAGGACCCGATTGCCCGGAACAATGCCCAGATCATCGACAAGGTAATGAGCCAGTCGGTTCGCTTCCTCGAGCAGTTCGGCATAGGTCAGCGTCCGGTCGGGACTATAGACCGCAACCCGATCCCCCCAGCCCTTCGCCACAGCGCCGTCCAGCAGCTCAGCGCCGCAATTGAGGCGCGCCGGATAGTCAAGATCCGCAGCCTCGAAGCGAAAATCCGGCCATTGCTCGCGCGATGGCAGACGATCACGTGTAAAGCCATCCACATGGCCAGACGTCTGTAATGTCATCACGTCCTCCCCGACGCGTTTGACGCTCATTCTTGGCCGGACCGGCGCGGGTCCGGCGATGCCGGTTCAGCGCGGCAGCACGGCAGTCGTTTCGATCTCGACCTTGGCACGCGGCTCGATCAGGCCTTGCACGATGACAAAGGCCATGGCCGGGTAATTCCGCCCCATCCTCTGTTTCCAGATTTCGCCAAGCTCGCGGCCGGCAGCCAGGTATTCATCGCGCCCCGTCACATAGCCGGTCATTCGAACGACATGCTCCGGCCCGGCTCCGGCCTCAGCCAAGACTGCCAGCGTATTGTCGATCACCTGGCGGAATTGCGCCGCAAAGTCGTCCGAGACGATCTCACCGCTCGCGTCCCAGCCAATCTGGCCGGCAACGTGGACTGTGCGCCCTTCCGCGAGAACTCCGTTGGAATAACCCTTGGGGCGCGGCCAGCCGGGCGGTTGCAAAATCTGCATCAGACGGTCTCCTCAAAAGCCTGCATCCGCTCACGCAAGGCCGCCGGGATGGCGATCGGCTTGTTGGCCGGTCCATCAATAAAAACCAGGGTCGGGCGGGCGATCATGCGAACTTCGTCACCGCACCGGGCGGTCAGGGTCAGCTTTATCGAGGACCGCCCAAGCTCGCGCACGACCAGCGAGAAATCGAGCGTATCATCAAGGCGACTGGGCGCCTTGAACTCGGCTTCCATGTGGGCCAGCGGAACGCCATGCGGCCCTTTGACGATCATGGCATCGAAGCCATAGCCCAGACCGTCGTCGAACCAGTCCTCGATCATTCCGTTGATCATCTCGAAATAGCGCGGATAGAAAACGATCCCGGCCGGATCGACATCGGCAAAGCGCACGCGGCGGGAGCGATCAAAACTCATGCCCCGGCCTCCGCCAGATGCGAGCGTGCTATTACAAGCTTCTGGACTTCCGACGCGCCCTCATAGATGCGCAAGGCCCGGATTTCCCGGTAGAGCGCCTCGGCGACATTACCCTTGGTCACGCCCAGCCCGCCGAATATCTGGACCGCGGCGTCGATCGCCTTCTGGGCCGCCTCGGTTGCATAGAGCTTGGCCATGGCCGCTTCGCGGGTGACGCGGGCGGCACCACCATCCTTGGTCCAGGCCGCGCGATAGATCAGCAGCGCCGCCGCGTCGATATCGACCGCCATCTCGGCCAATTGCGTCTGGACCCCCGGAAGATCTGCCAGCGGAGCACCGAAGAGCTCGCGCCCGCGCGCGCGCGCTGTGGCCTCGTCCAGTGCACGCCGGGCAAAGCCCAGCGCCGCCGCGCCGACAGTCGAGCGGAAGACGTCCAGCGTCGACATGGCGATCCTGAAACCGGCCCCGCCCTCACCCAGACGATGGTCCACCGGGACCCGGCAATTCTCGAACCGCAAGCAGGCCAGCGGATGCGGCGCCATGGTCTCGATACGCTCGGCGATGACGAGACCCGGCGTATTTGCCGGCACGATGATGGCACTCAGGCCGCGCGCGCCATCGGCCTCGCCCGTGCGCGCGAAAACGACGTAGAAGTCGGCGATTCCGCCATTGGAGATGAAGGTCTTCTCGCCCTCGATGACGTAATGGCCGCTATCAAGGCGCGCCTCAGTCGTGATCGCTGCGACGTCTGAGCCGGCCTCGGGTTCGGTCAAAGCAAAGGCCGCGCACAGCTCACCCGAGGCCACACCTGGCAGCCAGGCTTGTTTCTGTGCGGACGTCCCGAACAGCGATATGGCCCCGGACCCCAGGCCCTGCATGGCGAACACGAAATCGGCGAGACCGGAGCGGTAAGCCAGGTGCTCGCGGACAAGGCAGAGCGAGCGGACATCCAATGACTCCTGCGCGCCACCATAGGCCGACGGAACGGCTTGACGGGTCAAACCGGCCTCACCCAGCGCGGCGCGAATCTCGGCACAATCCGCATCGATATCGGCATGTTCGGAAAAGCCTGTCTCGCCAAATCGCGTTTTCGCCCAATCGGACAATTGCGCGGCGAGGGCGCGATGATAATCGTCAAAAAAGGGCCAGGCCAGATAGCTGGTATCGGACATTCAATCCCCCTCGAAGACGGGCTTTTCGCGCGCGACGAAAGCTTCATAGGCGCGCTCGAAGTCGCGGGTCTGCATGCAGATCGCCTGGGCCTGGGCTTCCGACTCGATGGCGGTATGCAGGCCCATATCCCATTCGGTATTGAGCTGGTTCTTGGTCATGGCATTGGCGAAATTCGGCCCGCTCGCGATCCGCCTGGCCCAGGCCTGCGCCGTTTCCATCAGGGCGTCCGCCTCGACGATGGAGTTGTAGAAGCCCCAGCGCTCGCCCTCCTCGGCCGACATGGAACGCCCGAAGAAAAGAAGCTCGCTCGCACGGCCCTGGCCGATCAGCCGTGGGAGGATGGCGCAGGCACCCATATCGCAGCCGGCGAGTCCGACACGATTGAAGAGAAAAGCGGTCTTGGCCGCGGGTGTCGCCACGCGCAGGTCAGATGCCATCGCCATGATCGCACCTGCACCGACACAGACCCCGTCCACCGCGGCGATCACCGGCTGCGGACAATCGCGCATCGCCTTGACCAGATCGCCCGTCATCCGCGTGAAATCGAGCAGACCGGCCATGTCTTTCTTGACCAGCGGGCCGATGATGTCGTGGACGTCACCACCGGAACAGAAGTTTCCGCCCGCACCCGTGACGATTACGGACTGGACGGACCTAGCATAGACAAGGTCGCGGAAAAGGTCGCGCAGCTCGGCATAACTTTCGAAGGTCAGAGGATTCTTGCGATCCGGGCGGTTCAACGTGATTGTGGCGACACCGTCCTCGAATGACCAAAGAAAATGTTCAGGCTGGAGCGTGTTGGGATCAAGCATGATCTATCCGTTCGTTTCGACTTGGAGACTGCGGAGCAGGGCTTCGGAATGACGGGCGAGCGACGTCGCGCTGGCCGGTGGGAGGTCAGCCAGCAATTCTGTCAGCCACCCGGCATGTGCCTGTGCCATGCGGGAAAAGGTGGCCCGGCCTTCGTCGGTCAGCGCGACACGAAAACTGCGGCGGTCCTGCGGCTGCGCTTCGCGCGTCACCAGCCCGTCTGCCAGCATGCGGCTTATCAAGCCCGTGACATTGCCATTGGTCACCAGAAGCCGGTCGGACAGTTCGCCCATGAGCAGACCATCTGGCGCGCGGTCGAGCGCCGAAAGCGCATCAAAGCGCGACAGGCTGACCCCGAATTCGCGCTGGAAACGGCTTCGCAGCTCGCGCTCAATCAGGGAGACCGGGCGATAGAGGCGCAGCCACAGCTTGACCGCCTGCCGGTCATCCTCCTGCGTCTTGTCGGCGCCTGATCTCATTTCAGATCGCCCCTCCGGATATGGTGATTGCCTGGCCGGAGACTGACCCTGAATGCGGCGAGCACAACCAGGCGACCGCCTCGGCAACCTCGACGGGCTGGATCAGGCGACCTTGCGGGTTCTCCTTGGCCAGCTCAGCCAGCGCCTGGTCCCGCGTGCGACCGGTCTTGGCCATGATATTGGCGATCGCATCCTCGACAATCTGCGTCTCGACAAAGCCGGGGCAGACCGCGTTCACGGTCAGGTTTGTTTGCGCGTATTCCAGCGACAGCGACTTCGTCAGTCCGACAACGGCATGCTTGGACGCGACATAGGGGGCGACATAGGCCCCGCCGCGCAGGCCCGCGATAGAGGCGATATTGATAATTCGGGCATAGTCCGCCCGGATCATCGAACCGAGCACGGCTTGAGTACAGCGCACCAAGCCTTCCACATTCACGGCCTGGATCTGGCGCCAATCGTCCATTGAGGTCTTGGTGAAGGCGCACGCGGCGGCGATGCCGGCATTATTGATCAGAATATCGATCGGCCCGCTGGCCTTGAACGCCGCCTCGACACTCGCATCATCCGTAACATCGCAACGGATGGCACGGGCCCGCTCCAGCGTCCCGGCCGCGGCTTCCAGACGCTCGAGGTCGCGCCCCATGAGCAGGGTCTCGATCCCCTCGACATCGAGACGGCTGGCACAGGCCAGACCAATCCCGGTGCCACCGCCGGTGATGACAGCCCGTTTTCCGGTGAGCTTGCTCATGCGCGCTCCTCCATTTGCTGAGCGCGCTGCAGATTGCGCGATAATTGGTCAAACCCGGCCAGGTATTGGCGCGGGACCGCGACGCCTCGATCCGCCAGCTCCGCCGCGGCGCGGAGAGTCCAGTTGGGGTCGAGCAGATGCGGGCGGGCCAGGGCGACGAGGTCTGCCCGGCCGGCAGCCAGGATCGAATTCACATGATCCGGCTCGTAGATATTGCCGACGGCCATTGTGGCACAGCCGAGCGTGTTGCGAATCTGATCGGAGTAAGGCGTCTGGAACATGCGGCCGTAGACCGGACGCGCGAGCGGTGTGGTCTGGCCTGCCGATACATCGATCAAATCAGCCCCGGCGGCCATGAAGGCCTGGGCGACCTGCACACTCTCATCAGCGTCAATGCCCTGACCCGCCACCCAGTCAGTGGCCGAGATGCGGACAGCCATGGGCTTCTCGTCGGGCCAGACCTCACGCATCGCGGTAAAAACTTCGAGCGGATAGCGCAGACGGTTCTCCAATGTCCCGCCATAGGCGTCGGTGCGATGGTTGGAGATCGGCGTAATGAAGGAGGACAGGAGATAGCCGTGAGCGCAGTGTAACTCGACCATGTCGAACCCCGCTTCCAGCGCGCGCTCGGTTGCGCGGACGAAATCGGCACAGATCCGGTCCATATCATCCCGATCCATCTCGATCGGGATCTGATTGCCCTCATCCCAGGGAATGGGAGACGGGCCATAGATTGGCCAGTTGCCGCTCTCCAGCGGCACATCATAGCCATCCCAGCCCCGCTTGGTGGAGCCTTTGCGGCCAGCATGGGAAAGCTGGATCGCCATGCGGGCACGCGTCTGGCCATGCGCGAAATCCGTGATTTCGCGCCAGGCCGCGACATGTGCGTCCGTGTAAAGGCCGGCACATCCCGGTGTGATCCGGGCATCGGCACTGACATCGGTCATTTCGGTATAGACCAGACCCGCCCCACCCAGACAGCGAGCACCGTAATGGACGCGATGAAACGCGCCGGGCATACCCTCAACCGCCGAGTACATGCACATCGGCGAGACGACGATGCGGTTCTCCAAATGCATGTCGCGGAGCGTGAATGGCGCGAACATGGGCGGCCGCGCCGCCCCTCTGTCGCCACTGCCTGAGAACCAGGACTCGACCCCAGACAGCCAGGCCGCATCGCGAAGTCGCAGATTTTCGTGACTGATGCGCTGCGATCGGGTCAGCAGGGAGTAGGCAAACTGCTTGGGCGAAAAACCGGTATAGCGCTCCAGATTTTCGAACCATTCGGTTGAATTGCGCGCGGCGCTTTGCAGTTTGAGCACCTCGACCTTGCGCGCCTCCTGATAGTCCAACAGCCCCTCGGCGACCGGCTTGTCGGCACTGGTCAGGACATCCGCCAGCATGATCGCGTCCTCAAAGGCCAGCTTGGTGCCCGATCCGATCGAGAAATGCGCCGTGTGGGCGGCGTCGCCCAGAAGGACGAGCTTGTCGTGAACCCAGGTCTCACACAGCACGCGCGGGAAATTCAGCCAGGCCGAACCGCGCAGGTGCCGCGCATTGGACATAAGGGGCTCGTCATCCAGCCAGGCCGAGAACAAGGCCTCGCAGGCCCGACAGGTCTCGGTCTGATCCATTTTGGCGAAGCCCAGTGCGTCCCAGGTCTCGGGCGCGCACTCGACGATAAAGGTCGAGGTGCCATCATCGAACTTGTAGGCGTGAGCCCAGACCCAGCCATGCTCGGTCTCGGTGAAGATGAAGGTGAAGGCGTCGAAAACCTTGTGCGTGCCCAGCCAGATGAACTTGTTCCGGCGCACATCGATATCGGGCTTGAAATGGTCGGCATAGGCGGCGCGAATTTTCGAGTTCAAACCGTCCGAAGCCACAATCATGTCAGCATCGGCATAGCGCTCGAGGCCCGCGTCCACCTCACATTCGAAATGGAGGCCGACACCGATGTCCCGCGCCCGATCCTGCAGGATATTCAGCAGATGTTTGCGTCCGATACCGCAGAAGCCGTGGCCGCTTGACGTCTCGACCTCGCCCCGGAAATGCACGTCGATATTGTCCCAGTGCGCCAGATTGTCCCCGATGGACTTGGCGCTGACCGGGTCATTGCCTTGGAGATTCTCCATCGTCTGATCGGAAAAGACCACGCCCCAACCGAAAGTGTCACCGGGTCGATTGCGTTCATAGACGTCGACCCGACAATCCGGATCGCGCAGCTTCATTGAGATCGCGAAATAGAGACCGGCTGGCCCCCCGCCCAAACAGGCAATCTTCATCGCACACCGCTCCACCCTGATGCGAGGTTATTTTAGGTATAAACTATCGAGCTACCAAGCCCAACAAACACCCGAATAACGGGCGACCTCACTCCAGGCCCTGCTCGATATTGAGTATGCAGGGAAATCGCCCCGCCTCGATCAGCTCGAAAGTCTGGTCAGGGGCAGGCGAAACTTAACGTACCGGCTTCGCTGAAACGCCCGGCTTGTGTGCACGGAGAGCACTCGAACGCGAGGGGATTACGCTGGGGCGAGCCGTTCAATTTAATCTTGAAAATTCAGGAAAAAATGTGGCGGCTCAGGCAGACAAAATCTGCTCGGTCTCGGCCATTCATAAGCCGGAGCATACCGCCACAGCATGAGGACATACCCTGCAAGCGCAGGCCAAGCCTCACCCGATACGCGGAAGTCGCATGGTTTCGATCCTAGTCCAGGTCAGAATACACGAGGCGCGATGAAGAGCGATACCACGCTCAAAACGGCCACGGCGATGATATTGAGTACCAGACCAACGCGCGCCATGGCTGGAATGGCTACAAGCCCGGAACTGAACACGACCGCATTCGGCGGGGTCGCCACTGGCAGCATGAAGGCGCAGCTGGCGGCCAGTGTGACGGGAATGACGTAGACCAGAGGGTCCTGCCCGGTCTCGACGCCGATGGCCGCGATCACCGGCAGGAAGGTCGCCGTCGTGGCCAGGTTGCTGGTTAGTTCTGTGATGAAGATCACCAGCGCGGTCGCCACCACAATCAACAGAACGGCATTGATGGTACCAACGCCCACCAATTGCTGCCCGAGCCACAGAGCCAGACCCGATGCTGTAACGGCCGAGGCCAGAGCCAAGCCGCCGCCGAACAGGACCAAGACGCCCCAAGGCAGTTTCGTTACTGCATCCCAGGTCATAAGGGTTTCACCCTTCTGACCCGATGGAATGAGAAAGGCTGCCACAGCGGCCGCCATCGCCACGCCGGTGTCCGTGACCTCCCCCACAAATGGCAAGTCATTCAACCAGCCCCGCGACAGCCAGCCGCCGACCAGGAAGGCGAACAGCAGTGCCGTCCGCAGCTCCGCTTTGCTCATCTCGCCAAGGCCCGAGCGCATGCTCCGGATGTGGCGCACCGTTTCGTCCGAGGCCTTGAAGTCGATCGGGTAAATGAAACGCGTCAGCACGAACCAGGCGATGGGCAGCATGATCAGGGACACTGGCAGACCAACCAGCATCCATCGGGCAAAGTCGATTTCGACCCCGTAATTGTCCGCCATGAAGCCGGCCATGAAAGCATTCGGCGGTGTTCCGACGAGGGTGGCGAGACCGCCCAGTGTTGAGCCGTAGGCAAGCCCCAGCAAGAGTGAGATTCCGAAATTCTCGCTTTGTCGCGTCTGCAATGTGGGCATGGTTTCACGGATCACCGTGACCACGGACATCGCGATCGGGAGCAGCATCAAAGTTGTCGACGTGTTTGAAATCCACATGCTCACAAAGGCTGCAGATCCCATAAATCCGGCAACCAGCCCGCGCGCATCCGCACCGGCCAGTGAAAAGACCAAAAGGGCGATACGCCGGTGCAGGCCACACCGCTCGATCGCCAGTGCCACCACGAAGCCACCGAAGAACAGATAGATGATCGGGTGGGCATAGGGTGCCGCGATACTGGACATAGGCACCACACCCAAAAGCGGCAGAGCAACCAGCGGCAAGAATGCCGTCATAGCAACGGGAATGGCCTCGGTGGCCCACCAGATGGCCATCCACAGGCCAATAGCGGCGACCAGCACGCCCTCTCTTGGCAAACCCTCGGGCGAAAACGTGAAAGCAAGGAGCGCGGCGAGCACAGGGCCCAGAACCAAGCCGATACGTTGGTAGGATGCAGGTCCGGAATAGTCGTGTGTGGTCATCAGGTCGGCCTTCGGGATTGAGGTCGGCAATCGGCAGTCCATAACGGCACGGATGCGAAGCCCCTCGGCCGCGAGCCGCGCCGAAAACAGTTACTCTGCCATGGTGGCATTGGCGATCAGGGCAGCGGCACTTCGGGCCATGCCCGCATTGTCATGAGCCACGCGCGGCACGACTACGCGTGTCCAGGCGAAGTTGGCACCCAATGCCTCTGCAGCGTCCCGCCCGGCACGGTGAAAGTAGAGCCCTCGCGCGAAGCGGTGCAAACCTTGGGCGTCGGCCTCCGTCGTACGGCGCAGATTGCGATCATCCGGATCGGTATCGGCATCGCCCAGCATTACCACGAGCGGCGTTTCGACCCAGCCGACAATCGCCGCGTTTTCGAGCGGTACATCCAGCAATCCATACGGCCAGGCGAGCGTGCGGTCGGGCAAGGTGTACCAGCCAGCATTCGCCGCATAGGCCCGGACAAGGTTCGGCAATTCTTCGAACAGAACAGCGCGATGGACGAATTGCGCGCCCGCCGAGTGGCCGAAAAGGTGATAGCCGTCCGCCTGTCCGCCGCGAGCGGCAATAGCGCGGAACAGGGGCTCGATGTATGAGTAGGCGTAGGGACCGTCGGTCCCGACACCGCCCAGATTGAACAATCTGGAACCGGGAAAATCCTGGGCCGAGAACTCCGGCACGTAGACCCGAAGCCCATAATCCCGCGCAAGTGCGATCCAGTTATCACGGTACTCGTCCGCATTGCGATTGACGCCGTGCAGGACGATGACAACAGGCGCGAGATCCATGCGATCCGGACCCGGCTCGAAATAATGCACATTCAGACCGGGGCCCGCCGCCGATGAGAAAGAGAATTGCCCTGTTTGTCCGTCGCCGGTCAGGGCGACTGCCGAACCGGACGGCAAGCACGCGGCCAGAATAAGTACGAAGAGGGTCTTCAGCATGACGTCAGCGGCAGAGCGCCGCCCGAGGGCGGCGCTCCCCGATCCATTGGACTAGAAGTTCTTGCGAACGTCGAAGTAGACCTGACGGCCACGGATGCTGTGATACGCGGCATCATAGCCATTGGTTTCGTCCGCAAGCGGTGGTTCTTCGTCAAAGATGTTGTTGGCGCCGACCCGGATGCGCAAGTCATTGAGCGGACCATGCCGGTCGAACTCATACTCCATATACGCATTGGTCTGGGTCCAGGCTTCGACGATGAAAGGATCACCATTCGGATTCAGACCGGCACCGGTGTCGATGAACTCGCCGGTATAATCGGCACGGATCCCGCCGCCCCAACCGCTCGGGTGCGCCCAAGACAGGCTGGCACCCACGCGCCATTCCGGCTGGCCATCCTGCAGGATGATGTCGCCTTCCTGCGAGACCGTGATCTCGTCAGCGATGAGGCCGCTGTCCACAGCATCCCGGATCTGCTGGGCGCCCGGCGACAGGGCGATGAAGTAGGTCTCTAGGTAGGACGCGTTCACCTTCAGATTGAAGTCGCCGAACCGGGTATCTTCCAGATCATAGTAGATGCCGTAGTCCAGACCCGACACCTCAATCTCTTCATTGTTGTCATAGGTGTCTCGAATGAAGAGGATATCCCCGACCGGATCGAGACCCGCTGCGGTGAAGAAGCTGATTTCATCCGCGTTTGGCGCGTCACGCACCACATTGGGGTTGGACGAGCCCTGTAGTCGCAGCAGGTAGTCGAGGCTGATATGGTTCTCGGCACCGAACACACCGACAACACCCTCGCGCTGGATTTCCCAGCGATCCACGGTCACCGTCAACGCGTTCAGGAAGCGGAGCGGACCGCTCAGGCCGCGCGGCTCGAAAACGACACCAAAGGTGATGTTGGTATCGTCCTCCGCGCCGATACCGTCAGCGACCGACCGGCGCTCGGTTCGGCCTTCGGAATAGCCGGTACAATCCGCGAAGGTCGCGAACGTGCCATTGCGCACACCGGCTTCACAGAAGTAGCTGTCCTCGCGGGAGTTGGAGCGGTCGACACCTTCATTGATGACGATCAGATTCGGTGCCCGGAAGCCCTCGGAATAAGCCCCGCGAAACATCAGGCCCTCGAACGGGCGCCAGGCGGCGGCAACCCGCGGCTTGATGCCGCTGTCGCCGAAGTCGGAATAGTCCTCGATACGAGCCGCGACCTGCACGTCGAATGTGTTGACCAGCGGGACATTCATGTCCGGGCTGACCAGCGGAATGGACGCCTCGACGAAAGCGCCGAGTACATCGCGTGATCCGCTGGAATCAGGCGTTGGACTGGTGCCGTACACGTCCGTCTCGCTGACTTCACCCGTCACCTGATCGGTGAATGTGATGGTGCCGTCCACACGGTCGTCACGATCCTCTTCATAGGCCTCATAGCGCGCCTCGACACCGGCTGCGATGCCCACACCGCCACCGGGCAGTGTGAACACATCGCCATTACTGACCTTGAAGTCGACCAAGGCGAGTTCCGCCGTGCTTTCACGAACCACATCGACCAGAAAGGGCTCAATCAGCGCCCGAGCGTTGGGCGTGGCATCACCGACAGACGGGTTGGCCGGGTTGCCGCCATTGAAGATGTTGTAAACGTTCGGCGTCTCGTTGAAGAGCGCCTGCTGGAACAGGGTCCGCGAAATGGAGTTATTCACCGTGTCTTCGGCGTAGGACCGATTATAGAGCAGCGCGCTGTCCCAATCCCAGCCATTGGCGAACTCGCCGCGAGCACCACCCAGCGCACGCCATTGCGTGTTAACGACTTCAATATCGCGGAAGCCGACATCAACAAACCGGTAGCGGCCAGCATCGGTGAACACTGGCAGGCCTGCTGCCGGCACATTGGTCAGACCGGGAAGGCGGTTGGGGTTCGGCGTTCCGTCAGAGAAGTTCACCGGGCCGAACGGGTTGTAGTAGTAGTTCGCGGGAACAGAAATATTAGTCGCGCCGATACCGTTCCGCGGCTCATTGGTCGACTGGGTTTCAGCGTAGTAGAAGCCGAGCTCGGCATACAGCCGGACGCCATTGTTCAGATCGTGATTCAGGAAGGCAAAGCCGTTGAACCTGTCACGGTCGGAAATGATTGAACGCCCGGTCGCCCCATCATAGCGCAGATCCCGATCCTGGCTGCCATCATCGATACACAGGTCGGCCACAGACAGTGCGCCGGCCGTGTCGGCCCGGCATCCACTGAAACTGGCCGGCTGGAAGTGGAAAACGCCAGATGCGGATGTCAGCGTGGTACCGTTCTGGCGGACGCGATTGCTGGAGGTAGTGTCGAGTGTCCACTGACCCCATGGTGTTTGGGTGGCCCGGTTATCGAAGGAGGCATCGCCCTCGAAGCTCGTTCCGATCAGAAAGGGCCGCAAATCCTCGCTGGCGGCGCGGTCGGTTTCCGAGGCGAACAGACCATTGCGGCGCGAGAACTCGGCCGAGATGGACAGGTTGGTCCGACCGTCATTGAAATTCTCGCCGGCCTTGATGGTCAGGGTCTGCTCACTAAGATCATTGCCGGTGGCGAACAGGGTGCGACCGCGGGCATAGAAGCCTTCAAAATCGTCATCGAGAATGGTGTTGAAGACGCCAGCGACGGCATCGGTGCCGTAAATCGCGGAAGCGCCGTCATTGAGCACTTCCACGCGTGAAATGCCGGCGACCGGCAGAGCATTCACGTTCGTCGTCGTGACGGGCGTTGAGAGCTCCGCCTGGGTCGACGGATGATTAACCACCCGGCGACCATTGAGCAGGACCAGCGTCCCGCTAGATCCGATCGAGCGCAGGTTGATCGATGCAACGTCGCCCCGAGCATTGTTGTTGGTCGTATTATTGTCGGTCCGGAACTGGACGCTGCCTTGTGCCGGCAAGGCGCGGATCAGGTCTTCACCGTCGACTCCGCCAATGGCCGCGATGTCTCTCTCTCCCAAAACCGTGACCGGCAGAGCCTCGTTGATTCTGGCGCCCTGGATATTGGTCCCCGTGACGACAATGACGTCTTCCACCGGCGCCACTTCGTCTTGCTGTGCGTAGGCAGTGCTACCGATAGCCAAGGCAGTGAGCGCGATGCCAGAGCGAAGAATCTTCCTGAACGACATGTCTTTCCTCCCGTTCGTATAATTTCCGCGACGAGAGCAATCGCTCTGGACAGTGTCAACAAAAATTATACACTCGGTTCAAATTTCATGCGAACAGCCTGCCTAAACTTGCTGCCTGTGACGACGAAGTTACACTTGGGGCGAGTCACGCCTCGCGACGCAGTCAGTGTTGAAAGTTTGATATGACCGTTCTGAGACCTGAATTCCCGGATCATGGATCGCCGTTTTCTCGACAGCGAGAGCGTGACCGCAAGACCGCGGCAATCCGGTCGGCGGCATCAAAGCGTTTCATCGCGCAAGGTTTCCAAGGCACCCGTTTAGAGGACATTGCATCAGATCTCGGCCTGACCAAGACCAGCATCGCCTACTACTTCGCATCAAAGGACGAACTCGCCGAATCGGTCTTCCTGACGGCCGCCGAATTCCTGGAAGATGCCGTGAAGGCCGCCGGTACAGCTGACGCCGATGCCGGCGAAAGGGTGCTCGCCGTATTTGAGGCGTACAGCGATCAGCTCATTGATGCTTTGGACGGACGGCGCGATCAGCCCGCCCAGCTACAGGAGCTGGGCACACTGCCGGAAGAGGCCAGGTCGCGGATCGTGTCGCGCCTAAGTGCAGCTGTCGGCAGTGTCGATGCCATGGTTCTGGCCTGGATGAACCGGGCCCCTCACGGGCTGGGTCGGAGCGAGCCGGTTACGTTTTGCCTGATTGCGCTGCTCGATTGGCTGAAGACCAGTGCCGGCACCATGTCGCGCGCCGAGTTCAGTCAAGCCTCCTCGGTTCTGCTGGACGTGCTGCGCAGCGGGCTGGCCTGCTCTTGTGAGACGCTGGCGCCCATACGGCCGCAGTTTTCGCCCGGCAATGACTTGCCCCAGATCTTCGACCGCAAAGCCCGCAACAAGATGAAGCGCGAGGCCTTCCTCAAGGCAGGCATCCGGTTTTTCAACGCATACGGGTTCGACGGCGTTTCCTTGGCCGATGTGGCCAAGTCACTCGGCGTGACTCGCGGCGCCTTCTACTATCACATTCCCGACAAGGAGAGCTTTCTCGATCAATGCATGGAGCATTCGCTCGAGGTGGTGGAAGCGACCCTGGACAGTGCCGCCGATGCCCATTCAGGCCTCGGCTTCATACACCGCGTCCTGTTCGATCTGATCTACACCCAGGCCAGCGGCGTGACCCCCCTGATCCGGCTGGGCCTGATGACCGCCCTGCCCATCGCCAGGCAGAACCGCCTACAAGCGCGACTGCGCAATATTTCGCGTCGACTTGGTGACGCCCATGCCGCGGCGATTGCTGACGGCGCGGCACGCGAGCTGGATACCGGCACGGTGGAAGCGATCCTGACCAATATACTCTTCCTCAATGACGGCTTCACACTCTCCGCCGCCAATAGTCTGAAAGACTGGCGGATTTCGGAAGAGCCACAGTCGGCGACGAATGACTATCTGCATGTTTTGCTGTACGGGCTGACGGCAGAACCCCGATGAAGACGCTGATCCTGCTGGCGACGTCATTCGCCCTAGGCTGCTCCGGTCAACCACCCGATACCACAGAGCTCGTCACCGAGCAGGAGACGGCTGCACTGGTCGAGCCGCTAGCGACACCGACCGCGCCACGCTTTGTCCCGCAAGTCGCCCCCTTGGAGCGCAACACGCAAATCGCCGAAATCTTCACGACGGCTTCACTCAATGCCCGCGTCCTGCGCCTCGAAGCCGCCCTGGCCCGCGCGCAGGCGCGTCATGGCGTGATCCCGCAGAGCGCGGCCAATGCCATAACCGCCGCCGCGATTCCGGACCGCATCCCGCAGACAGAGATCGACGCGGAATATGCTCGGGTCCGCCACCGCATGGTCGCCCTGTTGAACGTCCTGCGCCGCTCACTCGATGAGGAGAGCGCCGATTACCTGCACTTCGGCGCCACGACAGTCGACCTGTATGACAGCGCCATTATGCTGCAGATGCGCGACAGCGTTTTCGAACTGATCGAGGACCTTCGCACGATCGAGCTTCAACTGTTCGAACTGGCCGAGCGCTACAAGTCGACACCGATGATTGGACGCACGCTGGGCCAGCACGCGCTGCCCATCACTTTCGGCAAGAAGATGAGCGGCTATATCGGCGAGAACCGGCGCCACATCGAGCGACTGTCTCAAGTCCTGGATCGGATCGAACGCTCGATCAGCATGCGCGGTGCCGTCGGCAGCTTCCTGGGCATGGGGCCGCAAGGCCGCGCAGTGGAAGTCAGCCTGGCCGCCGAACTGGGCTTACCGGAGCCCTATCCGGATGACTGGCATGCCAGCCGGGATGTGTTTGCTGAGTTTGCGCTGATCCAGTCCATGATCGCGCAAACCTATGGCCGGCTGGGTCAGGAGGTGTTCCTGCTGCAGATGACCGATATCGGTTCGGTCGTGGAGCAGCGGCCCGGCGGGGCTGTCGGCTCCAGCGCGATGCCGCACAAGATCAACCCATCCCTGTCTGAAGCTCTGATCCAACACAGCCGCACCATTCCGCGCCTCGCCGAGATCGTCCAGGACGACATGGTCAACATCTTTGAACGCGACAACACGTCCCGGCCCAACCGGGCTGTCGAGACTGTCGCCATCGCCACCGAAAACATGCTGGGTGATGCCAGCCGTCTGATTGCCCGCCTTCAGGTGGACGAAGCTCGCATGGCCGAGAATCTGAACCGCAGCCAGGGCTGGATTCTGACACAGCGCATCGTGTTCGCAGTGCAGGACACGATGGGACGTGAGCACGCGGAGCTTCGCTTGCGCGATCTGGCCGCGGGCGCAGTCGACAACAGCTTCTCCTTGCGTGCGGCCATCGAAGCCGACGCGGAACTCCATGCATTGCTGGAGCCGCAGGAATGGGAGGTTCTGCTGGACCCGACGACCTATCTCGGCCTCGACTCCGATATCGTGGATCAGGTGATCGCCGAGGCTCGCCTGGCTCGCCAGTCCGATCCGGTCCGACCACCATCACAATGAACCTTGCCATGAAACCTGTTGTCCTGATCCTTGCAGCCGGCCTCGCCGCCTGCGCGACCCCGGCAATGCCGCCGCGAGCAACCACGCCCGGCAGCCAGACCTGCGCCAGTTCGGAGGTGCGGGTCGATGCCGCGTTTGAAGGTGGTGCAATGGCCCACTGCCAGGCCGCCGGGCCGCGCGAGTTCGACATCACGATCCGGCCGGAAGACCAACCGATCAATCCCAGCCCCTGGTACGCCGTGCGCCTGACACCGCAAACCGCTGGCCCGGTACAGATCAATCTGCTCTATGGCGACGCTCGGCACCGCTACCGCCCCAAGACCGGGCCAGACGGTGACAACTGGACCTATGTGGATGACGCTGACGTTAGAGTATCCGACGACCGCTCCGTGGCCCATATCCGGTTGGATCTCGACGCCGCACCTGTCTTTCTCGCCGGTCAGGAACTCCTGACTGCTAGCGACTACGCGACCTGGATGATGCCTTACAGGACACGCAATGACCTATCGGTCTCGACTGTCGGATACTCGCTGGAGAACCGCCCGATCGAGATGGTCACACACCATCCTGAGTCTGGTCGGGGCAGTGTTGTACTGATAGGCCGCCAGCATCCGCCCGAAACCACGGGGGCGGTGGCGATGCAGGCATTTGTCGAGGTTGTGCTGGGTAGCAGCGCCCTGGCACAGGAGTTCCGGTCGACATACGGTGTCGTCATCCTGCCCCTGCTTAATCCGGACGGCGTACAACACGGGTACTGGCGACACAATCGCGGCAGCACCGATCTCAATCGTGATTGGGGGCCCTTTGCTCAACCGGAGACCCGTGCAGCCCGTGACGCCATCGACACGTTGGATCAATCGGCGTCCACGCGACCCGTCCTGTTCCTCGACTTTCATTCCACCAATCGGGATGTGTTCTACACCCAACCTGCCGGCGAAGACGGAACGCCGTATCGCTTCACGGGACTTTGGCTGGAGCGTGCCGGCGCGCGCTTGCCTGGCTATGAGATCGAACGGGCAGAGCGGCACCAATCGGACCTGCCGACCGCCAAGAATTATATGTTCGGTCGATTCATGATCCCGGCTATCACCTATGAACTCGGCGACGATACGGACCGCGCACTTATCCGGCAGACCGCCGCGGTGTTCGCCGAAGAGATGATGGCCATCCTGTTGGATTACGGACTGGCCGCAGCTCACTGACGGGTACTGTCAGGCGAACGCGGAGCGGTCTCGAAAGCCCAACTTCGACGCATTGTCAGGTCGGCAGCCGACGCCATTCCGCCAAGACGGCAAGGTTTCCTTGGAGACTCACCCCCTGTTCGACCGGATCAATCGCCCGGTTCTTGTCGGTATCAAGGGAAGCCTGGACCTTCTATTTGCGCACGAGGGAGTGCTTCCCCAAAATCGGTTGGTCGCGAAAAACTTTTGCGAATAATTGGGAGATCGGGTTTTTTCGACCAACTCCCGACGGCTCGGCAAATTTTGGGAAACCAGCCTTCCCGATCGGCCCCAAAGCCCGAACAGAGACCGGCGGGACATATCGCGCCGGGACCGGTCATGCGCCAAGGTCTGCATGCCGGGAAAAGTCGCGCCGGCGTGGCAACCGCGCACCGAAATTATATCTAATAATGTCAGAAAGATATGTGGCGGAGAGAGAGGGATTCGAACCCTCGGAACGCTTGCGCGCTCAACGGTTTTCGAGACCGCCCCGTTCGACCACTCCGGCACCTCTCCGCGGGGAAGCGGGGTTGTGACCGAGTGGGCCGACAAAATCAAGGGCTGGATGCTGCACACGCGCCGCAGGGCAAGCAAAAATTTATTTTACCTACCCCGCCACCTTCCTCTAGGGTCCCGGCAAACAAGCAATGTGGGGTTTCGTGACCAGTATGACCAAGTTCAATATCAAGACGCTCGCCTGCGCCGTCGGCGCTGCCACGCTCACCGCTGTCGCGGGCTGCGCAACCACGTCCAACGATGAAGTGGCAGAGGCACTCCCGGATCAGGGCGTCACGTCCGAGGGTGATCGTTTCACCTGCCGTCGCATCCAGGTCACCGGTACGCGTCAGCGTGAACGCATCTGTTATACGGAAGCCGAGTGGGACGCCTACCAGGAGCGCGTGCGCGAGGGTGTGGACTCAACGCGTGAAGGCAATCGTGGCGAAGTGCGGCCGGACACATTTGGCGGCCCGGGCCGGTAACACGCGCATTTAGCACTGACAGCTGATTGACTCTGGGGCGGGCATGCGTATAACGCCCGCTCCTGCTCGCGCGGCCAGCCGTTGCGGGCCCATAAATGATGAACAACGCTCCGGGCATACGGGGTGAAGAAAAAGGACCCGCCGAGCCAACCGGATCAAGGTGATCCCGCGGCCATCGGACGGATCGGACAAAAGGATAGAAACGATCATGTTTGCAGTGATCAAGACCGGCGGTAAGCAATACCGCGTTGCCGCTGGCGACGAAATTCGCATCGAGAAGCTCGAAGGCGCCGCTGGCGACACGCTTGATCTCGGTGACGTTCTGATGCTCGGCTCTGATGCCGGCGTCACGGTCGGCTCGCCGACCATTGATGGCGCCCAGGTTATCGGCGAGCTGCTGGATACCAATCGCGCCCGCAAGATCATCGTCTTCAAGAAGCGCCGCCGTCAGAATTACCGCCGTACGAAGGGCCACCGTCAGTGGGGTTCGGTCGTGCGCATCGCGGAAATCGTCGCACCTGGCGAAAAAGCCAAAACCAAGCTGAAGTCGACCACAGCTGCGCCGAAGAACGAAGACGCTCCGAAGGCGAAAGCCAAGGCCGCTCCGAAAGCTGAAAAAGCTGCGGCGCCGAAGGCCCAGAAGGCTCCGGCCAAGAAGGCTGCGGCCCCGAAGGCTGCTGCCGCCGACGCGCTCACCGAGCTGACCGGTGTGGGCCCCGCCCTCGCCACCAAGTTGAACGAAGCCGGCATCACCACGTTCGCTCAGGTCGCGGCCTGGACTGAAGCCGATCTGGACGCCCTGAACGAGACCATCACCGGTCTCAAGGCCAAGGCTGAGAAAAACGACTGGATCAACGCCGCCAAGGCGCTGGCCAAGTAATCGGAGGACTGATCAATGGCTCACAAAAAAGCAGGCGGTTCATCCCGTAACGGTCGCGACTCCGCAGGTCGCCGCCTTGGTGTGAAGAAGTATGGCGGCCAGGAAGTCATTCCGGGCAACATCATCGTGCGTCAGCGCGGTACCAAGGTGAATCCGGGTACCAATGTCGGTATGGGCAAGGACCATACCCTCTTCGCACTTACCGAAGGCCGCGTGGTCTTCGCGAAGAAGTCCGGCGGCAAGGCCTTCGTCTCGGTAGAACCGACGGCCAAGGCAGCTGAATAAGCGGTTCGCACATATCCGGACCGTGTCTTGAACAGGCAGGTCCGGAAACGCCAGATGCGTTTAAAGGGGAGACGGACCACCGCCTCCCCTTTTCTTTTGCCCCCGCGAGGAGAGGCTCATGGGCCCGCGGATCGAAACTGAACGCTTGGTGCTGCGCCTGCCGGAGCTGGAAGATGCCGGCAATGTTGCCACTTATCTGGGTGATTACGACGTCGCAAAGAATACAGCCCGCGTGCCGTATCCCTATCCGGAGCTGGCCGCGGAGATGTGGGTGCTGATCACGCGCGCCAGCTGGCAGCCCGGTGGCAATCTTTCGCTGACTGTGGAAATGGATGGCGATGTAATCGGCGGCGGCGGCGTCTTCAAGCGCACCGCCGGCGCCGACTGGGAAATCGGCTACTGGATCGCCAAGCCCTGGTGGGGACAGGGTCTGGCAACCGAACTCGGGCGTGGCCTGATTGGCTATGCGCGCGAGACGCTGGGCACGCAACGGGTCATCGCCGGGCACTACATCGACAACCCGGCATCAGGGCGCGTTCTCGAGAAGCTCGGCTTCCAGTATACCGGGGACACTGCAAACCTGTTCAGCATGGCCCGCATGGGCAAGGCTACCACTCGAGACATGGTGTGGCAGTCCAACGGCTGACAATCGTCGCCGTAGCTCGCCACGTCGCGTGGTGAACCACACATGGTCTCCACGCAACCGTGCCCGTGCGCTGACTATTCCCCGGAAGACGCCAGGTACTCGGCAAAGCTGACCCGCTCGTCACCATTAATATCCCGTGCCGCAATATGCCCGGCCGCCGAGAGCAAAGGCGGGGCCTCTCCTTGAGGCGGTTCCTGCAGGTATTCGGCGTTTGAAATCCGGGGTTGCGGCGCGGACCATTCGCGCTCAGCCGCACAGGCGACCGCAACGGCGTCGCGATCCAGGCGCGGTCTTTGCTCCGCCACGGGCGGCTGGGGGGCAGCCTCGCGCGCCTCGCTCCAGGCTTGCACAACCGCCGGGCTGAGATCGGCTGCGGTGATGAAGCCGTCAGCGTCCTTGTCCTCGAGGGAGAACCCGCGACTAAAACTTCTGAAGCGGGCATCACTGAACTCCCGCGCGCTCACATCGCCGCTACTGTCAGCATCCCAGCTCTCGAAGCGGTAGAGCAGATATTCGAGGCGGTAGGCTTCCAGCACTGCCCAGCAACCGGCCGACACCCGGTCCAGCTCATCCCCGAAAACACCCGGATCGAGTCGAGCTGGAATAAAAATTGAGCCAATTACTTCACCGGATCTGGAACCGAGGGTCTGGCGCAGGTGGTACGGCAAGTTTTCCATCTCCCGGGCCGCGAGCTGCTCCATGACGTCCCGCAAGGACCCCGCCCGCGTGCGGTATTCATCCCAGCTCATCTCACGGTCATAAAGGGTCGAAACGGCGTAGGCCCGAAAAGTGTCGAAGCCATATAGCCGTTCGGACTCGCCCGCCTCGGCGGACTGGATGAACTGGACCAAGACAAAAGCACCGACTGTGGCGCCGGCAAAGGCAGATGCAATCATGATCGGACTCCCTTGAACGCGCGCCATCGGACCGAAATTGGCATAAGCGCGCATGGCATCTCGAATGACCGCGCTGGCCGAACGTCCTGCCGCATGGCACGCGTCAAGAAAGGCCGTCTTCTCCTCGGGGGAGACACGGACTTCCAGCATGCCGGTTTTCTTGGACGGGCGCTTGGCTGACTTTTTCGACTTGGTCATTCCACCATCAAGGACAGTTTGATCGGTCAATATTCTCCAGTGTTTTCGGGTTCATACGCCAGAAAAATCGTGTATGGACAGGCTCGGGTCGACCATTTTGGCCCCACGCCCTACGCTGTTGTCAGCCCGCATCCCTGTGGCGGACAAGCCTCCAAAAGTCGACATCCGCCTGGCGCGGCTTGCGGCGCGGGAACAGACTTGCCCTCATTGCGGCTGCCTCACCGCAAAAACGCACTGATCTCCACCGTATTTGCCTGTATAGACGGATAAACACTCGAGAGCGTCCGGAAAGCCCTTTTCATGAAATTCCTCGACCAAGCCAAAGTCTATGTTCGTTCCGGCAATGGGGGTGGCGGCTGCGTGTCTTTCCGGCGCGAGGCCTATGTCGAGTATGGCGGCCCGGATGGCGGCGATGGCGGCAAGGGTGGTGATGTCTGGGTTGAGGCTGTTGAGGGCCTCAATACGCTGATCGACTACCGCTACAAGCAGCACTTCAAGGCCGATACCGGCATGCACGGCATGGGCCGCAACCGGACCGGCGCCGGCGGCGAGGATGTCGTTCTGCAGGTTCCGGCCGGCACGCAAATCCTCGATGAGGACAAGGAAGAAATCCTCGCGGACCTGACCGAAGTCGGCCAGCGCGTCCTGCTGGCGCGCGGCGGCGATGGCGGCAAGGGAAACTCCCACTTCAAGACCTCCACCAATCAGGCGCCCCGCAAGACCATTCCCGGCTGGCCCGGCGAGGAGCGCTGGATCTGGCTCCGCCTCAAGCTGATCGCCGATGTCGGTCTCGTCGGCCTGCCCAATGCCGGCAAGTCGACCTTCCTGTCCGTTGTCAGCCGCGCCAATCCGAAGATTGCCGCCTACCCCTTCACCACCCTCTACCCCAATCTGGGTGTGGTTGATCTGGGACCGGGCTCTCGCTTTATCGTGGCGGACATTCCCGGCCTGATCGAGGGCGCGCATGAGGGCGCCGGGATCGGCGACCGTTTCCTCGGCCATATCGAACGTTGCGCCTCCCTCATCCATCTCATCGATGGCACCCAGGAGGACGTGGTCGGCGCTTACCGTACCGTCCGCGGCGAGTTGGAAGCCTATGGCGACGGCCTTCCTGACAAGCACGAAATCCTCGCCCTCAACAAGACGGATGCGATGGATGCCGAGATGGTGGCCGAGAAAGTGGCGGCCCTGGAAGCGGAAAGCGGCAAGTCGGTCATGACCCTGTCCGGTGTCGCCGGAACCGGCGTCAAGGAATTGTGCGGCCGCGCCTGGGATGTCGTTCTGGAAACCCGCCGGGCCGAGAAGGCTGCCATTGAAGCCGCCCTCGCGGCCGAAGATGGCGAGGATGGCTGGACGCCGTCATGACACCGCGTGACCTCGGCACGGCGCGTGGCGTCGTCGTCAAGGTTGGCTCCAGCCTGATCCAGGCTGGCGATACGGTTATTGCTGCCATCGCCCGTGATATCATGACCCTCCGCGAGGCCGGGACCCGCGTCACGCTGGTCTCATCCGGCGCTGTGGCACTGGGCCGCGACCGGCTCGGCCTTGCAACAGGAACGCTCTCGCTCGAACAGAAGCAGGCGGCGGCCGCGACGGGCCAGCCCCGCCTCCTCGATCTTTGGGAGCGGGCCTTCGCAGTCCACGGCGTGGCCACGGCCCAAGCCCTTCTCACCCTTGATGTGACAGAGAGCCGCCGAAGCTGGCTCAATGCACGCGCCACCCTCTCCACCCTGCTTGATCTGGGCGCCCTGCCCGTCGTCAACGAGAATGACACGATCGCCACGGACGAAATCCGTTATGGCGATAATGACCGCCTCGCAGCCCGGGTCGCTCAGCTCACCGGGGCCGACCTTCTGGTCCTGCTCAGCGATGTCGACGCTCTCTACAACGCTGACCCACGCTCCGACACGTCCGCGCGCGCACTGCGCGACATCCCGGCCATAAATGAAGACATCCGCGCCATGGCCGGAGACGCGAACAGCGCGCGCGGCGTCGGCACGGGCGGGATGCGCACCAAAATCCTGGCCGCCGAGCTGGCCGGTGCATCCGGCTGCGCGACGGCCATCGGCCTTGGGACCGCAGACAAGCCCATTCTCAGCTTCTCCCGGCCGGATCATGGCAGCTGGTTTCACCCGGCGCGGAGCTCGGCGAGCGCCCGCGAACGCTGGATTTCCGGCGTGCTCAGCCCGAACGGTGCGCTCCATATCGACGCCGGCGCGGTACGAGCCCTGCTCGACGGCAAATCCCTGCTGCCCGTCGGCGTAACGGCGGTCGAGGGGCAGTTTGATCGCGGGGAGACGGTTCGAATTCTCGGACCGGACGCCCAGCTCGTGGCCCGCGGGGTCACCGCCTACGGGGCCGAGGAGGCCCGCAAGCTTGCCGGTTGCCAGAGCGACGAAACCGAGGACCGTCTCGGCTATCGCCGCGCGGCGGCGCTGGTCCATACGGACGATATTGTTCGGGTTTCATCGCCGGAGGCTGGTCAATGATGCGCGACGGAGCACTTCGCGGCGAGGGCGTGTCGGCAGGCATGCGCATCGGCCTGTTTGGTGGCAGTTTCGATCCGCCGCATGCCGGTCACAGGCACGTCGCCCGCACCGCCCTGCGACGCCTGGGACTGGACCAGGTCTGGTGGCTCGTCTCGCCGCAAAACCCCCTGAAAGCCACCGCATCCGGCGATTTCGAACGACGCTTTGCTGCGGTCGAAGCCATCGCGAACGAGCCGGGCATGAAGGTCAGTGATATCGAGACACGTCTCGGCACCAACCGGACCATCGACCTGCTCGACCATCTCAGACGCCGCTACCCCGCGACCCACTTTGTCTGGCTGATGGGCGCCGACAATCTGGCCGGCATCCATCGCTGGGCCAACTGGACGGCGATATTCGAAACCGTTCCCGTGGCCGTCATCTCCAGACCCCAGGATGCCGTGCGCGCGCGCCTCTCCCGCGCCGCGCGGCAATATGCCGGCTCACGAATTCGTGAGAGCGAAGCCGCTGCACTGCCCCTGCAATCAGCACCGGCATGGACCTATCTGACTGAGCGGTTACACTCTCACTCTTCGACCGCGCTGCGCGCCCGCAACTGATCTTCCAGACGACGCCGACAGGATAATACCATGCACGACCGGGTCTCCGGCCGCCCGAGCGCTCACGCAGCGCTTGCTTTTTACGACGACCAGCATCCACCGGCCGGCGATTTTCTGGCTGATGTGCTGGACGGGTTCTCGCGAGTCCCGAAGCAATTGACGCCGGTCTATTTCTACGATGCCAAAGGCTCGGCGATCTTCGACGAGATCACCGAGCTCCCGGAATACTATGTTACGCGCACCGAGCTGGATATTCTTGACCAGATCGGAACGGAGCTAGCGGCCCTCGCAGGGCCGGGCGCGGTTGTGATCGAGCCGGGCTCAGGATCCAGCGTGAAGATCCGGAAGCTTCTGAATGCCCTCACCGAACCCGCAGCTTATGTCGGCCTCGACATTTCAGGCGAGCACCTTGAGACCGCGTGCCAGGAGATTGCCGCAGACTACCCAAATCTCCAGGTCGGGGCGATTTGCGCCGACTTCACCAAGGGCCTGGATCTCAATCATCTCACACTGGAAAGCGGTCGGCGGCTCATCTTCTTTCCGGGCTCCACGATAGGCAATTTCGAGCCGGATGGCGCGCGCGAGCTCCTGGCCGGGTTTCGGAGCGCCATGCGCCCCGGTGATGCAGTTCTCATTGGCGCCGACCGTGTGAAGGATCCCGACCGCCTCGTCGCGGCCTATGACGACAGCGCCGGAGTAACCGCCCGCTTCAATCTCAATCTGATCGACCGGATCAATGAAGAACTGGACGGAAGGATTGATCCATCGGCCTTGCGCCACGAAGCCGTCTGGAATGCGCAGAAGGCCCGCATCGAGATGCACCTGGTCGCCATCCGTGACCTGCACTTTACGGTGTCGGGGCAAGAGTTCGAACTGCGCGAGGGAGAGAGCATTCACACCGAGAACTCCCACAAGTTCACACCGGAGAGCTTCACTTCCCTAGCAGAATCAGTGGGTTTCGATGTCCTGCATTCCTGGTCCGACCCGGCTGATCTGTTCACGCTACATTGGCTCGAACCGGCCGACAAAGCGTGATACAGTGAGGTCTGTGTTTGGATGACAGAGAGGACTTAGACCCTGTCTACGGAATTATCGCGCCGCGCTGAGCAGGAAACGGCAGCTGCCGTTCGCGTCACCGGCGATGACGGCCCCGTCGAGGCCCTGGAAACCCTGATCCTCGACTCGCTCGATGACGACAAGGCGGAAAACGTCGTCGCCATTGATCTGCGTGGAAAATCATCCATCACCGATATCATGATCATCGCATCAGGTCGTTCGGCAAGGCATGTCGCCTCGCTGGCCGATCACCTTGTGCGCAAGCTCAAGGATGCCGGCAGCGGGAAGGCCCGTATTGAGGGCACCCAGACCAATGACTGGGTCCTGATCGATGTTGGCGACATCATTGTTCACCTGTTCCGACCTGAAGTCCGGGAATTCTACAACCTGGAGAAAATGTGGTCGGTCGAGCCAGGCGCTTCGGCTTCCTAGGTGAAGCTGCGTATCGCGGCCCTTGGCCGGATCAAATCCGGCCCCGAACGAGACCTGGTCGATGACTATGCCGGTCGCGGCACCGCGACCGGTCGTCCGATCGGCCTGGGCCCCTTGTTAGAAACCGAGATCGACAACCGCTCACTCAAGAGCGCGAGCGAAGAAAGCCGAGCACTGGCTGCGAGTCTTGAGCCCGGCACTCGCCTCGTTCTCCTTGATGAGCGCGGCAAGGCCCTGTCCTCGCGACAGCTTGCCCGGCATATCGGCCAATGGCGCGATGAAGGATGTCGTGAGGCCGTATTCTGCATTGGCGGCGCCGACGGTCACGACCGAAGCCTACTGCCCCCGCCGGATTTGATGCTGGCGTTTGGCCCGGCCGTTTTCCCGCACAAACTGGTGCGCGTGATGCTCGCCGAGCAGCTCTACCGTGCCATATCCATTCTCGCTGGCACGCCTTACCATCGTGATTGAGCGCCAGCCGGTAGCGAGCTAGCCTTCCGCCATGTTGAGCCTGATTGCCGCCCTCCTGATCCTTCAGACCCAACCCGCCAGTCCACCGGACCCGGACGAAGCCGCTCGTCTGGAACAGGAAGAGGAGGCCGCCGCAGCGCGCGCAGAAGCAGCACGTCGCCAAGCTGAAGAACTGGCCGATGAGGTCGCGCTGATGCAACGCCAGCTCGTTGATCTGGGTGAGCGGGTCGGAGCGAGCGAGAATGCGGCCTTGAGCGCAGAACAGCAGCTGAACCGACTGACGCGGGAGGAAACAGACCTCCTGGAGCGGCTGACAGAGGATCGTGAAAGCCTCATCGATATTCTCGCAGCCATCCAGCGAATTGAGAGCCAGACCCCGCCTGCCGTAGTGGCTGCACCCGACGACGCGGCGGAGGCTGCACGTGCGGCTGCCTTGATGGCGGAGATTGCGCCGGCGCTTCGGGACAGGGCCGACCTGATCGCCGGGCAACTTACACAATTGCGTGAAGTGCGAGCCTCGATCGAAGCCGAGCGGGCGACGCTGAACATTGCTGAGGAGGCGCTCTCATCCCAGCGACTGGAGCTGCAAGTGCTGATCGCGGAGCGTCGAGCGCTGGAAGCACGACGCCGAAATGAAGCCGTCGCCTTTCTGGAGGCCTCGAGCACTGCAGGCCAGCGCGCCCGCTCGATCCGTTCGTTGATCAGTGAATTGTCCCGCATGGCGGAGGTGATGCCGACCCTGAGCCCACGCCGCCAGCCGCCTGAGACGGGGGTTCCTGCCCCGCGACCCAGACCGCCCCGCGAGCTCGTATCCGCCCGCATTCCGACCGCACCACTCGAGACGCTGCGCTTTGCCGATGCGCGAGGGCGTCTGCGCCCGCCCGCTGCCGGCGAAATTGTGCGGGAGTACGGAGATATGGCCGAAGATGGCACAGCATCTGAAGGAATTTTCATTCGGACCCGCCCTCGGGCGCAGGTAGTGTCTCCCTTCGATGGCCGCGTCGAGTTCGCCGGACCGTTCAACACATACGGCGGTCTCTTGATACTCAATGTCGGCGACGGCTATTATGTTGTGCTGGCAGGCATGTCCGTGACGTATGCCAGTGTCGGTCAGAGCGTCCTTGCCGGGGAGCCGGTGGGCGCCATGTCCGAAAACACCCAACCGGCACCGGACTTGTATCTGGAGCTGAGACGGAATGACGATGCGATCGATCCCGGCCCGTGGTTCCGGACCTGATCGCACCCGGGTCTGACCCATCGCGCTCAAAGGACGCGAGTTAGCATGCGTATCAATGTCTTCGTTTCGATGGTGGCTCTGGCCGTAGGCGCGGTCGCCATCGCGGTGTCCGCTGAGGGCGCCCAGGAAGACCGGTCGGCGAGCTTCCGCCAGATCGAGCTTTTTGGCGATGTGCTCAGCCGGATTGAAGCCGATTATGTGTCGGACACCGACCAGGCCGAGCTTATCGAGGCCGCAATCGAAGGCATGTTGACATCGCTCGACCCGCACTCCGCCTATCACAGTCCGGACGCCTATGAAGACCTCCGGGTGACCACGCGCGGCGAATATGGCGGGCTGGGTATGGAGGTGGTCCGGCGTGACCAGTACATCACCATCGTCTCACCGATTGCCGATACACCGGCGGAGCGCGCCGGTCTGCGCACCAATGACCGCATCATCGCCGTTGATGGCGATGCCATCGTCGGCATCTCTGTTGACGAAGCTGTCGCCCTGATGCGGGGCGCGGTTGGCGACCCGGTGACCATCACCATTGCCCGTGAAGATGATGACCCGTTTGACGTCACCCTCGTGCGCGACACCATTCCGTTGAGAACCGTGGCCACCCGGATCGAACAAGGCGTGCCCTATATGCGCATCGCCGGCTTTAATGAGCGTACGACGGAGATGGTGCATGAGGGCCTGACTGAATTGCGGGACGAATTCGGCACTGATCTTCCAGGCCTAATCATCGACATGCGGTTCAACCCTGGCGGACTGCTTGACCAAGCCATTGGTGTGACCGATGTCTTCCTGGACGGTGGAGAAGTCGTTTCGACGCGGACTCGCGATCCACGTGATACGCAACGCTACAATGCGCGTCCTGGCGACCGCCTCGCCGGCGTCCCGATCGTAATCCTGATCAATGAAGGTACCGCCAGTGCCGCCGAAATCGTAGCCGGTGCCCTGCAGGACCGCGAGCGTGCTGAGCTGATCGGCATGACGAGTTTCGGCAAGGGCTCGATCCAGACCATTATCCCGCTGCGTGGTGGACGTGATGGTGCCCTCCGCCTGACGACCGGCCGCTACTACACACCCGCAGGCCGCTCCATCCAGGCGACGGGAATTGTCCCGGACCAGCTGATTTCCGCCTGGGCGTTGGAGGAGGACGAGGAACACAGCGTGCCGCAAATCGGCTCGGAGGCAGACCTCGACGGCGCGCTTGAAAACGAGAATGGCGACCAGCGCGAGACGACCGATATCGCATCAGTTGAACAACCGCCGGCGGATTGGCCGGAGGATGAGGATTATCAGCTGCATCGCGCAGTCGAGGTTCTCAGCGCGGCCATGGAAACCCAACAGGCCTCACTGCGCCCCTGACGCTGACAGTCGCGACAGGTTGGACCGGATATGACGGCGGCGGGTAAAAGCCTGTCGCCGTTAACCGTTTCTTACAGCAGGGGCAGGCACATTGGCACTTCCGCGAGGTCCGAAAACCTCGCTCCAAATGCAACCCACAGACCGTGCCGCCGCCATGTCGACCGCTCTTCTTCGCCACGCCCAACCGCTTCTCACACTGCGGGCGCCGCTTTTTGCGGGCCTGGCTGCGGCCGGAGCCTTGAGCTTGGCTATTGGGGGTGTCGCACTATTCGGAAATGGTGAAATAGCGCTTCCGAGCGCTGTGCGCGGCGTTGAACCGGCACCCGTGCCGGAGCCGATCCAGCAAGCCATGCGCACCGATCAGGCAGATCCACAGGATGGCATTCGCTTCCTGGACCCGGACGGCGACGAGGAAGTGACATTGTCTGGTGTCCGCGAAGGCTTCCAATCCCCGGCCAGCACACGCGTCGAGCCCGGCTCGTCTGACACCTCGGGCTCCGACCCGGCTGACGCAGAAGCCCGTCTCACCGCGAGCACGGCGCCGGCTGCCAATCCCAATGCCCTGGCGCGCGCGCCCATCGCCGGTCTGACCGAACCGGGCCCCGGCGGCCCGCTTCCGATCATCGCCGCCGATGGCTCACGCCCGTCTCGCGCCTATGCCCGGCCCTACCATGGCGATCCCGGCGCCCCCACAATTGCCGTCGTGATTGGCGGCATGGGTCTCAACACGGCTGTGACCGAGGCTGCCATCAACGAATTGCCGCCGGAAGTGGCGCTCAGCTTTGCGGCCTATACCCGCGATCTTCAGGCCTGGATCGATCGCGCTCGTGCCGCCGGCCACGAGGTCCTCATCGAAGCGCCCATGGAGCCCTTCGACTATCCCAACAATGATCCCGGCCCGCACACCTTGCTGGCCGACGGAACCGCCGAAGAAAACAGCCGTCGCCTGGCCTGGGTGCTTAGCCGCGCAACCGGCTATTTCGGCGTGACCAATTATCTGGGGGCCCGCTTCTCGGCCTCACAGGGCGCCATGCGCCAGGTCTTCGGGACGCTGGAGGAGCGCGGCGTCGCATTCCTGCACGACGGCGCCGGTCGCCGCTCGACCATCGAGGCGGCCGCTGGCGCCACCGATATCGAGTACGCGGTTGCCGACAGGATCCTGGATGAGGACCTCTCGCCTGACGCGATCGATGAGCGCCTGCTGGCGCTTGAAGCGCTGGCCATCCAGAATGGCTCTGCCCTCGGAACCGGCTTTGCCTATCCGGCTACCGTTGAACAGATTCGAGACTGGGCCATCAGTCTCGACCTTCGAGGCTATCAACTTGCGCCCCCATCGGCCGTCATGGCGCGTCGCCGCCTGGAGGCCCGCTTGGCAGCAGAGGCGGAAGCCGCCTTGCCGCATGACGCGACGGCTTCCACGGACCACCGCTGGGCACGCGACCCGAATGATGCAGCAACTGCTGACGATGGCTACGGCGCGTCGACGTCCAACGGCCACTGATGACAACCACAACATCCAATCCCTACCCGCATCATCGGGCCAATGTCGGTATTGCCCTGTTCAACCAGGCTGGCGAAATCTGGTTGGGAAGACGCGACAGCACGCCAGGCCCGTGGAACTGGCAGCTGCCGCAAGGCGGGATCGACCCTGGCGAGAATATCCAGGACGCCGCGCTGCGCGAGCTTGCCGAGGAGACCGGGATTCAGTCCCGGCTGGTCAGCTATCTCGGAGAAATCGACGGCTGGTTGGCCTATGACTATCCGCCGGAAGTCCGCGAAGATCCCCGCTTCCACAAGAAGCGCCATCTGGGCCAGAAGCAGCGCTGGTTCGCTTTTCGCTTCAAGGGCACCGACGGTGATATCGACCTGAAAGCCCACGCCGAAGTCGAGTTCGATACCTGGCGTTGGGGCCAGTTGAGCGAGATACCTGACCTCATTATTCCGTGGAAACGGGATGTCTATCTGGAAGTTGCCCGCGCCTTTGCGCCTTTCAGCAAATAGCGCTGAACCCGATCATTCACCTCGCGCCGACAAGCTGGCGCGATCGATCGGCCGGCCTTCCACGACTACGATCTCGATGTGTTCAAACGCCGAGACCGACATGCGCGGGTCAGCGCTGAGGATGAGCAGGTCAGCATCCTGCCCCGAGGCTACCAGACCCCGCTGACCAGCCAGACCAAAGGAACGCGCGTTCCGGATAGTCGCCGCCGCGAGGATGTCCTCGGGCGAAATGCCTGATGCCTCCCAGTCACGCATTTCCCAATACCCGGCGAGGCCTGGCGGTGAAGCCCACCCGAACCCACCAACCGCCGTGTCGGTGCCGAACAAGAGCCGACCGCCACTGCGATGGAAGTCAGCCAGGAGCGTTTGGTAACGGCCAAAGAAATTGGCCTGCAGGGCTGGCATGTCCTCCACCGTCTGGCCGGAGGCGAGAATGACCGGACCGAAGCGGGAGAGGAAATCGTCCCGTTGAACTTGGGCTCCCGAGCGCAAATGACCCAGCATCTCCGCAGGGATGACATCCAGCCAAGCGGGATCATTCAAAACCTCAGACTGGAAGAGCGAGCCCGTATTCGCCAGGGTTCGCAGGGTTGATTGCACGCCGATCCCGGTCTGTGCGAGAGCCGTCAATGTTTCGGAAATTTGTTCGCCGGGGCGTGTCGCGGCAAATCCGTCTTGCGGCCACTCCCACGGGCCGTGCGCGAACATGTCTATGTTAGCCGCAATGCCCAGTTCAATGCCGGCCGGTGTGGTTGCATGAAGCAGAACCGGCATGCCACGAGCCCGTGCGGCTGCCGTGATTTCGCTCATGATGGCGAGAGACGGCAGGGCGAAGTCCGGCGCGCCTCCGGGCCACCATAAAGCCTCTTCATAATAGAGCTTCACACATTGCCCGTCGGCCGCCTGGACAACGTCGAGGACAGCATCCGGCGTATGGTCTGCCGGATCCATACCCGGGGCAAGCGTGTTTCGGCCAAATCGGTCATGAAGCAGGGCGGGGAAGGCGCGGGTCACCGCATCAGCCGGCACGTCCAGTGCCATGAAGCCGTCTGGTAGAACCACACCGGGCCCGCAATGGATCAGACGCGGTCGCTCGGGCGCTTCTAGGAATTGCGCATTGGTGTCGGGATCAGCATTGAGCTCCACCACAGTGGTGAAGCCATGGAAAAGATAGCTTCGCGGCATTTGGCGCAGATAAGCACCATGCAAGGCATCGAAATCGGGCGTATCACGGCGCCGCAAGCCCGTGGCATGATAAAGATGAACATGGCCATCAATCAGTCCAGGCAGCAGAAAACGGCCATCAGCCTCGATAACCTCCCGCGCGTCACTTGCCTGCAAATCACCGATTCGTGCGATACGGCCAGCATGGATGGCGACGTCCAGGACCTGCCCATCATGGGGGCTTTCCGGGGACACGATCGTCGCACCGCGAACGATCAGATCATAGCTCGGGTCCGGAGCCGATGGCTGAGCCGACTGGCAAGCAGCAAGCACGGCGCAAAGCAGCGTCGCGAGAGTGCGCAGACTGGTTCTATCAAACAGCTGCGGGATAGATGGATGACGATGCACGGGAACCTCCTCAGTGAAGCCGCTGTGATAGGACCGCCCGCCAATCCATGCGTCCTCGATCGCGATCTTGGACATCGCAATCAGACATCGTTACATGAGCGCATGATTTGGCTGCTGCCCGTTTCGGTCGCCCTGACCGCGCTCATGTCGCTCTATCTCGCATCGTTGAAAGGCGAGCAGAGGGTAGCGCACACTTGGCTCGCCGCCGCCTTTGCGCTCCTCGCCGTCATGCATGGATTGACCAGCTTCGCAACGAGCGGGCAATCAGCCTCGATCCACCTGATTCGCCCTGCGCTGGCGGCCGGCTTCCCGAGCTTGATTTTCCTGCATGCACGCGCCCTCGTGAGGCCGCCCGGCCTGCCGAAATGGGGCGACCTCGCGCATCTGATCGGCCCCGCCTCGCTCGTGGTATCGCAGTGGCTGGAAAGTCACCGGGCCTTGGGAACGGGATGGCTTGTCGACCTTGTGATTTTTGCGATCACCATCGGATACGCGATGGCGACGTTCGGCCTTGCGCGGAGGATGGTTGCGCCCGCGCGGCGCCGTTGGGGCGTCATGCTCGGCAGCTGGCTTTCGGCTATGGCGATCAGCGATGCCGTGATCGCGTTTGAGGTCATGCGCTCGACACCGCTTTCAGCGTCAATTGGACTCATGATCGCGCTCGCCGGCCTGATCGGCTTCCTCGTCTACTTCCTCTATTCGAGCCTGCATCAAAATGGTCCGGTCGCCTGGATGAGGGCGCGATTGAGAACCCCGGCACTTGGTTTCCCGGAGCGATTGGAAGCGCACATGATGTCCCGTGAGCCATGGCGTGATGCCGAACTCACGGTCGCGCGCCTCGCCCGGCAAATCGGCTGCCCGCAGCGCCAGATATCCGAAACGGTCAACGACCGCTGGGGCATGTCGGTCAGCCGCTGGTTGACGACCTATCGGGTCACCGAAGCCCAGCGCCTGATGCTGGAGACGCCGAAGCGTCCACTTGTCGAACTCATGCTCGATTGCGGGTTCCAAACGCGATCAAATTTCAATCGTGCCTTCAAGGAAATAGCGGGTCAGTCGCCGTCGGCCTGGCGCGCAGCCCACGCAAAAGGCCGCCCCTGACGGAGCGGCCCGGATCGACCAGCCATAAGCCTGTCAACGCTAGTGCGCGACAACCGCCTGCATGGCTTCATACTTGGCAACAAGCGCAGCCGCCTGTTCGCGCTCTTCGTCGTCCTTGGCGGCGGTTACGTCTTCGCGCGCGTCGGAGAGGTCTTGGGAAAGCTTCTCAGTGTCGATATCAGCGACGGCAATCGCTTCCTCGGCGAGGATGGTCAGACCAGCCGGTGTCACCTCGGCAAAACCGCCATGAATGAAAGTCCGGGTTTCCGAACCGCCATCAATGACCGTAATTGCACCGGGACGGATGACGGACATGAATGGCGCGTGGTTCGGCAGGACACCGAAATCACCCTCTTCGCCCGGCACGACCACCTGGTCGACATTGCCCGCGAACAGGCGGCGCTCGGGAGAGACGAGATCAAAATGGAGTTTGTCAGCCATGAGTAAGCCCTTCGATATTCCGCGTCCGTCTAGCAGGTATTCCGCAGCTTGTGGACCCCCTAGATCACAGGGCCTCACCGGGCTCAACACGCGAGCAGCACCTAGCCGTCACAGGCCTGCACGCCGGCGGTAATGGTCCGCCAGAGCGTCGATATTTGCGGATTGCGGGAATCCTCTATCCGGACGTTCACATCGGCACCGCCGAACGCCTTCATGGGAATATCGAGGGTATTATGGATATGGATTGGAATCGGGGGCGGCACGGGGCCACGGGCATCATCGCGCTCACCGGCAAGGGGCAGGGGCTGCAAGTCAGCCAGCGCGGCCTGCCACTCGCCGACAGCGGGGCAATCAGCCTCCCGCACCTGCCGCAGCCGAAGGCTGGATGCAATCATATCGTCAAGAGAGGCGTCTGTTTCGAATCGATGGCCCTCAAGTCCGGCGCGATCCGAAGGCGGAATTCCATTCGCACGGAGCGCTGCAGCCAGCCTCGCTCCGTCAAAATGGGTTTCCGCCATATCAGCATAGATTTGCGCGTTCTGTTGCAGGCCCGCGGACCGGAAAATCCATTCGCAGCTTGCGTCTGAGGTGGGACAGGAACGGACATAGCCAGCCTGAAAATACTCCGTCCACCAGCCGGTATCACGCTCGAAACTCGGCCCGGCCCTGTAGATACGCCACCCATCCGGCGCACCGAGCGCCTCGAAAGCATCTGCGCGTGCTGTGATCGCGCGGAGTCGAACCGCACTCAGCCACGCATCCCAGAGATCGGGGCCGGAATAGCCATCGAATTCGCCCTGCGCAATGTCAGGCGCTGGATTTGGGGGCGGCGGCGGCGACACGGTATGGCTCAGCAACAAGGCTGCAATCGCGACAAGCATTGTGAATCCCCCAACTCAGTCGGCTCCAGAGTGGTCGAGAGACCGGCAAAAGAAAAGGCCGGCTCCCGAGGAACCGGCCTTTGTCTCGATCAGGCGTGCGGAGAAGCCTAAGCGGCTTCGGCAGCCAGTTTCTCGGCCTTCTTCACAGCGTCTTCGATGGTGCCAACCATGTAGAATGCGGCTTCCGGCAGGTGGTCATACTCACCGTCACAGATAGCCTTGAAGCCCTTCACTGTGTCGGCAACCGGCACCTGGATGCCCGGGAAGCCGGTGAAGATTTCGGCCACGTCAAACGGCTGCGACAGGAAGCGCTCGACCTTGCGGGCGCGGGCCACGGTCAGTTTGTCTTCTTCGGACAGCTCATCCATGCCCAGGATCGCGATGATGTCCTGCAGGGCCTTGTAGCGCTGGAGGATTTCCTGAACCTGGCGGGCCGTCTGATAGTGCTCTTCTCCGACGATCCGCGGCTCGAGGATACGCGAGGTGGAGTCGAGCGGGTCAACAGCCGGGTAGATGCCCTTTTCCGAGATCGCACGATTGAGAACCGTGGTCGCGTCGAGGTGGGCGAAGGTGGTGGCCGGAGCCGGGTCGGTCATGTCATCGGCCGGGACGTAAACAGCCTGGACCGAGGTGATCGAACCCTTGGTGGTCGAGGTGATTCGCTCCTGCAGGGCCCCCATGTCGGTGGCCAGCGTCGGCTGGTAGCCCACGGCGGACGGGATGCGGCCCAGAAGGGCGGAAAGCTCGGAACCGGCCTGCGTAAAGCGGAAGATATTGTCGACGAAGAAGAGAACGTCCTTGCCCTCTTCATCGCGGAAATATTCCGCTTGGGCGAGACCGGACAGGGCGACGCGGGCACGCGCGCCCGGAGGCTCGTTCATCTGGCCGAAGACCAGGGCGCAACGCGAACCTTCAGTCGAGCCATCATGCTCTTTCGGGTCCTTGTTCACGCCGGATTCGATCATTTCCCAGTACAGGTCGTTACCTTCACGGGTCCGCTCGCCAACACCGGCGAAGACCGAGTAACCACCAAACAGCTTGGCGATGTTGTTGATCAATTCCTGGATGAGAACCGTCTTGCCAACGCCAGCGCCGCCGAACAGGCCGATCTTGCCGCCCTTGGCGTAGGGGCAGAGCAGGTCGACGACCTTGATGCCGGTCGGCAGGATTTCGGCTTCCGTGGCCTGCTCGTCGAAGGACGGGGCAGCACGGTGGATCGGCGACTTCATTGTGTGCGGAACATCGCCCGCCTCGTCGATGGCTTCACCGGTCACATTCATGATGCGGCCGAGCGTACCCGGACCAACCGGAACCATGATCGGGCTGCCAGTGTCGGTCACTTCCGTGCCGCGCTGCAGACCCTCGGTCGCGTCCATGGCGATCGAACGGACAGTGTTCTCGCCGAGGTGCTGAGCAACCTCGAGGACGAGCTTCTTGCCGTCATTGGTGGTTTCAATGGCGTTGAGGATGTCCGGCAGACCGCCTTCGAATTCAACGTCAACAACAGCGCCCGTAACTTGGGCAATGCGGCCTTTAAGAGTGCTCATAGCGGGTCTTTCCTCTCGCCTAGAGGGCCTCGGCGCCGGAGATGATTTCAGTCAACTCCGTTGTGATCTGCGCCTGACGGGTTCGGTTATAAACAAGGTTGAGTTTGTCGATCAGCTCGCCGGCATTGCGCGTGGCGTTGTCCATCGCAGCCATCTTCGCACCCATTTCGCCGGCAACGTTTTCCAGCAGGGCAGAGAGTATGACCGTGTCGGCATAACGCGGCAGCAGCACGTTGAGGATGGTCTCCTCATCCGGCTCGGCATCATAAACGGCGCCACCCAGGTCGGGACGCTCAACACCTTCATCAATAGCATCGATCGCCGGGATGAGGACTTTGGCGCGTGGCTTCTGGGAGATCACCGAGACAAATTGGGCAGAGACAAGCTCGCAAACATCGAACTCGCCATTGTCGAACATGTGCCGGATCTTGTCGCCAATCCGGGCCGCAGTGGCGCCCGAGATCGTCTTCTCGCCGGACAACTCCATCTTGTCGACGATCAGCGAGGCAAAATTGCGCTTGAGCTGGTCAGCGCCCTTTTTGCCTACGCAGATGACTTTGACGTCCTTGCCCTCGGCCTTGAGTGCCGTGATGCGTTCGCGGGCCTTCTTCACGATATTCGTGTTGAAGCCACCACACAGGCCACGATCCGCAGTCATGACGACCAGCAGATAGCTGTCGGATTTTCCGGTTCCAACCAGGAGCGGCGAGGCCCCCGGCGTTCCCGACATGGCAGTGGACAGGTTAGCCATCACGGCCGCCATGCGCTCGGCATAGGGGCGCGCGGCTTCCGCAGCGTCTTGCGCACGGCGCAGTTTCGCAGCGGCGACCATCTGCATCGCCTTCGTGATCTTCTGCGTCGACTTGACGCTTCCGATCCGGTTTTTAAGGTCCTTAAGGCTCGCCATCAGGCTCTCCTCAGCGGTTAAACTCGATCAGGCTCACGCGAAATGTTCGGTGAACTTGTCGAGCGCCGCCTTCAGCTTGCTTTCGCTGTCGTCGGTCAGCTTCTTTTCGTTGCGGATCGACGTCAGCAGCGCATCGTGCTCGCTGTGCAGGTGACGCAGCAGGTCCGCTTCGTAGCGCTGAACATCAGACGTCGGAAGCTTGTCGAGATAGCCACGCGTACCGGCATAGATCACGCAGACCTGCTCTTCCATCGACAGCGGCGAGAATTGCGGCTGCTTGAGGAGCTCGGTCAGGCGCTGACCGCGGTTCAGCAGTTTCTGCGTTGCCGCGTCGAGATCGGAACCGAACTGGGCAAAGGCCGCCATCTCGCGATACTGGGCCAGTTCGCCCTTCATCTTGCCGGCAACCTGCTTCATCGCCTTGGTCTGGGCAGCAGAGCCAACCCGCGACACGGACAGGCCGACATTCACGGCGGGACGGATGCCCTGATAGAAGAGGTCTGTTTCCAGGAAGATCTGACCGTCGGTGATCGAGATCACATTGGTCGGAATGTAGGCCGACACGTCGTTCGCCTGGGTTTCGATGATCGGCAGAGCCGTCATGGAACCGGAACCATTGGCTTCATTCAGCTTCGCGGCGCGCTCGAGCAGGCGGGAGTGGAGATAGAAAACGTCACCCGGATAGGCTTCGCGGCCCGGCGGGCGACGCAGCAGCAGGGACATCTGGCGATAGGCCACGGCCTGCTTGGACAGATCATCATAGACGATCAGCGCGTGCATGCCGTTATCGCGGAAGTATTCAGCCATCGCACAAGCGGTGAACGGTGCCAGGAACTGCATCGGCGCCGGGTCAGAAGCGGTCGCGGCAACGATGATGGTGTAATCCAGCGCGCCATTTTCCTCGAGCGTCTTCACGATCTGGGCGACCGTGGAGCGCTTCTGGCCGACAGCGACATAGATGCAGTAGAGCTTGGCGCTCTCATCATCGCCTTCGTTGATGGCTTTCTGGTTGAGGATGGTGTCCAGCGCAATCGCGGTCTTGCCGGTCTGGCGGTCACCAATGATCAACTCACGCTGACCACGACCAACCGGGATCATGGCGTCAATGGCCTTGATGCCCGTTGCCATCGGCTCGTGCACCGATTTACGCGGGATGATGCCCGGCGCCTTGACGTCAACGCGGCGACGCTCGGCAACGTCCTTGAGCGGGCCCTTGCCATCGATCGGCTCACCGAGACCATCAACGACACGGCCCAGCAGGCCCTTGCCGACGGACGTGTCAACGATCGAGCCAAGACGCTTGACCGTGTCACCTTCCTTGATGCCGCGGTCATCACCGAAGATCACGCAACCCACATTGTCGCGTTCCAGGTTCAGGGCCATGCCCTTGATGCCGCCCGGGAACTCGACGAGTTCACCGGCCTTCACCTCGTCGAGGCCGTAGACGCGGGCAATACCGTCACCAACGGACAGAACGCTACCGACGTCCGAAACCTTCGCTTCGGTACCGTAATTCTTGATTTGATCCTTGAGGATCGCAGAGATTTCTGCGGCACGGATGTCCATGGACCTAGGCCTCTTTCATCGCGGTCTTCATCCCATCCAGCTTGGTGCGGAGGGAGGAGTCGAACATGCGGGAGCCGACCTTCACGATCAGTCCGCCCATCAATTCAGGCCGCACTTCCGTACGGACCTCGATTTCGCGCCCGAAGGCACTTTTCAGCGAAGCCGCGAGGGCCTCGGTCTGTTTCTTTGTCAACGCAGCGGCCGTCTGCACATCCGCCGTGACAATGCCGCGGTCCGCAGCTGCCAGCGCGGAAAAGATGCGCGCGACCTGGCCGAGCTGGCCGGCGCGGCCGTTGCGGGCGGCGACACCAAAGGCATTGCCTGTCATTGCGTTAAACTCGGCCTTTTTGGCCAGAGCGGCGAGAATGCCAGCCTTGACCTCGGCGGTATGCAGCGGCGAGGCGAGCGCCCCGCGCAGCTCGGCGGACTCGCCAAGCATGGCTTGAAAGGCCGAAAGATCAGCCTCCACAGCGTCCGCTGCACCTTCGGATTTCGCCAGCTCGAACAACGCGGTCGCATAGCGGCCCGCGGCGTTGGCTGTCATGGCGTCTTCGCCGGTCTTCACCGTGACGTCACTCTCTAGCTGGATCAGCGCTCATCAATTTGCCGGGACCGGCATAAGCACTTGATTTTCAACGACATAAAAAACGAGGCTCACCGTGTTGCACTGCAAGCCCCTGAGGTTCGGCGCTGCGATAGCACAGGGGGGAGCGGGCAGCAAGCCACTCACGCCGGGCGATTCAGCGTGCGGACAAGTTTGTCAGCGGCCGGAATCACCGATGGTGAGCCACTGCCACCAATGCGGCCACCCGACCCGCCGCTATCTCGGCGCGGCCCTCCTGTTCTTCCGCGCCATGATATTGAGGACTTCCACCAGGAGGGAGAAGGCAATCGCAAAGTAGAGATATCCGCGCGGGATATGGAATCCGAGACCATCGGCAATCAACGCGACCCCCACCAGCAGGATGAAGCTCAGAGCCAGCATCTTGGCGGTGGCGTAGCGCTCCAGGAAATCGGCAACTCGCTTGGCCGAGGCGACCATGATGGCCGTCGAGACCAAGACCGCGGCAACCATCACGAACAAGCGCACGGCTTCGCCATCCGCGCCGCCGAGATCGCGTGTCATGCCAAGGGCTGTCAGGACAGAATCGAGGGAAAAGACCAGATTGATCACTGACATCTGGACGATGACCGCCACGAAGCCGGACACCTTGCCACCGCTGCCGGCATCATGATGACCTTCGATCGTGTCATGTATCTCGGTTGTCCCCTTCCACAACAGAAACAGCCCGCCAAGCAGCAGGATCAGATCTTCGAGCGTCACCTCGATCAATTGTTCAGGATGATCGGAATCAGCCAAGCCGTGCAGGAATTCGGGAATGGTGAACAGGGTCGCATGGGTCAGCCCGGTCAGCCAGACGAGGCCAAACAGGAGGATGACCCGCATGACGGCGCCCGACCAGATACCGATATCCCGGCCACGGGTTTGCTGATGCTTGGCCAGCTTCTGGGACGCAACCGAGACGAAGACCACATTGTCCACCCCCAGCACGATTTCGAGGAAGGTCAGGGTCAGGAGCGACATCCAGACGGCGGGTGATGTCAGGAATTCAAGCATGACGCGCTACAAGAAACATGGACCAAGCTCCGGCTGGCTGTCGGCCGAGCCCCTATAGACGCGGCGTAGCAATCGTTGCGGCTTGGATAACGTATTAACGAGGCGGCGCAGCGACGCAAGGCTCAAACAGGATTTCACGGATCCCGGCTCGCGTGGCCCACAGAAACCCTTCCTCTGTAACCGTGAAGAAGACACCTTGCTCCCGGGCGAGCCACACTCCGGGGGCCGGCGCCTCCAACAGTTCGGGGTTATTGCCGGCAAACGACAAAGTGTACCCGGCTTCGACGTGTTCCACCCGGAATTGGGCACCCGGCAAGCTGCCCGATGCCCAGCACCCCGCGATATCCGCGTCGACGACCCGGTCGCCGGGCAATCGGAAGAGCGTGTCAAAGGGTTGCCCCATAAAGAAGAATTCAAGACTCCAGGATGAAGATATACGCACTTCCAGGCGCGGCTCGTCGACCCGTTCGTAAAGCTCGCTCTCATTAAGCCGGTAGTCCCGCATCACGCCGCCCAACGCGCCGACATGAGCCCCGCCCCCATTCGCCAGCACCCGAAGAAGAAAGGGCTGTCCCTGCAGGCTCCCGGCGTAAAGACCGAGGTCTCGATCAATCTGGTGCGATGTCGGAGCTGCGGAACGCAGATCGGGCTCGATCTGTTCCAGCGCTTCGATGATATGCAGGCCTATGGCTTGAGCGTTGAACGTGTCGCTGTTCGCAAGAACCACGACGCGCAGGTCAGCGGGCTCAAAATATCCCATCCACGTAGAGGCGCCCCGGTTTGCACCGCCATGGTGCAATAGCCGACCGCCGGGCACTTCGGCGATTTGGACACCTGCGGCATATCGATTTGCCATTCCAGCGGAGCTGGTCTGAACCGCAAGGCGTTCCGACCGAATATCGTCCAGGCGGGGCCGCCGCCATTCTTGTTGCCAGAGCAGGAGGTCCCGCGCCGACGCATACAGACCACCATCGCCCAGTATCGAAGACACCACGTAGTCAACCTGCTCCGCTTCTGCTCCTGAGTAGCCGTCCGCACGTCCCGCGATCATGGTGCCGGTTTCGTTCAAGAAGCCGGATTGATTCATGCCGAGAGGCGTAAACACACGCTCGCGCAGGATCTGTGGAAGCGCCCGGCGTTCAACCCGCTCAAGGATCGCCGCCAAAAGCACATAGTTCAGATTTGTATAGGCATAGCCCGTACCCGGCTCGAAATTGGAGTATTCCTGAGCGCGCGCCAGATCGACGATGTCTTCAAGACTTTCCGCTTCCGCATCGGACAGGCTCCATTGATTCCAGTGCTCGTAAAATCCGCTCGCGTGATGAAGCAGGTCTGACACGGTCGGCACGTCCCGCCTGGCGAAACCGCCGAGATATCGATCGATCGGCGCATCCATCTCGATCTGCCCGTCGCGTGCCACTTGCAATACGGCGAACGCAACGAACTGCTTGGTGAGTGAGCCCAGGTGGAAGGGGGTGTCAGCCGATATGGGCCGTTCCGTTTCAAGGTTCGCCGAACCGCACTGATAAAAAACAGGGTCTGCGCTTCCGTACTGGATCGCGAGGCTCAGGCCCGGCCCGGGTTCGGACACCACGAATTGCTCGCACGTCGCGCGAAGCGCGGCCCCAGAGTCGTCCTGCTGACACATCGCCAGGCCTTCTGCCAGCACCAGGCCGGAAAGCCCCAGGAAAAACTGTCTGAAAACACTCATTGTTGCGCCCCTTCCGTGACCCATGTCTAACGGCCCGGTCTCGGCCCGGCGATGAAAACCGGGTTAAGCTTTGGTCACGCAGCTCGACGCTTTCACGCATCCCCAATATTGAATGCGTGCGTCGTCGTCCCTGAAGGTCGCGGCTCCAACGTCCGACCCGGTACCACCTAGATGAAGCTGTAAGGCTCGACATCGATTGACACCCGTACGGACGGGGGCGTCTTCACGCGCTTCGACCAGGCTCGCAGATAAGCGGAGATGTCGATTTCCTTGTCGGCGCGCACGAGGATGCGGCGTCGATGCCAGCCGCGAACCATCGCGCGCGGCGGCTCGGCGGGCCCCCATATCTCCACGCCTTCGGAGTTGGGGGCTTTGGCAGCATAGTCATTGGCAACACGGTCGACCTGCTCGGGATTCATCGACATGAAACCGATCGCCGCCAAGCGGCCGAAAGGCGGAAGGCCGAGTGATTCGCGAACCATGAATTCCATGTCGAGAAAGGCATCCCGGTCACCGGCGATCAGGGCCTGGATGGCATCATGCTCAGGCTGGTGTGTCTGCAGAAGCGCTCGTCCCGGACGGTCTGCGCGACCGGCGCGCCCGGCGACCTGGACCAGTGTCTGGAAAGTGCGTTCGCCCGCCCGCGGATCACCGCCGGCCAGACCGAGATCGGCATCGATCACACCGACCAGGGTCAGGCCCGGAAAGTTGTGACCTTTTGCGGCAATCTGAGTGCCGACGAGAATGTCGATTTCACCCTGTTCCATCGCTGCGACGATTTCGGCCCCGGAGCGACTGTCCGACGAATAGATCTCGACGCGCGCGTCCGGAAAGGTCAGCCGCGCCTCCTCGGCGACACGCTCCACGCCCGGCCCGATTGAGGTCAGACTGTCCTCGGCGTCGCAGCTTGGGCAGCGTTTGGGCTTGGCCATGGAGAAGCCGGTGACGTGGCAAACCAGACGCCCGGTATAGCGGTGCTCGACGAGATAGGACTGCGTGTCCGGCGAGACCATGCGATGCCCGCAGGCGCGACAAAGGACCAAAGGCGCATAACCGCGTCGATTGAGGTAGAGCAGTGACTGCTCGCCTCGCTCCAAAGTTTCACGCACCGCCTCGATCATCGGGGGCGACATCCAGCGGCCTTTCTCGGCCGGGTGTTCTCGCAAATCGATTGTGTCGACCGCCGGCAGGATTGCCGTACCGGGACGGGCTGCCAAGCGGACATGGACGTAGCGACCCGCCTGGGCGTTCGAAAGACTTTCCAATGACGGCGTGGCCGACGCCAGGATGACATTTGCGCCCTCGATCTTTGCCCTCACCACCGCAAGATCGCGCCCCTGATAGGGCAATCCTTCATCCTGCTTGTAGGTCGGGTCATGCTCCTCATCGACGACAATCATGCGCAGGGCCGGAAACGGCAGAAAAAGCGCCGAACGGGCGCCGACTACAATGCGCGCGCGGCCCTCTGCCACTTCCCGCCAGGTGCGGCGGCGAGCTTTTGGAGCGGCCCCGGAGTGCCACAGCGCGGGTTCTGCGCCAAAGCGCGCCTTGAAGCGCGAAAGCACTGCTTCGGTCAGTGCGATTTCCGGCAGCATGATGAGAATCTGCGCATCGGGTTCCCGGCGCAGCAATTCGGCGATAGCCTCGAAATATACCTCCGTCTTGCCGGACCCGGTTACCCCGTCGAGTAATGCGGCCTGAAAACCGCCCGCTTGCACCAGCCGACGAAGCACGCCGGCTGCCTCGGTCTGCATCGAGGTCAAGGTAAGCCCCTCACCCTCCGGATCCGGGCGCTCGAATGGCGGATCGACCAGGCGGATCAACTCGGTCAGCGCGCCCACGCTGGCCAGGCCTTTTACCACGGACGCCGTGACTCCGGCTTCTCGGGCCAGCTCTGCGGCACTGGCCTCGCCGAGAACCGCGATCGCGTCGAGGACACGCTCGCGGGCGCCGGTCATGCGGTCCGGCTCGCCGGTTCCGCGTTGAAAAACCGTCTCTGTTGGCGAAGGCTTGAGCGCTTCGCTGGACCGGAGCACAGAGCGAAGAACGATACCCGGCGGCTGGACCAGATATCGTGCCAGCCAGTCGACAAACTGGCGGATGCCCGGCGGAAGGGGGGCCCCGCCGACCGGCGCTTCGACGGTCTTTAACGCGCGGTCGCCCTGTCCCGGCTTCACGGCCCAGACAACGCCGCGCGCCGAACGCTTGCCCAAGGGGGCCCGCACATGGTCACCCGGCTGCAGCTCCATCTCGGCCGGCACAAGATAGTCGAAGGCTTCCGGCAGTGGCAGCGGAAAGAGGATGGACACACGATAGGGCGAGGTGACGGTCAAGTTCCGGACCTGATGATTAGCAAGGACGAATCGTATTTTGGCTTGTTGATGATCATAGCGAGGACGCGCCGCACGGACTCCGACCGCGCTCAGCCCGCTTAGCGGGTCGCCGCTTGATCTCATTGCAATGCGGTATCAGAGCGCTTGCCATCACAATTACCTTCCGGTCAGGCAGATCGGTTTGCTTCTCGTAAACCGAATGAGACAAGAGTGGGCCTTCAAGGCGAGGGAGACAATCAGCATGTCACAGGACGAAAACCAGCTAGGAAGCGCTGGCAGTGAAACTGAAGAGATTCGCGCCTTCCTGATCGGCAATCCTGATTTTGTGCGGGAGGATGCCGAGCTTTTCTCGCTGATTGTGGAGACCGCGCGCGACGACGGCGCCATCGACCTTGGCGCAGCGGCCCGTGAAAAGCTGCGCGAGGAAATTCGCCAGTTGAAATCGATGAACGCCTCCATCGTGGAAACCGCGCGCGCCAACCTGGCCATCCAGTCGCAAATTCATATGGCGGTGCTGGCATTACTGGAAGTTGATTCCCTTGCTGGTCTCGACAGCAAAGTGTCGAACCGGTTGACCGGTGCGCTGGGCGTGGATGTGTGCCGTGTGCTGATCGAGGGGCACGCTCCCCTGAAGAATGCCGAATCAATTCTCGGCGCCGCCGACGGTTTTGTGGGCGATGTGCTGGGCGATCATGTGGAAATGTTGGGGCCCGTCGATCCCGGCAATGCCCACGCGCTTTACGGTCAACAGGGTGCCCGCGTCAGCTCCCAGGCAATCGTGAGACTGGATTTCAACGGCCATGACGGTCTGATGGCCCTTGCCGCTCGTGATGCCCATCTGTTTCAGGCAGGCCAGGGGACCGAGTTGCTGAATTTTCTCGCAAGAGCCGTTGAGCGCATGGTTGTGCAATGGCTGCATCAGAGCTGAAACCTGGCTGGGCGGAGGCGCTTTCCGCCTTCCTCGGCCACCTGGCTGGAGAGCGGCGCCTCTCGCCCCGGACGCTGGAAGCCTATCAGCGGGACTTGAACGGGTTCGGTGATTTCCTGCTCGATCATTTGGGATCACCGCCAGACCTTGGCGATCTCGATACCCTTACTTCGCGGGACTTCCGCGCGTGGATGGCCGAGCGCCGCCGCGCCGGGCTCTCAGCCCGCTCGCTCGCTCGTTCGCTATCCGCGGTCCGCACATTCTTCGCCTATGCCAAGCGGCGCTGGGGGGTCGACAATCCGGCGCTCTCGCTCGTTGAAAGCCCCAAACTCGGCCGGAGCGCCCCCAAACCGGTCAGCGAGAACGCGGCCCGACAGATACTGGACGAGACGAGCGCGCGCGGGAAGCCGGACTGGATCGCCGCCCGCGACGAGGCCGTATTGTTGCTGCTTTATGGATGCGGCCTGCGGATTTCCGAAGCGCTCGGCCTGACCGGGCGGGATTATCCATTCGGGGACAGTCTGCGAATCGCCGGCAAGGGCAACAAGACCCGGATTGTTCCAGTACTCCCGACCGTCGCCGAAGCGGCAGCGCGCTATGTATCGCTCTGCCCGCATCCGGTCGAGCGGGAAGCTGCCCTTTTTCGCGGCGTCCGCGGCGGCGCGCTTGGTGCTCGCGGCGTTCAAACGCTGATGCAGGAGTTGCGGGGTCGACTGGGCCTTTCTGATAGCGCAACGCCCCACGCTCTCCGACACGCCTTCGCGACGCACTTGCTCGCCCATGGTGGCGATCTGCGGGCGATCCAGGAATTGCTGGGCCATGCCAGCCTCTCCACGACGCAGATTTATGCCGACGTGGAGAGCGCGCGCTTGATGGCCATTTACGACGGCGCCCATCCGCGGGCGCGCAAGCGCTAATTCGCGCCTCGTGACCGCTTCACCCACATGGCGGTCCGCCGCAGGCACCCGACGCACCGGCCCGGAATAAGGGGGGGGGGGGGCGGGGGGGCGGACACCACCCCCCCCCCCCCCCCCCCCCCGACTGGGGCCCGCCCGTTCCTACCACGTCCTCCGGCATCCCGTCACCCTCAACAACCATCTCCACGCCCC